>Ga0126377_10000252_pt1 | contig 31366 bp, 24 predicted proteins | sample PanSoiMetPlot_22_FD_92647 | JGI IMG/M metagenome (GOLD analysis project Ga0126377, IMG submission 92647) | Tropical forest soil microbial communities from Panama - MetaG Plot_22 | ecosystem: Environmental > Terrestrial > Soil > Tropical forest > Bulk soil | place: Panama | collected 2016-02-17 | reverse complement strand
GGGCGCTGGTTACGCGCCGCGTTACTCGTTGACCACCCGGGAGGTGGTGGTCACAATCCGAACCCTCCACATGTTCACCGCGCTGCTCATCGCCATCCTGATCGTCGCCGGCGCAGCGACCGTGGTCGGCGGCGGTCTCGTGTGGTCGGCGCAGCGTCGGCGCGCGCTCGAGCGCGGCGCAGCCCCTGCGCGCCAGCTCGGGAGCGGCGACGCGGCGCGTCTCCTCGAGCGCGGCGTGCGCGACATGCGCGCCGGCGACATCGTGCAGCACGCCGGCCGCGACTGGGTGGTCGAGGGCGTGCTGCACTACGACGAGGACGGGCACCGCTGGCTGGCCGGCCGCCTGGTCGACATCCAGGACACCCGGTGGATGGTGGTCGGCATGGACCGCGTGGGGTCAAGCGCCGTCCGCGTCATGGAGCCCGACCCCGACATCGACGTCGGCGGCTACCCCCCCGAGGTCATCACCGCGGCGGGCAAGCGATATCAGCTCGAGCGTCGCGGGACCGCCACCGTGAAGGTGACCGGCGACGCCGGCGTCGTCCCCGGCAGCAAGGACCTCGCCCCCGAATCGGTCCTGCGCTGCCGCTGGTGGCGCTACCAGGCCGCCGGGCCCGACTGCCTGCTCGTCGAGCAGTGGGGCGCCGACTTCCGCATCCTGCGCGGCACCGCGGTGTCGGAGGACGACGTCGATCTGATGCCGGGCTCGTGATCGGTGAGCTCGTGATCGGTGACCCGGGCCGGCCATCGGTCATCTGACCGGCAGCTCTCCCGTCGGATGGCGAGGCGACCATCGCGGCGGGCCGCCGCGCGCCGAGGCCATGTCGCTCTCGAGCCAGCCCGAGATGATCGGCACCGCCAGGGACACGTCGCGAGACTGCGCGATCTGCTTCCGGACCGCCGCGGCGCCCGCCCGGTCACCGCCGGCATCCAGGGCCATCTGCGCGAGGTAGAGGTCCTCGACGTCCTCGTCTGCGGCCAGGTTCACTCTCCGGGCCGCCGCGAGCGCCGCGCGGCCGTCGCCGTCCTGGACCGCGAAGAAGGCGTCGAGGACGGCGATGGCGTCGCGCTGGTCCGCGATGGGCGCCGCGAGCTTGCGGAACGCGTCGCGCGCGGCCCCGGCATAGCGAAGCGCGGCGTCCCGCCGCGAGCCGCCTGACATCGCGGCCACGATGCGCAGGAGGTAGGCCCGGTGCCAGTGCTTCTTGAGCAGCACGGTGGTCCTGCTGTCCTGGTCCCCCGTCCAGATGCCCTGCTGACCGACGTCGACCATCCTCTCGCACTCGATGAGGGCGCCGAGCAGATCTCGACGGGCCGTGCGCAGCATGATGAGCGAGTTGTGGAAGGAGAACGCGAGCGGCGAATCGGGCGGGATGGCGGCGGCGATCAGCACATCGGCGGCGCGCTCGAGGTCCCCGCGATACGCCATCAGCGTGGCCTGGTAGTAGGTCGCGAGCTCTCGCTCTCGCGGAGTCGGCGCCTCGCGGTCAGCCTCCGCGAGGATCGCGGCGGCGCGGTCGAGCTCGCGCGCGCGCAGCGCAGCCTGGGCGTCGGCGATGCGGCCGCGGAAGCGGTCCATCGCGCTCGAGGACTTCTCTCCGGCCGCCGGTGAATCGCGGCGTCCGGACGGCTCGCGAGGCGGGTCCACGTCCATCCGGCCGAGTGGCGGCCCGCAGGCCAGGAGCTGCAGCACGAGCAGGGATCGCGTCACGCGGTTCATGGGGCTCCGGGTGCTCCGGGAGGGATGCGATGCGTCCCAGCCTGCGACGAGAGCGGAGCGGGCTGCAAGCCGTCGCCGCCGCCCTCCGCCCCGGCGCGATCAGGAGAAGTCGGCGAGCAGCAGGCGATCCCACTCCGGTCGCATCGGCGTGCCGGCCGCGAGCAGGGCGAGGCCGACGCCGGCGGCCCCCACGACGAGGCTCGTGTCGGCGACCCACGTGGGCAGACCTGCGCGCCTCTGCAGCATCGAGTAGCCGGCGGCGCCCTCGCCGGGGCGCCGCATCTCGATCGCGCGGCGCAGGAAGTGGAGCGCCTCGCCGCGAAAGGCGTCCTGCCGGGTCGCCTGGTAGAAGCGGTTCGCGATGTGGCCGAGGCCCGCCGTGCCGTGGCACAGGCACGCGTCGGCCGGCTCCTGGTCGCGCGCCTGCCGGAACGCGCGGTGGGCGAGGTCGACCCCGGCCGCCTCCCAGTCTCCGCGCGAGGCCGCGCGGCCGGCCGAGAACACGGCGACGGCCAGGCCCGCGTGGCCTCTGCACCAGCTGGTGTTGCGGTCGGGCTCGGCGCCGTCGTCGAGGAGGAGCGGGACGGCGCGCTCGAGGAGGCGCGCGCACCTGTCAGGCTCGACGCCGGCGGTGGCGAGCCGGGCGACCGCGCCGACCACGCCCGCGAGGCCGTGCGCGCATCCGAGCTCGACGGGACCCGTGCGGGTATCCAGCCAGTCCTCGGCGTGATCGACGACGCGGCCGAGAGCGCGCGACCCGCTCGACGCCGGCGTCGCGACCAGCGCGAGGGCCACGCCGGCCAGCCCGTCCGACAGATCGTGGCCCCCCGCCCACGGGCTCGCCTCGAGGGCGCCGCGGATGACGGCGTCGATGCGCTCGAGCGGATCGACGATGTCCTCGCCCGGGGCCAGGTGGGTCAGCGCCCACCGGAGCCCGGCGTAGCCATGCCACAGCCCGACCGGACAGCCCTGGGTGCAGAGCGCCACCAGGTCGGACTCGAGGAGCGCGGTGGCGGCCGCCTCGTCGGCGAGCCCCGACCAGGCGGCGTAGGCGAGGAAGGTCGCCCGGCCGGTGGCGCCCAGCAGGCAGCGCGAGCCGGTCGCTTCGGGAAGATCGCGCACCGCGACGGCGATCTCCGAGACGATGGCGAGGGCTCGATCGGCCTCGCCGCCCTCGAGGAGCGGCTCCCAGGGCGCGACCTCAGTGGGCAACGCGGCGCTCTCCCGTCGGTGTCGGGGTCGACGCCCTGGCCCGCTTCAGCACCACCAGCGCATCGAACGCCGTGGGGACGGCCCGCAGCGTCCGGGCGTCCTCCGCGCCGGAGTAGGACGACCCGAACTCGCGGCTGAAGCGCGGAAGCTCGAGCCACTGGCGGAGCGCGGGCGGCATCGCCGCGATGGCGACCCACGCGATGTCGGGGTAGCTCGTGGCCTCCATGATCGCCGACTCGATGTAGTAGGGCGGCGTCCTGGCCAGCTCGTGCGGAATGACGCCGATCTGGCCGCCCGGGTCCCAGGCGCGGGCGGTGCCCGAGTACGAGAAGAAGCCGATCGGATAGTAGTCGGCCCCGAAGCGCTGCGTCAGGTACCGGCCCATGCTCTCGACGCCGCCGTACGGCTCGCGCGCGATGTGGGCCGCGTGGGCCCAGAGACACGCCCTGCCGGGTTCGCCGCGCTCGACCACGAAGGCGGCCAGATCGGCCATCGCGGCGTCGCGCAGCTGCCCCTGGGCGACCCAGTTCGACTCGGCCAGGTAGCCGAGCTGGTGCTGGAGCGAGCGCGCGGCGATCGCGGCGCGCCCGGTCGACCCGCGCGGGTTGATCGACGGGACGTCGCCGAGTCGCCGCAGGAGCTGCTGGAGGGCGGCCTTCTCGGCCGCATCGAGCTCGAGGAACGACTTGCCGCCGTCGGGCGCCACGCGGTTGAGGAGCTGCACCTCCGGCGGCGACAGGCCGAGCTCCTCGCGGCCGGCGACCAGCAGGCGGGCCGCCGGCTCGGTCATCTGCGCGTCGAAGCCGAGCACGTGAACCGTGCGCGCGGCCGGCACCCCGGCGTTGTACGCCCGCACCTGGTCGAGGAACGCGGTGAACTCCTCGATGTCGGTGATCCAGAAGCCCATCGCGACGAGCACCGCGGACACGTCGACCGCAGCGCCGTGCACGTAGTCGTCGATGCGAAGCAGCTCGACCGCGTCGGCCTCCAGCATGACGTAGCGCAGGCCGCCGGTCCGGGCCAGCTCCAGCGCCAGGGCGCCTCGCTGGGTGTAGAAGTCGCCGGTCCCGTGGTTGGCCTCGCCGAACCCGAGCACGCGCGGCCCCCGGCGGAGCGCCGCGCCGAGATCGGCGAGCGCAAACCTCGCGATCGATGCCCGCGGCGGCGGCGACTCGATCTGCCGGCGGGGGTAGGCCGGGATCTCGACCGCGCTCGCCGACGGCACGCGGACCCGCACGCTCTTCGAGAGGAGCGGGCCCCCCGCGTTCGCCTGGTAGTCGCCCTCCGGAAGGCAGGCGCGAAAGCGCCCGTTCGCTGCCACCGGGGCGATGAACAGGTCCCCGACGAACTTGCTGCGCCGCGAGAGCTCGGCGACGGTCCCCGCTTCCGGCGCGGCCCGGACGGTTCCCTCGACCGCCGCGCAGTCGCTCGAGAGCGCGATGGAGAGCCCGGTGGCCGGCGACCGCGCGTGCTCGATGAACGCGAAGCCCCGCGCCGACGTGACCGTGAGCGCGTAGTCTCCCGCCGCCAGCCGGGCGTCGAAGCGGCCCTCCGCGTCGCTCTGGACGACGCCGGAGCTGGCGCCCGTCACCGCGTCCGTGATGCCGATCAGGACCGGGCCGGCCTCGCCGTCAGGGAGCGAGACGATCCCCTCGAGCGAGCCGTGGCTGCCCGTCGATGGTGGTCCCGTTCCCGCCCTCTGGCACGCCGCGACCAGCCCACAGGCGAGAAGCAGTTTCGTCCTGGGCGTCATGAGTGAGCGGGCGTCTCAGCAGCCGGTCGGGTTTCCCCCCATCAGGTCGTCGGCGACGACGCCGCGACTGACGATGGAGCCGTCCCGGCACCTGCCGCCGTCTACGGTCTTGAGCTCGCTTGTCGTGAGCACGCGGACGGTCGCCTTGGACAGGGCCAGCTTCTTGCGGGTCGAATCACTCGCCTTCTTCTGCATGGTGGCTCCTTTTGTCGATCAGGTCGAACGGGACGTAGTCGAGGGCATCGATGGGGACGAGCGTCATCGCGGTCGGAGTGCCGATGACGAGCGACGTGGAGTCGGGGAAGCCGGCAAAAGCCGGTGTCTGCTTTCCCGTGAAGAGTCTGGCGATCGAGTGGTGCCGGCGGTCGAGGACGAGCACCTCGCCGGTCGAGGCGGCCGCGACGAATCGCTCGTCGGGCGAGACCTCGACCCCGAAGATGGGCCGGCCCAGGTCGAGGCGAACCGGCGCGGACGCGATGGCCGGATCGGTCACGACCAGGGTCTTGCCGCCCACGGTCGCCGCCCACCCGCCGCGGAAGGGCCTGAGGTACTTGACCGGGCCGGCCTCGGATGTGGCCTGCTCGAGCCTCGCCTGGCCACCCTGCACCGCCCATCGCTTGACGGCGCCATCCACCCCGGCGGTCCACAGCGCCCCGCCCGACCAGGCCACGGTGGTGGCCTGCTTCGCGTGGGCCAGGGCGCGGCTGCGCACGCGGCGGCCCGCGAGGTCGTAGACGATGAGCTGCCCGTCGTAGGCGATCGACGCGAGCCAGCGTCCGTCGGGGCTGATGGCGAGGCGATGAGGCGTGTCGTCGTGCGAGTAGAGCTCCTGCAGCCTGCCATCGTACTTGTAGACGTGCGACGAGTTGGTGGCGATCGCGAGGTAGTCGTGGTCGGGGCCGGCGGTCAGCCACCTGATGCGCCCGTCGCCCGACAGGACCTCGCGGGTGGCGCTGCCGTCGGCCGCCGAGCACAGGACCCGCCCGTCCCAGCCTCCCGAGCAGACCATGCCGCGCAGCCAGGTGAGGCCGAACGCCACGCCGTCGTGGCGATGGAGCACGCGCAGGGTCCCCGGCCCGCGCGACCACGCGCGCACGCTGCCGTCGGTGCAGTCGAACGCGACCTGCCGGCCGTCGGGTGACACGGCCTGGTTGAGCACCTCGCACTGCACGGGGCCGATCGCGCGCGCTCGCGCCTCCCAGGCGCGCGGCCCCAGGTCCCAGATGCGCAGCTCGCTGCCTCCCGAGCTGATGGCGCGCTGGTGGGCGTCGTCGATCGCGATGTACTCGACGCGCTCGTCGTGGCCGCGGAAGCGCCACGTCTTGTCGGTCGAGGTGTCGATCGCGATGACGGTGCCGTCGGCGTAGCCCCAGGCCGCGTATCGACCGCCGGCGGCGACGCTGGTCGGCTGCGAGGTGTAGAGCGGTCCCAGCTCGGCGCGGTCGCGGCCCGCTCTGACCAGCCAGGTCTTGTCGTTGTAGTCGGCCACCGCGAGGAGCCCGGTCGCCGACAGCGCCAGCTCGTACTCGCCGGTGAGCGCGATGGGGACCTCCACGCTCGCCGCGCCGCGATCGAGGACGAGCGTATGGTCGTCGAGCAGGGCGGCGAAGTGTCCGCCGGCGGCGGCCATCGGGCGCGGGCTGGCGATCTTCCCGCACCGCGTGCGCAGGATGGACTGGCCGGCGCGGGTGACCTCGAGCGCGCCGTCTTCCGTGCACAGGAGGAAGAGGTCGCCGTCGGCGGCGATGCTGCGCACTCCGCGGCGGAGGACGACCGGCCGCTCGCCCTCGAGCTGGTAGAGGTCGCCCGAGGGCTCGAGGTCGAAGATGCCGCCGCGCGGAGACAGGAGCGTGCTCGACGGCTGGGCCAGGAGGTGGCCCACGTCGATCACGCGTCCGCCGCGCGCGCCGACCAGCGTGACGGGCTGCGAGGGCGCGGGCCAGCGGGCATACAGCCAGCTCGGCTCGCCTCGGGTGAGCGGGCCGGTGAGGTCACGGTCGACCAGGCGCGCCGTCCCGGCGGAGGTGTCGACGCTGTAGAGCTCGGAGCCCTGGGTGAGCGCTCCCACCCGCGACGTGGCCGGATCGACGATGAGGTTGGAGATCTGGCCGCGGACCCGGACGACGTGGGCCGCGGCGTCCTGGGTGGCGCGACTCAGGAGCCACGCGTACTGCGGTGTGCGCGCCTCGAGGCCGTTCAGGAGATCGCGGGCGCGGGTGGGGTCCTTGTCGAGGAGCGCGCTGGCCTCCGACAGGACGGCGCGGTCGCGCTCGGTCTCGGCGTCGCGGCGCGCGCGGTCGGCGCGGTCGCGCTGGGCCACGATCTCGGAGATCGAGAGGACCGCGGCCAGGGTCGCCACCGCCGTGGAGGCGGCGATCGCGATGGCCACGCGCTTGTGGCGGGTGATCCAGTGGCGGAGGACGCCGGCCAGCGAGTAGCGGCGGGCGGCGATGCGGGCGCCGGACTCGAAGGCCTTGAGGTCGGCCGACAGGGCGGCGGCGTCGCGATAGCGATCGCCCGGGTCGATCGAGAGAGACTTGCGCACGATGGTCGCCAGGTCGCGGTCGACCTGGCGCATGGAGCTGTCGAACGACTTCTCGAGGAGCGGCAGCGACGTCGCCGAGCCGGTGCAGAGCTCGTAGAGGATCATCCCGATCGCGTAGACGTCGGTGCGGGCGTCGACCACGTCGCCCGCCGCCTGCTCCGGGGCCATGTAGACCGGCGTGCCCAGGATCGCGCCGTCGACGGTGAGCCCCTCGTGCCCGGCCGGCGTGCGGTAGGGGCCGGCGTCGGCCACGTCCTCGACCACCGCGGTCAGGTCCTTGGCGATGCCCCAGTCGATGACGATGGTCTCGCCGAAGTCGCCGACGATGACGTTGGACGGCTTGAGGTCGCGGTGGATGATCTTGCGGTCGTGCGCGTAGGCGATGGCGTCGGCCACGGCGATGACGTGGGGGATGAGGGCGAGCCGCGCGTCGAGCGAGCCGGCGTCGGCGACCAGCGTCGCGAGCGAGCGGCCGGCCACCAGCTTCATCGCGTAGAACGGGGTGCCGTCGGGCCAGCGGCCGGCCTCGTGCACCGGCACGATGCCGGGGTGCTCGAGGCGCGCGGTGATCAGCGCCTCGCGGAAGAAGCGAAGCTCGGCGCTGTGGCCGCGGCCGAGCAGCTCCTTGAGCGCGACGTCGCGGCCGAGCTCCTTGTCGCGCGCGCGAAAGACCAGCCCGAGGCCGCCGCGGCCGTGCTCGCCCATGATCTGGTAGCGGCTGGGATCGCGATACTGGAGCGGCGCCGGCGGGCGGCTGGCCCCGGGCCCGAACGACGGGGCGAGGGTGTCGCCGTCGCCCTGCTTCGTGGTGTCGAGCGCCGCGGCGTAGCGCCTGCCGCCGCGCATCGGGGTCGTGGGATGCGAGGTGCTGGCCGCCGCGGTGGGCCCGGTCGGCGCCTCGTGCGTCCCCGGATCCGGATCGCTGGCCGCGCCGCGCTTGCCCTGGTCCCCGGCGTTGAGCTTCACGACGACCTCGTCTCGAACACTATGCGAACGAGTCGTCGATTGATAGCCAAAGGCGGATCTGGAGCGCTGCGGCCGTGCTGCGCCGACGATCCGGAAACGCATCGGAAGCGCGCGTAGCACGCAGCGTGCCGCGGGCGCGGGGGCCCAAGCGCGCGGCGGTGCTCGCGCCGGTCGCGTCCGATGGCGGCGCGCGTGTTCCGCATGCTCGGCCGCGCGCACCGGCCTCGAGCCAACACCGGGTGAATGCTCGTGACGCGGGCACGTCACCGACGGTGTTCCGATGGTGTTCCGATGTTCCGATCGGCGGCGGACCGCGCGCCGCTGTCGCCCGCCTCACCGTCGTTACACGTCAGTCGGTCATCCGGTCATGCAAATGGATGTGGCCAGTCGAGGTTGAGGTCGTCGTGCGTGGCCGGGCGGGCGCGATGGCCGAGCTCGCAGGCGATCCGGTAGAGGCGCGGCGAGCCGAGGAGCGGGTAGCGGTGATGGCCGGCCATCGCCACCGCGCCCGGGACGATGATCTTGAGGGCGGCGAGCCCCAGCTCGCGCACGTCCCGCGTCGTCAGGTCGACGCACAGTGGATCGAGGCCGCGGGCGCGGAAGCGGGCGACGCAGTCGGCCAGCGCGGCCGCCGGGTCGCGGGCCGCGCGCGTGGGCGCTGCAGGCAGTGCGCGCTCGATCGGCGACGCGGTGATGAAGCGGAGCGCCGCGGCGGCGCCCGGGTCGGTGTAGACCAGGTTGTGGAGCTCGAACGAGTCGACGTTGCCGAAGTCGGCGGCGGGGCAGAAGGCCGGCGCGCCGGCGGCGTGGATCTCGACGAGGCGCAGGTACTGGCCGAGCGCCTCGAAGGCGGCCTTGCGCGCCGCCACCTCGGCGCACGGGTTGGCCGAGGCCCCGACCGTGACCGCCGGGCCGGCGCCGCCGCCCAGCGGCCGCTCGAGCAGGCACAGGACCACCGGGATGTCGATGTCGCCGGTGAGGTCGACGAAGTGGAGCTCGTGCGGGCCCATGGTGGCGCGCAGCGCGCCGAGCTCGCGGCCCAGACGCGACGCCGGATCGACCCGCAGCCGTGGCATGGACAGGCGGTTCAGCCACATGATCATGAAGGCGTCGCGCTCGGCCACCTCGAGGAGACCCGACAGCGCGGCCGCCGCCGGCGTCGCGCCGCACGCCATGCCGGTCGACGTGCTGAGTGTGTGGAGCGCCTCGCCCGGCCGCGGCTGGTAGGGGACGTGGACGGTCAGCGACGGCACCCAGCGCTCCGCGCCTCCGGCGAGCGCGCGGGCCGGCGTCCAGTGGACCTCGGCGGCGGCGTCGAGCGGGCGAAAGGGAAATCCGGGGGCCGCGTGCTGGCGAGCGCTGTAGAGGGGAAGCGCGTCGCCGCACAGGAATCGGTCGTCGCCGCCGGCGGCGCGGAAGACCTCGCGCGCCGGATCCACGAACGCGCCGCAGTAGCGCTCGACGGCCTCGAAGACCGCCGGCAGGGCGGCGCCCTCGCGGTCGAACCCGGTCCCGCCCGGCGTCGACACCGACGACAACCCGGGCAGACGGCCGTAGTCGGGCGTGCTCGCGGTCATGCGCCACAGGCCTGACTCCGCGCCGCGCCGGGGCAGCGGGCGGAGCGCGGCGACGATGCCGGTGCGCGGCGAGACCAGCGCGCGCACGATCTCGGCGGTCGATCGCGGCGGCCGGCCGCCCCGTCGCGGTCGCCGCGTTGCCGCGAGGCTCACGGGAACGGGTGCGGGATCGGGTTGGGCTCCGCGCTGCCCTGATAGCCGCACTCCTCGGGCACGGTCCACAGCCGGCGGGCCCCGAGCGCCGGCAGCAGGTGGTTCGCGGTGAGCGAGACCATCCCGGGGATGAGGACCTTGGGGGCGACCAGGCCGGCGCGGCGCACGTCGGGGGCGGTGCCGTCGAACACGAGAGTCTCGAGGCCGCGCGCCGCGAGCAGCGCGAGACAGTGCGCCAGCTGCTCGTCCGGCGGCGCCGACTCCACGTCCTCGGCCGGCGCGACCGCGCGCGAGGGCGGCGCCGCGAGCCAGAAATCGAGGTGGCGGCGCATGTCGGGCTCGCAGTAGAGGCGGACGTGGTCCTCGAACTCGACGACGTTCGACCAGTCGGGCGCGGGTCGCCAGTCCTTGCGGCGCACGAGCAGGTCGCGGCACCAGTAGAAGTCCTGCGCGGCCTCCTTCATCGATTTCACGATCGCCTCGCGCCGGCACACGCGGGTCGATGCGCCCATGCCGACCACCGGTCCGCGCACCGACACGCCCTCGACGAAGCAGGCGTAGGTCGGGATGGCGACGTCGAGGGTGAGGTCGACGACGTGGAAGGTCAGGCCCTCGCACTCGAAGTAGGCGCGGTACTGCTCGGCGACGATCGGATCGGACAGGAAGTCGACCTTGGGCAGGCGCAGCTGGCGCAGCCAGCCGGTCATGAAGGCGTCGCGCTCAACCACCTCGAAGAGGCCCGTCAGGAGCGCGCGGTCCGGGTCGCTGTGGCAGGCCTGGCCGCTCGAGACGCTGTGGCACAGGAGGTCGTCGCGGTTGCGCGGCACGTACGGGATGTAGACCAGGCAGGCCGGCACCCAGACGGGATTGCCGCCGGGCAGGTCGTGCGCGCGCACCCAGCGGATCGGCACGTCGGGGCGGAAGCGCGCGAACGGGAAGCCGGGCCGCCCGTACTGCTCGTCGGCGAACAGCTCGAAGCGGTCGAACGACATGACGGCTCCGCGCAGCTCGCGCATGCTCGCGACCAGCGTGTCGCGCTCGTCGAAGTAGGAGTAGCAGTAGCGCTCCACGCACTCGCCGATCGCGCCCAGGATGGCCTCGTCGCGGGTGAAGCCGACCGAGCCGGCGTCGCCGGGGAACTCGCGCACGCCGTAGACCGAGGAGGCCGCGATCTTCGCGGTGCACGCGTGCAGCCGGGGCTCGTGCGGGCTGTGCAGGAAGCTCTTGCAGAAGCGGATGAGCGAGGTGGGGCCGACCAGCGCGCGCTGCAGCTGCTCGCGCGCCCGGCGCTCTGCCGTGGCGGCCGCGTTCACAGCGCCAGCTCCGGCGCGGCCGCGCGCGGCGGCGAGCACACCTCGCAGCGCGGCAGGGGCAGGACGGCGTGGCGCGAGATCGACGGGCGGTGCGGATCGACGACGACCAGGCGCCCGAGCGTCTCGGGCGCGCCGTCATCGGCGAGGAAGCGCGCCGCCTCGCGCGCGCCCAGCGCGCCGCACAGCTCGAACATGGGCGGCGGCACCCCGAAGTCGACGCCGTGCCGCTGGCCGCGCTGGTCCGCCTCGAACGGCAGATAGTCCTCGAGACGGCCGATGTTGCTCTTGTAGCGCAGCTCGAAGCACGCATGGCACGCCGTCGCCCCGGGCGCGACCAGCGGCCCGAGGTGGATCTCGTCTGCCGACGGCACCGACACGCGCAGCCAGGGCAGCGAGCGCGCGTGGCAGACCTCGTTCAGCCGCGCCAGCCAGTCGTAGAACAGGATCGGCCCGCCGACCGTGGCGACCGCCAGGTCCGCACCCTCGAGGCATCCGTGCATGGCCTCGGCCGTGTCCGGCCAGGGGACGAGGTCGGCGCGCCACTCGACGCCGTTCACCTCGCCGCGTCCAGCGATGTCTGCGTCGGCGCCGCCGCCGATCAGGCGCACGTGGCCGATGCCCTGCTCGACCAGGCTGCGCACGAGCGACGCCGTCGCGGGGCTGCCGTGAAGGACGGCGACGCGGGCTTCCCGCAGGCCGCGCGCGGCCCGCGCGGCTGGCGCGGCGGGCGCGGATGGTGCGGATCGCGCGGATGGTGCGGACGGCGCGCTGGACTTCACTGTGTCGTGCATGGCTCCCTCCCCTACCCCTGCCTGCCCGGTCGCAACAAGCGGGCCACCGACCGCGCGCGCTCAACGTGTCGGAACCCGCGATGGGCGCGCGCGGCGGCGATACGCGCCGCGCGCCCACGATGCTCCGCCCCGCGTTCCGACTGTTCCGATCGCCGCGGCGCGCGGCGTGTGACTCGCACCGCTTCCCGCCGCGAGGCATCGTTGCCCATGGCGCCGAGCTTCGCCGAGGAGGTGCTTCAGGCGGCGCGAGCGGCGACGGATGGCCGGGTCAGCGGACGGGCTCGCCGGGCATGTCGGGGAGGCGGGCGGGGATGGCGAGGGGGGTGTCGCCGGGGTGGGTCAGCTCGACGGAGGCGCAGAAGGCCGGCAGGGTGGCGCCGTGTTCGGCCACGAAGGCGAGGATCTCGGCGGTCTCCCAGTGAGTCACGGCGAGGGGATAGGGAACCGCGCAGACGGTGTAGGGCTGGCCGAGTGGCAGCTCCTTGACGCGGGCGGGATTGCCGCCGAGGGCGATGTTGAAGGCGTAGGAGCCGGAGCGGACGGAGTCGGCGCGGGCGTGGAGCTCGCCGGCCAGGTGGGCCGTGAATCGGCCGGCGAAGGTGTGGACCTCGACCATCGGCATGCCCGCGCCGGTCGGGTCGACGGCGGCGACCACGATGGTGCCGGTCGCGGAGGCGAGGTCGATGCGGACCTCGGCGCCCGCGGTTTCGTCCACGTGCGCGGCGACGCCCGCCTGCGAGATGCCGACCAGCGGGGACAGGCCGAACATGACCGATACGTAGTAGTCGCCGGCCGGCATGCGCTGGAGCTCGAAGCGGCCGTCGGGACCTGTCGTGACCGTGAAGTTGGAGTGGTTGTTGCCGGGCACCGGTGAGGCGTTCACGTTCATGCCGGGCGCGGGGGCACCGCCGCGCATCACCACGCCGCGGATGCTGGCGCCCGGGCGAAGGACGAGGTCGACGCTGAACGGGCCGGTCCCGGGTGGCACCTGCACGATGTCGGACCGGGCCGCGCTGGTCTCGGCCGCGAGCGCCAGGGCGTCGCCGCCGAAGCCCGGCAAGCTGAAGCTGCCGGTCTCGTCGGTCTCGGTGCGCCGGGTCGCGCCGCTGCTGCCAGGCGCGCCCCATACCCTGCTGGTGAGCTCGTTGCCGGTGGCAACCAGCCGCTTGCCGGCGTACACCGCCGCGCCGGCGACCGGGCTGCCGTCGGGCAGGAGGACGCGACCCGAGATGGTCCGCCCCTTCTCGACGGTGATGGTGCCGACGTCGGTGTCGCGGCCGGACACGACGCTCACGTCCGGGACCAGCTTCTGCGCGAACTCGGGCCCGCTCACGACCAGGCTGACCCGGCCGGGCACGATGTCGCTCAGCTGGAACTCGCCGGCCCGCGCGCCGAAGCTGGCCGCCGCGACGTTGCCGGTCCCCACCCGGAACAGCGCGGGCGGCGTGCCGTCCTGGAACGCGACCTTGCCCGAGACGGTCGCCGGCGTCTCGACCACGATGCGCAGGCCTCGCGTCCCGGCCGGCACGTGCGCGGCCGGCTCGGAGAAGAACGAGGCCCGCCGGGCCGACTCGACCGGGTCGACGTGCACGCCATAGGTGCCGGGCTCGAGCCCGCTCACCTCGAAGCGGCCGTCTGCCCCCGAGGTGGTGGCGACCGGCGGGCGCAGGCGCAGGTCGCGGAAGTCGACCTCGCGGTAGTCGCGGATGGCGGTCACGCGCGCCTCCGCCACCGGATCGCCGGCCGGCGTGACGACCACGCCGGCGATGCCGAGCGCGTGCTCGAGCCGGAGGACCAGGTCGGTGCGGGCCGGCGCCGCGCCCAGGTCGATCTCCGCGCGGCCGCTGCACGCACCCGGCGCGCTCGCGGCGGCCACCACCACGCGGCGCGGCAGGCCGGTCACCGCGAAGGCGCCGTCCGCTCCGGTGCTCGCCTCCCAGGTCGGATCCGCGGCGCTGTCGGCGTCGCGGGTGGCCACGTTCACGACCGCGCCGGCCACCGGCGCGCCCCGCGTGTCGACGACGTGGCCGGCCAGCCGGGCGCCCGGCCGCAGCACCACGACCAGGTCCTCGATCGCGCGCCCGCCGGTCACGGTGAAGATGGCCGAGGCGCCGGGCGCGAAGTCCGGGTGGCGCGCCAGCACGCGATAGGAGCCGAGCGCGACCGCGTGCAGCACGAAGCGGCCGCGCTCGTCCGTGGTCCCGCCGTCGCCCACGGCGCTCCTCGACAGCCACGACGGCGACGACGACGGCTCCGCCCACACGGCGACCCGCGCGACCGGCGCGCCCTCGGCGTCGACCACGCGGCCGGTGACGGTCTGGCCGGGCAGGAGGACGAGCCGGGCGGAGTGCTCGCGCGCGCCGCCCGGGACCTCGACCTTCTCGTAGGCGCGGCCGAAGCCGCTCGCGGTCGCGGTCAGCGCGTACACGCCGGCTCCCTCGGTGGGGAGGTCGATCGCGCCGCGCGCGTCGGTGCTGCCGCGCGCCACCGCGAGCCCGCGCAGCTCGACGTCGGCGCCGGCGATCGGCCGTCCGTCGGCGCTGGCCACGGCGACGTGGAGGACAGGCGCGTCGGCCAGGCGCAGCACCTGCGACTCGGTCCGCGCGTCCACCACCACCTCGACCGGGCCGGCCACCTGCGAGCCCCGGCGGGCGACCACGCGCACGCGCCCGGGCCCGAGCTCGCGGAAGCTGAAGATGCCGTCGGCCGCGGTCGTGAGCTCGCGCGGCGGCGCGGTGTCCAGCGTCACCACCGCCTCGTCGACCGGCCGGTCGCCGGCGTCCACCACGATACCCTCGAGCGCGAGCTCGCCCTTGCGGTCCTCGACCTGGAAGATTCGAGACGGTCCGTCGATGGCTCCTCCGCTCGCGCGCGCCGCCATCGGCGGGACCGGCCGCGCGGCCGGCGGCGCCCGCCTCGAGCCGGCGCGCGGGTACAGCCAGAAGAAGCAGAGCGCGCCGGCGGCGACGCAGACCACCAGCGCGAGCGCGCGCCTCAGGCCCGTCGCGCCCGTCGCGCCTCTCATGGCCCATCCCCCCGGGCCGGGACGGTCCAGCGCCGCGCGTGCTCGAGGCCCCAGAAGAACATGAACACCCCGACCGCCATCGCGAGCAGGAAGAGAGCGACGACGGCGGCGAAGATCGCGTCGGCCGCGCCGGGCACCAGGCGCAGCGCCACGCGGTGGAGGAAGCGAAGGCCCCAGCCCATGAAGGCGAGCACGCTGGCCATGCCGAGCGAGCCATAGACCAGGTAGACGATGCGCTGGCGCAGGCGGGTGGGCGCGAGCGCCCGGTAGCGCCCGCGCAGACCCGGCACGCGCGTGACCAGATACGCGAACGAGCGCGGCCGCAGGTTGGGCATGCCGAGGAGGTCGCTGAGGATGAAGTAGCCGTCGAGGCGGAGGAACGGGTAGAGGTTGAGGAGGATGCGCGTGCCCAGCACGACGAGAAGGACGAAGGCGACCTGGTTGGGCGCCGAGAAGGGCGGCGTGGCGTACCAGGTCAGCGCGATCGCGCTCCACAGGATCGCCTCGAGGTAGAGCCCGCCCAGCGCGACGACGACGCGCTGGCGCCACGGCAGGGTCCATGCGTCGTTGACGTCGGAGTAGGCGCCCAGGGTGAAGCAGTAGAGGAGCAGGCCCATGCTCGGCACCTTGCGCCCGAGGTGCCAGCAGGCCAGCGAGTGGCCGGTCTCGTGGATGAAGCCGGAGACCGCCATGAGGACGTAGACCACCACCCAGTGGTGGAAGAACCCGAACACAGCGAACGAGCGGCCGACCAGCGCGTGTCTGCTGGCCAGGAGGCAGATGGCCAGCGCGAAGAGGGCGAGGAACGCGGGCGGCGCGGCAGGCGCGAACAGCCAGCCCAGCGGCCGGTCGATGCGGCGCAGCATCGGCGTCGGATCGAACGACACCAGGCGCAGGAAGAGCGGATTGTAGCGGCCGAGCAGCGAGAGGAGGCGCGGCGGCCCGCCCGACTCGGACCCGGCGGCCGCAGGCACGGCCGGCGCGCCCGGCTCCGCGGCGAACGGCTCGGCCGGCTCGACCAGGCCCAGCGCCGACCACTTCTCGACCAGGCCGCGCGCGGTGCGGCCGCCGCTCTCGCCGAACGGCGCCGCGACCTCGTCGAGGGTGCGGCTGCCGTCGAGGAGCTCGCACAGGCGGCGCGTGGTGGCGTTCAGCCGGAAGACCAGACCGGTCTGCGAGTCCTTGAGGATGTGAGTCGGCGGCGACGCGCTGGCGTCGGTGAAGAGGAGCACGCCGTCGCGCATGCGCAGGCGGGCCGCCGCGAGCCCGTCAGGGGACAAGCTCTGCCTCGGTCGCCCGCGCGCGACCACCGATCGTGAACAGCATGAGCACGTTCTCGTCGACGTTGTCGACGCCGAGGACGTCGCCGACCTGGTTGTCCAGGAAACCGCCGATGGCGCAGGTGCCGAGCCCGAGCGCGGTGGTCGTGAGGTAGAGGCTCTGGAGGAGCGCGCCGCAGTCGTACGACAGGAATCGATACCCGCGGTGCAGGTACTTGGTGAGGTTGCGGCGAAAGATGCCGGTGATGGCGAGCACGACCGACGACGACGCCACGACCTCGACCGACATGGCCGCGCGCAGGATCTCCTCCTTGCACGGCGCCGTGCTCACCACGTCGAGCGCGTGGTCGAGCACGCGGTAGTGGTAGATGCCGGGGGCGAGGCCCTTCATGTCGAACACCAGCGGGTAGATCTCCAGCGGGTGGAGGCCGCCGGCAGAGGCCGACGCGCGCAGATGCATGAGCTCCGGCTGCCCGGGGCCGCCGCCCTGGGTGGGGCCGAAGCTGAAGCGCAGGATGGCCGACAGCTGGTCCAGCCCGATCGCCTCGCCGGTGTAGGGACCGATCTGCGAGCGGCGGCCGAGGATCGCGCTCGCAACCGTGGCCCCGCCCAGATCGGGCGGCGGCAGGGGGAGGACGCGCGCCCCGGGATAGGTCTTCCAGGCGCGCTTCATCGCGACGATGAGGGACGGGTCGTGACGGATCTGCTGCAGGCGCGCGCTCACGGCCTGGCCGCTGATCATGTTGAGCTTGGTGCTCTCGTGGAAGTTCTCCGCGGCGCTGTGGTCGTCGCCGTCGAACATCTCCACGAAGGAGTACACATCGGGTTCGAGCTCGCCGTTCCTCATGATCGTTTCTTCTGCGTCCTGTGTCGCGGGTCGTCGGGGTCGTAGGAGGTCGTCGCGGGATCGTCAGGCCAGCGGGTGGGGGACCGGGTTCCAGCTCGCGCGCGGGCGCAGGCCGAGGTGCGCGGGCACCGCACGGAGGCGCGGCGAGCCGAGCGCCTGCACCGCGTGGATGGCCGAGACCGGCGCCGCGCCCGGCACGAGCACCTTCGCGCAGGTGAATCCCGCGGCGGCAAGGTCCGGCGTCGTCAGGTCCACCTCGCAGGCGGTGAGGCCGCGCGCGGCCAGCGCCTCGACGCAGCGCGCGAGGTTGTCGCGCGGCGATGCCGGGGGCACGCGCGGCGGCGCGGCGACCCGGGGACCGGCGACGAGAAACCCGGCCGCGGCCGCGTGATCGGGCTCGCAGAACAGGCGCACGTGATCGGGAAAGCCGGTGACGTTGCGATACGAGGGCCCCGGCCTCCACGCCGGCGAGCCGGCCAGGAGCGCGCGGGCGTAGGGCACCGCGGCCGCCGCCTCGATGACCGCCTTGCGGATGGCGGTCGCACCGTCGGGGTGGGCCGCCGCGCCGATCGCCACCAGCGGCCCGCGCTCGCTCACCGCCTGCACCGCGCACAGCATGGCCGGCACCGCCACGTCGCTCGTGATGTCCACGACCGCGGCCCGCACCTTGCCCGCCGGCAGGTGGGTCTCGACCATGGCTGCCAGCTCGGGGTCGCCGCGCAGGTCGACCACACCGCGCGAGAGCTCGTTCAACCAGGTGATGGCGAGCGCGTCGCGCTCGATGACCTCGCACAGCGCCGACAGCCGGGCCGCGTCGCGGTCCACATGGCAGGCCTGGCCGGTCGAGAAGGCGGGCGTCAGGTAGTCGTGGCGACGGTCGGTGAAGTAGGGCATGTAGACCAGGCACGCGGGCACGAAGCGGACCCGCTCGCTGCCCAGCTCGCGGGCACGCGCCCAGCGCATCGGCAGGTCTCGCGCCGGCGCGGGCAGCGGAAAGCCGGACTCGGCGTACTGCGCCGGGTCGTAGTAGAAGAAGCTGGCGAACGGCACCGCGGCGGCGCCCAGCTCGTCGGCCGAGGCCAGGACCAGCTCGCCCAGCTGGTAGACGCTCGCGCTGTAGCGCTCGAGCCACTCCCCGACCGCGCCGGCGTGGGCCTCCAGGCGGGTCGCGCCCAGGCCGCAGGTCTCGCCCACGACCCTGCGCCCGGTGTAGACACCCGTGTCGGCCGGCCGGCAGGTCGCGCGATGGACGAAGGTGTCGGGTCCGCCGCCGGGCAGGTCGCGCAGCTCGCGGATGAGGCCGGCGCGGCCCATCAGCCGGTCGCGCGCGTGGGCGAGGCAGAGCCGCGCACCGCCGATGCCCGATGTCGCGCTCAGGCCCATATCCGCATCGGCGGCGCGAAGCGCGTGCCCCCGCACGAACCGCAGCGCGGCGCGCGCGTGAAGCTGACGGTGCTCATGGTGAGCCCGTCCAGCCGGACGGTCAGGATGCGCGACGCCGACGCGGCCCGGCGCACGCGGCTGACCGCGTGCAGCGCGTCGAGCGCGGCCAGCTGGGCCGCCGCCGCGAACGCCGCCGAGTCGACCAGCGCCGGGTCCATGCCGACGTCGGCCGCGAGCTCCTCCAGCCGGAGGGGCAGCGGGTTGTTGCGCCGGAAGGCCAGCTCGATGCAGGTCAGGCACGCGGTCTCGGTCGGGTAGACCGCCGGCCCGATCTGGAGGACATCGGGGCCGAGGATGGCGACGAAGCTCACCGAGATCCCCGCCTCGACGGCCAGGTCGTTGAGCGCGCGGGCCGGCTCGTGCACGACGGCCGGCTCGGGGCACACGACCACCGCGTGGGTCAGCCCGCTCACACCGGCGGCGTCGAGGGCCTCTCGCGCGTCGCACGCGGGCACGACGGCGCGGATGGCCTGCGCCACCCGCGCGGCGGCCAGCCCGTCCGTGCCGCCCGTGCCGGCGAACACGCCGACCCGCCCGGCGACGAGGTTGCCGGCCGGCTTGCTGCGGTCCCGCGACATGCTGGCGAGATAGCGGCCCAGCGAGTCGTCGCGGTCGGTGGCCGGCGCGCGCAGAGGGTCGAGCTCCTCGAGCATCTGGTTGCGCCGCAGCGAGGCGATGACCTGGGCCGCGGTCTGGCGGGCGCGCGCGCTCGCCGCGTAGCGGGCCAGGATCTCGGCCTCGGTGCGCGTGCCGTCGAGGAGCGCGCAGAGCTGGCGCAGGATCGTCCCGATCGACGGGCCGCGGATGCGCGCCGCGCTCCCCGCCGTGCGGATCTGCACCGCCCCGTCGTCGAGGCGCAGCACGTGGTGCGGCATGATGCGAAGATGCAGCTCTGGTGCTGGCGCTGGCGATGGGGCGGCGCTCGCGCCCGCGGGCTCCGGCGATGTCGTCATGGTCCCTGTCCCCCTCCTCCGGCCCTCGCTCTAGAAGAGCGCCACCTCGTCGACGTAGAGATCGATCGCGCCGGCCGCCGTGCCCGGCTGCGAGTAGCTCGTGAAGGAGATGTCGCGGACGTGCTTTCCGGTCCACGGCACCTTCTTGCCCCAGCTGAACTGCTGGAGCTCTGCGAACGGCACGCGGTAGTGCTTCCAGGCCGGGCCCGCGGTGAAGACGAAGTGGTGGTAGTCGTAGTCGTGCACGTCGGTGTCGGACAGGCGCACGTAGTACTGCTTGCCGTCACCTCGGGCCCAGAACTCGAGCCCCTGGTAGCCGCTGAGGTCGGCCGCGACCGCCTCGCCGTTCTTGCCGCGCGCCATGGGGCGGCCGAGCCCGGCGTACGGGAACGGGAACTCCTTGAGCACGACGTTGCCTGTGAAGTGGAGCGCGTGCGCGGTGCCGGCGGCGCCGCCCTTCACGACCTCGAGCTTGCCGGTCGACGCGCCGCCCGCGACGACGTCGTCGATGCCCTCCCACAGCCGCGTGTCGGCGGCGCCGCCCTCGACATCGCCCAGCCTGAGGCCGGGACGCGGCGCGGCCGGATGCGCTCCCGCCGCCCTGTCACCGGCCGGGCTGGCCATGGCCGTCTGACCAGGTCCGTCGCCGTCGGTGAGGGAGCATCCAGAGGCGCCGAGAATGAGGAAGGCGATGGCCGCCGAGGCCGCGGCCGACGTCGAGAGGAGGCTACTGTGTCGTGAGCGCATGGAGACATTCGTCCTTGATCGGTCCGCGCCGGATCGGTGTGGTCCCCTGCCGCGCGCAGGAAGGGACCCAGACCTTCACTGGCGAGGCATGTCGCAGGGGGACCGGGCTGCGCTTGCCCCGCCGGGTCGGGACTCGTGGTCGCGCGCTAGCAGCAGCTGGTGCTGGAGCTCGAGCAATCGCACGACGTGGACGTCGAGGTGCAGATGCCGATATCGCTATCGAGGAGCATCATGCGCGCCTCGAGCAGCTCGAACGTGAACTCGTCCGAGCCCCCGGCCGCCCCGTCCAGCTCCATGTCGGTCAGTTGCAGCTCGATCTCGTGCTTTTCCATATGGTCCTCCCACACACGCGGTTGACGAGCAGACCGGGCGGTCCCCCGGCCCGCACACAGCCCCCTACCGCAATAAACAGACCAGCGATCGGCGGCGCTCAACCTCGTGGAAGGCCGTCGTCGAATCGCGCGCGAGGCGCCAGGACGCGCGCAGCCGGCGATCTGTGGCATGTATCGGCTGTACCGGCGCGTGCGCGCGGCCGCGGTCGCGCCCGCGGCCACGGGCGGGCGCCCCTCGCCGCCGGCCCGCATTCACCGGCTCCTGGCGTTCCCCTGCATGCGTCTTCTGGTCGTCCGGTATCCACGTCAAGTAGGATTCGTAGGTGGGACGGAGGATGGCTGTGAATGGCAGTGGCCGAGAGGACTCCACTCGGACCTTCGATGGCGACGACGTCGACTACGACTCCGTCGGGAGCGCGGAGGCGCCCCGGCTGATCGTCGCCCTGTCGTGCCGCAAACCGCTCGTGCCCGGTGTCCGCATCTCGCTGAGCTCGGCGCGCGAGGTGTATCTCCGGCGAGGCACCAGGCTCGACGTCAAGCGCGCCGGCCCCCGCATCGACCTGACGCTCGACGACGAGGCGCTGTCGCGGCAGCACGCGGTCTTGCGGCGCGTCGTCGGTGGGTGGGAGCTGGAGGACCTCGGCTCCAAGAACGGCACCGTGGTCAGCGGCGACCGCTACATGCGCACCACCCTGGCCGACGGCGACCTCATCGAGATCGGCTCGACGATGCTGGTGTTCCGCGAGACCGACGTCGGCAACCAGGGCGTGCGCGAGCTGGCCGACAGCGACCTCGCCTTCGAGGCGGAGTCGAGCGCGCCGCAAGTCTTCCGCACCATGGTCCTCGATCTCGAGCGCCGCCTGGCCGACCTGGCCCAGATCGCGCCGTCGCAGCTGCCGGTGCTGGTTCGCGGCGAGACCGGGACGGGCAAGGAGCTGGTCGCGCGCGCGGTCCACGACCTGTCGACCCGCCGCGGGCCCTTCATCGCCATCAACTGCGGCGCGCTGCCGCGGACCCTGGTCGAGAGCGAGCTTTTCGGCTACAAGCGCGGCGCCTTCTCCGACGCGCGCGAGGACCGCGACGGCCTGGTCCGCCGCGCCCACGGCGGGACGCTTTTCCTCGACGAGGTGGCCGAGCTGCCGGCCGAGTCGCAGGTCGCCCTCCTCCGCGTGCTCCAGGAGGGCGAGGTGCGCCCCCTGGGAGCGGCCGAGCACATCGCGGTCGATGTCCGCGTCGTGGCCGCCACGCATCAGGACATCCAGCAGCGCATCGCCGCCGGGACGTTTCGCCAGGACCTGTACGCCCGCCTGGCCGGATTCCAGCTGCTCCTGCCGCCGCTGCGCGACCGCCGCGAGGACCTGGGCATCCTGGTGGCGGCCATCCTGCGCCGCATCGGAGAGGACGCCGAGCAGGTCACGCTCCATCGCCAGGCCGCCCGCGCGCTGTTCTGCTACGGCTACCCGCTCAACATCCGCGAGCTGGAGCAGGCCCTGCGCGCCGCGGTGGTGTTCTCGCGCGGCCAGCAGATCCGCGCCGAGCATCTCCCCGAGGCCATCCGCCACTGCCGCCCGATCACGCAGCTGGCCATCCGCCCCGAGGACCAGGCCCTGCGCCAGCGCCTCCACGAGATCCTCGCCGAGACGCGCGGCAACGTCGCCGCGGCCGCGCGAATGCTCAACAAGGCGCCGATCCAGGTGCGCCGCTGGTGCCGCCGCCTGTCGATCGATCTGGCCAGCTTCCGCATGTAGCGGGCCGACACCGTCCACCGCGGCGTGCGTCGTGGCAAGATGCGCGCCATGGAGTTGCCGATTCTCCCGACGACGATGGTCGGCTCGTATCCGCGGCCGGACTGGTTTCGCTATCAGCTCGAGGGGCGGGACGTGCTCGAGGCGTTCAAGGTCGCGCACGTGGCCGAGGCCTACCACGACGCGACCGGCGCGGTCCTGCGCGACCAGGAGGACGCCGGGCTCGACGTCGTGTCCGACGGGCAGATGTGGTTCGACGACTATCACATGGGCATCGGCTCCTTCCTCTGGTACTGGCTCGAGCGCACGGAGGGCTTCGGCAGGGAGAAGCTGCCGCATCCGGCCCGGGCCAAGGCGCGCGGCCGCGACGAGTGGGCGCTCGACGAGGCCGGCGGGGTCGCCGTGCGCGGCGAGATCCGGCGCGGGCCGGTGCGCATGGCCTTCCTCTATCAGCTCGCGCAGCGGCTGACCTCGCGCCCGGTCAAGGCCTGCGTCGGCGCCGGGCCGGTGCAGCTCTCGACCCTGGCCCACTTCCAGGCGGGCCCGGTGCGCGACCGCTACCAGCTCTCGCGCGCCCTGGCCGAGGTCTTCCGCGCGGAGATCGCCGAGCTCATCGCGGCCGGCTGCCGCTACATCCAGCTCGAGGACCTGGGCGCGTGGATGCCGACCCTGTCGGGCGAGAAGGACTACGCCTGGGTGGCCGAGGTCATCAGCCACACGCTGGCCGGCGCGAGCGGCACGCCGGGCGTGCGCACCGCGTGGCACTTCTGCATGGGCAACGCGTGGGGCAACAAGCTCGACGGCATGACCGCGGCCGGCTACCGCGCGGTCATGCCGCACTACGTCGGCGTCGATGTCGATGAGTACGTGTTCGATTTCGCGTGCCGCGAGATGGCCGACGCCGACCTCCTGGCCGAGCTGCCCGCCCCCAAGCGCGCAGCCGTCGGCGTCATCGACGTGCGCACCCTCGAGATCGAGACGCCCGCGGTCGTCGCCGAGCGCATCCGCAAGGTCCTGCGCCACATCGACCCGTCCCGGGTGACCATCACGACCGACTGCGGCCTCAAGCAGCTGCCGCGCCCGGTTGCGCGCCAGAAGCTGCGGGCCCTGGCGGCCGGCACCCACATGGTCCGCCGCGAGCTCGGCGTGTAGGCGGCCGTGCGGGGGCACCAGACGGGGTGCCGACGAAGTCGGCGGGGTTCCCCGCTCAATCCCCCAAGTCGTCGAGCGACCGCTCTGCCTGCAGGGCCACCTTGGGTGCCCCCGTCGAAATCGACCGGCTGAGCGCGAAAGCGCGAAGCCCTGACACCGGAGCCCACCGAGGTCAACCGAAGTGAGCTCCGGTGTCAGACGGTCGGCGCCGCCGGACCACGCGGCCGCCGGCCCGTGGCACAATGCGCCCATGCGGCCGGCCGTGCGGGGGGCGGAGAGCCGGGACCTGGACGTGCTGCTCCGGCTCGTCGAGCAGTTCCAGGAGTTCGAGCGCATCCCGTTCGATGGCGCGGCGGCGCGGCAGCACCTCGCCCGTCTGCTCCACGAGCCGCCGCTCGGGCAGGTGCTGCTGGCCGAGCTCGACGGCCGCGCGATCGGCTACGCGATCCTGACCTACGGCTACGACCTCGAGTTCGGCGGGATGGATGCGTACCTGACCGACCTCTTCCTGGAAGACGCGCAGCGCGATCGCGGCCACGGGACCTGGCTGCTCGGCGAGGTCGAGAAGGCCGCCCGGCGCGCCGGCGTCAAGGCGGTGCACCTCATGGTCGCGCCGTCCAACCATCGCGCGCACCACGTCTACTACCGGGCCGGCTTCCGCGCCTCGCCGCGGCTGTTTCTCACCAAGCTGCTGGCGACCGACTGACGCGCGGCGCGCGTGGCCCGCGCCTACGCCCCGACGGGAACGCTGAGCGGGGAGCGGCTGGCCACGCAGATGCTCTGGAAGCGAAACATCCTGTCGCGGTCGTAGGTCCCGGTCAGGCCGAGCGCGAGCTGATCGAACGTGACCGTGCGGATGTGGCGGAACCCGCTCCCGGCGAGGAGCGGCACCGGATCGTTGATGCCGAAGCGAATCGGCTCGCCCATGCGCGACACCTCGTCGCGCGCGCCGTGGTCCGACGGCTTGATGCGGTCCGCGTCGGCCAGGCGCTTGCCGATGTAGTCGAAGTAGATCGGGCTGTCGATGTGGAGCGCCTCGGCCACCCGGCACAGCGTGGCCCGCACCGCCTCCTCGCTGAGATAGGCGACGACCCCCTCCCACAGGACCACCGCGGGCGCGGCGGCGTCGAACCCGGACTCGCCGAGCTGGGCCGCGAAGTCCTGCCCGCTCTCGAAGTCGCAGCCGACGAACGTGGCCGCGTCGACCGGGTAGCCGCGCAGCTCCGCCAGCCGGGCCCGCTTCTCCACCTGCGTGGCGGGGTGATCGACCTCGAAGAAGCGCACGCCGGGCCGCCCCAGCCGGGCCGCGCGCGTGTCGAACCCGGCCCCGAGCAGGACGACCTGGCGCACGCCGCGCTCGATGTGGTGCGCCACGTGGGCGTCGAGATAGGCGGTGCGGAGCGCGATCCACAGCTCCATGTGCGGGAAGTGGCGATCGAGCGCGACCGAGAGCTCGAGGCCGAGCGCGCCGGCCAGGCCATGCGCCCACGGGTCCGAGCACACCGGGTCGACGCGCCGGCTCGCGCGCGCGCGATAGGCCGCGACCATGAGCGCGGTCTTGCTGGCCGAGCTGGCCGTGCTGTCCATGCCGTCTACCTCTACGCCTTCTTGTTGGGCCCGTCGGTCAGGTGCTTCTCGAGCTCGTTGTACGCCTCGGTCACCTGCATGGTCAGCTCGGTCGCCGCCTTCGCCTTCTGCGGCGACTGGGTGTGCAGGTCGGGGTGGTACTTGCGCATGAGCTTGCGATACGACGCCTTGACCTGGTCGAAGTCCGCCCCGTAGGGCAGATCGAGCACCCTGTAGTACTTCGCGAGCTTCTCGTTGCGCCCGAAGCCCATCGGCCGCCGCGCCTGCCCCGAGGACGCGCCGCCCCCGGGGCGCGGTCCCGCTCCGGCGCCCGCGCCGCGGCCCGGACCGGCGCTGCTCGCCCGCGCCCCGTCGGCCGCCGACTGCCGGCGCGCGTCGGCCTGAAACTTCTGCCACGCCTCCTCGCGCGCCGCCTCGTCGGCGCGGCGCTGGGCGGCCCGTCCGGCGCGGATGCGCTGCTCGCGCGACTCGGCCGCCTTGCGCCGCTGCCGCGCCGCTTCCTGTCCGGCCCCGGCCCAGCGGGCGCGCGGGTTGTCCTCCGGCCGACGAGCGCCGCCCGCGCGACGCCGCGCCTCGGTGCGGCGGGCCAGCTCGGCGTCGAGCTCGTCGCGCTCCACGCCGGAGAGCGGCGTGTCGTCGGCCGACACCTTGTCGAGCAGCGAGTTCAGCCCCGAGCGCGCGCCCTCGACGATCTTCCGCGTCACGCTCATCGAGCCCCTCCGATCACCAGCTGCCGCCGTCCCGCTCGTCGATGGGTCGCGCGAAGAGAGTCTCGATGATCTTCTCCGACACGGTGTCGAGCTCCACGAACACGATCCCCATGCCCGGTGGATCCTGGCTGACGCGGACGACCTTGCCCACGCCGGTCACCGTCTCGAGGTCCTCGAGGATGACCGAGAAGCAGAGGTTGACCAGCGTGCCGACCGGAAGCGGGTTGTCGCTGCGAATGAAGACGCCGGAGCGCGAGATGTTGGTGACGTACTCGCTCACCAGCTGCCCGACGGACGCGAACTCGTGGTTTATCGAGACGCGCTGATCACGCGGTATCATCCTTCGATTCAAGCCCGCTCGGCCTCCGCTCAGCATTCTCACCCGGGCCCGCCCGCCCGGCCAGACCCTCACGGGCCCCTTCGGCCCCCTCATCGTCCCCTTGTGAGCCGGCGGCCGACGCCGAGTCGCTGCCGGCGCCCGAGCCCCCGCGCCCGCGGCGCCCGGAGCGGCCGCGCCGCTTTCGCCCGGCCGGCCCCGACTTGGGGCCCGAGCTCGGCTCCTCGACCTTCACGACCCGCCCCTCCACCTTGTACTGGTCGACCGGCATCGTGCTCGACGCCTTGATGTCGACCTTCTTCTGGAATCGCTTCTCCAGCTCGTCGATGTAGGGGCGCTCGTAGCGCTCGAGCAGCTCGGCCACCGGCGGCGGGCACTCGACCAGGATGCGGTCCGCCTTGACCGTGCTGCCGATCCGGCGGACCTCGCGCAGGATCTCGTGCGCCAGCGAGGTGGTGGACTTGATGACGCCGCGACCGGAGCAGATCGGGCACGGGTCGGTGATCATCTGCAGGAGCGACTCGCGCGTGCGCTTGCGCGTCATCTCGACCAGGCCGAGCTCGCTGATCTTGGTGACGTTGCAGCGGGTCGAGTCGCGGGCCAGCGCCTTCTGAAAGGCGTCCCACACCGTCTTGCGGTTGGACTCCTTCTCCATGTCCACGAAGTCGACCACGATGATACCGCCGATGTTGCGCAGGCGGAGCTGGCGCGCCACCTCGTCGCAGGCCTCGAGGTTGTTGCGCGTGATGGTCTTCTCGAGGTCGTCCTTGCCGATGAAGCTGCCGGTGTTGACGTCGATCGCGGTCAGCGCCTCGCCCTGATCGATGACCAGCGAGCCGCCCGACTTGAGCGGCACGCGCCGGTGGATGCCGGCGCGCAGCGCCTCCTCGATGCCGTAGGCGTCGAACAGCGGCGTCCGCCCCTGGTAGAGCTTGATGCGCTCGGTGTACTTGGGCATGAACGCGTTGGCGAACCGGCGCGCCCGCTGATACTGCTCCTCGTTCTCGATGACCATCTCGGCGACGTTGTCGCGCAGGAGGTCGCGCACGCTGCGCAGGACCAGGTCGAGGTCGGCGTAGACCAGGGCGGGCGCCTTCGTCTGCCCGCTCTTCTGCCGGATCTGGTCCCACAGCTTGAGGAGGTAGTCGACGTCGTCGCGGATCTCCTGGTCGTCGGCCCCCTCGGCCGCCGTCCTGACGATGAAGCCGGCGTCGCGCGGGCGGGCCGAGTCCACGATGCGGCGCAGCCGCTTGCGCTCGGCGTCGGACGCGATGCGGTGCGAGACGCCGACCTTGTCGATGGTCGGCATCAGCACGCAGTGGCGCCCGGGCAGGGACACGTAGCCGGTGACGCGCGCGCCCTTCTGGCCGACCGCCTCCTTGACGATCTGGACCAGGATCTCCTGCCCTTCCTTGAGCAGGTCCTCGATCTTGCGCGACTGCGCGACCGCCTTCTTGGGCCCGCGGCGGCCGCGCGCGGCCGCCGGGCCGTCCTTGCGACCCGAGCGCCTCTTCTTCGAGGAGGACTGGGCCGGCCCCTTGCCCTCGCCCTTGTCTCCCCCCTCCTGCGCCTCGGCCTCGTCGTCGTCCCCGCCGTCGTACCCCTCCAGCAGGCGGCGCTCGTCGCCGGCGCCGAGGATGTCTCCGACGTAGAGGTAGGCCTTCTTCTCGACCGTCTTGCCGAGGTCGATGAAGGCAGCCTGAAGGCCGGGCAAGACGCGGCTCACCCGACCCTTGTAGAGGTTGCCGGAGATGCCGCGCTCGCGCGCCCGCTCGAGAAAATACTCAGCGAGCGCGCCCCCTTCCAGGACTCCGAGGCGCGCTTCAGGGCCTTCGGAGCTCACCACCAACTTTGTCTCTGGCATGCGCGCTCGTCAGAAAGTTGCGTTCGCTACGGGGCGGCGCGACATGGATGTCGCACTTCTACCCGGAATTCTCTCGCCAATCGACGGTTCGGTAACACGTCCCCACCGAGAAAACAAGAGATTGCAAGGGGTCAGGGCGCTTGGCCCGCCCGTTGCTTTTCCTCGGGCCATCGCGGCCGGAAGGCCGCCTCGCCCGAGCGGCGAACACTCCTTTAACTTAAGAAATTCAATCTCGTCTACGAGTTCCACTCCGGGTTCTTAGCTTAGATTTCCTAGCCTTTCCTGTCTTCTTGGCTTAGAGATTTCGCTTCGACTGGCTGCACCGATTAACGAAGGCCTCCGGCGGCGCCCGGGGGCTTTCGCATTTTCGGAGCTCGCAAACGCCCCGTCTTGCAGCTGGAACCGCCTCGAAGAGGCCTTTATTCGCGGGCTGACACGGATGTCAGGGGCACACGAGAGAGCTCGCGATAGGTGCTGGCGCCCTGGCCAGGGCTCTCCTCGACGCGAACCTCGAGCCCGATGGCCGCGCTTCTGTCCAGGACAGCGGCAAGTCGAGTAGCCAGGAGCTCCGCCCAGTGCGCCGACAGCGCCTCCACGGTCGTGTTGTCGATCGGCAGGAGCAGGGCGTCCTCCTCGGGGAGGACGTAGCGCCGCCCGCACACCGTCAGCTCGAGCTCCCCGTCCGAGCGGCGCAGGATCGCGGTGGCCGGGTTGCGCTCGGCGACGAGCGTCCGCTCCCGCCACTCGGCGCACAGCGCGGCCACCTCGCGCTTGATGCTGGCGAAGTCGATGAGCTGGTCGAACGAGACCGAGGCAAGATCGAGGGCCACCGCCACCGTGTAGTTGTGGCCGTGCAGGCGCTCCTTGCGCCCGTCGGGGAACACGGTCATGTGCGCGCACGAGAACTTGTGCTCGGCGCGCGCGACCTGGATGCGATGCGCCGAGCGCAAGATTCTCGGGAACCGGCGAGCGAGCCCTAGCGGCGCAGGCTCAGGTGGGCGACCGCGGTCAGGAGCGCCGCGTTGGCCACCAGCCACAGGCCGTCCCACACCATCCACTGCACGTCGACCCAGCCGGCCGCCATGGTGAAGAGGAGGTGGCCGGCCACGCCGAGACACAGGCCCGCCAGCGGTGCGCGCAGGCGCGCGACCCCCGAGCCGACCGCCACCAGCGCGAGCGGGATGAGCGCGCTGAAGAAGAGGACGTTGCCGTGACCCGCCGGTCCGAACAGCGACAGGTCCCACGACGGCAGGCCGCGCGTCAGGGTCGACACCACCGGCCACGACGAGATCGAGCCGGCCAGGTAGGGCAGGAAGAAGAGGCCGCTCGCCCCGACCAGGACGCCGGCGCCCAGTCCGACCCAGCCGCCCGCGCGCCCGAGCTGGCCGTCGAGGAGGCCGCGACGGCGCAGCGAGAAGCCCACTGCTGCGGCCAGCAGCGCGCCGAGCGCGAGCTCGGCCGCGCCCGACCGACCGCGCGCCTCGAGCACCGCCGCCTCGGCGTCGATGATGCCCGCGCCGTAGTGCTTCTTGTCCATCGCGTGGCCCTTGGGCGCGCGCGCCGTGTCCTCGAGGACCTTCTCGACCGCATCCGGGTCGGTCACGCCCTGGCCGACGATGAGCGCGGCCACGCCGGCCGCGTGAGGCGACGCCATCGACGTCCCCATGAAGCCGAAGTAGTCGTCCTTGGTGGGGTCGCCGATTGCGATCGTGTTCTGCAGGACGCCGTCGGGGAGGCCGTCGCCGTTCTGATCGACGCGCGTGTTGCCGCCGGGCGCCGCGATGTCGAGGGCGGCGCCCCAGTTGGAATAGAACGTGGTGGTCTCGTCGTACTGAGTGGCGGCCACGGCCACCGCGCCGGGGTAGGCGGCCGGGTAGCTGACCTTGTTGCGACCGTCGTTGCCGGCCGCGCACACCACCACGACACCCTTGCTGTGAGCGTACTTGACCGCCTTTTCCAGCACCTTGCTGGGGAACCGGCCGCCCAGGCTCATGTTGATGACCTTGGCGCCGTTGTCCGCCGCGTAGCGGATCGCGTCGGCGATGCCGGCGACCGATCCGGAGCCGCGCCCCGACAGGACCTTGAGCGGCATGATGGTGGCGTGGCGGGCCACTCCCGCCACGCCGATGCCGTTATGGGTCGCCTGGGCGATGGTGCCGGTCACGTGGGTGCCGTGGCCGTGGTCGTCGTTGGCGTGCTCGTTGTTGTCGACGAAGTTCCAGGGCTTCACGAAGTCGACGCCGGCCAGGTCGGGGACCTGATGGAACATCTTGCCGTGGGCCTCGTAGGCGACGCCCGTGTCGAGCACCGCGACGATGACCCCCTTGCCGTCGGACAGCTTCCAGGCCGCCGGCATGTGGATCTGGTCGAGGTGCCACTGATACTTGTACTTGGGATCGTTGGGGAAGTTGGCCCAGGGGTCGTCGCGCTGGGTGTCGGGGATCGGGTCGGTGGTCTCGTTGAAGGGCTCGAACGGGGACAGCGAATCGGTCGGTGTCAGGGTGTAGAGCGCGTCGGGCTCTGCGATCTCGACCTCGGGGCGGGTCTCGAGCTGCGCCACCAGGTCGTATTCGCGCGCCGGATCGACGTGGGCGCGGTAGAAGCGCTCGTCGAGCGACTGATCCGACACGAGGCTCAGGTGGATGCCGAACGTGCGCTCGAGCGAGGCGACGTCGGCGTCGGTCACGTCGTCGCGGAGATCGACCAGGATGTCATCGCTGTCGGCCCAGACAGCGAACGATGGATCCGACGAGTCGGTCGGCTCCGCCTTGTCCATGCCGGCCGGGCGGAAGAACAGCCAGACCAGAACGACGGCGAGAAGGACCAGGAGCCACACGAGGCTCCCGCGTTTCGCTTTCCCTGCGCTGCGCTCTTCCATACTTCCGGAGAGTATATCCGCGCAGACGCAAAGTGCCGCCAAATCCCCTCGGGGGTCGCCCGCAAGGACCGGCATCCTCTTTCATGTGGCGGACATGAGCGCCTCGGTGCGCCGGGCCGCGCGGAGGGCCGCGCGCTAGATGAGGATGATGACGTCGTCCTCGCCCTCGCCGGGTTGCATCGCGAGCTGCGTGTCGAGCTCGCGCGTCTCGGTCAGGGTCTGGAGATAGTTGCGGATTTCAGGCACGGCGGCGACGATCCGGTCGACGTAGTCGCGGGCCAGATAGAGGACCGTGGCCGCGCTGGCCGCCGTCACGGTGGCCGACGTCGGCCCTCCGCGAATGAGCGCCATCTCGCCGAACACGTCGCCCGCGCGCAGGGTGGCCAGCGGGGTCGGCGCGCCGTCGGGGGCGAGCGAGGTCACCTCGACGTCGCCC
>Ga0126377_10000251_pt1 | contig 31440 bp, 24 predicted proteins | sample PanSoiMetPlot_22_FD_92647 | JGI IMG/M metagenome (GOLD analysis project Ga0126377, IMG submission 92647) | Tropical forest soil microbial communities from Panama - MetaG Plot_22 | ecosystem: Environmental > Terrestrial > Soil > Tropical forest > Bulk soil | place: Panama | collected 2016-02-17 | reverse complement strand
GCGCTCCGCGCCCGGCTCGCGGCGGACCTGCGCGCCCAGGCCGCCGCCGCCCGCGATCGCGCCCGTCGCGACCAGATCGGCTCCGGCATGCGCGCCGACAAGCGCCGGACCGTGCGCGTCCAGGACGGCACCGTGACCGACCACCTCACCGGCCGCACATGGCGGCTCCGCGACTACACGAGAGGGCGCTGGTGACGGTGCCGACCGCTCGATCGCGTCGGCGGGGCGCCGGCTCGATCAGTGCTCGCCGGGCGCCAGCCGGACCGACGGGTCGAAGAACATCATGTGAGGCCCGGCCGGACCGGTCGTGGTGGCCTTCTGCACGCTCGTGAAGTCGACCCACGCGCTGCCGTCGGCGGTGATCGACGTCATGCCGCGAGCGTGCCAGTGGTCGGTGTCGAACAGCCAGATGCCGTAGCGGTCGTTGCGGGGCGGGCCGAAGTCGGGATCGTTGTCCCACGGAGAGAGCAGCGAGTTGGTGACGTAGAGCCGCAGGTTGTCGCGGCTGAGCCGCAGCATGTTCGGGTGCGGAACGTCGACCTCGTCGATGAGCGCCGGATGGAACGGATCCGTGATGTCGTACTGCTGCACGGTGTTGCCGAACCAGTTGCTGATGTACATGACGCGGTTGTCGTAGGACAGGAGCATGTCGATCGGGATGTCGAGGCCGTCCTCGGGGCCCAGCACCTGGGTGAAGTCGAAGAAGCCGTCCTTGTCGTCGTCGTCGGCCAGCCACAGCGCGCTCGTGCCGGCCGCGTTGATGAACGCGCGGCGCTGGCCGTACTTCTCGATGAAGCGGACCTCGAGCGCTCCGCTGTTGGTGCCCAGGTCGGCCACCTGCAACACCTTGCGCTGGGACGTGCTCCACACCGCGACCTCGTTGCCCAGGCAGGTCGGGTCGAGGCCGACGCCGCACAGGGCGGGTGGGCCGAACGTGGTCGTGATGAGGCGATCAGCCTCCGCGCGCCCGTCGAGGTCGTACATGAACCGAGGGCCGATCTCGTCCGGGGCGCGGTCGGTCGGCGGCGGGCCGAAGTAGGCCGAGAACGCACCCGTGTGGTCGTTGATGAGGACGACGCCGCCCGGCGCGCTGTCCGTCGTGGTGGAGCCGATCATGGTGACGCCCAGCTGGCCGCCCGGCAGCGCGACGACGCTGTGCGGCACGGTGTAGCCGCTGTCGCGCACCAGGTCCTCGTTGACGGCCGTCAGCTGCGGGTGGAACGGATCGGTCTCCACGTCGAAGACGTGCACGCGGCCGGAGAAGAGACCGGGGACGATCAGGCGGTCCTGATCGAGCGAGTAGCCGAAGTGGTGGACCTCGTCGCCGACGTTGGGCATGTCCGTCCGGCTGATGATCTGGCCAAAGTCCGGCTGGTGCGGATCGGCGCCGACCACCGCCACGAAATCCGGATCGGTGGCGCTCTGCGCGATGGTGTCCACGTAGAGGAACCGCTCCCTGGTCAGGAACGAGTTGACCTGGTCGACCGGCACCTGCCGTTCGCGCGCCTCGGCGTCGTCGTCCGGTGGTGTGTCGGCGTCTTCAGCACACGCCGACACCGCCAGTCCGAGCCCGAGCGCCGCTGCGACCAGCCCTTGCCTCGTCGTTGCGAGTTTGCACAGCATGGTGAACTGCCTCCCGTCGTGTTTTGGGGCGCAGTGGTGCCGCCCTCCCCTGTGGGCCTCCTAACGGCCTCGAGAGGCGCGCGCGAGCGAAAGCACGGCGGGCCCGCGAAAAAAATCGCTGCGATGGGTGTGCTTGCGAAAGCCCTGTGGGCCCACCTACTCGAGTTTCCGGCGCCGGTCCGAGCGCACCGTCCTCGCTGCGCTCCCGCGGCACGTCGAACCCACGCGCCGGCGACGCGGCGCCGCATCGGGCCGGTTTGACGGTCCGCTTCCCCGATTGCTAGTCTCCGGCCGTGGGGCTCTTGGAGCAGGCTGCCCTCGGCCCGGCGCCGGATGACGAGGACGCGGCGCTCGTGACCGCGATGGCCGCCGGCGATCGCGCCGGCCTGGCGCGCCTCTACGATCGATACGCCCCCACGCTTCTCGCCGTCGGGATGCGAATGCTCGGCGGCCGCCGGGAAGCGGAGGACCTCGTGCATGATGTGTTCCTCGAGGCGTGGCGGCGGGCGGACGGCTACGACCGCGCGCGCGGGACCGTGCGCGCGTGGCTGCTGGTTCGCCTGCGCAGTCGCGCGCTGGATCGACACCGCGCCGCGCTCAATGCTCCGGTGACGCTGGACGGCACCGGCCGGCTCGAGGAGCGGGCGGCAGAAAGTGAAGACCCGACGCTGGCGCCCGATCGGGCGGCGGTTCGCCGCGCCCTCGCGACGCTGTCGAGCGAGCAGCGGACGGTGCTCGAGCTGGGCTACTTCGAGGGGCTGTCCGCGTCGGAGATCGCGGTCCGCACCGGAGCGCCGATCGGGACGGTGAAGTCGCGCGTGGCCACCGCTCTGGCGAAACTGAGGGCCGGGCTCAACCCGGATGGCGCGGAGGGAGGTGCTCGATGAACGAGCACGTCGATGGGTGGATCCCGGAGCTCGTCCTCGGAACTCTCGACGACCCGACCCGGGCATCGGTCGAGGGCCATCTCGCGAGCTGCGACCGCTGCGCGGCGGAGGTCGTCGCGATGGACCAGGCGCTCTGCGCCATGGCCATCTCGCTGCCTCCCCGGCGTCCGCACCCGGCCGCGCGCACCAGCCTGCTCGCATCGATCGCCGAGGAAGAAGCCCAGGATGCGCAGGCGGACCGCTTCGGCGCGCTGACCGGGCGGCTGGCCGACTTCTTCGAGCTTCCGCTCCGGCGTGTGCGCGCGCTGGTCGAGCTCATCGACGACCCGGCCGCGTGGAGCCGGGGCCCGGCCGACGGCATCAAGCTCATCCATCTGCACGCAGGTCCGCGCTTCGCCGACGCCGACCCCGGCTTCGTGATCCTCGAGCCGGGCGCCACGTTCCCGCATCACCGCCACGTCGGCGGCGAGCTCGTCCTGGTGCTGGAGGGCAGCTTCGTCGACGCCGACGGCGCGGTGTTGCGCGCCGGCGATACCCAGGACCTGGCCAGCGACACGTCGCACTTCTTCGTCGCCCAGGACCAGGGATGCATCCTGGCCGTCATCATCCGGGACGGCCTCGACTTCACGGCGCGCAGCGCCTGACAACCCGGCCGGCCGTCGAGCTCGTCATCAGGCCGGAGGACTCCGGGTCCGGCGCGCCGGCACGATGTACTCGGTCGGTGCGCCGCCGGCCACACCGTCGCTCAGCACCAGGACGCGATAGGTCGAGCTGTTCTCGTCGAGGACGAGGAGCGCCTCCGGCTTGGCGCCGGGCGCCCGGCCGCCCAGCCGTCCGAGAAGGACGGTGGCGCCGTCCGCGCCGTCCCACCAGTAGATCTCGGCCGGTTCGTGCTCGGCGCGGCCCTGCAATGCCGGGGGCGCTTGCCCGGTCAGCACCAGAAAGCCGCCCTTGACCTTGGCCAGGTCACGCACGCCGCAGCGCTCGCGCAGGCGGACGGCAAACACGCGCCTGGCGACCGACTCGGCCGGCGCGTCGCCGAACAGATCGGCGACGGCCACGCGCAGGATGAAGCCCTGGCCGTCGAGCACAGGCGAGCGGAAGCCGGCGTGGAGCTGACCGCCGCGCACGGCCAGCCCCTCGATGTTGACGCCGTTCTCCTGCAGCGAGCGGCGCATGAAGCCGTCGAGCGGCGGCGTCGCCGCGATGACCGCAGCCAGCTTGTCCGTGCGATGGACCTGGGGCGGCGGATCGTCGCCGCCATGGTCGAAGTCCGGCTCGCCACCGTCCGGGTCCACCCTGAAGCGATAGACGAAGTAGCGAGACGCCTGGACATCGCCGCCGAGCTTCTTCACGCCGTGCGAGCCGATGACATAGTAGCGGCCGTCGTCGAAGTCGACGCCCTCGGCGTCCGTCTCCTCGACGTGCTCGCGGCCGAGCGCGCGCGGCAGGAGTGCGATCGTCGACCTCAGCTCGAGCTCCCGGCCCTCGCGATGGACGCGGACGAAGCGCGCGTATCGCATCTCGTCCGAGATCATCAGTCCGGACCACCGGTCGCCGCGGCGCTCTGCGCACGCGATGCCGCTGATGTTCTTCGACTCGTCGCCGCCGCCCAGGGCCGCATCGACAGACCATCTGGCGACAGGCTTGATCTCGATCATCCCCACCCTCCCTCCGACCTCGATCACCGTGCCACGAGACGCGGGCGCCGGGGGGCTTTTGTTCCTGCCGCGTGAAACGACCCGCGGCGATGGACCGCGGGTCATTCCCCCGCCCGCCGCTTCTCCCTCGGCTCAGCCGTCCTTGTGCTCGGCCATCGCGGGGAGCAGGGCCATCGGCTCGAACGGCCACGGGTTGAGCTCGAGCAGCGGGGCCTGGGCCGAGTCGAGCAGGGCGCGGCGGCGCTCCACTTCCATGGCGAGGAGCTCGACCTCGAGGCACTTCTTGCGCGCTGCGAGCCGGAGGTGCTCCAGCTTGACCTGCTCCTCCGCCTCGCGGACCGGCTCGCACGAGGTGCAGCGGGCCAGCTCCGCCTCGTAGAGCGTCCCGTCGGTGGGAAGGGTGATCCGACGCGGGTCGGTGACCACCTCGCCGACGCGCGGGAGCTGGCGGCGGAGCGCGTCGAGCTGCTCGCGGATCCCGTCCGCCACGCCCGCCACATCCTTGAGCGAGCGCCACGGGCCATCCCCGAGGCGCCACTCGACCGACTCCACCCTGGTCGCCGTCTCGTACACCTCGTTGACCCGGCGCACGAAGTAGGTGACCGCGAAGCAGTGGTTCTCGTTCTTGAGCGACCGCGCGGTCGTGTTCTGGTGCTCGCTCTCCTCGAAGCGGCTGACGACGAGCGAGCGCTCGGCCTCCATCGCCTGCGAGGCGGTCATCGCCATCTGGCTGAACTGTTCCGACGCCGTCCTGACCGAGCCGCCGGATGCGACCGTGGTCTGGGTCTCGATGCCCGTCTCTCCCCTCACCTCCGGTGCTCCGAGGAAGCCGGCCAGGCCGCCGCCCGCCGAGACCGACGTATCGGCGTGCGTGCGCACGTCGCTCAGGATATCGGCATAGGACGAGGCCGAGCTGGAGCGCCGGCTCTGCGACAGGGCGCTCATCGTCTGCCGGAACGACGTGTGGACCGAGACTCGCTGCGTCTCCGACTTCACCCGGCGGAATCGATCGAACTCGTAGATCTTCACCTCCTCGCCGGGGAGCAGCGTGGTGGTGTAGAGCAGCGGCCCCTGCTGGCGCCCGATCAGGCACAGGCGATGCTCGTAGAGGATCCGGATCTGCAGCCTGCGATCCGCGAGCTGGCCGCTGTCGAACGAGCGGCCCTCGTAGAAGGTGATGCACCGGTCGGCCGTGATCCACGGCACCGGCGTCGGACCGCGACAGGGTCCGGGCGTCTGCTCGGCGCAGCCATTGCCGCATCCGATGCACTCTCCCTCCTCCTCCGCGTCGAGGGTGCAGGCGGCCAGCAGCGCCCGCTCGGCATTGACCCGCCCGTACCCGACCTCGTTGTTCCACGTGCCGCTCGCCTTGGTGCCGACGTTGGCGTACGCGTACAGGTTGGGCGAGATCTTGTCGCAGGAGCCCTCGATCAGATAGCGGGCCTCGACGCCGGTGAGCGACGGCCGCAGGCTGAACAGCAGCGCGCCGATGCCGGCCACCAGCGGGGTGGCGGACGATGTGCCGTTGAACCGTTCGTAGTAGTCGCCGACGCTGTAGCCGTCGGCGCCGAGACGGTCGGTGGTCGGCATCTCGAGGCACGGGGCGACCACGTCCAGGTCGGGGCCGTAGCTCGCGCCCCACCAGCCCTCGCTCGAGGCGTCTCCGATCCGCTTCCGCTCGTCGCTCCGGTTGCTGCCGCCGACGCACAGAGTTCGCGCGTCGCTGCCCGGGAAGCGTGCCTGGGCGCCGTTCTCGTTGCCGGACGCGGCGATCAGCAGGAGTCCCCGGTCATGGGCGTGCTGGAGCGCGTCCTGGATGATGGTGAAGTCCCACCCGTACGACGCGTACACGCCGAAGCTCATGCTGACGATTCGGGCCCCGTTGTCGGCGGCGAAGTAGAGGCCCTCGGCGATGTCCACGTCGGCCCAGGTGGCGGTGGCGATCGCCATGATCTGGACGCCGCCGGCCACGCCGGCGACCCCCGCGGTGTTGTCGAGCCGGGCGCCGATGATGCCGGCACAGGCGGTGCCGTGGTTGTCGGTCGGACTGCCGTCCGGCGTGTCGGTCGACGCGTTCCATGACTGCGGGTGGACGTTGAGGTCCGGGTGATCGAGCTGCACGCCCTCGTCGATGACCGCCACCGTGACCTGCGGCGATCCGCGGACGATGGTCCAGGCCCTCGGCACGTTGGTCCGGTTCAGCCCCCACTGCTGGGCGAACATCGGGTCGTTCGGTGTGAACTCGGTCACCGGCGGCCGGCAGCGGCCGACCTGACATGCCGGCGACAGGAACGGGATCGTCTCGAATGTGAACGGAAGGCTCGCCGCTGCAGATCCGCCGTGCTCGACGAGGACCGATGCCGCCGCGCTCGCGACATCGATCGCAGTCTGGCCAACCGAGAGGGCGGGCTCGTCGACCGACAGCGCGACGTAGCCGGGCAGCCGGCTGGTGCGGGTCGTGTCCACCGCCACGCCAGCACCCAGCGCGGAGATTCCGCCCATGTTGTCGAGCGCCGCCTGCTTGATGTAGAGGCGCGCCGGATTGACCGTGAAGATCTCCACGCCGTTCTTGCTGCCGCGAAATCCGGGCGACACCCACTCGACCAGGTCGCTGGCCTCGATCTTGGCCGCCGCGTCGGTCGGGACCGGCTTGCCGCCGACGCCCTGGACCCATGACAGACCCTCGGTCTGGTTGACTCGGGGCAGCGGCGGTTGAGGCTTCGCGTTGGTCGTCGCCAGCTCCACGCCGGCGGCGCGGAGCAGATCCGCCTTGGCCTTCGGAGGTGCCTGGACTCGCCAGCGGACGGCGAGATAGCGGCTCACGCGCTCGCTCTTGCCTGCGACCGGATGGATGAAGTTTTCGATCATGGTTGTGCTGTCCTTCCTGTGATGCGTCGATGTTCGCGAATGCGGGAACAGGGCGCTCCTGGGCCGCCGCGCGGCGACCACGCGCGCCCGATGCGACCAGGCGCATGCCGATGACGGCGTGAACGGCGCGCTGCGCCGGGAATCGAACGCCCTATCTGACCGGTCGCAGTGCCGGGACCGAGAGCAGGAACGGGGCGTCCCTGGCGGCGACCCGGACCCGCGCGCCGCGGCCGGCGAAGCGATAGATCATGCCCGTGCTCGGGCCGGTCACCAGCAGCCGACCGGTATCGATGAGCTCGAAGTCGACCGACGCCGTCTCGCGCCGCGAGCGTGCCACCGTCGCGCGCGGCGCGGACGGCATCGCGGTCGGGCCCGGTGTGGCGCGGCCATTACCGCAGCAGGACATGCTTTTTCTCCTCGTCACTCGCGGCCATCGGGTGCAGCGGTACGTTCGCCGCGTCGGTGAGGTGGCGTTCCTCGCGCCATTCCACCGGCGCTGCCCGTGTCGCGGTCAGTCGCTCCAGCAGGACGGCCGCGCCGGACAGGGCGAGCCACGTGAGAGCGCCGCCTCGCCAGTCCGCCGCGATCAGCCAGGCGAACGGCGCCGCGATCCAGAGGCTCAGGCAGTAGAAGCAGTCGAGCAAGCGGCCGAGCGGGCCGGCTGCTGCCGCATCTCTGAGCCGCGCCATCAGGTCGGCGGGTCCGTCCTCGGCCGCCAGCAGGTGTGTGACGCGCCAGACCGCGAAGATTGCGATCAAAAGTAGCGTGAAGGAGGGCGTGATCACATTGCACTCTTCATGGGCCACCGACCGATCTCGGCTCTCATGAGAGTTGACGAGCTCGGGCGCGAAACTTCTCGGCGGCGTAGTGCCAACGAAGGAGGCGGAGACCGCGCTCGGCGAAGTGCTTCGAGGTCGTTCCGGCTCGATCGGCACCTGAACGAGTCACGGTCGCGTGCGACCCGGCCGGCCGCCGGGGAGGGCGACGGAGATGCGCGCCGGTTCGCTGCTTCCGCAGCACAAAGGGACATCGCAGCGGGCCGCCGGGGCGGGCGGTGAGTACGATGGAGGGGTGAGGAAGCGGACCGAGAGCGAGGTCGTCAAGAAGCCGAGGCTGAACCGCGTCATCGCCGAGCGGGAATACCGGCTGATGTCGCGCGGGGGCAAGAGACAGCGCGTCAACCTCAAGCTGGGCAAGCCTCGCCCGTTTCCCGAGGGTGGCAGCCACCACTGCGTCTACCAGATCGAGGGGCTCGAGGAGGGCACGCGGATCGGGCGCGTCGGCGGCGCCGACAGCCTGCAGGCGCTGCAGCTGGCCATGCAGCTCGGCCACATCGAGATGGTCAACACGCCCGCCTACCAGGAGGGACGTCTGACCTGGGCCGGCGATCCGGATCTGAAGCTGCCGGCCGACGACTCCACCATGATGCTGATCAAGAAGATCGCCGCGCGACACAAGCGGCCGGCGCCGGCGACGTCGCGGGCTGTCCCGCCGCCGTCTCGCCCTTCTCCGCCCAGGCCCCGGCCTGGCCCGGCGGTGTCGCGGCCTCCGCGCCGGCTGCCGCGAAGCGGGGACTGAGCAGCGGAGCCACGACGGCACGTACCTCGTCCCGCAACGCAGGCGGACGCTCACGTTCCGGATGGCGGGCGGCAGGGCCGATGCGAGGAAGGTGGAGCAGGGCGCCATCAACCTCGAGGGCAAGCTCGAAGCGAAGTGACCGCCTGTTCGCAAGGAGTGATCGCATCGCGTCGATCGAGGCCGACCGCGACGGACGCGCACCGCCCAGGCCGGCAGCCGCTTTCCCCGTGCGGATGCGGCGGCCCTGCACGCAAGCGAAGGTGATACGATCGGCGCCAGGATCCGGTCGAACACACCGCGGCCGCCTTCGATGACCAACCTCGCCGCCACCATCGCCGCGCCGCGCGAAGGCCGATAGCACGAGGGGTGCGGAGAGCGGCCATGGACAGCTGGTTCTCGCTCGCCGTCGAGACCCTCTCCGCCGCGCCCGCTGACTGGACACCGGAGGGAATCGCCACGGCGCTGCGTGCGCGCCTGCTCGACGATCCGTCCGGTTCGACCCCCTATCGCCGCGAGATGCGGGTGGTCGCGGACGCTCTCACCGACGGCGTCCGCGGTCGCGCCGCGACCGGCGGAGGCAACTGGCGCAACATCTCGTTCGCGATCGAACCCTCACGTCGCGTCGTGACGCTGGACCTCGTCCGGCGCGTCGTGGGCCGTCCGGAAGACGAGCTCGATGTCCTGCCGCCGCAGGTCGCCGGCGTGCGACGCCGCTGGCGGGTGGCCGGCGGCATGTTGTGGGCTCGCACGCAGCTCGACGCCGACGTCGTGACCGAGCTGGGTCTGGACAGCCGGAGTCGCCCATGAGCCGGACCACCTTTCTCCACGCGACGGCCGAGGCCGGCTCGCTGGCCCGCGTGCGCGAGCTTCTCGATGCGGGCGAGGAGCTCGACCCCCAGGACCACAACGGGATGACGCCGCTCATGCTGGCCCTCTGCCGGGGCAACGAGGACGTCGCCCTCGAGCTCGTGGAGCGGGGCGCCCGCCTCGACGTGGTCGACACCGGCGGACGCAACTCGTTCGAGTGGGCGCGACCCTTTCCGGCGATCCTCGAGCGAATGGAAGCGCGCGGAGGGGCGCCCAGCTTCCGGGCTTCACTCGAGACACCCCACGATCGCGCGTCGTTCTCGCCGCGCTTTCAGTCCCTGCTCGCCGAGCTCCGCGGAGGCGGGCGGTTTCGCGTCGAGCCGCTGGCCCCGATCGCGACGGCCATCCGGGCCGACATGCCGGACGATCTGAAGGCTCTGCTCCACACCTGGGCACACCTCCCGAGCGCCATGATCCCGATGGGCGGGTGGTGGCTCATGGGCAGCCGGCTCGCCGGAGCGCCGTGGTGGACGGAGCGCGACCCGCCCGACCCCGGTCGGGTGTGTTTTCTCGCCGACGACAGCGGCGAGCTGAGGCTGTTCGCGGCGTGGACCGATCCCGACGCGCCGACGGAGCTGTGGGAGGCGTTTCGCGGGGAGTCGCCCGTCCGTCTGGGTCTCCTCCAGGATCTCGGATCCCCCGGCGCAGATCCGACAGCTCGGGCGCGGCAGACCGATCGACGAGCGCCGCGCCGCGACCGCGCGCTCACGCTCGTGCCGGTGTCACACGACGACCTGCCGGCGGACCGGCTCGCGCCCGAGGTCGCCTACTGGGCGGCGCCGGGCGCATCTCTCGTCGGAGGCGGAGGCTGGGTCGCGCGGAATTACTTTCGCCTCGGTCACCTGCAGGCAGTCGAGATCGGGCCGGCCGTGCTCGATCCGCGCGCCGGGTTGCGGCCGGTCGATCTCCCGAGCACGGTCTCGAAGAGTACGGGTCTGTGTGCCTTCCACCCGGGCGAGCCCCTCGGGCTGCTCATCTGTCAGGACCTCCACATCGTCGACCTCTTGTCGGCGACGCTTCGCGAGCGAGTCTTCGCGTCGGGCGACGTGTTCCGCGCGGCGGTCTTCGTCGGCGCCGAGCACGTCGCCGCGACGACCGATTCGGCGGCGATCCTGCTTCGCCGCGTGGACGGCGACCTCGGCGAGGTCTGCCGCGCTCTCTTGCCCTTCCAGCCGAGCAGGGAGTCGCCCGAGCGCGCGATGGCCCTCCTCGCGCCGCGCGAGGACGGCCGCACGCTTCTGTGCTGGGGGAAACCGGCCGGCGGGACGACCGAGGTCATCGCCTTCGCGGTCGACGGCGACGAGCTCGTCGAGGTCGGCCGCCTCGGGACGGGCGCCGATCAGTGGGCGGTCCGCGCGGGTGCGGACGTCGCCCTCGCCCCGCGCGGCGGCGACGCCGGCTGGTGGCGCATCGACGGGTTCGCCGGCGTCCTCGACGAGCTCGATCGCATCGCCCCGCGCCCCGCGCTTCCGCCCGAGCGTTTGTGCCTCGCGCGCGTCGCGTCCTCTCCGCCGCATCCGATGTGCCGGCCAGCTGCGCTGCGCGCCGCCGGCGGAGCCGCGTCGGGTGCCTGGAGCTGGCGGGGGCGCGCCGGCTTCTCGTTCGCCACACGTTCCGAGACCGGCACCGCGAGCCCGGCGCCTTCGGTTCCCGAGCAGCGCGCCCTGATCGTCGGTCCGGGAGACGAGGCCGCGGCTCCGATCCTCGCGACCGGGGAGCGGCCGCTCGTCGCGACCAGCTTCACGTTCTCGTTCGAGCGCGCGGGCGAGCGCCTTCTCGTCGTGCCGGAGGGACAGGGTCGGTGCTACGAGGTCGACGCCCGGACCGCCCGCGCGCGTGTTGCCGTGGACCGACCGGGCCTCGTCGCGGCCGAGTGGGGCGCCGATGGAGTGCTCCTCCAGACAGTCGACGAAGTGAGGTACGAGCGGCTCGACGCGCCCGGCGAGGCATCGTGGCGTCTGGGCTGCGAGCCGGACGTGTCCCTCGTCTCCGTCCTTCATCACCGCTTCCTGATCGCGTACCGCGGAGTCGAGACCCCGGGCATCTTCCTGTATCTCCTGACCCCGGCCGCGCCGATCCCGCTCGGCGCCGCGCCACTCACGATGGCGATGGCGTGGGAGGACGACGACGGCATCTACCTCGTCGATCACCTCGACCGCAGCAAGCTGGCCCGCTATCGCATTCACGGTCTCGGCGAGGCCGCGGCCCCTTCTCGCCGCGAGCCGGTCGTCCGCCTCGCCGATCCCGGACTGCTGGAGACCATGCCGATCCCCATCGTCGATCTGCGCCGCGCCGCCGACCGAAGCGGGCGCTGAGGGACGCCTCGCCTCAGCTGCCTGGCAGCACGACGACGGACTGGAAGCCAGGTTCGACGCCACCCGAGGGCACCGTGTCGACTCGATCGAGGTTGCCCGCGGTGTCGGCGTGGAAGATGGTCACGGTGTCGTCGGAGAAGTCGCTCACGTAGAGGTGCGCTCCATCGCGCCCGAAGGCGAGATCGACCGGATCGGATCCGATGTCGACCCGCTCGATCTCGACGAGCCGGCCGTCGGCGCCGATGGAGAAGCCGCGCACCTGCCCGTCGCGCACCGTCTCGTCGCCGACCGCGCCGAGCGCGGTGATGAAGAGCTTCGTGCCGTCGGGGCTCAGGGCAGTCCCTTCGGTCCAGACGCCGCCCTCGAACGGGCTGCCCGGCACAGGAGTGAGCTCTCCCGAGGCGTCGATCCGGAATCCGGCGACGTCCGGGCCGCTCTCGGCGACCTGGTTGGTGATGTAGAGGAAGCGATCATCGGGCGTGATGATGGCCCGGTGACCGGAAGGCCCTGCCGGCACGTTTGCGACCTGGCGGCCGATCGACCCGTTCGACCGGAGCTCGAAGCCGGTCACCGCGCCGACTCCTCCATCCTCCTCCGGGGAGTGGGTGACGTAGATGAACCGACCGCTCGACGTCACCGCCACACCCTTCGCAATCGTCTGCCCCGTATCCACGGTGTTGAGTGGCTTCAGCTTGCCGCTGGACGTGACGTGAAACGCCGATAGCGAGCCGGTCAGGCTCGGCACGTAGACCGTCGAACCGTCCGGCGCGATCGCGATCCCGAACGGTTGCGGAGTCTCGGTCGATCCCGCGAGGGTCAGCCGACCGCTCCGGTCGACCCGGTAGAAATCGATCGAGTTGGCGAGCTCGCTCGGTGCGTAGGCGAAGCGCCTGCCGCGGACCGCGGGCGTGAACACGATGCCTCGACCGCCCTCGCTGGCATCCGCCGTGTCGACCTGAGCGATCGCGCCGCTCGCCGCGATGTCGAAGCGCGCGATGTTCGCATCGTCGGCCCGCTCCCTGAGCGAGCTGTTCGTCACGTACAGCCGATCGGGTCCGGCGTCGGCCGGTGCGAGTCGAACGAGGGAGACGAGTAGACCGGCGTTCATCGCAATTGACACTCTATGAGATAGATACGTCATCATGACTCCTTGAAACTCGCAGTTCCATATTCGACGTACGGCCACGAGTCAGTCTCCATAGCGTCTCTCGCCGGCCGTGCAAGCCGCGCTGTGTGACATCCTCGATCGCCGCCGCGCATGATTCGTACGCTGCCGCGATCCCGGCACGCGCGATTCAGAGCGAACGGCCGCGTCGACGACGAGCCGGCAGCACGCGGATGGAACACGGTGCAACTGGTGCCGAAGCTCGCGGCGGCCGCCGTGCTCCTCACGGTCCTCTCGGTCGCGATCTTCCCGTACGTCGAGACCGGCCCGACCGACGGCTTCTCGCCGCGGACCCAGGCGATCGTCGCGGCGGTCCTGGTCGCGATCGGCGCGGCAGGCGCGATGCTGGCCGCGCGCCGGCGGACCTAGGAGCAGAGGAAGGCCGGGCTACTCGGCTCGACGAGGAAGCCTGAGCACTGAACACCCGGGTGGGGTCGAGATGCGTGGCGTCGCAGGGTCGGTTCCCGGCACCGGGTGATGGAGCCGAAGGAGGTTGCCGCACGGGTCCTCGGATGGGACGTTCGGAGGGTCGCCTCTCCCGAGAGGTCGCCCGAGAGACTCGGCCCATGAGTGAAACCGGCAGGTCAGTGCTCGTCACCGGAGGCTCGCGCGGGATCGGTGCGGCCATCGCGCGAGCCTTCGCGAGGAACGGCGATCGGGTCGCCGTTCACTACGCGGCCTCGCCAGACGCGGCGGCGGCGGTGCTGGCCTCGCTGTGCGGCGGCGGACACGTGCTCGCGGAGGCCGACCTTCGCGACCCCGGCGCGATCCGCCGCATGGTCGACGGTGCCGCGGCGGCCCTCGGCGGCATCGACGTGCTCGTCAACAATGCGGGCGTCTTCTACGCCCATCCCATCGAGGCAGTCGACTACGACGAGTGGCAACGCGCCTGGTCGGAGACGATCGGGGTCAACCTGATCGGGGCGGCCAACGTCACCTGGTGCGCGCTGCAGCACATGCCGCGCCATGGGAGCTCGCGGATCGTCAACGTCGGCTCGCGCGGCGCCTTCCGCGGCGAGCCGAAGAACCCCGCCTACGGTGCGAGCAAGGCGGCGATCGCAGCCTTCGGCCAGTCCATCGCGAAGTCGCTCGGAGCGCTCGGCATCGCGGTGACGACGATCGCGCCCGGATACGTCGACACCGACATGGCCAGGGAGACGCTCGACGGCCCCCGCGGCGACGAGGTCCGCGGCCAGAGCCCGTTCCATCGCGTGCCGACGGCCGACGAGGTCGCCGGTGCCGTGCTGTTCCTCGCCTCTCCGGCGGCGGAATGGGCATCCGGCTCGGTGCTGGACTTCAACGGCGCGAGCTACTTCCGGCTGTGATCAAGGAGGGCTCATGTTCGACCACGTCAAGTTCGGAGTCATCGACTATGCAGCGAGCAAGGCGTTCTTCCTCAAGGCGCTCGAACCCCTCGGCATGGCTGTCGTCGCGGAGGGGACGCCGACGTACGGCGTCGAGCTGAGCTCGGACGGCAAGGCTTCCCTGTGCCTGTTCCAGACCGAGGAGAAGCCGGCGCATCTTCACCTGGCGTTCGTGGCCGAGAGTCGCCGGCAGGTCGAAGCCTTCCATCGCGCCGCTCTGGAGGCGGGTGGCAAGGACAATGGTGCGCCTGGTCTGCGCCCGCACTATCACGCGAACTACTACGCAGCGTTCGTGATCGGTCCGGACGGGCACAACATCGAGGTGGTTTGCCACCAACCCGATGTTTGATCCTTCAGCCGTCCGCGGGCGCGGCCGCCGGGGCGGTCGGGCCAGCACGCCCGGCCTTGTGCTTCGGCGGCACCAGGCCGCGGTACTCGAGGAGCGGCTCGACGTCGGGGCCGCGGCCGTAGAACTCGCGGAACAGCGCGCTCGGCTCGGCGGTGCGGCCGCGGGAGAGGATCTTGGCGCGGAAGACGTCGCCGGCGGCGCGGCTCAGGCCGCCGTGCGCGTGGAACCACTCGCCCGAGTCGCGCGCGAGCACCTCGCTCCAGAGGTACGCGTAGTAGGCCGCGTCGTAGCCGCCGGCAAAGATGTGAGTGAAGTAGGTCGAGTGGTAGCGCGGCGGCACCGGCGAATAGACCACGTGGTCGCGCGCCAGCGCCGCCTCCTCGAACGCCATCGCCCTGGCCGGCGCGGGCACCTTCTTGGGGCCGAGGAGGTGCCAGGACTGGTCGAGCAACGCGGCCTCGAGGTACTCGAGCGTGGAGTAGCCCTGCCCGAAGTTGACCGCGGCGAGCACCTTGTCGAGCAGCGCCTTGGGCATCGGCGCGTCGGTGTCGAAGCGGCGGGCGAAGTGGGCGAGCACCACCGGCTCGCGCGCCCACATTTCGTTGAACTGCGACGGGAACTCGACGAAGTCGGCCGGCACGGCCGTGCCGGTGAGGAGCGGATACTTGCAGCTCGACAGGAGTCCGTGGAGCCCGTGGCCGAACTCGTGGAACATGCCCACGACCTCGTCGAACGTCATGAACGTCCGCTGGCCGGGCGCCGGCTTGGGGATGTTGAGGTTGTTGATGACGACCGGCTTCTGGTCGAGCAGGCCCGTCTGATCGACGAACGTGTCCATCCACGCGCCGCCCTGCTTGTTGTCGCGCTTGAAGTAGTCGAGCAGGAGCAGCCCCACGATCGAGCCGTCGGCGTCGTGCACCTCGAACACGCGCACGTCCGGCTGGTAGACCGGCAGGTCCTTCCGCTCGACGAACGAGAGCCCGTAGAGCTCGTGAGCCGCGTAGAACAGCCCGTCCTTGAGCACGCGCTCGAGCTCGAAGTAGGGCTTCACCTCGGCGTCGTCGATGTCGAAGCGCTGCTTGCGGACCTCGCGGGCGTAGAAGGCCCAGTCCCACGGCTCGAGCACGAACCGCTTCTCGTGGGCCGCGCGCGCGTCGCTGTCGATCTGCTTCTGGATCTCGGCCGCCTCCTGTCGCGCCTTCTGCTTCGCCTTCGGGGCCAGCTGCGAGAGGAGCTTGTGGACCGCGGCCGGCGTGCCCGCGGTCTCGTCGGCCAGGTCGTAGGCGGCCATGGTGCGATAGCCGAGCAGCGCGGCCTTCTTCGCGCGGAGCGAGGCGATCTCGGTCATGACGGACGTGTTGTCGAACTCGCCGCCGCGGGCGCGCATCGACGATGCCTCGAACACCTTCTGGCGCAGCGCGCGGTTCTTCATCTGCTCGAGCGCCGGCTGGATCGTGGTGTTCTGGAGCGTGATGAGCCACTTGCCCGCCAGCCCGCGCGTCCTGGCCGCCTCGGCGGCGGCGCCGATCTCCTCCGGGGACAGGCCGTCGAGCTCGGCGACGTCGTCCACCTCGACCGCGCCCTGCTTGGTCGCCTCGAGGACGTTCTGCCGGAAGCGCGTGGTCAGGGTCGAGATCTGCTCGTTGAGCTTCTTCAGCTCCGCCTGGTCGGCGGGCGACAGCCGCGCGCCGGCGCGCACGAAGTTCGTCTCGTAGCGCGAGAGGAGCTGCGCCGACTCGGGATCCAGCCCGAGGCTGTCGCGCTTCTGGTAGAGGCCGTCGACCCGCGCGAACAGCGCCGGGTCGAGGAGGATCGAGTCCTGGTGCGCCGACAGCTTCGGCGCCATGTCGGCCTCGATCTTCTGCATGGCGTCGTCGGTGTTCGATGCGTTCAGGTTGAAGAACACCTTGGACACCCGCGTGAGCAGCTGCCCCGTTCGCTCCATCGCCACGATCGTGTTGTCGAAGGTGGGCGGCGACGGATCGTGGGCGATGGCGTCCATCTCCTTGCGCTGCTCGGCCATGCCGGCGTCGAACGCCGCGGCGTAGTGCTCGTCCTTGATCTTGTCGAACGGCGGGAGCTGGAACGGCAGCGCGCTTCGCTGGAGGAGCGGGTTGCCCGCCGGGGCGGCGCTGGCCGGAGCCGCGGGCGGCGTGGCGGCCGTCGGCTGGGCGCCGGCGGCCGCGGCCTGCGGGGTCGGCGCGCGCGAGCCGCACGCGGCGACGAGCGCGAGCGAGCCCAGAGCGAGGAGGTGAAGGGCGGTCGTCGGGATTCGGGGTCGGTTCACGATGAGCTCCTTCCTGCCAGGCGCATTGGACGCCATCGGGCGCGCGAACACAACGGCGCGGCGCGCCGCTCAGACCGGCCGGGGAGCCCCGGGCCGGGAGACGGCGACGCGTCCCGCTGAAGCGCGCGGAGACCGGCTCACCCTGCCCGTCGCGAGGTCGCCGCCGTCGCCGCCCACCGCGCGCGCAGGCTGGGCAGGCAACTGGCGCGCACACAACGGGTGCCGGTCGTTCGGCGCCGGCGATCGCATCGCGTTGCGGGCGGCATGGGGCTTGCCATCGGTGTCAGCGATTGTGACTCTCCTGTCTCCCGCCCTGTTTCCGCTCCTGTTCGGGCTGGCCTTCGTGCTGGGCTCGTACTCCCTCTTTCCTCTCCGCTGGGCGCCGTTCCTGATCACTCTGGAGCGGAGGCGCTCGGGCTTGCGGTCGAAGCGGATCGTCGTCGACGGTCGGAGCTTCCACTATCTGGAGGGTGGGACCGGCGTGCCGGTCGTCATGCTGCACGGCTTCGGGGCCAGCGCGGACCACTGGGTGCGGATGTCGCGATCGCTGGTGAAGCGCTTCCGGGTCGTGGCGCCGGATCTGCCGGGCTTTGGAGAGACCAACGCCTCGAGGTCAGAGCGGTTCCTGGTGCCGATGCAGGCCGGGCGCGTCCGCGCATTTCTGCACCAGCTGGGCATCCGGCGCTACCACATCGTCGCCAGCTCCATGGGCGGCAATGTCGCGGGCGTGCTCGCGCACGACCACCCCGACGAGGTGCAGAGCCTGACCCTGCTCGAGCCGCTCGGCATCAGATCGCGCATCCCGACCGCGATGGACCTGCTGATCCACAAGGGGCAGACGCCGCTGGTTCCGTCGACGGCGGCGGAGTTCGACCACATCGTCGAGCTGGCCTTCGTCAAGCGGCCCTTCATCCCGCGCGCGGTGCTGCGCTACATGCGAGCGAAGGCGCTGGCCGCCGAGCCCCTCCACCGCGTCATCTGGAAGGACCTGCTCGCGGGCGAACCCTACCTCCTCGAGAAGAACCTACCCGGCATCCGCGCGCCCACGCTCGTCATCTGGGGCGACTCCGACCGCTTCCTCCACGGGTCTGCCGTCGAGAAGCTGGAGCGCGGCCTGCGCGACGTGCGGGTGGTGCGGATGCACGCGTGCGGACACACGCCGATGCTCGAGCGCCCGGCCGAGACGCGGAGGCACTTCGAGGAGTTCATCGCGCAGCTGACGCGGCCGGTGTCGTCGGCCGGCGGCGCCACCACGGCCAGGCGACCGTGATCGAGCGGCGCCGCACATGAGGAGGACCAGGAGGATGGCGCCGGGCGTGCCGGCCGGGCCGCCGGCCGCGCTGCAACCGGATTCGTCGTCGGACCCGTCGGACGCGTCCGATGTGTCGTCGTCGTCGCCGGCGCCCGCCCAGGTCGGATCGATCTGGGCGATGTTGTCGTCGACGAAGTCCAGCTCCGCGTCGAGGCGCGCCCCGTAGCCGCCCTTGTCGCATCCCCCCCAGACGAAGGACGCGACGCCGATGATGACCTCGCGCCCGTCGACGGTCATGAGGGTCGGGCCCCCCGAATCGCCGAAGCAGATGCCATGGGTCGCGTCCCCGACGTCGTAGACCAGCCCGCTGTAGTAGGTGAGCGTCGTCTCGACCGATCGGCGCACGCCGGAGCTGTCCTGGTCGGCCTCGTCGAGAAGTCCGTAGCCGACCACGCGGACGCTGCCGCCCAGCAGGTCGGCGGACAGGTCGCCGCGGTTCATCGCGATCGGATGGATATCGGTGACGGCGTCGCGCAGGACGACCACACCGAGGTCGCGTCCGTGCTCGAGGTCCTCTGCATTGTAGAAGGGATGCGCGTGCACCTCGCGCACCGCCAGGACATCCGGGTCGACGGTCGTCCGCAGGTCGGTGCCCGTGTAGACGGTGTAGGTGGCCTGCTCGGACACGCAGTGCGCGGCTGTCAGCACGACGTGGGGTGAGACGAGCGAACCCGAGCAGAGGTAGCCGCTGCCGTCCGACAGCTCCGAGAGCACGCTGACCACGGCCGTATCCGTCGTGTCGATCGTGCCGCCCACGACGGCGTGTTCGCTCTGCCCCTGCGAGAACGGGTCGCCCGCGCAAGCGGCACCGCCGCTGGCGACCAGGACCAGGCAAAGGGCCACGGATGCGCGGTCGACATCCATGACGACGCCGCGCGCGCGGCGACTCGCGCCATTTCGACGAAGGGACGGCCCGCGGCGCACACAAGCACACAGACCCATGTTCGACACTCCTCGACAGGGAGGTGGAACGGGAGAGCTCTGGCGTCCCCAGCCGCCAGCCGAACCACTCTTCTCATGGAGCGAATGCGCTGTCCATGCCGCAAAATGCGGCACCCGGCCGCCACGCAGATGTGCGGCTTGTCGCACATTGGTCAGATTTGGGTCGTCCGCGCCGACCGAATCCGTGACGATCCGCTTCGTCCGAGACGACTCATTGTCCATGAAGACGACGGCGCTCTCACTTCTCGTGCTCGCGTCTGCCTGCAGCGACCAGGTCGACCTCCAGGTCGACCTGACCGAGCGCGCCCCTCCTGGGTCCTCGGCGAGCCAGCTGGCTGGCGATGCGGCGCTGGACGAGCTGGCCTGGTCAGTCACTGACAGCGGGTCTCGGCACTTCTTTCCGCAGTATCTCGACTGGACCACCGACGGAGGCCTGGTAGCGGCAGGCATGTACAGCGTCGGCCACCCCGGGCCGGGCGAGGACGTCGAGGGCGGCGCCTATCTGGCGCGCTACGCTGCGGACGGCTCTCCGGTCTGGACCACCGTCATCAGCAGCGCTGACGCCGAGGCTCTCGCGCGGTCTGCTGGCTATCTGGCCGACGGCGACCTCACGTTCCGCCCCTTATTCGACTCCATGGACACGTTCGAGGATGGCGGCGTCCTCGTCGCGCTGAGACTCATCATTGTCGGCAACCTTCATGTGGAGGGCCACGAAGGTGAGGAGAACTACACACACGTCGAGCTCAACGCTCTGCAGTGGTATGGCGCGGACGGCTCGCTCGTCGCGACACGCGCCTTCTCGAACACGGACCCGGTCGAGGGGATCGTCTTCGTGAGGGACGTCGTCACGCTGCCGGATGGTGGCGCGCTGCTGAGCGGCGCATTGCCCGTCCCGTACGCGGGCGAGTATCAGCAGACCTCCGGCCTGATCACGCGGTTCGACGCCGCCGGCGAGCGCCTCTGGACGACCGAGGTCGTCAGCGCCGGGATCCCACCGGTCATCGGCATCCCGCGCGTCGGTCACATCAATCTGACGCCGGACGGTGGCATCGTCTTCGGCGGAGAGTTCTTCGGCGACGCCCGGATCGACGGCAAGCACGTCTTCGCAGAGATCGGCGTCTACGTGGCGCGCCTGGCGCAGGACGGGACGTTGACGTGGATGCGGACCTTCGATGACACGGCCGGGTGGCTGGATGGCCTCGTCGTCGGGTCCGACGGGAACCTTCTCGCGGCCGGCTCCTTCGCGACGCACGTGTCGGCCGGCGGGCTCGAGCTCGAGGCAGACGAGCGCACGCCCTTCCTCGCAGAGCTGGATCCGGCCGGCTCCGTCCTTCGCCTGAACGAGATCGAGCCGCTGCCGCCGCTCCTCGCCGAGGTGAACCAGGGAGAGAACATGGTGATGGCCGCGGAGGGCGACGGGATCGCCGTCGGCGGCTCCACCAACGAGTTCGATCTGACGGACGAGATGGTAGCGGTGCAGGTCTCCTTCGCGCCCTTCGTGGCCCTCTACGACCGCGACGGCCGGATCGTCGATGAGCGGCGGATGGCCGCGACCCCGCCCAACCCGGAAGACTGGGGCGTCTCCGAGGCGGTCGCGATCAGCTCCGACGGTCACCTCGCCACCGGTGGCGGGTTCGCCGGCACGATCGACCTCGGCCGCGGCCCGATCCAGTCCGAGCGGACTGCCCTGGGCAACGGGTTCGTCGCGGTCTACGAGCCCCCGGCCGGCCACGGCGTGGACGTCGCGGCGCCGCGATGACCGGCGCGGCTATCTGATCGTCTCCGGCGCCGCAGAGATCTCGAGATGCTCGGATTCGCGGCCCGTCGGGCGAACGGCGAGGATGGTCATGCGGCCGCGCGTCAACCGGTGCTGGACGTACCCGGCGAGCCAGGACAGCGCGGCGTTGACGAGGATGAAGAGCGCCCCGATCACGACGTAGAGCTGGATCGGGTTGCCGAGCACGCCGATGATCTGCTTCGCGATCTGCAGCGTGTCCTCGTAGCTGATGATGAAGCCGAGCGAGGTGTCCTTGAGCACGACCACGAGCTGGCTGATCAGCGCCGGCAGCATGATCCGGTAGGCCTGCGGCAAGAGGACCGTGAGCGTGGTCTGCAGCGACCCGAGCCCGAGCGCGCTGGCTGCCTCGGCCTGGCCGCGCGGGAGCCCCTCCATCCCCGACCGCAGGATCTCGCCGATGACCACCATGTTGTAGATGGTCAGGCCGATGACCAGGAACCAGACCGTCGGCAGCATGATCCCCGCCTCGGGCAGGCCGCGGGCCACGAGAAAGATCGTGATGAGCACCGGCAGCCCGCGGAAGACCTCGACGCAGAGCCGGGTGAAGGAGGCCAGCAGCCGGCTCGCCCAGCGCAGCGCCCAGGCGATGGGGGTCGCGCGGTCGGCGAACGAGCGCTGCAGGAGCGAGGCGAGCTCGACGCGCAGGATCGCCAGCAAGGTGCCGAACAGGAGCGAGCTCACGACCGCCAGCGCCGCCGCGACCAGGGTCGCCACGAACCCGGTGGCGATGCGTGCCCACACGAGGCGGAAGCTCTCGTTCGAGGGATCGAGCAGCGGCCCCCACATCTCGCGCGAGAGCTGGCCCTGATCGGCGAGCGGCCGGTAGACCAGCAGGTAGAGCCCGGCGAGCGCGGCGAGACCGAAGACGATGCTGGCGATCCAGGTGATTCTCCGCGCCCGCGGCCCGGGCGCGTCGTGGAGATGGCTGACCTGGTCGCTCATCGCGAGGCCGCCGCCCTGCCCCTCTCGACGCGGTCCAGGAGCAGGCCCAGCGGCACGGTCAGCACCAGATACCCGATGCAGATGCCGATGGCCACGGGGATGAACGGGTTGCCCTCGGCCGAGGTCAGCTGATCGGCCGTCTGCGCGAGGTCGCCGACCACGCCGAAGAAGCCGGCGAGCGCCGAGTTCTTGATCATGGCGATGATCGCCGAGCCCAGCGGAACGATCGCCGCCCTCCACGCCTGCGGGAGGATCACGAGGCGCAGGTTCTGCGAGAACGTCAGACCGATCGCGCGTCCCGCCTCGGCCTGGCCGGCCGGCACCGCGTTGATGCCGGCCCGGAACGCCTCGCACACGAAGGCTGCCGTGTACAGGCTCAGCGCGAGCACTGCGAACCGGAAGTACGGCAGGTCGGTCCCGAGCCGGCGGAACAGGAGGTCGAGCCCCGGAATCTTCAAGATGCTTGCGTTCGAGCCGAGCGCGGGCAGGCCGAACGCGGTGAAGAAGAACACCACGGTCAGCGGGAGGTTGCGGAAGGCGGCCACGTATCCGGCGGCCACCATGCGCAGCGGCGGCACCGGTGAGACCCTCATGACGGCGAGCAGCGTGCCGAGGGCGAGGGCGGCGACCGCGGAGATGACGCAGAGCTGGAAGGTGACCCAGAAGCCACCGGCGAACACGTCGAAGTTGTCGATGAGGAGTCTCATCGCACCATCGCAAGGTCAGCGCCTCGGCACCTTTCTCGATCAGTAGCGGTTGACGGCGGGCGGCGTCCCGGCCCTCGCTCCGAACTTGCCGGCGGTGGCGTCCCACGCGCGCTTCCACTCGCCGTCCTCGTAGCTCCTCGCGAGGATGTCGTTGATGGCGGCGCGGAACGCCTTGTCGCCCTTCTTGAGCCCGATGCCGTACGGCTCCTCGGTGAAGTTGTCGCCGGCCATCTTGAACGCCCCCTCGCTCCGGGCGATGTAGCCGAGCAGGATGACGTTGTCGGTCGTCACCGCGTCCACCTGCTTGCCCTTGAGGGCGTCCCGGCACTTGTCGTAGGTGTCGAACAGGACGAGTTGGCTGGCGGGGTCGGCGATGTACTTCTTGATCGTCTCTCCCGAGGTCGAGCCGGTCGCCGTGCAGACCTTCCTGGCCCCGTCCTTGAGGCTGTCGGGGCCGGTGATCGACTTCTCGTCGCTGCGCACCATCAAGTTCTGACCGGCCTGGTAGTACGGACCGGCGAAGTCGATCCGCTCCTTGCGCTTGTCGTTGATCGTGTAGGTGGCAACCACGATGTCGACCCGGCCCTGCTGGATGTAGTCCTCGCGGACCTTCGATGGAGTCTCCACCCACTCGATCTTGTCGACGGGGATGCCCAGCTCGCCGGCGATGATCTTGCCGATCTCGACGTCGAAGCCCTCGGGCACGCCGCTCAGTCCCTTCATGCCGAAGCCGGGCTGATCGAACTTCGTCCCGATCGCGATCTTCTGCGCCTTGTTGAGGCGCGCCATCGTCGAGCCGGCCGGGAACGCCTCGTGCGCGCCGCCCGCGCTGGACCCGCTGCCGGTCTCTCGCGTCCTGTCACAGCCTGCCAGTGCCAGGCCGAGCCCGCCGACCACCGCCACCGCGATGAACCGCTCGATGCGCATTCTCTGTCTCTCCTTCCGGGGTGGAATTCGCGACGACTCGATCGATCAATGGAGGACCTTCGACAGGAAGTCCTTCGCGCGGTCACTCTGCGGCCTGTCGAAGAACTCGCCGGGCGCCGCCTGCTCGACGATCTGCCCGTCGGCCATGAACGCCACGCGGTTCGCGGCGTACCGCGCAAACCTCATCTCGTGGGTCACGACGATCATGGTCGTCCCCTCGCGGGCGAGCGCGGTCATGACGTCGAGGACCTCCTTGACCATCTCCGGGTCGAGCGAGCTGGTGGGCTCGTCGAACAGCATCACCTTGGGCTGCATGCACAGGGCCCGGGCGATGGCCGCCCGCTGCTGCTGCCCGCCGGAGAGCTGGGCCGGGTACTTGTCGGCCTGATCGGCGATGCCGACCCGGGCGAGCAGCTGCATGGCTCGCTCGCGGACCACGTCCCGCCTCTCCTTGCGCACCTTGACCGGCCCGAGCATCACGTTCTCGAGCGTGGTCTTGTGCGCGAACAGGTTGAACGACTGGAACACCATGCCGACCTCGCTGCGGACCCTCGCCAGGGCGCGGCCCTCCGCCGGCAGCTCGCGACCCGCCAGGCGGACGCTGCCCGACTTGATCGGCTCCAGTCGATTGATGACCCGACAGAGGGTGGACTTGCCGGAGCCGGATGGTCCGATGATCACGAGCACCTCGCCCGGGTCGACGGACAGGTCCACATCCCTGAGCACATGCAGCGGGCCGAACCACTTGTTCACCCGCTCCATCACCACGACCGGTTCGGCTGTAGACCGTGTCACCGAACGAGGCATCCGGGCCTGCTCGTGCATGATCCGCTCCGTCAATCTACCTCGATTGCCGGTGAGACGCCGGATGCTCTCGTTCGGGCATGATTCTGATGTTCACGCGGCCGCCACTGTCCAGCGCAGCGTGCAATTCGGCAGCGTTCGGCCGACGAGGCGAGGAAAACCGCGATCCCGCGTACTGTGTTCTCGCCGCTGTGGAGCGAACCCGATGCCGGTCCGCGTGTGACGCAGCCGCTCGTGGCCCGACGCGCAGAGGCGAACAGCGCGCACTCGACGCGCGCCCTCCGCGGCTCTCGCCCGCGGGCGGCGCACACGCGCGGTGCCTGGCGCCGTCGAGGCCGGATGGACCGGGCGCTACGGGCTGGCCTCCATGGTGATCTCGCGGGTGATCGTGGTGTTCATCGTCTGGAGCAGGTCGCCGGTCATGTTGTCCCCGGTGTGGCCGGTCCACGTGCCACCGACGATGGCGCTGCGCAGCTTGAACTCGCCCTCGAACCTGGTCGTGACCGTCCCGAACACGCGCCGGCTCCTGGTCTGCTCCTGCGTCTCGTCGAAGTGGTTGTTGACCCAGCTCAGGTCGAACCGGATCGCCGCGCCGGCGCCACAGACACTCTCGCCAGTGATCTGGTTGACCTCGCAGCGGCTGATCGGGAACGCCGTCGTCACGTGCAGCGCCGCCGCCTGCCCGTTCACCGAGAAGCTGCCGTTCGGGATCTGGCCCGCGCCCTGAAGGATCACCGCGATGTCCGGATCGGTCGGGTGGGGCTCCGCGTAGCCGAAGTCGAGCCCGGTCGTGTTGGCGATCTGATCCTTCGACGCCGTCAGGAATCCGTTGGTGCTGTCCCCCTCGTCGAGCTGGACGTCGGCGAACCGCCCGTTGACCTTGATCCTGGTCACCGTCGTGCTCGCCTGCTGGCTCGTCCCGGTCTCGAGCTCCGGGTCATCGAACGCGCACGCGCCGACCAGACAAACCAGTACCACCATCGACCTCATCGAGTCGTGCATCCTCCCCCTCCTGGTTGTGCCCCTCGCACCGGGCCCCGCAGCGCGCCGGTCGGCGCGGCTCCCGATGGTCGCCTCGACTATAAGCCGCCGGGCCCCCTGGGACGCGACATCATCGTCGCCATGAGGCCAAAGCAAGACGGAGCGCCTGGAGCTGAGGGGTCTCGCGGTCGACCCGCCGACTGATCGAGCGGCCGAGGCTGTTCTCGTCACCGACGGCCACCGCGATGATCAGCAGTCCGCCGCGGCGGATCACCGTACGATGCGCGCCGGCGGGCGCCCCGACATCATTCCAGCAGTCCAGCAGTCCGGCAGTCCGGCAGTCCGGCGCCCGCGACCCGCCCTACGCAGCGCCCTCGACCCGCGCTCTCGGGTTGGTGCCCTCGGCCAGGCCGCTGTCCCCGGATTCGGCGTCGCTGTCCGCGGCTCCGGCGGCCGTCACGGGGAGCACGACGTGGAAGGTGCTGCCGCGGCCGGCGACGCCGGCGGAGTCGACCCAGATGCGGCCGCCGTGCTGGAGGACGATGCCCTGGGCGATGTTGAGGCCGAGGCCGAGGCCGCCGTAGCTGACGCTGTGGGCGCGCTCGAAGCGCTGGAAGATGTCGCCCTGCCGGTCGGGCGGGATGCCGATGCCCTGGTCGCGGACCGTGAGGTGCAGGTCGCACTCCTCCAGCTCGACCGTCAGGTGGACCTCGCCGCCGTCGGGCGAGTAGCGGATCGCGTTGGACAGGAGGTTGTTGAGCACCTGGTCGAGGCGGCCGCGGTCGCCCACGAAGGGCACGCACTCCGGCGTGACGAGCCGGATGAGGTGGCGGCGGCTCGCCACCTGGACGCGCTCGACCACCTCGCTGGCCAGCGTCGAGAAGTCGAACGGCTCCATCTCGAGCGACAGCCGGCCCGCCTCGATCTTGCTGACATCGAGCAGGTCGTCCACCAGCCGGCTCATGCGGCCGATCTGGCGCAGGATGAGCGAGAACGCCTTGCCGGGGAACTCGGTCGTGTTGCCGCCGAGCTCGAGGAGCGCGAGCTCGACCTGGGCCAGGATGGCGGCGAGCGGCGAGCGCAGCTCGTGCGAGGCCGCGGCCATGAACATGTCCTTGGCCTCGCTCGCCACCTCGAGCTGGCGCTGGGTCGCGATGAGCGCCTGCTCGGCCCGTTGCCGGTCGTCGATGTCGGCGGCGCTCACGATCCAGCCGGTGTTCTTGCCGTCGAGGTCGAGCTGCGGCACGCCGCGCACGATGTGCCAGCGCGACACGCCGTCCGAGCGGCGGCGCAGGCGGCACTCGAACTCGAAGGCCGCGCCCGACGCCAGCGCCGCGGCCCACACGCCCGCCGCGTGGGCGCCGTCGGCCTCGTCGACCGCGCCCATGAAGTCGGCGTCGGCCGCCGGGGCGCCGAACTCGCGCGCCGTCCGGTTGGTGTAGGTGACCTCCCCGGTCCGGTCGGCCACCCAGATGCAGCCGGCGATGCACTCGGTCACGCTGCGGAAGCGGTGCTCGCTCTGCCGCTCGAGCGCCTCGCGCTCGCGCTGGCGCAGGAGCTCCGCCTGGCGCGCCACCAGCTTGGTCTTCTTGTACAGCTCGACGAACACGCACACCTTGGCCCGCAGGATGTGCGAGTCGATGGGCTTCACCAGGTAGTCGACCGCGCCGTACTCGTAGCCCTGGAAGATCTGCGACTGCTCGCGCGACAGCCCGGTCAGGAAGATGATCGGGATGTGGCGCGTGGCGGGACGCTCGCGCAGCATCGACGCCACCTGGAAGCCGTCGAGCCCCGGCATCTGCACGTCGAGCAGCACGAGGGCGAACTCCTCCTCGAGCAGCCGCCACAGCGCCTCGGTGCCCGACTCGGCCCGCACCAGCCGCTCGCCGAGCGGCTCGAGCAGCGCCTCGAGCGCCATCAAGTTGGCCGGACGATCGTCGACCAGCAGGATGCTGGCGCGATCGGGATCGACGTCTGCGCCCGGCCCGGTCATGGCGCCGTCCACAATCTGAGCAGCTCGATGAGCTCGTGCGGGTTGATCGGCTTGGACAGGTAGTCGGACGCGCCCGAGCCCATGCACTTGTCGCGGTCGTCCTTCAGCGCCTTGGCGGTGATCGCGATGATCGGCAGCGACCGGTGCTTCACGTCCTTGCGGATGGCCTGCATGGTCTCGTAGCCGTCCATCTCCGGCATCATGACGTCCATCAGCACCACCTCGACGTCCTCGTGCGTGGCCAGCACGTCGAGCGCCTTGCGCCCGTTGTTGGCCACCAGCACCTTCATGTGCTGCGCCTCGAGCACCGCGGCGATGGCGAAGATGTTGCGGATGTCGTCGTCCACCACCAGCACCGTGCGATCGGCCAGCGAGCCCTTGGACAGGCCGCTCTCGGCGATCGCCTTCCGGGTCGGCTCGGGCAGGCGGTCGTACAGCCGGTGCAGGAACAGCGACGTCTCGTCGAGCAGGCGATCGGGCGAGTGGGCGCCGCTCTTCATGATGATCGAGCCGGCGTAGCGCTTCAGGTGGGCCTCCTCCTGCACGGTCAGGTCGCGGTTGGTGTAGACGATGACCGGCAGGTCGCGGAAGCGCTCCTGCAGCTTGATCTCCTCGAGCAGACCCACGCCGTCCGCGTCGGGCAGGAGGAGGTCGAGGACCAGGCAGTCGAACTCGTTGGCCTCGAGCGCCTCGAGCGCCTCCTTCGCGCTGTGCGCGGCGGTGATCAGCACATCCTCGTCGTCGGCGAACAGCTCGGCGATGCTGCTGGCCTGGCGGTCGTCTTGCTCGACCAGGAGCAGGAAGCGGGCCGAGCGCTGGATGAAGTCGCCCATGTGGCTGAGGGCACCCTCGAGCGCCTCCTTGGTGACCGGCTTCTCGAGATAGGCGAACGCGTTGATGCAGCCTCCCCCCTCCTCGCGGTCGAGCACCGAGATCACGTGCACCGGGATGTGCCGGGTGCGCGGATTGCGCTTGAGCCGATCGAGCACCGTGAAACCGTCCATCACCGGAAGCTGGATGTCGAGGGTGATAGCGTGAGGCCGGAGTGTGTTTGCCAGCGCGAGGCCGCTGTCGCCGCGCGTCGCCACCACCACCTTGAAGCCGCGCTCACGCGCCATTCCCATCAAGATCTCGGCGAACTTCACGTCGTCCTCGATCACCAGGAGCACCCGGTCCTTCTCGCCGATGCTCTCGCGATCGTCGCGCACGCTCGGGGCCTCGATCGGCGCGGCGTCGGGTGAGCCGCGCAGGAGGCGCAGCGGCGGCGCCGCGAGGGCCGGCGTCGACGTCGCGTGGCGGAGGCCCGCGCTGCGCTCGCTCGCCGCGCCCTCCTCGTCGATGTCGCCGCCCGCCTCGGGCAGCGCGATGACCTCGAACGCGCCGCTGTCGTCGCCGGAGCGCCGGCCGATCTCGCCGCGCGCTCGCCAGGTGGGTTCGCGGTAGCGGTCCGGCAGGTACAGGGTGAACGTGCTGCCCTGCCCGGGCGCGCTGTCGATGTGGATCTCGCCGCCCAGGAGCTTCGCGATCTCGCGGCTGATCGACAGCCCCAGCCCGGTGCCGCCGTACTTGCGCGCGGTGCTGCCGTCGGCCTGCTGGAAGGCCTCGAACACCAGCTTCTGCTTCTCGCGCGGGATGCCGATGCCGGTGTCCTCGACGGCGAAGCCGAGCACGTCGTTGGCCTGGCGCAGCGTGTCGTGGTCGAAGCGGCCGCGCCGCGCGCCCGCGCCGATGCGCAGGGTGACGCTGCCGCGCTCGGTGAACTTGAAGGCGTTGGACAGGAGGTTCTTGATGATCTGCTGCAGCCGCTGCGGATCGGTGTGCAGCCAGGCCGGCGCGCTCGGCTCGATGACGATCGCATAGTCGAGGCCGCGCTCGTCGGCGACCGGGCGGAACTGGCGCTCCAGCGCCGCGGCCAGGTCGCTCAGCGCGAGCCGGCGCGGCTCGACCTGCATCTTGCCCGACTCGACGCGCGACAGGTCGAGGATCTCGTTGATGAGGGCCAGGAGGTCGCCGCCCGACGCGTAGATGTTCTGCGCGTACTCGACCTGCTTCTCGGTGAGGGTGGCGTCCTTGTTCTCGGCCAGGAGCTTGGCCAGGATGAGCAGCGAGTTGAGCGGCGTGCGCAGCTCGTGCGACATGTTGGCCAGGAACTCGCTCTTGTACTTCGAGATGAGCTGGAGCTGCTCGGCCTTCTCCTCGAGGCTGGCGCGGGCCAGCTCGACCTCGTTGTTCTTGACCTCGACCTTGCGGTTCTGCTCCTCGAGCAGCGCCGCCTTCTCCTCGAGGAGCAGCTTCTGCCGCTCCAGCGCCGAGTTGGACCGCTTGAGCTCCTGCTGCTGCATCTTGAGCTCGCGCGACTGGCTCTGCAGCTCCATGGTCAGGCTCTGCGACTGCTGCAGCAGCTGCTCGGTGCGCACGTTGGCGGTGATCATGTTGATGACCACGCCGAGGCTGACCATGAGCTGGTCGAGGAAGATCTGGTGGATGAGGCTGAACGGGTGGAACGAGGCCAGCTCGATGACCGCCTTGACCTCGTTCTCGAACAGGACCGGCAGCGAGACGAGCGTGAGCGGCGCGCTCTCCCCCAGCCCGGTCACGATCTGCACGTGGTCGGGCGGCACGCGGGTCAGGAGGATCGCCTTCTTCTCCATCGCGCACTGGCCGATGATGCCCTCGCCCACCCGGAACCGGTTGGACAGGGTCTTGCGCGCCTGGTACGCGTAGCCTGCGGTGAGCTGGAGGATCTGCCCGCCGTCGTCGGTCTCCATCAGGAAGAAGGCGCCGTAGTGGGCGCCGACCAGCGGCGTCAGCTCGCTCATGATGAGGCGCGACACCGACTCGATGCTCTTCAGGCCCTGCATCATGCTGGAGAAGCGGGCCAGGTTGGTCTTTAGCCAGTCCTGCTCCTGGTTCTTGTGCGTGGTCTCGCGCAGGTTCGAGATCATCTGGTTGATGGTGTCCTTGAGGCTGGCCACCTCCCCCTGCGCGTCGACCGCGATGTTGCGGGTGAGGTCGCCCTCGGTCACCGCCGTGGCCACCTCCGAGATGGCGCGCACCTGCGTGGTCAGGTTGTCGGCCAGCTGATTGACGTTGTCGGTCAGCTGGCGCCACGTTCCGGCCGCGCCCGGCACCTTGGCCTGCCCGCCCAGCTTGCCCTCGATGCCGACCTCGCGCGCCACCGTCGAGACCTGGTTGGCGAAGGTGGACAGCGTGTCGGTCATGATGTCGATGGTCTCGGCCAGCGCCGCCACCTCGCCCATCGCGTCGACCCCTATGAGCTTCTGGGTCAGGTCGCCGTTGGCGACCGCGGTCACCACCTTGACGATGCCGCGCACCTGGTTGGTCAGGTTGGACGCCATCAGGTTGACGTTGTCGGTCAGCTCCTTCCAGGTGCCGGCCACGCCGGGGACCAGCGCCTGGCCGCCCAGCTTGCCCTCGACCCCGACCTCGCGCGCCACCGTCGAGACCTGCGCCGCGAAGGTGGACAGGGTCTCGGTCATGCCGTTGATGGTCTCGGCCAGCGCGGCGACCTCGCCCTTGGCGTCGATCTCCAGCTTCTGGCGCAGGTCGCCGTTGGCCACCGCGGTCACGACCTTGGCGATGCCGCGCACCTGGGTGGTGAGGTTGCGCGCCATGTGGTTGACGTTGTCGGTCAGGTTCTTCCAGGTGCCGGCCACGCCCTGGACCTCGGCCTGCCCGCCGAGGAGACCGTCGGTGCCGACCTCGCGCGCCACGCGCGTCACCTCGGACGCGAACGAGTTCAGCTGGTCCACCATCGTGTTGACGGTGTCCTTGAGCTCGAGCAGCTCGCCCCTCACGTCGACCGTGATCTTGCGCGACAGGTCGCCGCGCGCGACCGCGGTGGTGACCAGCGCGATGTTGCGCACCTGGCTGGTCAGGTTGGACGCCATCGAGTTGACGTTGTCGGTCAGGTCCTTCCAGACGCCGGCGACGCCGCGGACCTGGGCCTGGCCGCCGAGCTTGCCCTCGGTGCCGACCTCCAGGGCGACGCGGGTCACTTCGGAGGCGAAGGAGTTGAGCTGGTCGACCATGGCGTTGATGGTGTTCTT
>Ga0126377_10000250_pt1 | contig 31443 bp, 27 predicted proteins | sample PanSoiMetPlot_22_FD_92647 | JGI IMG/M metagenome (GOLD analysis project Ga0126377, IMG submission 92647) | Tropical forest soil microbial communities from Panama - MetaG Plot_22 | ecosystem: Environmental > Terrestrial > Soil > Tropical forest > Bulk soil | place: Panama | collected 2016-02-17 | reverse complement strand
TGCAGGATCAGCTGACGGCCAAGGTACGCAGTTACGGCATGCGCCTCGTCGGGCCGAACTGCATGGGCCTGCTCAACACAGACCCGGACGTGTCGCTGAACGCGTCGTTTTCGCCAACGTTCCCGCCGCGTGGACACTTCGGGCTCCTGTCGCAGAGCGGCGCGCTCGGCCTGGCGATTCTGCAACTCGCCGCCGATCGTCAACTGGGCCTGTCCACGTTCGTCAGCGTCGGCAACAAGGCCGACGTGTCGGGCAACGACCTGCTGGAGTACTGGGAGAACGATTCGTCGACGACGGTCATCCTGCTCTATCTCGAATCGTTCGGCAATCCGCGGCGCTTCGCCCGGCTCGCGCGCCGCATTGGCCAACACAAGCCGATCGTCGTCGTCAAGTCGGGTCGGACGAAGGCTGGCTCGCGCGCGGCGAGCAGCCACACCGCGGCGCTCGCCGTCAGCGACGTCGCCAGCGACGCGTTATTTCACCAGACTGGCGTCATCCGTACCGACACGCTCGACGAGATGTTCGACGTCGCCGCGTGCCTCGACAACCAGCCGCTCCCGTCCGGACGCCGAATCGCGATCGTCACGAATGCCGGCGGACCGGGAATCCTGGCGGCCGATGCCTGCGAAGCCGCCGGCCTCAGCGTCGTCGAACTTTCGGAGGCGACACGCGAGCGGTTGCGGGCAATTCTGCCGGCCACCGCGAGCCGCGGAAATCCCGTCGACATGATCGCGTCGGCCGGCGAAGCCGAGTATCGCGACAGCATCCGGGCGGTGCTCGGCGCCCCGGAGGTCGATTCGGTTCTCGTGATTTTCACGCCGGTGGATCAGGAGCGCGCGCCGGGCATTCTGCGCGCGATTCGTGACGGTGTTGCCGCGAGCCGGCACGAAGGCGTGCACACCAAGCCCGTTGTCGCGTGCGTGATGGCCACCCCCGGCCGTCCCATGCAAATCGAGGGCAGCGACGAGCGCGTGCCGACGTACACGTTTCCCGAGAACGCGGTCCGCGCCCTGGGCAAGGTGTCGACGTACGCCGAGTGGCGGCGACAACCGCCCGGGCTGCTCTGGGGCTTCGACGACACGCACGCCGAAGACGCGCGGCGGATTTGCCACGACGCGGCGGCACGCGAGGGAAATGCCGCCTGGCTCGCGCACGATGAGGTCAATCACGTGCTCGGCGATTTCGGCCTGCCCGTCGTGCCGAGTGCGAGCGCGCGCAGCGCCGATGAAGCGGCTGCGCTGGCGGCGGTCATGGGATTCCCTGTGGTCGCGAAGATCAACTCGCCGCGCGTCCTGCACAAGAGCGACGTCGGCGGGGTCAAAGTCAACCTGAGAGATGCGGAGGCTGTGCGAGGGGCTTTCGCGTCGATTCTTCGAGCTGGCGGTGAAACGGTACCGGCGAACACGACCGTCGTGATTCAGCCGATGATCGCCGGCGGTGTCGAAACGATGATGGGGATCGTCCAGGACCCCGTGTTCGGACCGCTGGTCGCGTTCGGCCTCGGCGGCACGCACGTGGAGCTTCTGGGCGACGTGCATTTCCGGATCGCGCCGCTCACCGATCGGGACGTCGACGAGCTGCTGCGAAGCATCCGCGGCTACCAGCTGCTGCTCGGCTATCGCGGCCAGCCGCCTGCGGATCTCGAAGCGCTGCGCGAGGTCCTCCTGCGCCTCTCACAGCTCACCACCGAAGTACCAGAGATCGCCGAGCTCGATCTCAACCCGGTCATTGCGCTTCCCCCGGGTCAGGGCTGCCGAATCGTCGACGCGAGGATTCGCGTCCGGACGGCGTAGCCTTACTGACAAGCCGCGGCGAGCATCTTCAGCGAACGGACGCCCAGATAAGGCGACGGCCCGTTGATCTCGGACTTGTGCTTCGTCTCCTTGTCGTCGCCACCTTCGACTTTCGTCCTGGTCTGCGTTTCTGTCTGCACCTTGCCGTCCTTGCGGTCCGTGGCGGTGCCCTCTATCTGCACGCGGTGACCTATGTGCTTGGAAAGGTCGACATCGTCCGACACGAGGATGTAATCGCGCAGCGCACCCGTCTTATCGGCGACGTTCGTCAGCATGAAACCGTGGCCACCGTTCACGGGCGCCACGCAGCCTGTCACTTTGACGGATTCTCCGTCCTTCACCTTGATAGTCGACTTCCTCTCGGTTTGCGACGTCTGCGCGGCAAGACTCACCGCTGAGACGGCTACAACGGCGCAAAGCGTTTGGAATGTTCGCTTCATCGTGAACCTCCGGGAGCCATCGATGCCAGATCTGTACCGGTTGAAGCTCTTGCGCCACAACGGGCAGGATTCTTGAACGCGATGACGCCAGCGAGGTGCGTCCGTGGAGCCGAACAAAACGAAGAAGCCTGATCACGCGCACGAGGAACAAGTACAGCCGAGCCGCCGGCCGCCGACCCGATCAGAGGTCGACGATTTCGCCGAAGGCCGCGCGAGCACGGCAGTAACCGTGGCGGGTTCGTCAGCGAGCACAGCGATGCGAACCCGGGTGGCACGGCCGGCGAGCATTCCGGGCAGCGCACGCCAAGAGACAAGTGAATGCTCAAGCAGGCGCAGCGATCCCGCACCGGTTGATCCGATCGCCCAGCGTCGATCGTTTCACGCCCAGAAGCGCCGCCGCCTTCGACTTGTTCCCGTTGCTCATCTTCAACGCCCAGCTGATCAGGGTGGACTCGAGCTCGCGCAGCCGTTCGTCGAGCGAAATTGCAGGCACGCCACCGGGCGGTTCTGGCGTCATCGCCGGCAGCGGCGTCGCGCTCAGCGGCACGGTCAGCACAGGCGCCGCAGCAGCCGCCTTGAAAAGGATGCTCGCCGCCACGCACCCCACGCGAATCGTGCCGCACGTGCACGTCTGCGCCATGCGTTCGCAGGCGTTCTCCAGCTCGCGGACGTTCCCCGGCCACGAATAGCGCTTGAACGCCTCTTTGACGCTCTCGGAAATCGCGGGCACGGCCTCGCCCCGGCGTCGAAAGTAACGAGACAGGAAATGATCCATGAGATCGTTGATGTCTTCCGGCCGCTCGCGCAGGGGCGGCAGCGTGACGGGAAGCACGTTCAGCCGATAGTAGAGATCCTCGCGGAACGCACCATCGGCCACGAGCTGCTTCAGATCGCGTTTGGTGCCGACGATGACGCGGACGTTGACGGGAACAGGCCGAACGCCGCCGAGCCGCTCGATCGTCCGGTTCTGCAGCACGCGCAGCAGCTTCACCTGCATCGCCAGCGGCACATCGTCGATGTCGTCGAGGAAAATCGTGCCGCCGTCCGCCATTTCGAATCGGCCCGGGCGATCTTTGATCGCGCCGGTAAAGGCGCCGCGCTCGTGGCCGAAGAGCTCGGACTCGATCAGCGTCTCGGAGAAGAGCGCGCAGCTGACGGCGACGAACGGGCGATGACGGCGGCGGCTCTGTTCGTGGATCAAGGTGGCCGTCACTTCCTTGCCGGTTCCGCTCTCGCCGGTGATGAGCACTGTGCTTTCGCTGTTGCCAATGACGCGCAGGAACTCGAACACCGCGCGCATCCTGGCGCTGCGCCCGACGACGAGCGTGTCCATCGTGCTGGATTCGGGGACAGTCATGACGTCGCTCCTGGCGTCCGGAGGATCTCGAAGTCCGGCATCTCCTCGCGCAAGGCCGTTTCGATACCGACGTGAAGCGTCATGTGTGCGCTCGGACAGTTCGCACACGCGCCCGTCAACCGGACCGTCGCCGAGTTCCCGTCGACGGCGAGCAGTTCGATGTCACCGCCATCAGCGAGGAGAAATGGACGGACCCGATCGAGGACGGCTTGCACTTGCAGCCTCGAAACCATGTCGATGCTCCTTCGTAAACGACTAACAACCAGCGACGAACGACCAACAACCATCTGGCATTCGCCATGCCACCGCAGCCCCGCCGGAAACCCGCAGATTGGCGGAATTTCGGAGATTCCGCGGCGCCGCGTCACGGGGAATATTCCCCACGCTCCGGGGAGAAAGCCCCGTCGAGCTGGGAAGCCGCCGCGCGAATTGGCCGGAAGACAACGTCCTTCTGTGCGGCATGCGTGTTGCCCTCGAATCAATACAAGGGCAGGCGACGAACGCCGGCTGAACGCGAGGAGCACATCAATGACGCCGAAGATCATCCTGGTCGCAACCGATTTCGGCGCGGCGTCGGATTCGGCACTCGCGTACGGCCGCGAGCTGTCGCACGCCTTCGGGGCCACGCTTCACGTGCTGCACGTCCGCGAGAACAGCTTCTTCCGCCCGATTGCTGCCGATGCGCAGAGCCTCGACAGGGCCGCGCTGCACCATATCGAGCGCCGCCTGACCGACGAAGACCGCCGCGAACTGCATGCGCGAGCGGTCCTCGAAACGTCCGACGCGACCGCTGACGCCATCACGGATTACGCGCGCGAGAACGCGGTCGATCTCATCGTGATGGGAACGCACGGCCGCACCGGCATCGAACATGCGCTGGCCGGCAGCGTCGCGGAGCGTGTCGTCCGGACCGCGCCGTGTCCCGTGCTGACCGTGCGCTGCGCCGAGCGCGAGTTCGTCGTGCCGGCTTGCGTGGGGAACCCGGTGGCGCCGGGCGCGTAGGCGCCATTTCGCGAAACAGGAGGAACATCATGATCGCGCTCAAGCAGATTCTGGTGGCGACGGACTTCGGCGAGGCCTCCGACGTCGCGCTGCGGTACGGCCAGACGCTCGCGAAGCACTTCGGCGCGCACCTGCACGTGCTGCACGTCGCCCAGAACGCGTACTTCAATGCCGTCGGTTCGGACGCGTATGTGGCGTTGTCGCCAGGCCTGCAGGAGGAAGTGGAAGCCGCGGCGAAGCAGCAGCTTGCCGAGCGCGTGATCGACAGCGACGGCAGCGGTCCGCGGACGACCGCGGTCGTCCAGACGTCGACGTCGCCCGTCTTCACGATTCTCGACTACGCGAAGCGCAACCGGATCGACCTGATCGTGATGGGCACTCACGGCCGCGGGCCGATGGCGCACCTCCTGATGGGGAGCGTCGCGGAGCGCGTCGTGCGCCTCGCGCCGTGCCCGGTCCTGACCGTCCGCCATCCGGAGCACGAGTTCGTGATGCCCGATGCGCTGGTTGCGGCGGCGCGGGTCTAGTAGTCGTTAGTCGTCAGTCGTCAGTCGTCAGTCGTCAGTCGAGAATCGCGGGTCTGAAGTCGTTCGTCGAATCCGAGTCCCGGGCAGAAGCGGCCCGGGGCTCGGCCTCGAACATCGTCGGCATTTCGTCCGGCAACTATTCAGCGACGCGTACGTGGCGCCCGTCAGGATGGAAGCTTTGATTCGTCCTCTTCATGCATTCCACGCTGCGCTTCGTATCCAAACCAGGAGCTCCACTTGCTCAGCGTCCGGACGTATTGCGCGCGCTCGAATGCTGCGGGCTCCGCGGTCCTCGCCAGACTGAGCCGGCCGCGCACGTCGTCCAGACGCGCGATTCCCAGCGATTCCATCCACCGTGTGAGCCCCTCGCGCATCGGCCGGAAGTACGACGGGCCGTGGCGCAGGATGGCCGACACCATCTGGACGGCGTCCGCGCCGGCGAGAATAGCCTTGATGCCGTCCGACGGCGTGGCAACGCCGCCCGTCGCCGCCAGCGAGCGCCTCGTCTGCCCGCGAAGGATGGCGAGCCACCGCAGTCGCAGCAGGAGCTCTGCGTTCGTCGAAAGCTCTAGCCGCGGCCACACCGCCATGTGCTGGACGTCGATGTCAGGCTGCAGGAAACGGTTGAAGAGCACGAGACCCGACGCGCCCGCCACGTCGAGCTGGCGCACGAGATTCGCAAACGCCGTGAAATACGGAGAGAGTTTCACCGCAACCGGAATCCGGAGTTCGCTGGTCACGGCGCGGACGATCTGCCGCAACTGTTCCTCGATCGTGATCGCCGTGTCGGAGGGGTCGGTGTTCACTTCGTACACATTGAGCTCGAGCGCGTCCGCGCCGGCCTGTTCGATGAGCCCTGCGAATTTCAACCAGGCCTCGGCCGTGGTGCCGTTGAGCGAGCCGATGACGGGGATCCGCACGGCTTCCTTCACGCGCCTGAGGTGTTCGAGATACTCGTGCGGCCGCAGTGCGTAGGCATCGGGATCGGGAAAGTACGACACGACGCCGGCGAATTCCGGGTCGAGCGGGTCGAGACGGCGAATCCGTCCGGTCTCTGCCTGCGTAATCTGTTCTTCGAAAAGCGAGTGCAGGACGATGGCGGCGCAGCCGGCATCCTCGAGCCGGCGGACGGTATCGAGATGATCTGAAAGCGGAGACGCGCCGGTGATGAACGGGTTCGCGAGCCGGAGTCCCAGATACGTCGTCGCAAGATCGACGGAGCTCATGGTGTGTCTCCCTCGTCTCCCTCTTCCAGGGCATACCGGCCAGCGCGCGTGAGCCGCAGGACGTGGGCCTTCTGCAGTTCGTCCAGCACGTGCTCGCAGGTTGCGGGGTCGAGTGTCCACATCCGCTGGACCTGGCGTTTGGTGAGCCGAAGGCCCGGCATTTCTTCGTACTCGCGCAGAATCAACACGGCCAGCCGATCGAGCGTCGCGGCGTGCGGCTGCATGCCCAGGGAGGAGCAAGTCATGTGCCTTCGCCGCAACGGCGAGCGGCGGCGTCAGGCACGTGCGCGCGGGGAATTTTTCACGAGCGGCGGGGATTTTTCTCAGACGGGCCTCGCCCGCATGGCCCTCCGCATGCTCGTATACTGACCGCTGTGCCCTCTCCCACAATCCTCGTCGTCGACGACGAACCGCTGATCCGATGGTCGCTGACCAACCGTCTCGAGCAGGAGGGTTATCGAGTGCTCGAGGCGGAGAACGCGGCCCAGGCGCACGACCGGCGGCGTGAAGGTGTCGACCTCGTGCTCCTGGACTATCGCCTGCCGGACGCCGACGGCCTCACCGTCCTGAAGACCATTCGCGAGACCAGCCCGGACACGCTCGTCATCATGCTGACGGGCGATTCGAGCGTCGCGCTTGCCGTGGAGGCCATGAAGCAGGGGGCGTTTCACTACGCCACCAAGCCGTTCGACGTCGACGAAATCGCGCTGCTCGTCGAGCGTGCCCTCGAAACGACGCACCTGCGCCGCGAAGTTCGGACGCTTCGCGCCCGCGAAGCCAGGCCGTTCAGCCTGAACCGCATCGTCGGCGAGAGCCCCGCCATTCAGCGCGTGCGTGCGCTGCTGCAGCGGATTGCCACGAGCCCGGCGTCAACGGTCCTTTTGACGGGCGAGAGCGGCACCGGCAAGGACCTGGCCGCCAAGGTCATCCACTACACGAGCGCGCGCGCCAGCCAGCCGTTCATGAACATCACGTGTTCGGCACTGCCGGAAACGCTGCTCGAGAGCGAGCTCTTCGGTCACGAACGCGGGGCGTTCACGGGTGCGGACCGTCAGAAGCGCGGGCTCATCGAGTCCGCGGATGGAGGGACGGTATTTCTCGACGAAATCGGAGAAATGGTGCCTGCCCTGCAGGCCAAGCTGCTGCGGTTTCTCGAAGAGAAGACGTTCAAGCGCGTCGGCGGGTCGCAGGACTTGCGCGTCGACGTCCGCGTGATCGCAGCGACCAACCGTACGCTCGAGGACGAAGTCCGCAGCGGCCACTTCCGCGAGGATCTCTACTACCGGCTGAACGTCGTGCCGATCAACCTGCCGGCGCTTCGACAGCGAACCGAGGACATCCCGCTGCTCGCCGACTACTACGTGGAGAGCTACAACCAGGAATTCCGCAAGCGCGTCACTCGCGTGGCGCCAGATGCCATGACGCGGTTGCGCAACCACCCGTGGCCAGGCAACGTCCGCGAGCTGCGGAACGCCATCGAACGCGCCATGCTCCTGACCGACAGCGACGAGCTGACGCTCGAGCAGTTTCCGCTGGGCAGCGGTCTCGCCGCGAAACTCTCAGATGGCGTCACGTTGCCGGCCGCAGGCATCGACCTCGAGCAGCTCGAACGATCGCTCGTCGTCCAGGCGCTGGAGCGCAGCGGGTGGAATCAAACGCGCGCCGCAGCACTGCTCGGCCTGAATCGCGATCAGATCCGATACCGCATCGAGAAGTTCAAGCTCGAGAAGTCCGCAGCGGGACAGTCCTGACCGTCGAGCTGATTTCGGGGCACCCGGCTTGCAGGGTCGGCGGGCCGTGGTCGGCAACCGTAAATCAGGAGGACACATGGCTGAACCGTTAAAGCCCTCCGACAAGCCCGAGATGCCCGGAAAGCCAGCACCCGAACGACCCGAGCTCGAGCGCCGCGATCGACGGAATACCTTCGGCACCGACACGGATCCTGATACTGCGAACGATCGCACGCCTGAAATTGACGAAGATATCGATTGGGACGAAGACGTCGACGACGTGGAAGACGAGGACCCGACGCAAGAGGATCGCCCCCGCCGGTAGCGGGTCGGCGGGCGCGCGTGAACGCGCGTCCGCCGCACCCTTTCGTGTCCGTCGCATTTCGCAACTCGACCTCCCGGACCGTGAGAGTAAGATTGGCGGCAAGACAGCGGGAGGTTTCGTGGAAACACGCACTCCGTATCGGCGAGAGTTTCTGAGGATGGTCGTCCTTGGCGCGGCCGGGCTGCCGGCAGGCCTGACTGCCCTCGCCCCGCGTGGCCGGACCACATCCGTCGAGCCGACGCCAGCCGCCGGCGCACCAGCCTACGATCCGGGCGCGAGCTTCGACATCAAGGTCAGCGAGGTCGAGTTCCGCCGCACGTCAGCCGGCCGCACGTTGATGGCACGCGTGTATCAGCCCGTCGGACCGGGTCCGTTCCCGACGATCCTGGACCTTCACGGCGGCGCGTGGAATGCCAAGAATCGCACCGCCGAGGAACCGATGGACCGCGCCATCGCATCGAGCGGCGTGCTGGTCGTTGCGATCGATTTGACGCTGGCGCCCGAAGCGCCCTACCCCGCATGCGTGCAGGACGCAAATTACGGCGTTCGCTGGCTGAAATGGAAGGCGCCGTCCTGGAACGGCGATTCGTCGAGGATCGGTGTCTACGGGAGCTCGAGCGGCGGACACGTGGCGGAGCTGATCGCGATGCGTCCGAAGGATCCCCGGTACGGCGCGATTCCCCTCCCCGAGGCTTCGCACGTCGACGCAGCCGTCGCCTACGTCGCGATGCGCTCGCCGATCAGCGATCCATTCGCGCGCTTCCAGAACGCCGAACGACTGAAGCGCGACGCGATGGTGAAGAACCACACTGTTTTCTTCAAGCCGTGGGAAACCATCTACGAAGGCAACCCCCAGCAGATTCTCGAACGGCATGAACAGGTGGCCCTGGTGCCTTTCCTGATCATGCAGGGCGCGCTCGACGACAACGTGCTGCCGTCCGTGCAGGAGAAGTTCGCGGCAACCTACAAGGCCGCCGGCGGCAAGTGCCAGTACGAGCTGTTCGAAGGATGTGAACACGAGTGGGTGGCCAATCCGGGGCCGCAAACGGATCGCGCCCGCGCGATGGTCAAGAGTTTCATCGCCCGGCAGTTGAAGACGTAACGCTCGGCTAAAGCCTCGCGCGCCGTACGGTAAGCCTCGCCCTCCCGTACGGACAGCCGCTCCGCACAACAGAGTCGTCGAACCTTCTGGACCGCATTCCGTATTGAGAAGGTATGCGCCTGGCCCAGATCGCCCGGCGGCTGCTTCAGCTGCCGGTCTTTACCAGCGTTGCCGTCCTCACGCTCGCGCTCGGAATCGGCGCCAACGCCGCCATCTTCAGCGTCGTCGACGGAGTACTCCTCAAACCACTTCCTTATCCACGCGCGGACCGGCTGATCGTCCTCGACCACAGCGCCGCGGGCCTGGACCTGAAGCGCGCGGGCATTGCCCCCTTCCTTTATTTCACGTATCGCGAAGACGGCCGGCATTTCGACGACGTCGGGATGTGGCAGGACGACTCGCTGAGCGTCACCGGCGTGGCGGAGCCCGAGCAGGTGACCGCGATGGACGTCACCGACGGACTGTTGCCGCTCCTCGGCGCCACGCCCGCGCTCGGCCGTCTCTTCACCCGCCTGGATGATTCGCCGGAGGGCGCCGAGACCGTCGTCCTGATGGCGCCGTACTGGCGCGCCCGCTTTGGCAGCGACCCATCCGTGATTGGGCGGAGGCTCCTGCTGGACGGGAAGGCGCACGAAATCATCGGCGTGCTGCCCGACTCTTTCACGTTCCTCGACGAGAAACCGTCGCTGATCCTGCCGCTGCGTATCGACCGCGCGAAAGTGCGCCTCGGGCAGTTCAGTTATCAGGCCATTGCCCGCCTGAAGGAAGGCGCGACGGTCGAACAGGCGTCGGCCGACGTCGCGCGACTCATCCCCATCGGCATCTCGCGCTTCCCTCCGTTCCCGGGGTTCAGCGCCACGATGTTCGAGGAGGCCAGGCTGGCTCCCAATCTCCGCGTGCTGAAAGACGACGTCATCGGCGACATCGGCTCGACGCTGTGGGTGCTGATGGGAACCATCGGCATCGTGCTGCTGATTGCCTGCGCCAACGTGGCCAACCTGCTGCTCGTACGGGCGGAGGGGCGTCAGCAGGAACTCGCCGTCAGGGCCGCGCTGGGCGCGAGCCGCGGCCGCATCGCGTACGAGCTCCTCAGCGAGAGCGTTCTGCTTGGGATCGTCGGCGGGGTGCTGGGCCTTGGTCTCGCTTACGCGGCGCTGCGCGGTCTGCTGGCTCTCGCGCCCGCGAATCTGCCGCGGCTGAACAACATCGGCATCGATGCAGCGGTCGTCGCCTTTACGCTGGTGATTTCCATCGCTGCGGGCCTGCTCTTCGGGATCATCCCGGTCTTGAAGTACGCCGGTCGCCACGTGGCAGGCGGGCTTCGCGGCGGCGGCCGTACGTCGAGCGCCAGCCGCGAACGCCACCGCGCCCGCAACACTCTGGTCGTCGTACAAGTGGCGCTCGCGCTCGTGCTGCTCGTGGGCTCGGGCCTGATGATTCGGACGTTCTTCGCCATCCGACACGTCAATCCCGGCTTCACGAATCCGGAGCAGGTCTTGACCATGCGCCTGTTCATACCCGAAACGCAGGTCAAAGAGCGCGACGCGTCCGTGCGCATGCACCAGGCGATCATGGAAAAGATCGGCGCCATTCCGGGCGTGACATCCGTCGGCCTGTCGTCACTGATGCCGATGAGCGGAAACGGGTGGAACGATCCTGTCTACGTGTCCGATCGAAGTTACGCGCAACGGGAAATCCCGCCGCTTCGTCTGTTCCAGTTCGCGACGCCTGGCTTGTTGAAAACGATGGGTACGCGGCTCATCGCCGGCCGCGATTTGACCTGGGAAGATCTCTTTCAGAAACGCCACATCGCGCTGGTGTCCGAGAAGCTCGCGCGCGAGCTGTGGAAAGAGCCGTCCGCTGCGCTCGGAAAACAGCTTCGCGAAAACTTGAGCTCGCCGTGGCGCGAGGTCGTCGGCGTCGTCGAGGACGAGCACCATCGCGGGCTGGATCAACCTTCGGTCACCACCGTCACGTTTCCGATGCTGATGGATACGTTCGAGGGCGACGCGGATTTCGTGCGGCGGACGATGGTGTACGTGATCCGGAGCCCGCGGACTGGATCGGCAGGATTCACCAATGAAGTCAGCCGCGCCGTGTGGTCGGTGAATGCGAGCCTCCCGCTGGCGAGCGTCCGGACGCTCGACGCGCTCGTCCGGGCGTCGATGGCACGCACCTCCTTCACGTTGATCATGCTCGCAGTCGCCGGGGCCATGGCGCTGCTGCTGGGCATTGCCGGCATCTACGGCGTCATTGCCTATTCGGTCTCGCAGAGAACGCGTGAAATCGGCATCCGGATGGCGCTGGGCGCACAGCGGAGCGAGGTGACCGGAATGTTCGTGCGGTACGGCGTCCGCCTCGTCGTGATTGGACTGGCCTGCGGCCTCGTGGCGGCGATCGCATTGACGCGACTGATGACGTCGCTTCTGTTTGGGATCAGCGCCATGGATCCGCTCACGTACGTCCTGGTGTCTCTCAGCCTGGTGGGGGCGGCCGCTCTGGCGAGCTACGTGCCTGCTTTGCGTGCGACGACGATAAATCCGGTGAACGCGCTGCGGGCGGAGTGATGACGCTCGGCGAAAGCCGAGCGATCTATTGCGTTCCGCCTCGCTGCCAGCGGGCGAGCAGCCCGGCGCGATCCAGCTTCTGCCCGCGCAGGTACACGCTCGAGATCTTTCGCGTGTTGTGAATGTCCTCGAGCGGGTTCGCATCGAGGACAACGAAGTCCGCGCTCTTTCCTGCCGCGAGCGTCCCCATATCCTGGATGTTCAGGAGCTGCGCCGGCCGTGACGTTGCCGCAACAATGGCGTCTGCCGGGCTCAGGCCGAGCTGCACCCAGCGCGCCAGCTCGTGGTGATCCCCGGTGCCGAATGTGTGGCCGGGATGGATGCCGGTGTCGGTGCCGAGGACGAGCCGCATGCCCGCGCCGATCATCTTCTGGAAGTTGTACGCGAGGATTTCTTCCCGACGCGCAGCGTTCGGTGACGGTGGTCCGCAGCTCGGCGCCAGCGGCTTGGGCTCCTTCGTGGCCCGTATGGCCGTGACGACGCCGGGTGGCAGCGCCTCTTCGAAGAACGAATCGTGCTCGCACACCTCGGTCCGATCGCCGAGACCGATCACGGTCGCCCAGTACGGCTTGTGTTCCGCCACGAGCGCAAGCAGCTCGTCGTCCACTTTCTCGTTTTGCACCACGTGGACAAGCACGTCGGCGCCGGCCCTGATCACAGCCTTCTGATCCATCAGCGTCGTCGCGTGGGCGTTGACGATCATGCGGTGACGATGCGCCTCGTCGATGATGGCGTTGAAGACCTCCGGCGTCATCTTCGGATACGTGCCGCGGCGGTCGTCGACCCAGATCTTGACCTGCGGAATCCTCTGCCCTGCCATCGCCCGCACGGCGGCGCGAGCCTCGTCCGGCGTCGACACTTCGTTGACGACGTGCAGCGGAGTCGTCGCCTCGCGCAGGACGGCATCCGGCCCGCCGTTTGGCGGCGCCATCCCCGGCATGAAGAAGTAACGGGCCGCCGGCGCAAACTTCCCGGCCTGCTGATCCTTCTGGAATTGCAGCGATTCGCGCGTCGGGCTGCTGCCGACAGACTGCGTCGCGCCGACGCCGTAGTACGCTTCGCGCTGCAGATGATCCAGGACATTCTCGGGCGTGTAGTTCTTCGCGCCCCAGCTCGTGTAACCCTCGTATCCGATGTGCACGTGCGCGTTGATCATCGCCGGCATCATCGTCTTGCCGCGGACGTCGACATGCGCAGCCGATGCCGGGGCTTTCACCTGGGCCGACGGACCGGCCGCGACAATCCGGCCGTCCTGGACGACGATCGCGCCGTTCTCGATCGGGGCGGTGGCATCACCGGCGATGAGCCGCGCTCCCTCGAATACCGTCGCGGTCGTCGGACGCCCCTGGCCCGTCGCGATTGACATCGCCGCCATCAGGACGCCGCACGTCAGCAGAATCTGATTGCGCATCGTTCGCTCCCGCAGCTGTCGGACCGGACGATCAGTGCCTGGGTTCGGGATGGTCGGCGAGCTGGTAGATTCTACGGACCGCGGCCGAATCGACGCCAACGCCGCGGATCGATGCGAAATCATTGCGGTACGCCGTCAGATCCACTTTGGCCGCCGCGTCGTCCGCCGACACGCCCTGCCGCTTGAGCGCGGTGACTTGCGTCTGCAGGTCGCGAAGATACCGTTCGAACGCCTCGATCTTCCCCTTGCCCTGAAAGACGACGCCGTGACCCGGCATGACGGTATCGAAATCGAGCGACCGGAGCTTCTGCAGCGTCGCGACCCAATCCTCCGGGAAAGAGTCGCCCGCATAGGAAACGACGGACTCCATCAGGTCGCCAGTGCAGACGATCCGTTCCTTCGGCAGGAAGACCACGACGTCGGTATCGGTGTGGCCGCGGCCCAGGTACAGCAGGCGAATCTCGCGGCCGCCTCGCACCAGCGTCATCGTGTCGTTGAACGTCAGGTTCGGCGGCGTCACCTTCACTTCTTTGACCTGTTCGAGATACGCCTGGGAGTTGGCGACCTGCCGTTCGAGCGTCGCCTTCTGCTGCGCGTCCTTCTCCTGTGCGATGCGTTGCTTCAGCGTCTCGATCTGCGCGGGCACCGGCTCAACGCTCCGGAGGAACGTGAACTGCTGCATCACGTTTCCGAGCATCCGGGTTCGCGTGTGGTCGTGACCGATCACCTGCACCTCGGGCCCGAAGATCTGGTTTCCAAACGAATGGTCGTAGTGATAGTGCGAGTCGACGACGTAGCGGACGGGTTTTGGAGTAATGGCCTTGAGGTCCTGGACGAGGGCGCGAGCCGCTGCGGGCGTGATCTCCGAATCGACAACGAGCACTTCGTCGTCGTTGACGAGAATCGGCGAGTTCGAGCCGACGCTCATCGTGCCGGACGCCGTCGCGTAGTAGACGCCCTCGGTGACTTTCTCGAAGCGATGCGCGCCGCTGACGATGGGGGCGTTCGTCTGAAGGCCGCCTTCCATCCAGGCAACCGCGCCGAAGATCGCGACGAAGACCGTCGTCATCAGGATTCGCACGTGGGCTGCCTCCGTTGAAGTCAGCGCCATTCTAGTCCCGTTCCTCGCTTGAATCGCCGGTCGCCGGCGCTAGCGTGCGCCTTCCCAGTCCGCGCCTGTTCCGGCTGGCACTCGCGTCCAGACCTTCCAGTTCAGGAATCGCCGAATGGCGAGAGAAAGGCCCGTCCAGACCAGGACGACTCCCCCGAGGCACCCGATGCCGGCGACGAGCTGCCCGGGCAGGCCGCCAAGCTCGCCCGTGTGCGCGAATCGCAGCCATCCGCGTGCCTTCTGTCCGAGGCTCGATGCCCCGTACGGCTGCCACTGGCGAATCTCGTCGGAAGTCGAATCGAGCGTCAGCTGCGAACGAGCGAAGCGATTCCACGATGCACCATCGCTGATGGAAAACGCGATGGCGCCAGCGCCCCGATTGGGAAACCGGGCGGTAATTGTCTGCCACGTTGGCAGCTGACGTTCGGCGAGCGCCCACATGGCGTCGATCTGATCGCCCACCCGCGCGTCGGACTGTTCACGCGCCGCCGCTTCGCGAGAACCGCTTTGCCTGGCTGGGCCACCCGAAGCGCCACCGCGCTCGCCGGACTGCGACGGCGGCGTGCTTCCGAGCGCCCGATACAGGAGATTGTTCGCCCACGGATATGACATGACGACGCCGCTGAACGTCATGATGATGATGGCCGGCGCACACCAGAATCCGATGACGTTGTGCCAGTTGAAATCGCGTGCGCGGCCGGTCTGCGTGCGCCTGAACAACAGGATCGGACTCGTGTGCTGCGGCGTCCACTTGCGCGGCCACCAGATGTAAAGGCCCGTCAAGCCCAGCACCAGAAAGGCCAGGTTCGCCGCGCCGGTCACCGTGCGCCCTGCCTGCCGATTTTCGCCGCTGACGGCGAGCCATCGGTGCCAGTCTTCGACCGAGCGAAAGAAGGCGGCAGTGCGCTCTGAACCGGAACCGAGCACGGCTGCCGTGTAGGGGTTCAGGTAGATCGTCCCGGCGCGGCCCATCGAGACCGAGACGGCGGACGATGGATCGCGGTCGATCGTGATCGACGTCGGCGTGCCATCAGGCTTGACGGCACGCGCGACGGCGAGCATCAGGCTCGGCGGAAGCCGTGACGCCGAGTCAGGCTGAACACTGCGCACCGCGCGATCGATGCGATCCACGATTTGCGGTTTGAGCGCGAGAATCGCGCCCGTGGCAGACATGACCAGGATCACGATGCCCGCGAGAACCCCGGCGGTGAGGTGCGACCAGAACAGGAACGCGCGCACTCGACGGAGCGCCATCAGAAACTCACCGCGGTGCTGACCAGTACCGACCGCGGATTCCCGGGGTTGTAGCGACCGCCGTTGTTGTTGACGCTGCGGATGTAAACCTCGTCGGTCACGTTGTAGACGTTCAGTCTGAGGCTCAGGTGCGTGTTGACGGGATACTCCGCCAGCGCGTCGAAGAGCCTGTATCCCGGCGCAACAATCGTGTTCGCGGAGTTGATGTAAACCTGGTCCGTCGCCCGGAGCCCAGCGCCGACCGTGAGACGATGCGGCAACTCGTACGTCGTCCAGATACCGCCAGAGAATTCGGGCGTGAGGACGAGGCGGAGTCCGTTCGTCGCGGAATTCTGGGACTGCTGGCGCGTGTTCAGGTACGAGAAGTTCGCGATCACCTGCCATCCCGGCAGGATGCGGCCGTTGATGCCCACCGTCACGCCATCGACCAGTTGCCCGTCATCCTGGTTGTAGATCGGCGGGATCGCGGTGGCGTCGACCGTGTAAATCACGTTCCTGTTCACCGTGTGGAAGACGGCGCCCGTGACGAGCAGGCGGCCGCCGGCAGCATCCCATTTCGCGCCGGCTTCGAGGTTCGTCGAAACCTGCGGCTTCACGTTCGGATTGTTCTGGTTGTTAGCCTGCGTGCTCAGCGTGAAGTTGGCGGCGCCAGGCGGCGTCGACGTCGAACCGTACGACAGGTACACGTTGGCATCGCCGTTGACCCGGAACAGGAGGCCGACCTTGCCGCTAGTCAGCAAGTCGCTGGCGCCCGCCCGCGTCGTCGTCAGCCCGGTGGCGTCGATGGCGTGGAACTCGGTGTCGTAGCGATCGAAGCGAAGACCACCGTTCACCTGCCATCGCGGCGCCACGTCGATTGTGTCGAACGCGTACAGGGCGATGGTGTTCGTCCAGCCCTTGCTGGCCGCACCCGTCGGCGCGACCGCATACCCCGTGACAGGATCGCTTGGATCCGGCGCGTAGATGTTGACCGGATTACGAACGCCCACGCCGCCAATCGTCGGCGCGAACTGTTGCTCGAACGTGTACTCGAGGCCTGCTGTCGCGGTGTGGTGCAAGCGGCCCGTTGCGAACCGATCGATGACAGTCGTCTGATTCGCGAAGATCTTGTTCTCGCGATCGTTGCCCTGACGTGAGAGCGCGACCAGATCCGTCGCCGGGTTGTACGCGGCCGGGTTCTGGATGGATGTAATGACTGCTTCGCGCCGCGCGTCGTTGTATCGCGTCTGATTGCGGAATGAGATCCTCGGATTGATGTCGTGTTCGACGCGCGCGAGCACGGTGTTCTGGAAGCCGTGGTCGAAGTCGTACGCCGGGCTGCCGTAGTAATTCGTTTGATCGACCGGCGACATGGTCTGCACCGTCGTCGGCGCGAGTTGATCCTCGTGCCAGGCCGAACCGGGCACGCCGTAGTCGGGCACGTTGTCCTGCCGCATGAACTGGCCGGCCACCACCACACGGGTCGGCGTGTCCAGGCCGAGCGCGAGCGACGGCGCGATCGCCTTGCTGGAGTTGTTGGCGAAGTCGCGCCCCGGCACGCCGCTGTCCTGCCACAACGCGTTGACGCGAACGGCGGACTTCGAGAGCCAGCCGCCGCCCTGCCTGAGCGAGAGCGGCTGATTCACGTCGAACGTCACGCGACGCTGGTGGGCGGAACCAAACGTCAGCGACCCGGATGAAGCCGCCGGCAGATGCGGCGCCTTCGTCTGCATGTTGACGTAGCCGGCGGCGGTACCGCGGCCGACGTCCGAGCCGGTCGGTCCCATGAAGACCTCGACCTGCTCGACGTTGTAGACGTCGCGCGAAATGAGGCCGTCGTCACGTACGTTGTCGACGAACAAGCTGTTAGCCGCGTTGAAGCCGCGCATATTGAACATGTCGCCGGCGGTGTTCGACGCGCCGCCGCCTTCGCCGGCCTGCATCGTGATGCCCGGGACGTTGCGGAGGGCCTCGCTCAGGGTCGTCACGCCCTGCTGTTCCATGGCGGCCCGTGGGATGACCTCGACCGTCTGCGGGATGTCGCGGACCGGCACGGCGTACTTGGGTGACGCAACGACCTCGGCGTGGCCGGTCACTTCCACCTTCTCGCTGTGGACGTCGATCTCGAGCACGACCAGCGTCGGCGACTGGAAGCGCGCGCGAAGGCTGGTGCCAACGAGCAGCTCATCGAGTGCGTGCGCGGCGTCGAGAAAGCCCGAGACGCCGGGAGATTGAATCGACCCCAGCGAATCGAGCTGCAGCGATATGGCAATGCCCGTCACCTGCGCGAACGCCTTCACGACCTCGTCCAGGGGACCGGCGGGGATCTCGAAACGGTGCGGCACCGACGCGACCGGATCCTGGTGCGCCTCGAACACGCGCGCGATGATCGCCAGGCGGGGGTCGTAGGGCAGCACGGTCGCGGCCGCGGGTGCAGCCACGGCAGCGGATGCGACAAACGCTCCGACCGCGAACCAGGACGAGCCTGGACGTGGCGCGCGCGACGCGCGGTGGTGTCGAAGGGCGTGCTGCTGTCGCTTGCGGCGGGCCTTACGGGTCATGGCTGCTCCTCGAGCGCGTGCCATGACGCGGCGACGTCCAGTAAGATCCGGGGCGCCGGACGCGTCATGCGCTCTGCGTGTGATTGACGGTCTGCCGACCAGCGTTCGGTTTCCCACCGGGTGTGAACGCACCCGGTGGGACCTTCAGTTCTTCAATACTTGTTGAGACTGAGTCTCAATATCAGCTTGGGAGGATATCTCCGACCGAATTGGTCCGTCAAGAGGGACGGGCGCCGGCAGGGTTGTTAGCGGAGCTTCAGGCGCTGACGCCGCTGGCCGCGACCGGTGAGCGCGTCGCTCTTGACGGCCAATCGCGCCTTTCCCCGCGCGTCGTCCTCGGCCGACCACGTCACGTGGCCGTTGACCGCGGGATCGAAGAACCCGATGTAGCCGCCGGGGTTGACGGAGAACGACCGAAGCGTCTTGCCGTTGGCGATGGTGCCGAGAAAATCGTTCCGCCCGCCGCGCTCGTCGCTGCTCGTGAAATACAGAGGCAGCACGAAGTTACTGACGTTGACGTGATCGATCTGATAGGACTCGTCCTGCACCGCGTCGCACATCTCGAACCAGTGAAACACCTGTGACTTTGGCTTCTTCGGATGCGGGCCTTGCACGAGGAGGTTGTTCTCCGCGTCGCCGGTAATTTCGAGCGCCTCGTGTGACAGCGTGACCGTCCAGTCTTCTTTCAGCTTCTTGCTCAACTCCAGATAAACCACGCCGTAGGGAATGCCCGAGAAATGCCGGTCGTGGAAGCCCTCCGTGTCGCGAATGCGCACGACGTCGCGCAGGTAGAGGATCGCGTCCCCGCGCATGTCAGCCGGATCGACAGCGCGTTTCGCGCGGCCCGCCCGTCCCTCGAGGCGCAACTGGGCGCCGAAGCTCCAGTACGGCGCGAAGTCGCCGCTGATCTGCCGATTCACTGCGCGGATGGCACGCTGCAGGTCTGCATCCGACACCGCGCCGTTGCTCATGTTGATGACTGAAATGATCATGAAGGCCTCAATGGGGTTGACGAGGTTCTCCTACTGCCGCGTTGGTTTATATGGAATGCCGACGGCGCGGAAGGGGCCGGGATCGTCGGTGCTCATCCGCAAATTAAGCCGGGCTTCCGACACATACGCCATGTCGCCCACGAGCGTCACAGCGGTCGGGCCTGTCAGGCCGTCCTTCAGCACCCTGATTTCCGCCTTGCTGCCGGCAATCGTCACTTCGTCGAGTCGGCCGGCGCCTTCGACGAGCAGCATCGTGTGCGGGCCGACCGAACGCATCCCGTCCGGCCGCGACAGCGCCTGCGATGTCTCGAGCTTCGCAATCGGCCCGGCGGAGCCGTCGGCCTGCACGGGAATCCGCGCGAGGAAACCCTGCCCCACCGAATTCACGTACACGGCGCCATCGTCGAGCAGCGCGATGCCGTCAGCGGTGTTCAGCAGCGCAGGATCAGCGGCCCACACATCGAGCGCAGTCGCGCCTTTCTTCAACCGCAGCACGCGGGCCTGAATCGTGTCAGTCGCGTACACCGTGCCGTCCTTTGCCACCGCGATGTCGTTGCACAGGCCGTTGCCGGGAAACACGTAGCTGGCCTTGAACGACGCATCCTTCAAGGCGAACGCCTTCAGCGCCGTTTCTCCAACCGCCGGTGCTCCGCCGCGGCCGCCCGTCGCGGACGCACACACCCACAGCGTCCCCGCGGGCTCGTCGGCCAGCACGCCGAGTACCTGCTGCAGACCGTTCGCCTTCGGTTGGATCCACGTGCGGGCGACCGATGAATCCGGCGCCGCGCGGTAGACGCTGTCGAGACCAACGCTGCCGAAGTACACGGCGCCGTCCCTGGTCGATGTCAGGCTTTCAGGAAAAATTCGTCCGTCGGCGAATGTGATCTCGGGACGATCGGCCGCCTGCAGCGTTACGGCCAGACCCAGGCACAAAAGCCCGACCCGCAGTACTCCCTGCTTTTCACCGCGTTTCGTTTTCCATCTTTGCAGCATGCAAAAACTCCCTCTCCGACCAGATTCAGGGACGAGGCAAGTAATGGAGCAGCTTCAGTATGTCCGAGAACACTCCCATCGCGGTGACATCGGCGCCGGCGCCAGGCCCCTGCACCACGAGCGGCGTATGTGAATACCGCTTGGTGAAGAACGAGATCACGTTGTCGTTGCCGCCTGCCATCGCGACCGGATGCGATCGCGGAATCTCGCGCAGCCCGGCGCGCGCGCCCTTTCCGTCAAGCGACGCGACGTAGCGAAGGACCGCGCCTCGACTCCGCGCCCGCGCCAGGTTCCTCGACATCGCACCGTCGTAGCGCGCCAGTGCGCCGATCCATCGGCTCGTAAATCTTCCGGCGCGCAGCGCTCGCGGCACGAGACTGTCGATCTGGACGTCCTGGAGGTTCAGCTGACGTCCCAGCATGCGCGCCAGGATCAGGAGCTTTCGCCCCACATCCTGTCCCGAGAGGTCTTCGCGGGGATCGGGTTCCGTAAACCCCAGTCGATGCGCTTCACCAACGAGCTCGCTGAAGGGTGTGTCGCCGTCGAATCGATTGAACAGGTAGCTCAGCGTTCCGGAAAGGATGCCCTCGATGCGCAGGACCTCGTCGCCGCTTGCGATCAGATCGCGCAGCGTCGACAGGATCGGCAGTCCGGCACCCACGTTCGCCTCGAAGAGGAAATGACGATGCCGCCGCTCGAGGAGCGCCATCAACGCGGCGTACCTGGCCCACGGCAGGGCATTCGCGATCTTGTTCGGCGTGACGATGTGCAGGTTGGCGTCGATGAACGCCGGATAGGCATCGACAATCGTCGCATTCGCCGTGCAGTCGACGAGTGCCGCGTTGGCCAGCTTCATGCCGGCGACGACGCCGGCCAGGGCGTCGGGCGTCATCGATCGCCGCGACGCACCGAGCAGCTCCCGCCATCGCGCCAGATTCAGGCCCGCGGCATTGACGACCACTCGCCGGCTGTTCGCGATAGCCACGACGCTGATGTCGAATCCCTTCGAGAGAAGGTAGCTGCGCTGCTGGTGCAGCTGCTCCAGCACCGCACCGCCAACGTTACCAACGCCCACCACGACGAGCCCGAGCCGCGTGCGCCGTTCGAAGAACGCCTGGTGGATGACATTTAGCGCGCGCGCCTGATCCTGCGCGTCAATCACGCACGAGATGTTGCGTTCGGAGGCGCCCTGCGCGATCGCGTTGATGTTGACGTTCTGCTGCCCCAGCGCGTCGAAGAGCTTGCCTGAAACGCCGGGCCGCCCCTTCATCCCCTCGCCCACGACCGCGATGATGGCCTGATCGCGGCGGCGCTCGACGGTCATCTGCCGATCGTGCAGCTCGAGCCGGAATTCCTGCTGGATCGCGTCCACGCCGCGCGGGGCGTCCGCAACCTTCACCGCGAAGCAGATGGTGTGTTCCGACGAAGCCTGCGAAATCAGGATCACGCTCACGCGCCGGGACGCCAGGGCGCGGAACAACCGTTCGGCGACGCCGGGCACGCCAACCATCGCGGCGCCGCGCAGCGTCAGAAGCTCGAGGTCGGCGACCGCTGTAATCCCTCGTGCAAGCCGCCCGTCAGGCACGTCGCGCGCGGCGATCAACGTGCCGGGCGCCTTCGGATTGAACGTGTTCTTGATGAGAATCGGAATCTGCCGGCCGACCGCCGGCGCGATGGTCGCCGAATGCAGCACCGTTGCGCCGAAGTAGGACAGCTCCATGGCTTCTTCGTACGTCACGTTCGGCAGCACGAACGCAGACGGCACGGTTCTCGGGTCGGCGCTCAGGACGCCGTCCACGTCGGTCCAGATCTCGATGACCGACGCATCGATCGCGGCACCGACGATGGCGGCGCTGTAGTCGGATCCGTTGCGGCCGATCGTCGTCGTCTGACCGTCCTCGGTGCTCCCGATGAAACCTGTGACGACCGGGATGACTCGCCCCCGATGCCTCCTGACGAGGCCGGCAATCGACGATCTCGTCCGCCGATTCGTCTTCGGAAAGATCACATTCGCGTGCGTGAACTGATCGTCGGTAACAACCAGGCTCCGGGAATCGACGAACACGGCGGGATAACGTCGATTGAGGCTTTCTGCCACGATGGCCGCCGAGAGGCGCTCGCCGACGCTGGCGACCATGTCGAGCGCTCGCAGCGGGCAATGACGCAGCAGATGGATGCCTTCGAGTGTGCTCCGAAGCTCGTGGAGGAGCTCCTCCACCTGTCGGCGCGCTCTCGTGTTTCCGGCGCCTACGAGCGACGTCACGGCGCTTCGATGCCGTCGCGCCAGGGCATCGAACGCGCCTTCGAAGGTCTGGGCACGGCGCTCGGCAAGCCTCGCGCATTCGAGCAGCTGGTTCGTCACGCCGGCGAACGCCGAGACCACGACGGTGACTGCCTCGTCGCGTCTCGCGTCGAGGATGATTTTCTGTACCTGCCTGATCGTCGCGGGCGTCGCGAGCGACGATCCGCCAAACTTGAGCACTCTCACGCGTTGCTCCTCATCCCGGCGAATGCCACGAGACTCAGCTCGACGTTCGCCCTCGTCGAAGCAGGGACTCCATCGCGCGTTCCGTCCTTCGTCCCCAGGCCGCTTCGTTGTGACGGCCGCCTCGATCCTCGAGGTAGATCAGTGTCTGCCGATCCATCCCTTTCGCGCGCAGGACGGATCGCAGGGCGCGGGCGTCCCGCAGCGTGCCGACGCCTTCAGCGGTTCCGACGTCGAGATAGAGCCGCCGCCCCCGCGGCAGATCGGCGGATTCGGCACACGCAAAGAGCTCGTCGCGACCGAACCAGAGTGACGGGCTCATTGCGCCCGCCAGGCCGAACACGTCCGCGCGCTTGAACCATGCGTACAGACTGATCAGGCCGCCCATCGACGACCCCATGATCGTCGTGTGCGCCGGACCCTGACGCGTGCGGAACGCTCGATCGATCCGCGGCTTCAGCGTGTCGACGATGAACGACAGGTACGCGTCACCGTCACCACCGCCGCGGCGGGCGTCTGGAAACGGACTGTATTCTGACAGACGATCTTTCGTGTTGTGGATTCCGACGACGATCGGTTCAACGCGCCGTTCGGCGAGCCGCGCCAGCACCTCGCCGAGGCCCCACGTGCCGGCGAAGGCCGTCGCCGGGTCCGTCAGGTTCTGTCCGTCGTGCATGTAAACGGCCGGATAGCGCCGGCCGTCCACGTACGACGAGGGCAGGTAGACGTCGACATCCCGCCGGTTCCGCAACTGCGGAGACCAGACGCCAGGATCGGTTTCCTTGGTCGGCAAGAGCACGATGGTCGCCGGCGTCCCTACTCGACCGGACGCTCAGGGGCTGGCATGGTCGCGAGAAAGTCCACGCCGAACCGCTGCACGTAGCTTTCGAGCAGCGTCTCGACCCGCCGGTAATCCGGCGATCGCACGATCAGGCCCGCATGGTGGGACTTCGGAATCCGTTTGACGATCTCCACGTCGTCGTACGTCGAGAGGTCCGGGCGCTCCTGACGCGCCAGGCAGAGCGCGATGCCGGCGGCGTCTTCAGCGATGCGCGGAAGGACGTAGGACCCGTCCTCGCCGGCGATCTCGAGCCGCGCCCATTCCCGCCAGAGGTTGATGCCGGTCGCGGCTTCGACGACGTCCACGATGTACGCGCCGCCCACGCGCGCGGACGTCTCGAGGAACGTGACACCGTCAGCCGACAAGATGAATTCCGTGTGCGACACCCCGTTGCGCAGCTCGAATCCACGAAGCAGGCGCGCGTTCGCTTCGAGCAGCATCGTGGTCTCTGGCGCCGTCGGCGCAAGCCGCCGTGTCACGAAGACGCCGCCGTCATGCGCGATCTGCATCGGCGGGCGGCCGTACTTCGACGCGACCGCGAAGATGATCTCGCCATTTCGCACGATCGAGTCCACGTGCGCGACGTCACCGGAAACGAACTGCTCGAGGAGGCATGCGGGCCGCTCGGCGCCGGCGGCGGCCAGCGCGGGCCACAAGTCCTCCGCTGACGCGATCTTCCGGATGCCGGTGGACGCCGCGGAGGAACGTGGCTTGAGGACCCACGGCGCCGGAACGCTGGCGGCCCAGTCACGCACCTGCTGGTCGTTGAAGACCGCCGAGAACTCCGGCACCCGGAGCCCTGCCCGCCGCGCCTGCTGGCGCATCGTGAGCTTGTCGCGAAAGCGGGAGCCGACGGTGCGTCCGAAACCCTGAACCTGAAAGTACTCGCGCAGCATCGCGCCCATTTCGACGTCGAAGTCGTCGAGTGCCGCGATGCGGTCGACTGGATGACGGCGGAAGACATCCGCCACGACCTGCCGGATGTCGGCGTCGGTGGCGCCTCTTGCGATGGTCCGGATCTCGGTGACAGCGTCGCGCGGCCAGGCGGCGTTCGCCAATGTGTCGGACGTCAGCAGGAGGACCGTGGCGCCCTGCCGGCTGCATTCCTGCAGGAACGCCTCGCCCTTCAAGTAGGTCGCGATGCAGAGGATCGTGGACATCTATACTCTACGCAGCATGCGCACGGATTACCGCCGATGGCACTCCGATCGTCTCGGCCGCGAAATGGGCATCGTCGTTTATGGTCACTGGGGTCCCCCGACCATCGTCTTTCCGACGAGCGGTGGAGACGAATGGGAGTTCGATCGCCAGGGCGTCATCACGTCGCTCGGCGACATCATCGACGCCGGGCAGGCGAAGCTGTACTGCGTGAACATCAATCACGGCGATTCGTTCGCGAACAAGGGCGCGCATCCGTTTCACCGGAGCTGGATGCAGCATCAGTACGACGAGTACATCCGGAACGAGGTCGTTCCGTTCATCCGCATGGACTGCCAGTCGGACGACATCGGAATCGGCACCGTCGGCGCATCGCTCGGAGCCTTCCATGCGGCGAACACCCTGTTCAAGCATCCTGACGTCATCAAGCGGTGTTTCGCGCTGTCCGGCGTGTACGACATGAAACGCTTCATGGACGGCGCCTACGACGACAACTTCTACTTCAACAACCCGGTCGACTACCTGGCCAATCTCTCGGACCGGTGGGTCCTCGAACATCTGGCGTCGTGTGACATCCACATCGCCACGGGCACCGGACCGTGGGAAAAGAGCGACGAATCGTACCGCTTGTCGGGAATCCTGGCGAGCCGCGGCATCCGGCACCACCTGGACAACTGGGGGCCGATGGGCGGACACGACTGGCCGTACTGGAAGCATCAGCTGCGGCAGTATCTCGGTCAGCCCTGAAGGCCGAGTACCTGCATCAGGTACCGCCCGTCTTCGATCACCTGCTCATCGTCGATCCAGACGTCGCACTGACGCGTCAGGACATCGATATGCGTGCGCGATTTCCAGGCGGCCCCGGTCTGGCTCCCGTACGGATCACCGAAGGCGATGTGGACGCCGGGCACCTTCTCGTCCTGGAGCAGCACGCCGATCATCGTGTCGAGGGCGATGTTCGTCCCGAAGGCAAGCTCGCCCACCCGATCGCTGAACTCGTCGGTATGGCAGTAGGCCCAGAATTCGTCGGCCAGATCCGTGCGATTGCTCGTGGCCGAGACGAGACGGCCTTCGCGCAGCTCGAGCGTGAGCGGCGTCGACTGCAGATCGCCGTATTTGGGCCCGAAGTAGTCGCCCGCCGTCCCGTCGCAGACGAACGTGCCGTCGACGGTTGCAGGCGTCGTGAAGACTTCACCCGCCGGCAAGTTCGACCAGTAGCGGGTATTGATCAGGCCGCTCGTCTTGACCCACGAAAGCGACGCATCGAAGGACGCCTTGAAGGACGTGCCCGCGCGCGTCCGGACGCGCAGGGTGTTCGCCGTGCGCATGCGGTCGCACAGGCGCTGGCTGAGCGCGTCGACCAGCTTGTAATCCGCGCGCATTCCCTGCTGCATGATCGTCGGCGTGACGCCGATCATGTGAGCGTAGCGGATGGCCCTTCGCTCGACCACGGCGACAATGGCCATGCGCGCGGGAAGCTCGCCTTCCTGGGGCTGGACGCAGAGGATTCCGGCGTCGGCGTGTTCGAGAGCGCTCAACACTTCATTCGGCGCCTGCCGCATCGGACGCCCCGTGACGTCCTCGACGACGATTGCGTCGCAGTTCGCGCCGGCGTCCTTCAACGCGTCGAACAGACTGGCAGCGACGTTTGCGCTCGCGCGGTCGGCAATGAGCGCGACGCGCTCGCCGGGCCTGACGGCCAGGCAGACATCGACGGCATTTCTGGCGCCGGGCGCCAGTTCCGCCTGGCCGCGCCCGAACGGTGACGGCATCACGCCATTTTACCTTCGACGACGAACGCGGGGACCTGCCCGCCGCCCGACGTCACGTTGGCGAGGCCGGTCGCGCTCAGACGTGTCAGGAAACCGGCGAGCCTGCCGCGAAACAAGTACGGCGCAAAGTCGACGAGCATGTCGCGCATCTCGACGCGGCCGTCGACGCAGACCGGAAACGGCTCGCGGCGGATGTTGATGCGTTCCTGCGCAACCCAGGCGCTGCCGGAATCTGCCAGCGCTTTCGAGATGGCGTCGTCCCACTCCGACTCGGTCGTTTCCCAGCCGAGCGTGACGCCCGAGCCGCCGTATTCGTCGTTGGGCTTGATGACCAGTCGTTCGCGCTGGCTCCGAAGAAATGGAATCAGATCGATTTCGCGGCCCTGGCGCAGGACGTGCTTCTCGCCGACGAGCACGGTCCACGGAACGTGCTTCGCGATCATCTCGCGCTCCGGCGCGCTGAACAGATGCGCGCGTCGTTCGTCCGTCAGGACTGCAAAGAACGCCTTCTTGTGAGAGATCTTGCACCTGAGCGAGTTGGCGACGCATGCCGCGCCCTGCTCGTACGCCTGGATGAGCGCGCGGCACTCGTCGCGTCGCTCGACGATGTCGTTGATGAGAACTCTGCGATAGACGAAGTCGATCGCCTGCCCGTTCGCCCGAAGTGTCCCGCCCGAACACGCCAGGTCGCGCGGATCGCACACGATCGTGGGAACGCCCCTGGCGACGAACGCATCGCGAAGCAATTCGAACTCGCTGAACGTGGGGACCTCGCGCCAGTCCACGATGGCCATCAGCGCGGGCGCCTTGCCCCCGCTCCAGTCGCGGTAACTGGCCAGCAGCGCATCGAACAGGTGATCGACCGGCCGGTACATCCGCGCGCGGAATCCGCCAGACGCCTCGCGGAATTTCGCCATCATGTCAGTCGCATCGAACACCTCGGCCAGCCCCTGGCTGTAGCCGGCGCCCGCCGGAGACTCGGCGTTGTATTCGGCGAACTGAAGGGAATCGGGCAGCAGGAAGGCATCCGCCCGGGCCGCCGTACTCGTCGTCGTGTAACGCGGATCGATGCGCGCCAGCTCGATTTCCGGCTCGCTGACGGCAAGGTCGCGGAGCAGCGTGTCGTCCTGCATTGCCGCCTCGACGACGCGTTCGCCGAGGACCCACAGCATCTCCGCCGCCTGGCGTACGCGCGGCTCGTCGTTGACGTCGACGAAGAAAGGCCGCAGGAAAGGACACAGGAGGCGGCCGCCGAAGGTCAGGCGGCGGGCCCGCATGTCGCGCGCGAGCCCCTCGCACAGGCCGGGGCCGTCCGCGCGGACGATGTCGTGCCAGAGCCCGGCCGCGTCAGTCATCGCGCACCCGTCAGACGGGCGAGGCCGCGCCGAGCTTCACCATTTCGGCCCACTTCGGCCAGGTCGCGTCCGGTCGCCCGTTCCGCGCCCGGTCGATGACCAGCTCCGCCATCTTCTGAACGACCATCTCGAAGTAGAACTCCGTGATGCGATCGCGCTCGAAGTCCGGGGCGGGATTCAGAAAGTCGATCGCGTACGGAACGCCGCGGCTGACGGCGAATTCAATCGTGTTCATCTCGTAGCCGAGCGCGGTGTTCAGGGTCTGCGCGTCGCGAACGATGCGCGCGCCGAGTTCCTTCGACAGGTAGTTGTGGTCGACGAGGTACTTGCGCTGGTGCGGGTCGTACGCAACGGGCACGATGTCCGTCTTGCCGAACGTGAAGCAGCGGACGTACTGATCGAAGTCGATGAACTGCTGCAGGGTCATGCAGTACGGACCCGTGCCGTCGTACGCTGCGATGAGCTCGCGAACGTCGTGCACTTTGTAGACGTGCTTCCAGCCGCCGCCGGAGTAGGGCTTGAGAATCGCCGGGCGGCCGACGTAGTCCAGCAGGCCCTCCCAATCGATCGGATACCCGAGGTTGTGCAGCGACTCGGATGTCAGGTCGTATTCTTTCGGATACGACTTCTGGGGCAAGACGACCGTCTTCGGCACGGCGACACCGAGCCTGGCGGCGACCGAGTAGTTGAAGAACTTGTCGTCCGCAGTCCACCAGAACGGGTTGTTGATGACGTACGCGCCCTCGAGCACCGCATGTTTGAGGTAGGCGCGGAAGTATTCGATCTCGTGCGAGATGCGATCGACGATGACCTGATACCCGGACGGCTCGCCCATACGCGTGCCAGTCAGCTTCAGAAACTCGGCCGTGATCCCGTGCGGCGCGCCGAGGCGGTTGACGCGTTCGAGAAACGCCGGCGGAAACGCGTACTCGCGCCCGCAGAGCAATCCCACCTTCATCGCGGTGTCCTCATACGTGATACGCGCGCGCCGTCTGCTCGACGCCGTCGCGGGTTGCTTCGACGATCGCGCGGACGACGGCACGAAGGTCGCCTGTGTCGCGGTACACGCGAAGCTGCCAATCCGCGCTCGTGCCGTCCCTGAGGATCGTCCGGACGTAGTCGACTTCGTGCCGGCTTCCCAGCTCGTCGACGACATCGTCCACGAACGCGAGCAGCTCGATGGCAAGCTCGCGCATCGGAACTTCCTGGCGGCGGCCGAAGTCGATCAGCTTGCCGTCGAGGCCCCATCGCGCCGCGCGCCACTTGTTCTCCTCGATCAACCGGCGGTGGTACAGCCGGAAACCCAGGTTGCGGGTACGCAGCTTGTACAGCTTGACGATGACGGCCTGCGCGAGCGCGGCAATCGCGATCGTGGCCCTCGGGAACGTCGGCACGTCGCAGATGCGGAACTCGAGGGTACCGAATGACGGGTGCGGCCGGATGTCCCACCAGATCTTCTTCGCGTTGTCGAGGCTGTGCAGGTCGACGAGCAGCTGGATGTAGTCCTGGTATTCGCTCCAGGATTCGAAACGATCGGGAATGCCGGTCCGCGGAAAGCGCCTGAAGACGGCCGTCCTGTACGACTTGAGGCCGGTGTCGTGCCCCATCCAGAACGGCGAGCTCGTCGACAGCGCCAGGAGATGCGGCAGGAAATACCGCGCCTCGTTCATCAACTCGATGGTGAGCGACTGATCGGGAATCGCGACGTGCACGTGCAGGCCGAAAATCAGCAGGGACCTCGCCAGGAGCTGCAGTTCGTCGACGATGGTTTCGTAACGTTCGCCGGGTGAGAGTCGCTGGTCGGTCCAGGATGAAAACGGGTGCGTGCCGGCGGCCGCCACCCGGAGCCCGACGCGTTCTGCGGCATCGGCGAGCGCGCGTCGGCTGCCGATGACTTCCTGCGCGAGCTCATCGACGCTCGAGCAGATCTTGGTCCCGACTTCCACGATGGACTGATGGAGCTCGCGCTTGACGAGGTCGCCGAAGGCCGGCGCGCTCGACGCGAGCAGCTCCGACACGTGCGAGCGCAGCTCCCACGTCTCGGGGTCGACGATCTGAAATTCCTCCTCGACGCCTATCGTGAAGCGCGGGTCCATCGGCTGCTCCGCCGGTAATCATATGCGCAGCGCGACCGCCGGCCGCGCCGCAAAAAAGAAAACCCCGGCAGATCAACCTGCCGGGGTCCCGGAGAACCGGTTTCGAAAAAGCGGACGTTACTTGCTGATCATCTTCAGCGAATCGGCCGTAATCATCAGGCTGCCGCCGTGATCCATCACGTCGCCCGTGACTTCAACAGTGTGGCCGATATGCGCGATGATCTTGGCGTTCTTGTCGGCGGCGAGGCCGCCAGCGAGCTCGTAGACCTTGCCGTCGGACGTGAGGAGGGCCATCGGCCGGCCGTTCTTGGCGCACATGACGGCGCAGTCCTTGGTATCGCCCTTGGGCATCTTGTGGTCGGGGCCCGTGTTGGATTTGTCCATCTTGTAACAGGCCTGATCGACGATCTGCCCCGTGACGGTCTCGGTCTTCGCGAATGCGGGCGCACTCAGTGCGATGACGAACGCGACGGCAGCAAACCCAGCGAAGAGCTTCCTCATGACGAACTCCTTATCGAAAGAATCAGCCGCTGATCTTGTCGCTTATACCGGGTTGGCGGCGATGTGTCAAACATCGATGATCGTTCCGGGCGTCGTCGACGGCGGCGGGGCGGCCTGCTGCCTCTTGCGCAGCGCGATGACCAGGGCGACGCAGCCCGTCCACGTCGGCAGCATGTCGGCGAGCGGGACGATCTCGAGCGCGAAGGTCGGAAGCAGGAGCGGGTGGAAGCCGATGATGCGCCAGAGCAGCGCCATGGCCGCGATGTCGAGAACCTCGTCGGCGAACGCCCAGCCGAAGGGGCCCAGCAGAAGCTGCAGGAGGTCCACGGCCCCCGCCAGCACGTAAGCCGTCCGTATCCGGGCCGGCGTCAGGAAGGGCGGAACGAACATCGCCTGTGCAATTTTAGTCCTCCCCGCGCACCTTCGCACGGGACTCGCAGGTCATCTGGCGCGCGAAGGCTGGTACACTATTTCGTTGGGATGACAGACCCACTCGTCGAGCTGCGCTTTCCGGTGCTGGGCGCCGACGTCACCCGGGCGACGCTGGTCGAATGGGTGAAGCGCCCGGGCGACCGCGTGAAAGCCGGCGACACCGTTGCGATCGTCGACACACGGAAAGGCGCAGTCGAGATCGACGCGACCGCGGACGGCGTGCTCGAGCACACGATGTTCGACATCGGCGCACAGCTGCAGGTGGGGATGTGCCTCGCGACGATCAGGCTCGCCGCGCACGACTCAGCAGCGTCGCTGCTGCCGCCGCCCCCGCCGATCGTGCTGCCGCCTCCGGCGTCACCAGCGTCCAATCCAGGGCGGCTCGTCACGGTGTCGCCGCGCGCGCAGAAGCTCGCCGCGGATCTCAACGTCG
>Ga0126377_10000249_pt1 | contig 31461 bp, 27 predicted proteins | sample PanSoiMetPlot_22_FD_92647 | JGI IMG/M metagenome (GOLD analysis project Ga0126377, IMG submission 92647) | Tropical forest soil microbial communities from Panama - MetaG Plot_22 | ecosystem: Environmental > Terrestrial > Soil > Tropical forest > Bulk soil | place: Panama | collected 2016-02-17 | reverse complement strand
TCCACCGTGCGCGTGCGTGTCGAGCTGGGCTGAAGCCGGCAGCGCGTCCTGCCCGCGTATCGAGTCATGGCGAAGGCGCTGCACCTGCGAGATCGACACTGGAACCTCGTGATCCTCCCATCACACGGCGGGTCGCTCCAGGCGTGTGAATACGATGGCGCTGCGGTGCTCAGGCCGGGCGCGCAGATCGAGCGCATCGGCGCCCCGGCGATCTCGTGCTGCTACTTTCCGATGATCCCGTTCTCCAATCGCATCGAGAACAGCCGCTTCCGGTTCGGGGACGCCACGGTGACTGTTGCCGAGAACCTGCCCGGCACGCGTCACGCGATTCACGGTCACGGCTGGCAGGCGAGCTGGGACGTCGACGAGGAGAGCGAGCGGCGCTGCGCTCTCGTCTATCGCCGCGAAGCGACGAGCGACTGGCCGTGGCGCTACGAGGGGCGGCAGGCGTTCGAGATCTTCGGCAATACGCTGCGGATCACGCTCGCCGTTCGCAATCTCGCTCCCCATGCCATGCCGTGCGGCCTGGGCTTTCATCCGTTCCTGCCTGCGTTCGACGGCGCGCGCCTGCTGTTCGAAGCGCGATCTGTGTGGGACGGGAACGTGCGTGACTTCCCGCGCGAGCGCGTACCGGTACCGCCTCATCTCAGCTTCGCGACTGGCGTGCCGATCTCCGAGCGCGTCGGAACGGATCATTGCTTCGACGGTTGGGAGCGACGCGCGGTCGTGAGTTTCGAGGATTCCGGCCACTCAATCGTCGTGGAAGGCTGCGCGGCGACGCCTTACGTGGTGATCTACATCCCGGGAAGCGACTACTTCTGCGTCGAGCCCGTGACGCACGCGGTCAATGCGATGAACCTGGCGGACCCTGCCGCGGCCGGCCTATGGACCCTCGAGCCGATGGCCGCGCGGGAGATCACCGCCTCGATCCACGTCGAGCCCGCGCGCTAGCGCTGCAGGCGGCCCGTCCGCCGTCACACGACGCGATTCGCCGCGGCCACTTCTGCGTACCAGCGCCCGGAGTCCTTGACCGTGCGGCGCTGGCCCTGCGCGAAGTCGACGTGCACCAGCCCGAATCGCTGCGAGTAGCCCTGCGCCCATTCGAAGTTGTCGAGCAGGCTCCAGCAGTGATAGCCGCGGATCTTCATCCCGTCGTGCATCGCGCGCGCGAGCGCCTGCAAGTGGCTGCGCAGGTAATCGATGCGCGCCACATCGCGCACGCGTCCTTGCGCATCGGGCGCGGTGTTGAAGGAAGCCCCGTTCTCGGTGATCTCGATCGGCAGGCTTCCCGTCTCACGCGCCATGGTCTTGAGAATGTCGTAGAACCCCTGCGGATAGATGGTCCAGCCGATATCCATCTTCGGGTGTTCGCCATGCATCGTCGCCCACTGGCTTGCGGTGTTGAGACCGGGGATGCCGTTGCCTTGCGGCGCTGCCTTGACCAGCACCGGCGTGTAGTAGTTCAGCCCGACGAAGTCGAACGGCGCGCGCACGATCTTCTCATCGCCCGCGCGAATGCCGAGTAGCTCATCCTGCCGGCCGGCAGCCAGCACGCCTTCCGGGTAACGTCCATGCAACGCGGGATACAGGAACCACAGGTTCTGAAATCGATGCCAGCGCTCGGCGGCGGCAGCGTCCTCGGGCGAGGACGTCAGCGGATACATCGGCGCGACATCGAGCGCACTGCCGACCTGCGCTGCGGTGTTGACAGCCTTGAGCGCGCGCGCCGCTTCGCCCTGCGCCAGGTTGATCACGTGAGTCGAGCGCAGGAACTCGAGCGGCTCCTTGCGACCCGGCGCATGCACGCCATACCAGTAGCCGACGGCGGAAAACGTCTTGGGTTCGTTGAAGACGCACCAGTGCGTGACGCGGTCACCGAGCGCGCGGGCGACGAGTTCGGCGTATTCCGCGAAGCGCGCCGCGGTGTCTCGCGCCGGCCAGCCGCCCGCCTCCTCGAGGGCCTGCGGCAAGTCCCAGTGGTAGAGCGTCACGAGTGGCCGAATGCCGGCGCCGAGCGTTGTATCCACGAGCCGCTGGTAATAGTCGAGGCCCTTCGCGTTGGCGGGACCGCGCCCGTTCGGCTGTATCCGCGGCCACGCGATCGAGAACCGGTAGCTCTTGAGGTTGAGATGCTTGAGAAGCGCGATGTCCTCGGAATAGCGGTGGAAGCTATCGCACGCGACATCGCCGTTGTCGTTGTTGAGCACCCGGCCGGGCGTGTGCGCGAAGCGATCCCAGATGGACTCGCCCTTGCCGTCCTGCTGCCACGCCCCCTCCACCTGGTACGCGGCCGTGGCCGCACCCCAGATGAAGCCCGGTGGGAATTGCTCAGCGGAGACGGGACTCTCCGGCGCCGATGCGCGTACGTGCCCGCGTGCGGCAATCCAGCCGCCGGCCACGCCCACGACAGCGCGCAGAAAATCGCGTCGACTCATTGTGACTTGGCTCGCACCCCATCCAAGCAAACGCACTGCGCGGTTGCTCGTGCCGCATGGAGAGAGCGTGCCATCGCGCGCGTTGCAGTGCCAGCGGAGATTGCGTGCTGATCTAGTACGGTCGACCGTCTTCGTGGGCAACGATGCGACCCTTCAAGGCCCGCAGATCGAGGCCCGGGTAGAACACTTCGTCGTCGTTCGGACGTCGCGTACCGACCTCGAGCAGGATCACGTCCCGCTGTGTGCGGTTCTGCAGGTGGTGACCGTCGGCGACGCCAGCCTTGAAGGCCGCGCAATCGCCCGCGCGCAAGGTTTCCTCGCCGGCATCGGAGACGAGAACCGCTTCACCTTCAATGATGAAGAGGAACTCATCTTCTTCCGTATGCCAATGGCGCTGGCTCGACCAGCAGCCAGGTGGCAGGCGGGTGATGTTGACGCCGAACTGGGTGAGCCCTCCGGCGTCGCCCACACGGCGGCGCTGGCGCTTGGCGCAAGGCTCGGCGTAGGGCGCTGGATAGATGGAGCCGATCTGAGTCGGCGCCGACTCCAATTTGATCTTCGGCATGCGGGGGACTCCTGGAGCTTCGTGGACGGAAACGCGACGCCCAATGATGCCTGCATGCCTCGATGGCGCGATAGCGTCTTGCGACGGCTACTGGACGAGGATGACGACCTGGCCCCCGGCGCGCCCTTCCTCCGGGCATTCGATCGCCACCGGCACTTCGCTCGGCGGGCCACGCTGCTCGATGACCGGCGCGAGCTTGCCCTCGGCGAGCAGGTTGCCGATGAGACTGAAGACGCTCAGCGTGACGAGTCCGACGACGACTGCCAGGATCTTGATGGTCCGAATCATTGCGGCTCCTCGGCCGGTTGCCAGCTCCACTGCGCAGCGGACCTGAGAATGCCCTGCTCGCCCTCGAGCCGCGCCACGATGACCGCACAGACCGCATCCGCGAACACGTTCACGGCGGTGCGGCACATGTCGAGCAGGCGATCGAAGACGAGCAGCACGCCGATCGCCTCCGCGGGCAGGCCGACCGCCGCAAGGATCACCGCAATCGCCACAAGCGATGACGCCGGAATCCCCGCGAGGCCCATCGAGGTGATGAGGGCCAGCAGCGCGATCGTGAACTGCTGGCCGAAGCTCAGGTCCAGGCCGTAGGCCTGCGCGATGAACATCGCGCTGGCGCATTCGTAGAGTGCGGTGCCCGCGTGATTGAGCGACGCGCCGAGGGGCATGACGAATCCACAGACGCGATTCGACACGCCGACGCGCCGCTCGGTGCAGTCGATGCTCGTGGCGAGCGTCGCCGACGAGGACGCCGTCGAGAACGCGGTGAGGAGCGCCGGCGCCATCGCGGGGAACAGCGGCCACGGATTCACGCGTGCGACCAGCTTCACCAGCGCGGGCAGCAACAGCAGCGCATAGATCAGCAGTCCCGCGAGCACGGTTGCGCTGAAGAGCAGCAGGGGTCCCGCGGCATCGAAACCGGTCTTGGCCACGGTGCGCGCCGCGAGACCAAAGACGCCGATCGGCGCGAGCAGCATGACGAATTCGGTCATGCGCATCATCACCTGGAATGCACCCTGCCAGAAGGCGCGCAGCGGATTGCCGTACCCGGGTTCGATGCGCGACAGGAAGAAGCCGAACAGGATGCTGAAGACCACGAGGCCGAGCACCTGGTTGCTCACGGCCGCCTCGATGATGTTGGGCGGCACCATGCCGAGGAATGTGTCTGCCAGGCTCCCCGCTCCACGCGCGATTTTTCCGGAGACCTCGTCCTTGCTGACTTCGAGCGCCAGCAGGTCGTGTGCGGGCTGGTCATCCACCAACCCCGGGCGGACGAGGTTGGACAGCGTAAGCGCGACGATCACCGCGATCAGCGTCGTCACCACGTAGTAGAGCAGCGTCTTGCCGCCGAGCCGGCCGAGATCGCGCGGCGAGCCGATGCTCGCGACGCCGCTGATCACCGAAGCGACGATCAGCGGCACCACCAGCATCTTCAGCGCGTTGACGAACAATGTGCCAAGAAAGTCGAACGCCGCGACCAGCGGAATACCGAACAGCATGGCATCGGGCCCGGTGAGAAAGCCCGTCAGCGCACCGGCGCCGATGGCGGCCAGGATCAGCCAGTGCAGTGGAAACCTCCGTGATATCCTCATCCCGGAACCTCGCGTGTGAACCCGGTGAGCGTGCATGAAGAAGCGGTAGTCATGAACGACGCTGCCCGACTACCAGCTATAACAAGAGTGCATGGGAGTTAGCGTCCGCAGGGCGGAGCCGACATGGAACTGCACCAGATCGAGTATTTCCTCGCGCTCGTCGAGAGCCGCAGCTTCACCAAGGCTTCCGTGGTGCTCGCGGTGGCACAACCGGCGCTCAGTCGCCAGATTCGCCAGCTCGAAGCCGAGCTCGGCGTGCGTCTCTTCTACAGACACGGTCGCGGCGTTCGGCTGACCGAGGAAGGCGCGCAATTCCAGGCGTCCGTCGAACCGCTCCTGCGCGAGTTGCGTCAGGCAGTGCAGGACCTGCGTGCCAGCGCCAAGGTTCCGGCTGGTGAGATCAGCCTCGGCATGCCGCCATCGCTCAGTGCGACCATCGGCGCATCCCTGGTGCAGACTTTCCGCAGCAAGTATCCGCAGGTGCGGCTGCATATCGTCGATGGCTTTTCCGGTTTCGTGAACGAATGGCTCGTCACGGGACGAGTCGACATGGCGGTGATCAATGACGCGGGGCGCCCCGCGATTCGCGCGGACACCTTCCTGTCGGTCGACCTGTTCCTGTTCGGTGCGGCGCGGCTGGTGGATTCACTCGCGGGAACCGGCGATACGATGCCGCTCGCGCGCCTGCGCGGTATCCCTCTCGTCGTGCCCGGCCGCAATCATGGTCTGCGCCGCGAGATCGATCTGGCGGCGCAGAAGCTCGGGCTCGACCTCGCAATCGTGGTCGAGATCGATTCGCTGGTGGCACTCAAGGAGCTGGTGCGCCAGGGGCTCGGGCTCACGATCCTGCCGTATGGCTCGATCTATCCCGATGCGCGTGATGCGAACTTCGCCCTGCGCCGCATTGTCGAGCCCGATCTGACGCTCACGTTCTCGCTGGCCTACTCCCTGCAACGACCCACGACGCTCGCCATGCGCGAGCTCGCCCGCACGATCAGGAATGAAGCACAGCGGGCGATCGAAGCGCAGCGCCTGTTCGGGCGCTGCGACGCCCTCGCGGCGTAGTGATCGCGTCGAGATGGTGGCCACGAAGCGCTGTGGCCGCTCCTGGAGCCGCGGAGACAGCTACTTGGCCGGTGTACCCGGTCGCTTCTCGGGCGTGAACAGCAGGTCGGCGTAGTCGTAGCTGAAATCCGCGAGCGGCGAGACCGGCTTCAGCGTCACGCGTTCGACGCGGCCCTCCGCACTCAGGCCGAAGGTCACATAGGCTGGCTCAATGGTCTTGTCGTCGAACCGTGTGACGAACGTGTCGTATTGCCAATGTTCGAGACGGCCGCCCATCCGCGGCGTCGACTTGAAGTCGATGGTGAGCGAACCATCAGCAACGGCAATCTCGACGTTGCCGTACCAGGCATCCGTATAGACGCCGGCGTAATGCGCCAGCGGGAGCGAGGGCCCGACTCTGGCGGGCTTGGCCTCGGGCGCCTCGAGCGCCTTCATTGCCTTCGCCAGTTGACCCTGCTTGTAGGCCGAGAACTTTTCCGGCCACTGGTTGGCCGGGAAGCCCAGGTAGTGATCGAGCAGCTCGTACATGAGTCCGAGCAGGATCTCGCCGTCCTCGCTGTTGATCTCGATGGCGAAGCCCACGCTCTTGTCGGGGATCAGCGCGACGACACTCTTGAATCCGAGCACTGCGCCGCCGTGTGACACGATCTTCGCGCCGCGGTAGTCATGGACGTCCCAGCCCAGCGCGTAGGTCTGGAACATCGGATCGGCGAGCTTGAGCTCCTCGCTCCGACGCGTAACCGGTATCAGCACCTGTGGCTTCCACATCTCGGCGTGCGCCGCCTCGCTGAACAAAGCGCCACCACCGGGCAGCTTGCCATGCGCGAGTTGCAGCGCCAGCCACTTGCTCATGTCATTCGCGCTGATGGCGAGACCTCCCGCAGGCGAGGCAGCGCGCCCGAGTTCGTCGTGCTCGTCGAGCAGTCCCAGCGGACCAGCGCCGCGGATGCGGCGGGTCGTCCGGCCGTGGGGAAATGCGCGATTGGCCGTGGCGAAGCGGCGATCGTTGTCGCTGGTCGAGTTCGTCATGCCTGCGGGAAGCAGCACATGTTCGCGCATGTAGTCCTCCCACGTCTGACTCGTGACTGCCTCGATGAGCTGGCCTGCCACCATGTAGAGAACGTTGTCGTACGCGTATCCGCTGCGGAAGCTGGTCGCGGGCTTGATATAGCGCAGGCGCCTCACGGCCTCGGCGCGGGAAATACTGCCGCGCGGCACCACCATGAGATCGCCCGCACCAAGTCCCAGCCCGCTGCGATGGACGAGCAGATCGCGAATCGTCATCTCGCGTGTGACCCAGGGGTCGTACATCTGGAAGCCCGGAAGACGATCGATCACCTTGTCGTCCCAGCCGATCTTGCCGGCATCGACCAGGGTGGCGAGCGCTGCAACGGTGAAGGCCTTGCCGGTCGAACCCGTGGGGAAGATCGTGTCGGCATCGACACGCGTGTCGGAACCGAGCCGGGTGACGCCATAGCCGCGCGCGAGCGTCGTTGCGCCGTTCTCGACGATTGCAATGGCCATGCCTGGCACACCAATGCTGGTGCGCAGGCTTTCGACGCGTGCGTCGAAGTCCGCCGGCGGAGCAGCTGACAAAGGTGCGGCGAGGATGAAGAGAACCAGCAGAACGGATGATTTCATGCAAGCTGTTCCAGGAAGTGAGATGGATTGTCCGTGGTCATGGCGTCGATCTACTTTGCATGCCTACTCGATGACGATCCAGGTCGGCGCGTGATCGCTCGCACCCTGTTGTCCGCGCACCCACTTGTCGACGCCCGCCGCTCGCAGCCGTGGCTTGAGCGCGCCGTTCAGCAGCAGGTGATCGATGCGCAGGCCCGCATCGCGTGCATAGTGATTGCGAAAGAAATCCCAGAAGGTGTAGATGCGCTCCTCCGGATGGAGCGAGCGGATAGCGTCCGTCCAGCCCTGCGCCATCAGGCGCTCGAACGCCGCGCGCGTCTCGGGTTGCAGGAGCGCATCGTTCTTGAAGGACTTCGGGTTGTAGACGTCGAAGTCGGTCGGGATCACGTTGAAATCGCCGGCGAGCACGCTGGGCTCCTCAGCAGCGGCATAGCTTTGCGCACGCTGGATGAGCCGCTCGAGCCAGGCGAGCTTGTAGTCGAACTTCGGCCCGGGTTGCGGATTGCCGTTGGGCAGGTAGAGACAGGCGATGAGGACGCCATCGACGCGCGCCTCGAGATAGCGGCTGTGCAGGTCGTTGGGGTCGCCGGGCAATCCGCGGCCCGCTTCGACGGGCGCCGTGCCCTTCGCCAGGATCGCGACGCCGTTGAAAGACGTTTGTCCGTGCCACACCGATTCGTAGCCCGCGGCCTGCAATGCCATCGCGGGGAAGCGCTCGTTCGGCGCCTTGAGCTCCTGCAGGCAGGCGACGTCCGGAGACTCCTTCTCCAGCCACTCGAGCAGCCGCGGCAGCCGGCTGCCGATGCCGTTGACGTTGTAGGTCGCGATCTTCACGGCGTCGGGCGCATGAATCAATGTGAGCGCAGCGCGCGGCGCAGCCGCGTGCCGAACAGCAACACGCTCACGCCGCCAGCTGCAGCAATGGCTGCATGCAGCGTCCAGAATGCCGCGGGGCTCATCGCTCCGTAGAGACCACCGATCCAGCCGACGAGGATGTTCGATACGAACAGGCTCACGTACGCGAATCCCATGAGGGTTGCGTTCACAGCCACAGGCGCAGCGCGGGAAACCAACGCGAGCAGTGTCGGCCAGTAATAGAGAAAGGCGATTCCCAGCCCGACCGAGGACAGAAAGGGCCAGATTGCGCCGACCTGCTTGTCGCCGGCGCCCAGGATCGCGCCAACCAGGATCAGGTTGCTCGCAGCCGCCAACCAGGCGCCCGTCTTGATCTTCGCAAGATCGTCGGGCTCGCCACCACGCGCCGCCTGGCGATGCCAGATCCACAACAGGAGCGGCACGCCGATGATGCTGAACAAGGCGTCGATCGACTGATACCAGGGCACAGGGATATGAAACCCGCCGACACTGCTGGCGACATGCTCGTCGATCCACACCGGCCTCACGTTGTACGCCTGGTAGTACGACACCGACTGGAAGACGGTAATCAGCATGACGGCCAGGAGTGCGCAGATGATTCGCCAGTCGCTGCGCGTGAGTTTGGTCGCAGCGTGGCGAGTCCGCTCCACCCGTGCAGGCAGAAAGCGATAGCCATGCAGATACGTCGCCAGGCCCACCAGCATCAAGGCGGCGCCCAGTGCGAAGCCATAGTGCCAGCCGTAGATCTGCGCCAGCAGTCCGCACGCCAGTGGCCCGATGACAGCTCCGATGTTGATGCCGGTACTGAAGATCACGAAGCCATGAGCACGGCGTGCCTCGGCGTCGGCCGGGTACAGGCCACCGACCTGCGACGCGATGTTGCCCTTGAGGAGGCCCGAGCCGATGACCAGCAGGAGCAGCGCCACGAGGAACGTTGCATCCAACACCATTGCGATCTGGCCTGCTGCCATCAACAGCGCGCCCATGACGACCGCCGTGCGTTGTCCGATCCAGCGGTCGGCAATCGCGCCGCCGATGAACGGCGTGAAGTACACGAAGCCGCTATAGAGACCAAAGATCTGCGAGGCAAAGGCCTGTTGCGAGAGTGGCCCGGTGACAGACTCCAGCACGGTTCGAAACCCGGCGAGACCCGCGACATGTTCGGCGTGCCCCGGCGTAAAAAGCTGATCCACCATGTACAGCACGAGCAGTGAGGTCATCCCGTAATACGAGAAGCGCTCCCAGACTTCCGTGCAGGCCAGGTAGTACAGCCCCTTCGGGTGTTCGAGAGCTCCGTGACGCTCGTCGGCTACTGCGATTGTCATGATGGTCCGCGCGTTCACTTTGTTGTTTTCGTTCGTCCGCGCGCAACTCTAGTACGGACATGCGATGGATAACAACGCAAGCTCAGGGTGGAACGTGCGAAAGCGGCGTTGCGACGCTCTCGAGCGGCAGGCGCGCAGCGCTCACGCCCCAGATCGCCTGCACGACGGCCGCGAGCATCATCAGGCCGCCACCGAGAAAATATCCCCACATGATCGAGGTGCGGTCGCCGGATTCGATCAGGACGCCGAAAAGCGCCGGTCCGATCAGGCCTCCGAGTGCCGTACCGAGAGCGTAGAAGACCGCGATGCTCAACGCGCGCATTTCGAGCGGGAACGTCTCGCCCACGGTCAGGTAGGCGGAGCTCGCCGCCGCCGAAGCAAAGAAGAACACGATCATCCACGCCACGGTCTGGCCTGAAGCAGTGAGCGCATCGAGCTGAAACAGAAATCCCGTGACGGCGAGCAATGCACCGGCGAGACCATAGGTGCCGGCGATCATGCGGCGCCGGCCGAGCGAATCGAAAAAGCGTCCGAGGAGCAGCGGACCCAGGAAGTTGCCGGCAGCGAACGGGAAGATGTACCAGCCGACGCCGGTTTCCGGGATGCCGTAGAACTTCGTCAGGATCAGCGCGTAGGTGAAGAAAATCGCGTTGTAGCAGAAGGCCTGGCTCGTCATGAGCGTCAGGCCGACGAGCGTGCGCCGCCGGTAGATGCGAACCAGGTTCGCGGCCACTTCGAGCAGCGGTGTCGAGTGGCGTCCGCGCAGCCGGATCGTCGGCAGTTCGCTCGCCGGCGCGAGCTTGATTCCGTGCTGGCGTGCGGCATCGGCTTCGATCCGTTCGATGATGCGTTCGGCGTCCCTCGGCCGGCCGTGAGTCATCAGCCAGCGTGGGCTTTCGGGAATGAAGCGGCGCACATAGATGATGACGATGCCGATTGAGCCGCCGATGACGAAAGCAAGGCGCCAGCCGACATCGATCGCAAAGATCGCGGGATCGAGCACCACAATCGAGCCGAGTGCCCCGAGCACGCCGCCCACCCAGAAGCTGCCGTTGATGATGAGGTCGGTCGCGCCGCGGTAGCGGGCCGGGATCAACTCCTGGATCGCGGAATTGATGGCCGAGTATTCGCCGCCGATGCCGGCGCCGGTGACGAAGCGGAAGAACGCGAACGACCAGAAGTCCCACGAGAAGCCGCTCAGGATGGTCGCGACCAGATAGACGGCGACCGTCACCGTGAACAGGCGCTTGCGACCGAGGCGGTCCGTGAGCCAACCGAAGAACAAGGCGCCGCACACGGCGCCAGCGATATAGGCGGCGCCGGTGAGACCGACTTGCGAGTCCGTGAGCGCAAGCGCGTCCGGATGCTTGATTACCGCGGCGAGCGAGCCGACCAGCGTCACCTCGAGGCCGTCGAGGACCCAGGTGATACCGAGCGCCGATACGACGAGCCAGTGGAACCGGCCCCAGGGCAGCCGATCGAGCCGTGCGGGCACGTCGGTGACGAATACGTCTTCCGTGACGGCGTCCACTCGCGGTTAGGTCGCGGCGCGAACCATTCGTTCCGAATCGGCTAAGCTACCGCGCTTGCGAAACCAGGGGAGACGGGATTGATCACTCGCCGTACATTTCTGGCCCAGTCAGCACTGGGCGCGTCGACGCTGATCCAGCTAGCCCCGGCGTTGGCCTTGACGAAAGCCGCGACGAACGGCGCTGCTCCTGCCGCGGTCGATCCGGCGCTTCTCGCCCGTGCGCGCTCGCTCCTCGAGCAGGCGCCCCTGATCGATACTCACAACGACCTGCCGACGATGTTCCTCGAGTTGAGCGCGGGAGACCTCACCCGCTTCGATCTCACGGTGCGCCAACCGACGTTGTGCGCCGACGTTCCGGCGCTTCGCGAAGGAGGCGTCGGCGCCCAGTATTGGTCTGTCTTCGTGGAGTCGGCGACGCAGAAGACCCACGTGTCCCTGCACGAGGCGTTGCGCGAGTTCGACGTCGCGTTGCGTTTCATCCGCGGTACCGTGGGGTTCGAACAGGCGCGCAGCGCCGACGACATCGAGCGCATTCGCGCTGCCGGCAAGATCGCCTGCCTCATGGGTGTGGAAGGCGGACACATGATCGAGAACTCGCCCGCGGCGCTGCGGGTCTTCCACGAGCTCGGCGCGCGCTACATGACGCTCACCCATTGGGACAACATCGACTGGGCCGATGCCGCAACCGATCGCCCCGAGCACTACGGCCTGACCACTCTCGGCAAGCAACTCGTGCGCGAGATGAACCGGCTCGGCATGTTCGTGGACCTGTCGCACGTGAGCGCAGACACCATGCGCGATGCGCTGCACACGACGCGTGCGCCGGTGATTTTCTCTCACTCCGATGCCTATGCCATCAATCCGCACCCGCGCAACGTGCCCGACGATGTGCTGCGACTGGTTCGCGACAACGGCGGCGTCGTGCATGTCAACTTCATTCGTCCGTACGTGTCACCGGAGGGCCAGGCGTGGGAAGACAAGCGCGCGGCTGCCTTGCGGGATTTGCGCGGACGGCTCGCGGACCAGGCTGTCATCGACAAGGCGATTGCCGATTGGGAAAAGACGGCCGGGCCCGCACGCGCCGATATTGCCGATGTCGCCGATCACATCGACCACATCCGCAAGGTTGCCGGCATCGATCACATCGGCATCGGCGCCGACTTCTACCACGCCGAGGAGAGCGACATGACGACCGGCCTCGGCAACGTCACGCGCTATCCGTACCTGTTCGCCGAGCTGTTACGCCGCCGCTATTCCGATGAGGACGTGCTGAAGATCGCGGGCCGCAATCACCTGCGCGCGATGCGCCAGATGGAACGGGTCGCGGCGGACCTCGAGCACGCCGAGGCGCCGCTGATCACCGAGGACAAGGTCAAGTAGCGCCAGTGGTGGCCCGGTCGAAATCCCTGATGATCGGGTTGCCTTCCGGGAAGATGCCGCGCTCCATGATCCACCGCTGCGTATCTTCGTAGATCGCGCGCGTGTAAGGCTCGAAAACGATGCGCTCGCCCGGCCCGAAGAGACGCGTATCCATCGATGCGTGATAGCGCTGCGGGAACTCTTTCTTGTAGTGATGAGTGTAGCGGTGCGGGTGCAGGTCGATGTCCGCTTGCGCGCGCCGGAGCGCGGCATAGTACTTGCGCACGTCCTCTGGGCCTACGCGCTCGCTGACCATCGCCGCCATCATGAAACTCGTATCCAGCACCTTGCGGAAACCCAGCTGCTCGAGAAAGTAATAGGGACCTGAGAACACGTTGACGGCGGGCACTCGTCCTTCGATGAGCTGCTCCATGCGGCTGAAGAGCAGGCCCTCGGCGAACGAGAGCGAGATCTGGCCCGGCTCGAGGAACTGATCGAGCGCCTCGATCGTCGAGTAATGGCTGCCCGACTGGTAGCCGACGGAGATCGGCACGCCGGCGAGATCCTCGGGACGCTCGATCCCTGACTCCCGGGCCACGAAGATCGCGCACGGCGCCACCGAATAAGCGTCCACGTAAATCCGGCCGTGACCTGCCGCGGCGGCAATGTTCACGGTCCAGTGGCATGCGCTGCTCACGTCGCAAGTGCGGCCACGCTCAAAGGTCTGGTACGCGCCGACGCGATCGCCGAGGTCGTGGTCCTTGGCCTCTTGTGAGCGCAGCGCGGCCTGGAACTCGTAATCGAGCCCTTCGGCGCGGAAGTAGCCCTTCTCCTCCGCCACCCATTCGTGCAGCCGCATGTGCGGCGAGATGATGAACTTCGCCATCGGGAACTCCGTGTCACTCGCTGCCTGCGATCTTCAGTCTCCGGTCGGAATAATTCCAGCGTTCTCCACCATCAGGATCACGACGCGCTCGGGCGCGCGCGTGCGGTGCAGAATTCCCTTGGGCACCGTGAAGCCTTGCCATGGCTTGAGCTCGACGACCCGATCCTCGAGGTCGATGAACAGGCTCCCCTCCAGCACGAAGAAGAACTCGTCGTCCGCGTCGTGCTTGTGCCAGTGATACTCGCCTTGCAGCACCCCCAGGCGAATCACCGAATCGTTCACCTGGCAGAGCGTCTGGTTGTACCAGCGGTCCCGGCAAGCAGCCACGAGCGCGGGCACGTCCACTCGCTCGAGCTGTGCATAGTGCAGGTTCAGGTGCGTCGCGTAGGGATATTGAGTCGCCTCGGTGTCCATGGTTCGCCCTCAAGCCTGAACGAGCGTCGCCCGCCTGATCGCTCAGGCGGACCGACAGTCTACAGAGAGGCCTGAGTCGCCTGCGAGGCCTCGTTGCTGGCGAGCGAGGTGTCGCGGAGCGCGGTCACGCTCATCGCACCCAAATTTGCAAAGGTGACGCTGGCGGGCGAGAGGCGGGCTGCGCTGACCACGAGATGACCGATGAGCGCCTGCTCGCGCGGGGCGCTGACCACGAGATCGCCGATGAGCACGCGCTCATGGGTTGCGCTGACCACCATCTGGCCGATCAGCTGATCCGTGCGATCGGACGTCACAGGTTCGCCGCCGAAGGCGAGCGGCGCAGCAGCGATAAGAGAGAGCGTCGCGATCTGAAGGGTGCGGCGGCCCAGGGAGATCAGGGTTGAGTGCGTCATGGTTGCGACCTCGTGCTGCGTTGAGAGCGTCCAGATTCGTCGTCGCTCTCTACTAAGCACGGCGCGTGCCAGCCTCCAGCACTGCGCTAACTGGCTGTTTTTCCGGCGGTCGCGCGATCAAGGTGTCCGCTGCGAATGTCCGCGGACGTCCCGTGTCCGGGATCCGTACCAGCGCCAACATCCCGGGAACGGGATCGGACGTCGGGGTTCGCGGCGCGGCCGCAAACAAGAAAGGGCCGACCGCTCAGCCGGCCGGCCCTCGTCGCTCGTTACGCGATCAGGCTCTACGGAACCGTGAGGTCCTGCCGATCGAGTATCAGGCTCTCCTTGTCGGAGTCGTTGATCGTGAAGCCGATGATCCGCGCGGGCGACACGATCCAGGTTCGATGCTGGTTCGTGATGCCGCCGGCGGTGACCGTGCTGTCGGCCGTTCCATTGGCGTTCAACGTATAGGAGCCGGTCAGAGACACATCCGGTTCCGTCTCACCGTCTTCGGCGGTGTCTTCGGTGCCTGATATTCCGCCAGTGTCCGTGAGGGCAACCGCACCGGTGACGTTGTTGGCAGTTTCATCGCCGAATGCCAGCAACGAATAGTTGCCGGCGACGTCTGCGCCGGTGAAGCTCGCCGCGGACTGCTTGTAGAGCTCACCGACTCCGAACCGATCGTTGCCGTACACGAGCGTGAATGCGCGATTGCCATCGATGAAGAAGGTGCGCAGTCCATAGCTGCCGGGAATGCAGAACATGTCCGAGCGGCCCGCCGCGCTGACGGTGGTGTCGCAGCTGCTCGCGACACCCAGCGCCTGTCCGTGAGCATCGCCGGTCTCATCGGACACAGCCGGGGAGCTGGCCGCGCCCGTCGAGGCGATCCGTCCGCCCTTGACGAACACGCCGACGAAGTCCGCACCCATTGCGGTGTAGACATAGTTGCCGGCGGCAACATTGCCGGCGCCGCCGATCGCGCCCTGCTTCTCGGCAACACCGCCGGAGGCGGGCTTCGCGCCTGCATCGCCGTTGATGATCGGCGCGACCGGATCGGCCGGAATGATGGCGAGCCGCGTTGCATTGATCACCCAGTACGCGAACAGCATGGTTCCGGTTTCCGTGCTGTCGATCGTGAGCGTGCCCCGCCCCTTTGCATCAGCCGCTCCCAACGCCACAGACGCCGTGAACACTTGCGTGGTGCCGTACCCATTCGGAAAGCCGGTGGGGACGGGCTCGGTGAAGTCGAGCGCCGACGTGCTCGCACCGAAGTCCAGCAGACCCACGTAGCCGCGCCGGCCGGTCAGGCCGGTTCCCTCGAGACGGAAGACGTACTTGCCGGTCGGAGTCGACGTGGAAGTCTGCCGCTCGAGGGTACCGAAGAGATCACCCGAGCTGGTCGGCTCGAAATAGATGATGCGAGCGAGGTCGGCAGTCACCACGACGAACGCGAAGTGCACCGCGCCGACTCCGGTTACATTCAAGGCGACCTTGCCGCGTCCGTCGGCGGCGATCGTGTAGGTGCCGCCGCTGATGGTGGTCTGGGCGGTCGCTTCGGGAATATTGAGATCCACGGTTCCGCCGGTGACCTGGCCGGTCCCATTGAAGTCCAGCGTGCCGGTGACGAAACCGTTGCGCTCCTGGTCCATGGTGGTGAGGACATAGCGTCCGTTGAGCAAGCCCAGCGGATTGCTTGCCGGAGCCGCGACGACGGTAACCAAGGCGGTATCCGACTTCGTCGGGTCCGCAGCGGATGTCGCGGTTACGGTTACGGTTGCCGGATTGGGCACGGCCGCTGGAGCGGTGTAGTTGCCGCTTGCGCTGACGGTGCCGCACGTGGCTCCCGCGCACCCGGCCCCCGTGAGCGCCCACGTAACCGCCGTGTTGGCGGCATTCGCAACGGTGGCCGTGAACTGCTGTGTGTGTCCCACCTGCACGTTAGCGGTCGGCGGCTGCACGTCTACGCTCACCGCTGCGGGGCTCGTGATCGTGACGGTGACTGAGGAGGTCGCCGCTGCGTCCGCAGCGGAAATCGCCTTCACCGTGACGGTTGCCGGGTTCGGCACCGCTGCGGGCGCCGTGAAGAGTCCCGCGTTGCTAATCGTTCCCGTCGCCGCCGCGCCGCCGGTCACGTTGTTGACCTGCCACGTCACGCTGGTGTTGGAGCTGTTCGCCACCGTGGCCGTGAACTGCAGGGTGGCGCCAGTCTGCACGGACGGATTGGCGGGCACGACGCTGACCGTGATCGCAGCTCCGCCGTCGTCGCCCTCATCGTCGGAGTTGTCCCACGGGCACCCGGCGAGCAACGACGACAGAACGACCGTAATAACTAGGATTAGCCCGGAGCGTAAGCCCCGCCGCGAAAGGACCTGGCCTGGCATGTACTTGTCTCCCCAAGAAGAAATGAGTGCAGCGGCTTTCTGTCAACTGCGGAAAATGCAGATTGCCGCGATGCGCTCGACGATGAGACAAGGAGCCCGGCATCGACAATTGGCGAAACGTGACAGATAGTGACATTCGCCGTTAGCATCGACGGCACAACAACAACAACTCACGACCCGGCCGCTTTTGGAAAACCGCCGCCTCGACTCCTGGAAGGAGATCGCGACATATCTCTCCAGGGACGTCAGGACCGTCATCCGGTGGGAAAAGGACCGGGGCCTGCCCATTCATCGCGTTCCGGGAGGCCGGAAGAATGCGGTGTTCGCCTTTACCGCGACGCTGGACTCCTGGCTGATGGCCGATGTGGTGCCGCCCGAGTCGCGATTGCTCGCGGTGCTGCCATTCGATAACGAATCCGGCGATGCGGGACTCGACTACCTGTGCGACGGGCTGACGGAAAGCCTGATCAACCGGCTGGCGCAATCGCCACAGCTTCGCGTCCTGGCCCGGAGCACCGTCTATCGATACCGCGGCAACGGCATGGACGTGCGCGAAGCCGGACGCTCGCTCGGCGTTCCGATCGTGGTCGCAGGCGTGGTGCGCCAGGAGCGCGAGGGCATCGCGGTCAGTGCCGAACTGGTCAACACACGCACCGGACTTCAGCTCTGGGGCTCGCGTTATGTCGAACCAGCTCCGGAAATCTGGGCGCTCGAGCCACGCATCGTCGGGAACATTGCCGACGAGTTGCACTTGCAGCTGACGTCTTCGGAACGTGAGCGCCTGACACGCGAGGCCACGCGCAACCCGGATGCGATCCGGCTGTACTGGCGCGGCCGGCAGTGTCTGCAACGTGTGACTGCGGAAGCCTTCCAGGAAGCGATCCAGTGTTACGAGCGGGCGATCGCGCTGGATCCCCGGTATGCACGCGCACACGCTGCATTGGCAGAGGTCTACGGGTTCCTGTCACTTGGCTATTCGGCGGAACGGCCCGCGCTCGAGCTCGCGCAACTCGCCGAGAAATCGGCGCGCGCCGCATTGGCGTGCGATCCCGGGCTTGGCGAGGCGCATTGCGCGCTGGGAATTTCCCTCGCCCGTCACTACGACCTGCGCCAGGTCGAAACCCACATCCGCCGCGCCATCGAGCTGCAGCCGAGCAACGCGATGGCGCGCGCCATGTACGCGTACGCCCGCCTGTGCCGGGGAAAACTTGACGAGGCGATCGTCGAGGCCGACTCCGCGGTTGAAGTCGATCCCGCAGCATTGATGATCCAGGTCGACTGCGCGGCGATTCTCGCCTACGCCGGAGACCTCAGTCGGGCGCGCGAGCTCATGGACCGCATGCGCCAATCCTTCGTTCCGCAAGGCTCATCGACGCCGGGATGGATGTACGTGGACGGGCTCATCCACCAGCTCGAAGGCGATCATGCTGCGGCGATCGAGGCCATCGAGCGCTCGACGCGCTCGGACATCATGCACACCGTGCCGTTGGGGATCCTGGGCTATTGCTACGCCAGGGTGGGCAACCACGCGAAGGCTCACGAAACGCTGGAACGCCTTGCGCAACTGGCGCCTGAGCGTCATGCAGTGCACTTCAGCCGCGCCGTCATCTTTGCGGGTCTCGAGCAGAACGAGCTGGCGCTCGAGGCGCTGGAGCGCGGCTACGCGGAAAAGAACCCATGGCTGTTCTTGCTGAAGATCGCTCCCTGGTTCCAGGCCATCGCATCGGAGCCCCGCTACCTGGGCCTCATCCGGCGCCTCGACCTGTAAGCGTCAGAGGCGCAGGCGAGGTGCGCGTCAGAAATGAAACTCGAGCTGCACGCCGGCCGTGCGCGGACGCACGCGCAGTTGCCATTCGGGCACGAGATTCACTGTGGGCGTGGCGCCGCGCTCGTTGGTGAAATTGTCGACGAACAGGCTCGCCCGCCAACCGCCCGGCGCATCCAATGACAGCTGTGCACGCGCGATCAGCAGCGGGTCGCCGTGGATCACCGTCGTGCCGGTATTGGCCCCGCGAAAATCCTGCTCGGAACTATAAGTGGCCGAGACCGCGAACAGCGCGCTGTAGCCGCGGCTACCGAGCCGTAAGCGATAATCGGTGGACGCAGAGCCGCTCCACTCGGGCGAATAGTTGAGCCGGTCGCCCGCCGCGAACAACTGACCGGCCGGAACATCGACAGCGTGATCGAGCGTCAGGTCGTTCCAGCTCATCATCAGGGCCAGGTCCCAGTCGTCTGCTGGACGCAGCGTGACGCCGAGATCCACGCCGGGCCCGCTTGCCGACTCGCCGTTCACGTTGGCGACAAACGGGATGCCGTTGATGAGCACACTGAGCGCCTGCTGCACATCGTCCCACCGGGTGTAGTACAGCGCGGCGTCGAACGACATCCTGTCGGACAACTGGCCCCGCGTACCAATCTCGAAGTTGCGCAACTTGTCTGGTTGCACCGGCGGAAATCCGGGCACCGCCTGTACGACGGCGGCATTCTGTGCAAAACCGCTGCGGAAGCCTTCGCCGTATGAGCCGTAGACCGTCAGCTCTTCATTGGGAAACCAGCTGAGTACGATGCGCGGCGTCGTCGAACTGAAGGAATCGGTAGCGTGATAGAGCGGCACGCCGGCCTGGCTCTGAACATTCTCCTTGTTCAGAACGTGATCGTGGAAATAGCGCAACCCTGCGGCCCATTCGAATCGGTCATCGGCAAAACTCCGGCCGACATCGGCGAACGCAGCAAAGGATTCGGAACCGTATGAATAGTCGTTCGGCGCCGGCAGGATGATGGAAGTCTGCAGCAGCCCGTCGCTGGCATCGCGATAAGCGAGACCAGCGGTCCATCGCCAGGCATCTTCGGGCCGCGAGGTGAGCACGAGTTCCTCTGCGAACACCTGTGAATCAAGATTCGTAAAGAAAGGAATGCTGGGCAGACCGACTGCCGTGAGGTCCCAGGTGCTGCGGTTCGCATAGTCCAGGTAGCTCGTCTTGCTCGATAGAGAGAACCGCGATCCCTGCCACTCGACGCCCAATCCATAGACATCGAAATCCGCCGAGATCGGCTGGGAAATCGTCGCCGAAATCTGCTCGTCATCGTCCGAGGCCGATGGAGCGCCGTAGTCAGTCCGCGAGCTCCACGCCGACACGCCGATCGAGAATGCATCGCTCGGCTGTGCATTGAGCTTGAGGCGATAGGTTCGCAGCTGCGCATCGTTGACGTCCTGCCCCACCGGGCCATCGACCCAGCCACTGAGCGAGGAATAGCCGATGACCGCGCGCGCACCCAGCCGGTCCTTGATGAGCGGAACGTTGAGTGCGGCGTCGCCACGAAAGTTATCACCGCCGCCGTGCGTGCTCGATCCAGTGACGCGGCTGCTCAGCTCCAGCGCGCTCAGGCTGGCATCGCGCGTCAGAATCCGCACCACGCCGTTCTGAGCATTGGCGCCGTACAGCGTGCCCTGCGGACCCCGCAGGACTTCGATGCGCTCGAGGTCGTATACAGCCGCGTCTGGCGCAACGGCCGACGTAACGAAACCGAATGGTGCGGAATCGAGATAGTAGGCAATCGGGCTCGAACCGCTGAGCAACGGCGCGCTCGCTCCGACGCCGCGGATCGTGACCAGTGTAGTCCCTCCCTCGTAGCCGACCGATGCCGCGACTCCCGGCACTGTGTTGAGCGTCTCCGTGAGCCCTTGAAGGATGGAATGATCGACATCCGAGCCGTCAAGCACCGAGATCGAGATGGGCACGTCCAGCAAGCGCTGCTCGCGCTTCTGCGCCGTCACGACGATTTCCTCGAGCGTGCCCTCTTGCATCACACGGGGGGAATTCGCAGACGGCACTGCCTGAGCAGCCGCTGGATATGGGGTGCTCACCAAGGCAAGCACCATGCCCAAACCGATCCGCTTCACCAGGCCAACTTGCCGCGCGTTCGAAACTTGTTCTTGCAGGGGTGCCCCGATGATCAATACTCCGCAGTCGCCGGCTGAGAGATGGCTATTCTTGTTTTGAGCCCCCGGCACCTTCTTGTTATTGAGTGGGACGGGAGTTTTTTGCAGCCGCGGCGAGCATAACACGGGTCCAGCCGGATGACGCCGTCACTTACCGTCGATGTGCTCGGATTCCCGGCCCTGCAAGACGTGCTCGATGCGCCGATCGGGGATGAGCCATACGAGCGCGACGGCGACATACAGCGCCATTGACACCGCGGATGACCAGTGCGCAACGAGAATCGCCGCGACATAGCCGAGCGGCGACAGTCTGCCTTTCAAGTCCCCGCCGACAGCTTTCTTCAGTATGGAGGCCGAGCCCTGCGACAGGATGATCAGGTGCTGCAGTATCCAATAGGCGATCGCTGCCATCAGCAGCACCACGCCATACAGCGCAGTCGGGCCGCCGGCGTAATGGTTCTCATCCATCCACGCGGTCGTAAAGGGAATCAGCGACAACCAGAAGAGCAGATGAAGATTGGCCCAGAGGATGCCGCCGCTGACCCGGTGACAGGCCTGGAGCATGTGGTGGTGATTGTTCCAGTAGATTCCGATGTAGAGAAAACTCAGCGCATAGCTCAGGAATGCCGGCAACAGCGGCCGAAGCGCATCGAGCGAGGCCTCGTGAGGCGCTCTGAGCTCGAGCACCATGATCGTGATGATGATGGCGATCACGCCATCGCTGAACGCTTCGAGCCTTGATTTGCCCATCGACGCGATCGGCGCGCGTCAACTCGCCGAGCGGCGCAGCGCACGCTTGATGAGCAGCGCCAGCACGATCACGCCCAGGCACGCGAGACTCGCCCACATCTCGGGCTGCTTGCTCGGCATGATGGCCATCGCCACCATCACCGCGAGCATCGCGAGCGCCGCGCCCCCGGCCATCACGGGCGCACCTCCAGAGGTGCGCAGCTCCGGCTTCGAGTACGGAAACCTGAAGTGCGCCGCGGCCACGAACATGTAGGTGAACATCATCAGCGCGCCCGAGGAATTCAGCAGGAAGTTGAACAGCTTCTCCGGCGCGATCCAGTTGAGCAGCATGACGAGGAACCCGAAGGCGCTCCCGAGCAGGATGGCCCGCGCCGGCACATGGCGCTGGTTGACGGCCGTGAGCCAGCGCGGCGCGTCGCCTTTGTCCGCCATCGCGAACAGCACGCGCGCCGTGACGTAGACGCCGGAGTTGAGGCACGACAGCACCGCAGTCAGCACGATGATGTTCATGATGACCGAGGCGCCGCCGATGCCGACGTGATCGAGCGCGATGGCGAATGACGAATCACCCGACTTGAATTCGGTCCACGGCACGATGCAGAGAATCAGCAGGATGGACAGCACATAGAAAAGAAGAATGCGCAGCACGACATTCGCCGCCAGCCGCGACATGGTCTTGTTGGATTCGGCGGATTCCGCGGCGGCAACCGTGACGATCTCGGCGCCGACCATGGAAAAGATCACGGTGGTGACGCCGGTGAGAATGGCGGCCCAGCCGAACGGCGCGAAACCCTGGTGCGCGGCGAGATTGCTGAAGCCCGGGCTCGACGGGTTACCGACCCCGAGCAACCACGCGGCCGAGACCACGATGAATACGACGATCGCCGCCACCTTGATCGAGGCAAACCAGAATTCGAACTCGCCGTAGGAACGCGCCGAGGCGAGGTTGATCGCGGTCAGGACGGCCATGAGCGCGAGCCCGATCTGCCACACCGCGAACATCGGCAGCCACAGGTGCACGATCTTGGCTCCCGCGATGGCCTCGACCGCGACCACGACGACCCAGAACCACCAGTACAACCAGCCGGTGATGAAACCCGCGCCGTTCCCCAGCCCCGCGCGCACATATTCGGTGAAGGATCCGAGCCCCGGTTGATCGATGGCCATGCGCGCCAGGACCCGGATCACCGCGAACACCACGATGCCGGCCGACACGTAGCTCAGCACCACCGCCGGTCCGATCGTGGCGATCGCGGCGCTGCTGCCGACGAACACACCGGCGCCGATGATTCCGCCGATGGAAATCATCACCAGGTGACGGGCGAGGAGCGACTTGGAGAGACGGGAGCTGGCGGAACTGGTTACGGCGGCGTCGGTGGCGTTCAATTGAGCTCACTTCTGATCGCGTGGCCCGGCAAAAATACGCCGGGACGGGATTCGCCACAATCCCGTAGAATCCCGCCACCGCGGCGGTGCCCGTTTGCCGGCCACTGCGCAGGAGAACAACGATGCACCTGACCGGCATCCTCGGCCTTGTTGTCATGCTTGGGCTGGCGTGGGTCTTCTCCACCAATCGCCGGGCGATTCGCCTGAAAACCGTCGCGTGGGGACTGGGCCTGCAGTTCGTCTTCGCGTTCCTGGTGCTCAAGTTCGAGTTCGGCCGGCGCGTCTTCGAAGTCGCCGGCGACGGCGTGAAGTGGCTGCTGAACTTTTCCTACGAGGGATCGCGGTTCGTCTTCGGTCCGCTGGGTGAAAGGCCGACGCCGGTCGCCGTGCACGACCTAGCCGCGGAGAAGGCCACCGGCGCGCTGACCTTCGTGCTCCCGGATCACGTCTTCTTCCTCGCGTTCACCGTGCTGCCGACGATCATCTTCATCGCCGCGTTCTTCGCCATCCTGTACCACATCGGCGTGATGCAGTTCATCATCAAGTGGGCGGCGCGCGCGATGACTGCGCTGATGGGCGCGAGCGGCGCCGAATCATTGAACGTCGCGGCCAGCATCTTCATGGGCCAGACCGAAGCGCCGCTCACGATCCGTCCGTACCTGCCAGGGCTCACGCGTTCTGAGCTGATGACCGTGATGACCAGCGGCATGGCCCACGTGTCCGGCGCCATCATGGGTGCGTACATCGCGTTCGGCATCGAGCCCAAGCACATCCTGACCGCAGTGATCATGACCGCTCCGGGCACCTTGCTGATCGCCAAGATGCTCGTGCCCGAGACCGAAACGCCGGAGACCGCCGGCCGTGTCGAGCTGCATCGCAGTGAAGAGGAGAAGAACCAGAACTTCCTGAGCGCGATCGCCCGCGGTACCACCGATGGCCTGGGCCTCGCCGTCAATGTGGGCGCGATGCTGATCACCTTCGTGGCGCTGGTGTTTCTCGCCAACGGAATCCTCGGCGGCATTCACAACGGGCTCGCGAGCATCGGCTTCGCGTACTTCCCCTCGAGCCTGCAACAGATCTTCGGCTACCTGTTCGCGCCCATCGCCTGGGTGATCGGCGTGCCGTGGCAGGACTGCCTGCAAGTGGGAAACCTGCTCGGCACGCGCATGACGCTGAATGAGCTGGTGGCGTTCTCGCAGCTCGGCCCGCTCAAGGACGTGATCACCGACCGTTCATTTCTCATCGCCACTTTCGCCTTGTGCGGCTTCGCCAATTTCAGCTCCATCGGGATACAGATCGGCGGCATCTCCTCGCTCGCTCCCAACAAGCGCGATGAGCTCGCGCGCCTCGGCATTCGCGCCATGCTGGCCGGCACCATGGCCAACCTGATGTCCGCTTCGATCGTCAGCCTGCTGATCTGAAGCGAAGCGGAGTCGAGCCGGCGCTGCACCGACCTTTACGATCGGGTCGCGCGTCTGCGCCGGTCATCCGGTGTCGATTTCACGAGATGTCGTTCGTCGTGTAGTCGAAGCAACGACATCCCAGGAGATTAGCCATGCGATTCATCAGCATTTTCACCCATGAGCCCTCGAACCGGCCCCCGACCGAGGCCGAGATGGCGAACATGGGCAAGCTCATCGAGGCAGCCATGAAGGAAGGCTGGCTCCTCGCGACCGAGGGCGTGCAGTTCGGCGCGACCGGCCTGCGGGTGCACAAGCCCACCGGCGGCAAGGCGACGGTTACGGACGGGCCGTTCGCCGAGGCCAAGGAAGTCATCGGCGGCTATGCCCTGCTCAAGGCCGACTCGCGGGAGCACGTAATCGAGCTTACGCGGCGGTTCCTGGATGTGGCCGGCCAGGGAACCTGCGAGATCTACCAGCTGTTCGAGATGCCAGGCCGCTGACGCGCCGGCTTCGCCGGCAGGAGCGTAAGATATCCCGCCCTGCCCCGGTCTATTCCCCTGTCGACGACGCGTCGGGACCAACGGCTGGTCGAAACGGAGATCACACGAATGGCGAACACGGAAACGGCGATTCTGGCGGGCGGGTGCTTCTGGGGCATGCAGGATCTGATTCGCAGGCTCCCGGGCGTGACTCGAACACGCGTAGGTTACAGCGGTGGCGACGTACCTCACGCGACGTACCGCAATCACGGCACGCACGCGGAGGCGATCGAGGTGGTATTCGATCCGGGCAAGCTCTCGTACCGGGAGTTGCTCGAGTTCTTCTTCCAGATCCATGACCCGACGACGAAGAATCGCCAGGGGAACGACGTCGGCACATCGTATCGGTCGGGCATCTACTACCTCACCGACGAGCAGCGCCACGTCGCCGAGGACACGATCGCCGACGTGAATGCCTCCGGTTTGTGGCCTGGAACAGCCGTGACGGAAGTGCGCGAGGCGGGACCGTTCTGGGAGGCCGAGCCGGAGCACCAGGATTATCTGCTGCGTTATCCCGAAGGCTACACGTGCCATTACCCGCGTCCGAACTGGCGACTGCCGCGCCGCGCGAGCGCGCGCACCGCGTGACCGACATGAACACACGACTCAATGAATCGTCGGACGTCCTGCGCTGGAAGCAGGTGGTCGAGCTCGGAAAGCGCGGCAACGTCGCGCCGCCGCGGCGCGTCGAGAAGACGGATGCCCAGTGGCGTGCCGCGCTGACCGACGAGCAGTACTACGTCACGCGCACCAAGGGGACCGAGCGGCCCTTCAGCTCGGAGATGTGCTCGCTGTTCGAGCCCGGCCGGTACAACTGCATCTGCTGCGACACGCCGCTGTTCGACTCGACCAGGAAGTTCGAGAGCGGCACGGGCTGGCCGAGCTTCACGGCGCCGCTCACACCGGACGTCGTCGCCTATCATCTCGACACGAGCTACGGCATGGAGCGCGTCGAGACGACGTGCAACGTGTGCGATGCGCACCTCGGGCACGTGTTTCCGGATGGGCCGCCGCCAAGCGGCCTGCGCTTCTGCATCAACGCCGTCTCGCTGCGCAAGGCGAAATCGTCCGGCTAGGCACGTGCGCTCAGCGCGCCGCGCTCAGCTTCTCGAGCACATCCTGCGCGCCCTGACGAATCTCGCCGCGACGCGGTTCCGTATCGGACCAGGACGACGCGGGTACCGTACGAGCATCGAGCAACGCCAAGGTCTTTGCGGCGTGCTGTCGTGCCAGATCCTTCTGCCCGTCAGCCAGGTAGGCCTCAGCCAGCGACTCGTGTGCGTCGGCTGAGTCCGGATAAGCGAGCAGGACGAGCTGCAGAACTTCGACCGCCAGCCTGGTCTCGCCGGCGCGCATATGATCCTGGCCGATGATGCTGACGGTAATCTCCGGAAACAGTTGCGCCATGGGATCGTTCTTCCGCAGCTCCGTCAGTCGCTGCGTGACCTCGGCGACTCCGCCGGGCATCTGCAGCTGACTGATGACTTGAGCCGAGGCCAGCGTATCCACCGGCGCGTGCCCCGGTGTCTTGACGAGCGTCGTCACAAACCAATCGTGGATGATGCCGGGCAGCTCGGGATGGCTTCCGAGCAGGTCGGTGCCGTGGCCGCCGGTGGCGGGGACTCGGCCGATGTCGAACGGCTCGTACCAGATCCACGGCGCCTCTTCCGACGTTGAGTAGTGCACGAGCCTCTTCATGGGACTCGAGGCATTGATGTAGAGCAATTCCATCGCCTCGACGGTGGGCGGGTATTCATCGTCGTCGGCCACGACGAAGAGCTCCGGTAGTTGCGATGCGTGTTTCAGGAACTCGATGCCATCCTTCAGGGTTTCACCCGAGAGCAACACCAGCGATTTCACCTCAGCAGCATGCCGGCGCGCCGCCTCGACGGCACTGAGTACTCCGAGTGCACCGGCTCCGCCGACTCCGATGACCTCGCGCGTGACGCCCGGCTGCGATACCAGGTATTGATAGGCGATGTCGTTGTCGTCGGCGCGGCTGTGCTTCGGCCTTTTTTCCTTGTTCCAGCTGTCATCCGTGCCCCCACTATCGCCGTAGGCGCGATTGTCAACGGTAAGGGTGTTGATCCCTGCCGCTGCGAGCCGCACGGCAACGTCGTTCCACTCCTTGCGTGTCCGGTTGCTCTGATGGAACAGCAACACGCCGGGGCCCGGCTTTGCGGCGGCAAAGTAACTCGCCTTGAGGAGCGTACCGTCGGGCGTCTTGAGATCAACCGCTCGCGCCACCGACAGCAGCTCCGCCCGGGGCGCGCTCTCGAGCGTTCTCGCCAGGCGGAATCCCATGATCATGTCCCGGTAGTCGGCAGGATTTCGCTCGCGCGTCGCCGGGCGAAGGAGCCACGACGGGTAGAACCAGGAGCTGCCGCGATCGACGCGCAGGCAGCCGTTGCCCGTTTCGTTTGCGCTCCCATCCGTCGGCACGTAGCGATAGCTGTCCGTATAACAGTCTTCTGTCCATTGCCAGACGTTGCCCGCCATGTCGTACAGACCGAATGCGTTCGCGGGTTTCGATCCCACGGGGTGAGTGCGCTCGCCGGAGTTGGCCTTGTACCAGGCATGGCTGGCCGCATCCGCCTCATCGTCGCCCCACCAGAACCGCGTCGTCGTCCCCGCACGCGCGGCATATTCCCATTCCGCTTCGCTGGGCAGTCGATAGGGTCCTTCCGATGTCGACGCAGATCGAAGCACCTTGCCATTGAGCCAGGCCACATAGGCTCGCGCATCCTGCCAGCTGACGCACACGACCGGATCACGTTCGGTCTGTTTGAACCCTGGCTTCTGCCAGCTCACGCCACTTTGCTTCAGCCATTTCCCGCCATCACGACCGCAGCCCTCGCCCGCGGGGTAACTCGTCTCCCGAACGAACGCCGCGTACTCGCCTCGCGTGACGTCGTTCTTGCCGAGGGCGAAGGATCGCAACCAGGCCTCGTGCTGCGGCGCCTCGTCGGCAAGAGCGTCCGCTGTAGCGCCGTGATTCACCGCCCAGGATTTCTCCGCGGCCGATGAGCCCATGGTGAGAGTGCCCGCCGGGATCACCACCATCTCGGGGCAATCCTTGCAGTCGCGGAACACAGTGCCCGGCGCACGCTCGGAGGCCGCATTCGCGACGCCACAGCTCAGGACGACCAGCAGCAAGATACGCATTTGACGGTTACCCGACAGGTTCTGACAGAGGATGGTCGATGTGCTCATGCATGGCACGGGCCCGAGTCAACGCTGGGCAATCGGCTACGTGTGCAAGCCGACGTAATTCTCCGCGAGTGCCGTGGCCGCGGCGCGGGAATCGACCAGGTATTCGAGCTCGGCGAGCTGGATCTTGCGGTTGAAATCGCCCTGGTCGTCGAAGCGGTGCAGGAGCGAGGTCATCCACCACGAGAACCGTTCCGCCTTCCACACCCGGGCGAGCGCACGTGCGGAGTAGGCCTCGAGCGCGGCTTCCGAGCGCTCCCGATAGAACTCCACGAGCGCCTCCGACAGATAGCCCACATCGCTCGCGGCAAGGTTGAGACCCTTTGCTCCCGTCGGCGGCACGATGTGTGCGGCATCGCCGGCGAGGAACAATCGCCCGAAGCGCAATGGTTCGGCCACGAAGCTGCGCAGCGGCGCCACACTCTTCTCTATAGAGGGGCCCGTGACCACGCCCGCCGCCGTCTTCTCATCCAGCCGGCGCTTGAGCTCGCCCCAGAACCGCTCGTCCGACCAGGCCGCCGGATCTTCATCCGCTGCACACTGCACGTAATAGCGGCTGCGCGTGCGCGAACGCATCGAGCACAGCGCAAAGCCGCGCTCGTGATTCGCATAGACCAGCTCGTCGTGACACGGCGGCACGTCGGCGAGAATGCCCAGCCAGCCGAAGGGGTACACGCGTTCGTAGGTCCGGAGTGACGACGCCGGGATGCTGGTGCGGCTCACGCCGTGAAACCCGTCGCACCCCGCGATGAATTCGCACTCGAGCGTTTCTCGCCGCCCTTCCCGCGTGAACTCGACCTTGGGGTTCTTCGCGTCGAGGTTGTGAAGGGAGACGTCATCGGCCTCGTACAGAGTCGTCGCGCCCGACGCGCGCCGCGCCTCCATGAGATCGCGCGTCACTTCCGTCTGCCCGTACACGACGACGGTCCTGCCGCCCGTCAGCGCGCGGATGTCGATGCGGTGACGCCGTCCCTCGAAGCTCAGGTCGATGCCGCCGTGGACCAGCCCTTCCTCGTGAAGCCGCTTGCCGCAGCCGACCGCCTCGAGCAGCTCGACCGTGATGTTCTCTAGCACGCCGGCACGGATGCGACTGAGCACGTATTCGGCGCTGCGCCGCTCCAGCACCACGGTGTCGATGCCTCGCCCGTGCAGCAGCTGACCCAGCAGCAATCCCGCCGGGCCCGCACCGATGATGGCAACCTGCGTCCTCATCATTGCTTCTCTGCCAACGACTCCACGAACTTTCGCGCCTCGACCGCCACCTGCTGCGGTGGCATGCGTGCGAGCGCCGCGAGGTCGCCATGATCGAGCTGCTTCGCCATAAGGTAGCCGAGGTAATAACCGCTGCGCGACGGCAGGCCGGGCGGGTTCTCACCGCCCATGAACCAGCGGCCGTAGCCGTCGTGACCGTCGAGATCGGCGAGCAGCAGCCGCGCCGCCTCGGCGAGTTTCGGCTGCAACTGCGCCTCCATATCGCGCGGGAACCAGAAGATTTCCGGTGCAGTCAGCGTCGGATTGAGCTTCCAGCTGACATAGCTCGCGAGCCCTTCGTTCCAGAGCGCCCACCAGACCGGCTGCGTCTCGTCGGGCGGCACCTTGTCGGCGCCGACCTGCTGTGTCTGGTAGATGTGGAACAGCTCATGGTGAAAGAACGCAGGCAACTCACGCGCCGAGTGCAGCGCCGAGATCATGTCGACGCCGAAGCGCATCTGCGGCTTGCCCGGCGTATCGGCGGACTGGTTCCCGTCGAACATGTAGAGCGAAATGCCGAAGGTGATCGGCGTGTCGCAGCGGTAGTCCGGGAATGATTTGCGGAACGTCGCCTCGATCCGAGCGTAGTCAGCAGTGATAGTCCGGCCGGTCGACAGCACGTCGTCGAGGCTGAGCGGCCGCGACCCCTGGAATTTCGGCGCACGCTGCGGATCGAAGAAGCGCTCGGCGCGCTCGGTGAGTTTCTGCCGCGAGCCGAACATCTCCTCGCTGTAGAAGTCGCGATGCGCCGCGGCGAAGCGCTCGACGAAAGCCTCGGCGCGCGCCGGTGGCGCAAGCTCGCCGCTTGCTGTCACGAAGTTGGAGAACTCCGGCATCAGGTCGTGGTACGGACAGGCTTCCGCGATCGCAGGCGGGGCGATCGCGAGCGCGAGCAACGGAACAAGGGTCGACAGTTTCATGGGCGCCAGAGGGTCCGCCCCAGCTTGCAGAAACTGCCCGGCAGCCGCAACCCGCGTGCCTCCATCAGCACGAAGGGTTGTCTCGCGTCACTGACGCGGTTGCGCTTACGGGCCGGGCTTCAGTCGCGCCATTCTCCTGGATGCCAGGTAGTTGGCGATGACGGCACCGATCACCGCGCCGATGGCCCCAGCAGCGAGTACGCCGCCAAGGCCGACGCTGATAATGGCCTTCGACTTTTCAATGATGATGATCGGATCTTCCGCTACCGCCGTCCCGATCTTGGCCGTGTACTTGAAATCGGCGCCCTTGAAGTCCTGACAGATCGTGTACTTGCCTTTGTCGCCGACCGGTACGCTCACAGGTAATGGGACCGGAATCTTGTTGTTGTTCTCCTTGCAGAGCACAGGTCCATTGGCGGGATCGCTGGTGATGCTGATCTGCAGGCTGCTCTGCGTGTCATCGTTGTGAAAGATGATGGCGTCGGTGTCCTTGGGTTTGCCAAATCTCGACCGCGTCTGCTGCCCGCCTGCAATAGGGACGGTATCAACGTGCACATGAAGGTTGGTGTTAGCCATGACGCTGCTCCCCATCGCTGGAGAACGGCCAGCCGCTCGTCATGGTTCGCGTGGTGTGAAGTCTTGTCATTGGTCGTACCCCCGCTTGTTAGAGTTGTTTTCGGATGTCCGCCAGTTCCGGCGCCGCCTCCATCAGGTTCTGCGCGTATCCGAGTTCTCGTGCTCGCTTCGCGTGAACCAGGGCGGCGGACGCATCGCCGAGGCCGAGCTCGGCGAGCGCGACATAGTATTGCACGTAGACGTCGCCCTCTTCTTCTGCGAGCGCGATTGCAATGGAACGGCGCGCTCGATCTTTCTCGCCGAGACGCGTGGCATAGTACGCCGCCTGCGCCTGGTTGACCGCATGTTTCGGGTTCACCGCGAGTTCGCCGTCGACCAGCGCGAGCGCACGCCGGTACGTCTGCATGGCCTCATCAGGCCGCGAGCCGAAGAGCTGCGCGTCAGCGAGATTTCCCCACAGGCGGTGATCGGCCGGCGCGAATTCGATCGCCTTGCGGAACATTTCCGCCGCTTCGTCGTAACGCCCCAGGTAGTAATGCACGATGCCCGTGTTTGCGTAGCTGGCGCGACGCGGCTGCAGGGCCAATGAGTGCGCGAACGCATCGGCTGCTTTCTCGAAATTGCCCATCAGCAGGTATGCACCGCCGAGGTTACTGAAGGCGCTCGGATTGTCCGGAGTGAGAATCGTGGCCGACTCGTATTCGGGCACGGCCTCGGCGGCGCGTCCCTGGGAGAACAGAAAGTTGCCGTACTGCAGATGAGCAGCGGCGTAACTCGCTTGTGTCGCGATGGCACGCTGAAAAGTACTCTCGGCATCAGCCGTCTTCCCGCCCGCGGCCAGCGCGTCGGCGAGGCCAATGAGCGCATCGGGTGAATTCGGCGCCAGGGCGATCGCACGCCGATAAGAAGCCTCGGCCTCGACGGCATCACCCTTCGCGAGGGCGAGCGTGCCGACCGCCATATGCACTTCCTGCGCATCGCTATCGAGCGCCGTCGCGTTTGTACACGCTTCCTC
>Ga0126377_10000248_pt1 | contig 31465 bp, 39 predicted proteins | sample PanSoiMetPlot_22_FD_92647 | JGI IMG/M metagenome (GOLD analysis project Ga0126377, IMG submission 92647) | Tropical forest soil microbial communities from Panama - MetaG Plot_22 | ecosystem: Environmental > Terrestrial > Soil > Tropical forest > Bulk soil | place: Panama | collected 2016-02-17 | reverse complement strand
TATACTTATCGCGTATACTCACGGGCACGACATGCCGACCGCCCTACACTCAACGATCGTGCTGGATAAACTTGCGCGCGATCGGATCCGCCAGTGGATGAAGATGACCGGAATGAGCCAGGACGAATTGGCCAACCGGCTCGGGAAAACGCAACCCTGGGCGTCGCGCTATCTCAGTGGCGAGAACGATGCCGACCTCGAAACCTTACAGCGGATGGCGGCGTTGTTCGGGCACGGCCTGCATGCGCTCCTTGATCTCCCGCAGAATCCCGACGAGCAATTCATTCTGGAACGCTATCGCGCCCTGCCAGAGCAAGCTCGGACGGCCTTGCGTCAGTTGCTGGAATCGTGGTACGTGCCGCCGCCCTTGCCGCCGAAAAAGCGATGACATCCCGACAAGCGGCACGAATGTCGTCGGGGAGTCGCAGATATTGCTCGATAGTGTCGTAATCCTGGGGAGAAATCCACACGCTAAATCGCCGCCACGTGAACATGTCTCACCTGCCTTTAATGCGAGACGAAAACAAAGGCGACACGCTACTGCGAGTATGACGGTATGACAATGGTTTATCAGTTGTTTCTGTGCAGCGAGACAAGATTTTATGGTTCGGGCAATCGCACGAATACCGATTCCGCATACCGCCGACAGATCGTGAAAGCAGCTCAGGTACACCGAGCTCGCTGATGGGCATCTACATGCGTCTTCGGCGAAACGGCAGGCTCGAATCGCCGTATTGGTGGATGTTTCTCGAAACGACCAAACAAAAGGAAAAGACTGATATCAAGGTCGGCCGCACGACGGTCCAGCGCCGCGAGAGTAAGCAGCTCGCCCTCGATCGCTACCACCAGCGCATGAACGAACTGGCGGCGCGTCTCTATCAGTTGCCGACCGCGCGGCCGGCGATTCGCTTCGCAAAGTACGCCGAGCCGTACAAGACCGACACGATCGCGCATCGCGCCGGCGCCCGCCGCGAACTCGAGATCCTCAAGCAACTCGTCGCGTTCTTCGGCGACGATCTGCTGACGGCGATCGACCGCGACCGCGTGAAGGCGTATCACACCGTGCGCCGGACGGACTCGCCGCCGGCCGCAGCGGTCACGATCAACCGCGAAGTCGATCTGCTCAAGGCCATGTTGCGCGACGCCGTGCCGAAGTACCTCCAGGTGTCGCCGCTGGTCGGGATGCCGCGGTTGCGCATCGTGCCGCCGCGGCGCCGCTACGTCAGCGCGGAGGAGTTCGAGAAGTTGCTCGCCGTCTGCGAGGACGCACAGGATACGGCGATCCTGGTGCTCGGGCGCGACGGCCTGGCCAGGCTCGGGGATTTGCTCGACTTGCAGCACACCGACCGGGACGGGCGTTTGCTCTATGTGCGCGATCCGAAAGGCGGCACGCCGTACGAGATGGTGCTCTCGCCGCGCGCCGCCGGCGCCGTCGATGCGCTGGCCGGGAACGATAGCAAATACCTATTTCCCAAATTCAGGAAAGCCGTCGAGCCGCGCGATTGGACCGGCTCGGTCCGGCAACGGCTCGAATATCTCTGCCGGAAGGCGAATTTGGACTACGGGAAAAAGAAGAACGGGATCACCTTCCATTGGGGCACGCGCCGCTCGGGCGCGACGGATCTGCTGGTCAAGAAGAATGTGGCGCTGCCGATCGTCCAGCAGCAAGGGAATTGGAAAAAGCCGAACGTCCTGCTCGAGATTTATAGCGAGGTCAGCCGCGAGGACATGGTCGCCGCGCTCGGTAGCCAGTCGCCGCGGAAGCCGCGGAAGGCGCGCGCTTGATGCCGCCACGATCGAAACAGGACGTCCCCTCGGCATTACCGCTCGAGAATGAAGCCTTCGTGCGAGAACAGCTCATCCTTCGGCTGTTCCCAATCGGGAAAACAAGCTGGCGGCGTGGTGTGGCAGAAGGTCGGTATCCGCAACCCGTCAAGATTTCGCCGCGTGTCAATGCGTGGCGTGTGCGCGACATTCGGGCGCTACTGGCCTCATTTCATTCCCACGCTGTTCCCAATCGCCCCAGCAAACGCAAAAAACCTTAAGGAAAAGGTGCCTCAAAGGTGTCTTCGCAACGCGGAGGTCGGGAGTTCGAGCCTCCTGCCGTCCACCACCCAAATCCGCGAATTCCTGAACAAAACTGCCGATTTCAACCGATCACCGCGCCGGGACCATCGGCGGCTATCTGCGACGATCGGGGGCTTTTTGGCACTTCCATTCCCGTCCTGTTCCCGATCGTTCAGCCGTTCAGCCGGATGAAGATCTGCATCTATAGCCGACGGGCTGTCCAACCGATAGGCCAAGTATGAGAAGACTATGTGCGATCATCCTGACCGGCTTCATGTCCGCGTGTACGACCGGCCCGATCCTCGGGCCGACGCCGGTCGGGACGCCGTATCCGGCCAACGTCGTGCCGGCGTCGCACCCGAGCGAGCTCCGCGCGTTCTATGAACCGCTGTTCGTCTGTGCCGGCGGCGCGACGCAAGTCAAGGTCATCGCGATGGGGCTGGCCAGCGACGGCGTCATGCGCGGCGTGCCCGATCTGCCCGTGCAGTGGGGCACATCGTACGGATCGCTCGCCGATCTCGGGATGATGTCGGCGCGGACGGATGGCGGCGGTCAGAGTGCGGTGCTGCTCACGCTGCCGAGCAGCGCGGTCGATACCGATGTCGTGGTAGTGCTCACCGCCGGATCGCTCTCCTCAGCCGTGAACCTGCGAGCGTACGGCCAGCCGTGCACGGCCCAACCCACGCCGATGCCGCCGCCACGGCTTCCGACGCCGCCGCCCGGCACGACGCCGCCGCCTGCCGGTGGTGGCACGGGGGCCACGGGGCCCACTGGCGGATCCAATCCCTGATCAGCAATAACGCCACACGATCGCCACGAAGCTAAGCGCGGTCAGGATGGCGAGCAGCGCGATCACGATCCGCGCTTCGCGTACCAAATCCTCGCTCATGTCAGCGGCTCAGGATGACATGGCGAATCACGTCCTCGAGCGAGAACCGCGTGCTCGAGAGCGTCACGTCGAAAAACGGGAGCGTCCGCAGTTCCTGATCGATATTGCTGATCCGCACCGACTGAATCAGAAAGTCGCCGGTCAGCGTGTAGGGTGGCGGCAGCGTCACGTGCACGGTCCGCCCACTGCGCGTCGTCGTGTCCTGCGTGCGATAGGTCAGGGTTATCTGCGCGAACGCGAATAGCGCCAGGTCGGCATCGCCGCGCTGCTGACACGCCGCAATGGACTCCAGTGAGCTGTCGGTGATGCTGTACTCGCGAATGCCGTCGCCGCCCTCGAGCGTCTGGAGCTGCGTGATGCCGGTCGCCGACGAGCGCACGACCCAGAGTGAGACGCTCGCACCGATCGCAATCGGTCGAATCAGACCCGACACGCCGGTCAGCATGGGCACAGCCTGCACGATGGATCCGCCCTGAATGGCGGCCACGATCGCGCCATTGACACCGACACTAATCGTGCCCGTCGCTGGCGACGCCGGAAAGCCTTCGACCTTGTAGCTAAAGACGGTGCCCGAGGCCGACAGGAGTTTTCGCACGCCGTTGTATTCGGTCTGATTCGCGCCGAGGACCGTCACGACATCGTCCACGACGAACCCATGCGTAAATTGCGTAATCGCCGTCGCAATGTTGCCGCTGCGCGTGATCGACAGAATCCGTTGCAGAGCCGCAATGTTGTTCAGGGTGCCGCGGCCGCCGCCCGTATAGCTGATGCCATTGTACGCGATGTACTGATTCTCGGCGCGGACCCAGCCGAGCGTCGGGAAGCCGTTCACGTTGTCGAGTGCGAGCGAGGTATCACCAGGCAGGGCGCCGAGGTTCGACGCTTCCGAAGGCGCGCGGCCGAGATCGCTGTCGGGTTTATCATCGATGAAGGTCGTGTCGGTGTTGTTGTCAATGGTCGCGAGGTACTTGAAGGTCGCGACATTGCCAGTGCCATTCGTCCTGTACAAGACGCGCTTGGTGACGCCGCTGCCGCCGATCGGGATACCGATCAACTGCGCCGCCGACGCCCCCGCCGTATTGACCAGCGGTTGCCCCTCACCGAGGTTCGCATCGGGCACGTTATCGACGAAGCTGGTACTCGTGTTGTCGCTGATGCGACCAAGCAGAAAGAATTCCGAGCCGTTCGCTTTCGTGCGGTAGAGATTGCGCGCGAGCGTGCCCGGTGGTCCTGGTTGAATTGACGTGAGAATGTGTGTGTCGCCGATGCCGCTCTGAGTGCCCGGTGCCCCGACCGTCAACCCGTCGTCCTTTACCATATCGATCATGCCCGACGACGAGTTGTCTTTAATCTCGCCGACGAGGAAGAGTTGCGAACTATTGACCTTGGTGCGATAGATGCGCCGCGATGTCACACCGGCCGGTCCGCTCGCGGCCGAGACGAATGATGACTTCGCGGTCGTCGCGACGGCGGATGATCGCTGCGTCAGCGCGGAGTCGGGCGCGAGGTCGAGAAACTGTGCGCCGTTGAAGTTGTTTTGAATTTCCCCGACGAGAAAATATTCCGCGCCGTTGGACTTCGTGCGGTAGATCCGGCGCGCGACGACGCCGGCCTCGGCCGAGGAACTGAGCGTGTACCACACGCGCCCGCCCGCGCGCGCCTGCTTGGGATACTGGTCGCCGAGCTCGCTCTGGTTATAGTTGTCGACGATGTCTTGGCTTCCCCAGAACTCGCCGACGAGTTGCCACGCCGAGCTAATGGATTGATCGCTGACGGGCGACGCGCGCCGGTACAAGCGCATCCCCGTTTGATTTGGCAGCGGCGCCGGCAATCTGACCGTAAACTTCACGCCGACGCCCGACTGATTGTAAAAACTTTGGTACAGACTGAGCGGTGTTTCTCCCCAGGTTTCGTGATAGGAGGAACACGCGTAAAAGTAGTTGTAACCGGTTTCGATTCGACCGCCGGTATCCCAGCGCATAATCCCCGGTGGTGCCGGTCCGGTCGTATGGAAGTTCGTCCCGATGTAGGTCGTGTATAAACCGATCTCGCCAAGGGCCGTCACATTCGATACGCCGACGTAGTACGGACCATCGAGCAACCCGCCGAACGCATCTCCCGAGGCCGACGTGACCTGTGCGAGCACGATGGGCGTGGGCGTCCAGATCGTTTGCGCGCTCGGCATCGTCTCGCCGTAGGGCGTGACGAACGATGACGCATAGGCCCAGTTGTTGCCGCCGAGAAACGGCCCCGGCGGCGACGCGGTACTGATGCTCGGCGCAAACGGCCGTGCCAGGGCATTGGCGACCCGTGCGGTCTCTGGTCCGAGGAGCGTCTGCCCGCGCGAGGTCACGTTCGCGACCCGGTACCCATAGCGGCCGACGAGCGGCCCGACGGCGCCAGTCGTGCCGATCCCGATAGTCGATGTCGGTGACGTCCGGTCAGGACACGCGAGTTGATTCGATGGCAGACTGATCGGCGTCTCGCCGGCGGCGTTCGCGAAGGCCACGGCCCAGTAGTAAGTGCCAATCAAGCCGCCGACCACACTCGGCGCGAGCTGCGCGAGCATCGTGTTAATCGGGGAGGCCGTGTTGCCGACTTTGCCGACCGCCCCGCCCGGCGTCGTCGCACTGTAATTGAGAATCTGTTGGTCGTCCGTGATGGCCAGACCCGCATCGACGCCAAAGGGTTCGACATCCTCGAGCGGCAGCAGCGAGGCACCCGCTCCGATCCGCATCCCCGAGTTGCCGGCGACCGACTTGCCGACGCCTTTCACCGCGACCCGCGTACGGACCTGCGAAAGATCACGCGTCAGGCCGAGCGACGGATTCATCTTGAACAGCGGATCCGTGTCGGTCAGCGTCAGCGGCGGATCTGTATTCGTGACGAACAGCCGGACCACCTTCGCGGCCGTGACGTCACAGTAGCCGCCAATGAGCGTCGCGATCTTGGACAACGCACCCAGGACATCGATGCCGTCGAACTCGACATCGATAGCCGGCAAGCCGCCGACGATCCCGGTCGTCGAGAAGCCGGTCGTATAGCTCTGCATCAGCTCGAGTGCGATCGAGGTCGCCGAGGTCTGCGTGTACTTCGCCCAGACCTTGCGCCGATTCAGCAGGAACGTGTAGTCGCGGCAGTTCACTTGCCAGGCCGGATGCGACGGCCGCCCGGAAAAGGTCTCCGTCACTTTCAAGACTTCCCCGCCGAACAGCAGATTGGCCGCCTGCAGATCCCGCAGGCCGATGCGGACATCGGTACCGATCGACGGCGGTGACCCGTCGACGATGAAGTCGCAGGTATTCGGGGCTTCGTTCAATTCGTCGCTGATGCTGATCGAACCGCGCCGCACGTCCTGCGTGATCGCGCCGTTGAACGCGATCATCACGCTCGAGAAGCCGTAGCCGGTCTTGACAAGGTTGCCGACGACGCCGATCGGGATCGTCACCGTCACGGCGAATGTGGCGGGCAGCGACCGCAGCGTCGCCGTCGTGCCCAGCAGGAGGGTCGTGTCGGCCGTGAACGCAATCGACCCGACGGCCAGGTTCGGGGCCGCCACGCCGACGGTCAGCGTCGGCGCCGCGACGAATGGCCCGGAGACGAGTAGCTGCGTCGATGACCGCCGGCGCGTATCGAAGAGCGTGAACCCGTCGAAGATGCCGGGATCGAAGATCGGTTCGCCGACGCCAATCGTGATCGTCGGATGCGTCGCGAGATTGGCGCGGAGCGCGAGCGGCGCCTGCGTCCCGAGACTGATCCCGGCACTGGCTTCGAACCGATTCGTGCCGGTCGTGAGGATTGCGTCGGTCGCGAGGGTCCAGCCCGAGACGGCGGCCAGAGGACTTGGGGTTGTGAGGGCGGCCTGTGGGGCGACACTGAGCGCCGCAGTCACCGCCAGCGGCGTGAAGACCTGGCCGACGACCTGGCCGAACCCGAGCTGTCCGAACGCCGCGGTCCCGAACATGGCGGTCTGCGGCTAGCCGCTGCTCAGGTCGTGCTCGGGGAAGGGGCGCACTTCAGCCCGCGGCAGGGTATCGTCCGGGGCCGCCGTGGCGAGCTGCTCGCGCAGTTTCTCGACTTCGGCGCGGAGGATCGCAATCTGCGCCGCGAGGTCGCCCACCAGCAGTTTGAAATGGAAATCTGCGGGCTGACTCATACGCCCGCCAGGATGTTCCAGAGCGTCGCAATCTGGGAGCGGATCTCGGCATCCGTCGCCGTGGTCACGGTTTGATCCGCCTCGAAATTAAACGTCGTGTCTTTGGCGACGAGGTTGGTCGCGTTACAAATCGTCGGCGCGAGGCTCGCGGCCATCCCGGCGGGATTCGTGATGATGGCCTGGGCGAGCTGCCGGCGCTTGGCATGCTCGGGCGTGGTCGGCGCTTCGTTCGCGACGACTTGCGCTTCTTGCGACAACAGCGAGCCGAGACGCCGGAGAAAGATCGAATCGCTGGCGAGTTTGGCTTGACTGTTCGGCGTCGTGGGCATCGGGAAGACTCCTTAAGTATCGACGACGATGGTTTTCACCACGCCATCGCCAAATTGGACTTTGAGATCACCGTCTGCACTATCGACATAAATCTGTGCGAATCCCGTCACTGTTGACGGGGCGCCGATCCCATCCGTGATCAGCAGTTTTGCAACATAGGCGATCTGCCACGGCTGGCTCGTAATCCCCAGCGTCATGCCGGTGGTCGCGGGATACAACGATCCAGCGGTGTTAAATAAAATTCCATTAGGCCACGTTCCGACCTGAAGCGTCATCAGGCCATTACTCAATAGCGTGGTTAGATTTGTACTATCGATACGGAGAATTTCCAGATCGGCCGTATTCGCGGCATTGCGTGCGTAGATCCCTGAATTGTTGGCGAGCCGGATCGCGCCCGTCGTCGCCGGGTTCGTCCCGATGCTGAGGGCCGTCCCGACATATAGCGGTGCATTGACAAAGGCGGCACTCGCGCGGAGCGTGAGCGGAACGGTTGTCTCGCCTAGAAAAATGGAGTTGCCCGTATCCATTCCCAGCAACAACGTATCCGTGCCACCAGTTGTTTTCGTGTAAATGTAACCCGCATTCGCCAGTCGCAGCGCGCCCGTCGAAGCGGGACTATTGCCGACCACTATCGACGTCCCGAAATACCCCGAGCGCGGCCGGGTCGCTCCGCTCGCCCCGAGGTCGTAGGTGTTGTCCGGCGAGAACAGCAGAGGCCCCGACGTCGTGATCCCGCCGCTGGCGGTGAGCAGCCCGCCGGCAGTTACTACTCCCGTCGTCGTCAGCGATCCCGCATTGACGGCGCCGCTCGTCGTCAGCGATCCCGCAGTGATGGCGCCCGTTAGGGTAATCGAGGTCGACCAGGTCGGCAATGTGCCTGCCCCGGTACAGTTCAGGATCCCGGCCGCGGCGGGAATCGCACTCCAGCCGTCGCCGGCGCCGGTATCGCGCGCCAGCAGCGCGCCGGTCAGATCGGTCCCGCGGACGACCAGCGCATCGTTCCACTCATCTGCCGAAATATCCGACGCCGGATCGTCAGGGAGGATCGTGACGTGCCGATGATTGATGGTACCCATACTTCTCTCTTCACCAGAGCCGCGTGATCGAGAACCAATTGCTGACGCCGCGCACCGTGTTGCCGCTGGTCAATGTGCCGCCGGTATCTTGGAACGCTTGCAGCGTGAAGACTTGCCCGTTCGTGGCTGGTCCCATCCAATGAATCTGGAGCGCCTGCCCGCCGAAGGACGCGCCCATGTAGGAAATCGAGGTCCCATCCCGCAGGAGTTGCCCATACCGCTGGCCAGTCGCATTGGCCGCGAAAAAGACCTGCGCCACGATCAAATAGAAGCCAGCAGACGGACACGTGAATTGATGGCTATTCGCGCCGGTATCGTGCACGAAGCCGACTTGCTCGTCATTCGTATTGAAGGTGACCGCGGTCCAGCCGTTCGAGAGCGTCTGGAATCCGTTATTCCACGCGGCAACGCGCGGTTGCGCGCTCGAGGCCATGACGCCGTTGAGCGTGACGGTCGATGAGAAGACCGCCTGTTGCGCGAACGTGTTCGTCTGATCGCGGCGCGCGACCTGGCTGAGCGGAATACTGGCATCCTTCAGGACTTTGCCGGTCGTGCCGCTGAACGCCGTCAGACTATCGGCGGCGGCCGAACCCGGCCCGGTGACATCGCCGCCCTTGGCGAGCAGCTCGACATCCTGCAGCGTCTTGGCCGTGATGGTTGCCGCAAATTGGTCGCCGACGACAATCGTGCGGGCGGTCGAGCCTTCCTGCGCGCGTGTGATTGTCAGCGTGTCGCCGGCGATCGTCGTGACGCGGACGATTTCGGCCGTCGAGACCAGCGCGAGCTGCCCGATCGCCCAGACGGTCCCATTGAACGGCACGGCCGGCATCAGCGCGCCCTGCCCCGTCTGCAGGACCAGCGTCGTGCCACTCGTCGCCGGACTGGGCACCGTCGCCACGATCCCGTAGCCGAAGTTCACGTGCGCGTCAAAGGCCATCAGCTGACCGTAATCTGCAGCGCGCTGATCGGAAACGACGGCGCCGGATCGCCGGAGAGAATCGTGCGCGACGCGACGAGCGCATCCCAGATGAGCATGTTGCCGCCGACGCTGGCATCGAGGATCGCAAAATGTGTCACCGTGCCCCAGTTCGCCGTCGGCGCGGGAAACGTGATCGCGACCGCATTCGACGTCACCCCGCCCGTGCCGCTGGAATTGCCGGTCGTGCCGCCTTGCGTCGCCGCCCAGTTCGTATCGAGTGGCGCTAGATTCACGCGGGCATAGCTGCCGCCCGTGACTTCGGTCCCGCCGCCACTATCGCTCGGGGCCGTTGTGAACAGCGCCATATACAGCGCCGTCGGTTTCGACCAGGTGCGCGTGCGGAATAAGTGATCAACAATTAGGTTTTCTAAGAAGTCGCTGGCCTGTGCTGTTCCCATAATAATCCAACCTGTGTTAAAGTCGCGCCATGCCACCCAAGCTCAAACTGTCCAAGACAGCGCGAATAGCCCGGCGGCGCGCGCAAGTGCGACAGTCGGTCGAGAAATGGAAAGAGGCCCATCCCGGCGCGATGCAGACGGCCCAGCGTCGCCATTATCGCCAACATGCCGAGTACTATCGCGAGAAAGCTCGGGAGTACTACTGGGCACACCGTGAAGAGAAATTGGCGTACGCCCATCAGCGTCAACAAAAACATCGCGATCGGCTGTGTGCGGACATGCGGAAGTTCACTCGCGATAGTCGACTTGAAGTCTTCGAGCACTACGGGCAGACGTGCGCCTGCTGTGGCGAAGACACATTTACCATGCTGACCATCGATCACATCGGCGGCTGTACGGCGGCGCGGCGAAAACTTGAAGGCCAAGGAGCGCGACTCGTTCGATACTTGATCAATCATGGATTTCCGCCCGGGTATCGGATCCTCTGCTTCAACTGCAATCGTGCCGCGGCGCTCAACGCACATATTTGTCCACACCATAGAGGTTGTTTCGCTCTTCCCACTTAACGGTTGCCCCACTGCCGGCCGCGCATGACGACATCGCCGACGGCGTCGGCGATCTCCTGCTTCGTGCGCGGATCGAACACGCCGCTCACATTCACGTTCACGTTGTAATTGACGCCCGGTGATGGGCCGGACAACGAAAAGCCAGGCAGTGCAAACGGATTGAACATGCCGGTCTTCGGCCGCGGGTTATAGACGGATTCCGGTGTGTTGCCGAACACGCCGACGAGCGGCCCTTCGCCCGACTCGCCGGAAATGATCTCCAGCTTGCTGACGGTGTCCTGCACGGATTTCCCGAAGACCGCGACGGTCGCGCCGGCTTGGCTGAAGTTCTGAATGAACCCGTCGCTCGCGAGGAGGAATCGGTCGCTCGCGTCTTTGACCATCGCATCGTAGAGTTGCTGCGCGGCCGCGGCGTTTTGGGTTTGCGCTAAAAGCATCTCAGCTGCCCGTGCGGCTTCCTGTATGGCTTTGTCGTATTCTTCCTGCGGCGTCTTGGTCCGTGCGACTTGACCGGCCTCGGCACCCTCGCCGACGAGGCCGCGCCGCTCGTAGGCGGCTTTCTGCAAGTCATTAATCTTTGAGAACGCATCGGCGAGGAGCGCCGTCGTCTGATCCATCAGCTCGCGATTCTTCGCCGCGATCTGATCGCTGAGCGCCGCATGTTTGGCGCCCCACTCATCGAGGAATTTCAGCCGCTCCTGTTCGTGCTTGGCGACGATCGCGGCATACTCGAATTCATCCTCGACCAGATTCTCCTGGCGGCGCTGCTCTTCATCGAGCGCCGTCAGCGTCGTGACCGCGTTTTTATCGAGTTGCGTCTGCAGCGTTTTGAGATTGTCGATTTGGCCGCGCAGACTGTAATCGCCCAGTGATGTTTGCGTCCCTCGTTCCGCGCCGGCTTGCTGTTGGCGAAATTCGACCAAGCGCCGATCCATCTGCGCCTGCAGTTCGCCGCTTTGTTGTTTCAGGAGCTTTTGGCCTCGTTCCAATTCCCGATTAATGGCCGTGACCTGACCGAGCGTCAGGCCATAGTAGGCCGCCACGTTTTTGGCATCGATGCCTTGCTGCAGCAGATACTTCGCACCTTCTTTCGTCTCACCACTAATGCCGGCGAGCGTCGTGCGCTGCTGCAGCAAGCTGCCATTGATCAAGTCGACGGCTTTCTTGTGATCCTCGAGAAAGGCTTGGCGCTTGGCCAATTCGACGTTGATCGCCTGTTGCGCGGCCTCTTGGGTTTGATAGGACTGGCCGGTCAGCTCAAGCGCCCGTTTAAAGACATCCGCTTGCGCCTTGCCGGCTTCCTCCGCGGCGCTGGGAAGGCCCAAATAGGCGACCGTTAATTTCTCGATGGCCGTCGTGAGTCCGGTCGCTTCGCCGATAACCTTGCCGAGCTGCCAGCTGCCGATCGCGGTGCCCGCGACTAATGCGGCCGGTCCGAGCAAGCCGAGCGATCCGCCGGCGGTTTCGGCGATCGTGCCCAGTTCCTTCAACGCGCCGATTTCATGCCCGATGCTGATCCCCGTCAAATTGAGGATCCGATCGACCTGGTTGAGTTCATTGCTCAATTTCGAGAAGCCGGAGGTCCCGCCACCAGTCGGCGTCGTCATCCGCTTCGCCGCTTTGTCGACCGCATCGGCGCCCTTCTCGAGTTTCTTCAACCGCAGCACCGCATCATCGGCGCCCGCTTTGAAATTCTCGAAATCGGCGACGAATTTGCCGCTAATCGCCATGCCCTATTCCATCTCTGCGACGCTGCGCGTCAGTTCCTCGAGCAGTAGTTCATGGACATCGCAATCCAGATCTCTCACCCACTCATAGCGCCAGCCATAGCGGCAGGCGATCGCGAGGTCGCTGAGGATGTCATCCCGCCAGCGCGGCGTTTTTTTTCCTCGGTCCGCTCCTCGAGCATCGCGACTTCGTGCGCCATCACGGCATCTTTCACTTCCTCGAAATCGTCGGGGTCCAGCGCATCGAGCGCGACGGCGAGATCGTCCCGGCCGGCATGGCGGATCGGCGGCCAGTCGGCTGGCGACCAGTCGACCAGGTAGGCCACACACCGCGCGCGGCCGGTCTCGAGCGAGTTGACGACCAGCGTGCCATCGTCTTTCTGTGTCGACATCCGCCGCAGCATGTCGCGATACTCGCCGGCCGTTAGCCGTTTCTTGACCGCGATCCACTGGCCATCGGACAGCGCCAGGCGTTTGGTTTCTCCCGTCGGTGGTCCGTACATCAGGCGACCCTTTCATCCGGCGCGCCTAATTTGGCGCGCAATCGACCCTCGACAATGTCGCATTCCAGCACCGGCCATTCCCAGACGCCGTGCTGGTGCGGTGCGAGGAAGTACAGCGGCTGCTGTTTCAGGTTATACGCGTTCATCCAGACGACGCGCCCACTCGCCCGCCAGTCGCCATTCTCGCGCGTGATCGTGTAGCCCTCGAGCCGCGCCGCGTCGTAGTACGCCCAGCGCAGCGTCGCGGTCACGCCGCGAATACTGCCCCGCACCGCCGCACGTTACGGCAACTGCGACCAGGGGCCGGCGCCGACGAAATTGCCGCTGATACTGACCGCGCCCGTTGCCGAGACATTGATCGCGGCATCGAGATAGGCCAAGCCTTTGAAGAGGAATGTCGGGTCGGTCGTGCTCGGCACCAGCTCGAGCATCACCGGGATATCGGCCGCCGCGGCATCGAATAGCACCGGCGACGTGGCCGAATTCCACCAACCGCCGATTGTGCCTTTGACGTCGGGCAACCCGACGACATACTGCTTGTTGGTATCCTGGAAGGCCGTGACATCGACCGTGTCACGCGCTTGATTGAGCGTCCAGGCATTCAGATCCGCGACGACGACCGTGGTCGCCCCACCCGTCGGATCCATTTTCACCTGGCCCTTACTGCCGTGGCGTCTGCCTGCCATGATTGCACCTCATTGCTACTCGTGTCCCCGATCGCCCGTTAGGTACTCATCACGACGCGATAATGCCCGCCCCGATGAAACCAGAGAATCGACGCGTCGACCTCGTCGCGTTCCGTCGCGCGGATGCGCGTCTCGCGATAGCACGCCATCGGTGCATAGCCTGTCACCGTGAGCACTTGTTCCTCGAGCAGGACATCGATCCGCGCCGCCGCCGCTTTGATGTTCTTGACCGTCACCGTCCCGAGCTCGACCGCTTTGACGAGATACAACGCATCCTCAAACGCGCGCGCCTCGAATTCCCGCTCGTCGCTTTCCTCGAGCAGCGACACGATCACAAACTGCTTGGATCCCGGCGGCGCGATTTCCCAGTAGACGCCGTTCGGCATCAGCCCGAGCAGGGTCGTGTCACTCGACAGCCGCTGAATCAGCGCCTGGTCGATCTCGGAGGAATCAGGCATCACCCGTGACCTGCAGCCCTTCGTCCCGCATCATCGTTTTGAGTTCTTGATACATCTGCCGCCGCCGCCGCCGCGCAATTGGCACGAACACCTTGCCCGCCGGCATGATGCCGCGATCGGCGCCGAGACTGGTGTGCCGCGCGACCGTCCCGTTCTCGTAGATGAAGGCGTGCTTCGCCTTGTTCCTGACGATCGAGAGCTGCCCGAACCCACCGAGCGGCTTGTGTTCGATCTGCACGCCGAGCCGGAGGTTGCCCGTACGCCGCGGATACGCCTGGAAGATCGACGACTTCGCTTCCTCGGCGGCGTTCTCGACGATGTCGCGCGCCCGCTCGCGCAGACGGGCCGGCAGCTTGGTCAAATCGACCTTGAATTCTTCGAGCCCTTCAAACGTGAACGACGTCGCGCTCATGTCGTCAACAACTCCTCAGCGATCAGGACATGGATGATGTTTGCCTCGTCGGGATTCCGCAGCCCGTTCACATTGAACGTCCGCGCGCGGCCGAGCACGGGATCGTTGAACGTAATCACCGTTTTGGTCGTGACGTCCTTGTGATAGGGAATCGTGATCAAATGCGTCGCCGACGCGATCACCGTGCCGGCCGCCGTACGCTCGAGATCGCGTGCCGTCGCCGGCGTGATGTAAGCCTCGACATAAGCCGGCGTCAAATCGGTAAGGCCTTCGGTAAAGCCGCCATCACCATCGGGAATCGGTGGGCCGGGATTCTGCAACCGGATCCGCTTGTCGCGCAGGCCGGCGGCAATATTGACCGGACTCATGCGACCACCGGATCGCGCGTGCGGCGCAGTAGACTGACAATCACCGGCGACAGATCCACGCCGGCCTCGTGTTGCGGCCCTTCGTCGTGCCGATCATCGCCACGAAAGCGCCAGAGTTCGCTCAGTTGCAGCAGAATCGCGGCGTGGACTTGTTTGGGGACCGTCATGTCATTCGTCCACGCGGCCGTGATGCCGCGCCAGTACTCGGTCGCGTTGCAGTAGTCGAGAATCACCGCTTCGGCGTGCGCGAGTTTGAGCACGAGATCGGGATTGCTCGTGTCGGCATCCGTCGTGACCGGCAACCGGAGATGCGCTTGCGCTTGCGTCAGTCGGACCAACGCCATCAGTTCACCGTGTCATCGCTGGTCTCGAGATCGAGACTCAGGCGATCGCCCTCAGGTTCGGCCGTGCGCGTCTGCGCGATCAAAATCACGGTCTGGGCTTCAAGCTCTGCGACCCGCGTCCGAAGCGTTCCTAGCTCGGTTGTGGCGGTCTCAAGGGCATTCTGGACGTAGGACCGGACCACCGGCGCGAGGCCATCGATGATCGCGCGCAGATCGGCTTCGGTCATGCGACCCTCGCGAGCGCGTCACTCAACCACTGCCGCGCCAGTGCGCTCACGATGCCCGGCGACAGTTCGTTGGTCATCGCGGGTGCGCCGGCCGGTGGCTGGACCGCTGGCGGCCGGGCTTTCGCGAACGGCTGATCCGCATCGCGCTCAGCCAGCGCCTCAAGCGAGTAGTACTGCTGTTGCATGTACAACGAATCGCCGCCGGCGACCGGCCCGACGCCGTAGTACTTCGCGCGCGTCTCGTTCGGACTTAACGTGCCAGACGCCGCTTGCGCCGCCTTCGAGCGCGTCTCGCTGTCGAGCCAGATCAGATCATCGACGTCGAATTCAGTGCCGTACTGCGTCCCGTTGATCGGCGCCGTCAGCCCGAGGCCTTCATCGAGCGCCTGCTCGAAGTTCACCAGCAGACTTTGAATGCACTGCGAGTAGTACTGCTGAATCAGCGGCTCCGAGTTCGCATACGCGGGCGCCGCGCCAACGCCGACCATGTACGCCGGCACGTGATAGACGCTGCAGATCTTCTCATCCGTCCACTTGAGCTGATCGATCAACTGCGAATCGACCGCATTGACCGCCATGCCTTCGTATTTCAAGCCGTCGCCGAGCACGGCGACTTTGCCGACGTTGTCGCCGGTGAAGTTCTGATCCCAGTAGTCCTTCAGCCGCTTCGCGGTCTGATCCGAAATCGATCCGGGCGCCGTCAACACGCCGCCGGGCTGTGAGCCGGTGGCGAAAAACTTCGCCGAGTTCTTCTGAATCGTCAGCCCCTGCGACGCCGCATACCCGCACGCGAAGATCGGGGAGACGCCAATCAATGGATGAAAGATCGGGCACATCGGATCATGAATGATCTCGCGCGCCGGAATCGCCAGGCTGTCGTCGGGGAGCTCCGACAGCCAATCGCGCCTGACTTGGTAGTACACCGACCCGTCGGGCGCGACCAGCGGCTGCACGCGCGTCGGATCGAGGATGTAGAGCGCAATCACGACGCCGCGGTTGTCGCGCTGCTTGAGCACGTAGGTATTGCCCTGCAGCAGCTTCGAGATCATCCATTGCTGCACGAAGGTCGACGGCCGCTGGTAGCGATTGGGTTTCCGCAGCACGGGCGAGAACGCCGGATTGTCGGTCTCGGTCCAGATGCCATCGTCGTCCTGCTCGACGAGACGCAAGCACAGCTTGCCGATGTCCGAGGCAATGAGCGTCACGCACGCGAACACGGTCGGATTGGTGACGACGGAATCCGGGCTGACCGAGACGTTCGACTGCCAGGCGCCGGTATACGGTTCGCGCACGATCGTCGTCCAGCCGCCACGGCTCGTCGAGACCGGCGTCAGTGGCGGCAGCAGTCCCTTCGAGATCGTGATGACGTACCCGAAGATCCGCATTGGCGTGCTACTTCGGCTGTGCTTCGGTCAGCATCACGAAGCCGCAGCCGACCAGCGTCATTGCGAGGTTGTAGTCGGTCACATCGTAAACATCGCCTTCGGGATGTTCGATGGTGTGATCGATCGTGTGATAGGTCAGCGCCGTGACGCTGACACTGCCGAATTCCTGTTCCGTCGGAAAATCAGCCATGACATCACGCGGTGTAGGTCGCGACGGTGTACTGCACGCCGCCGGTGCGGCCGCGTTTCCAGTTCACATACCGCTCGGCGCGGAGGCCGACCAGATTGTTCTGCCAGAACGACGTGAACACGGTCGTCGCATCCGGCGCCGCCGGCGCGTCATTCATGTCGACGGATGCTTCCGTCGAGACATCGATCGTGACGCCGCCGTCATCGGCATAGAGCACCGTCGACGGCGCAATAAGAATCACATTGTTACCGGCCGACTGACTCGGCACGACGTTGATCCCCATCGCGGTGCCGCCACTCACCGTCAGATCGCCAAACAACGGTTGCCCGAGGGCATTGAGCGCCGAGCCGAGCGCCGCCGCGTTCGTCTCCGACATGATGAGCGTCGCGCCGGCCGTCGAGATGCCGGCCGCGGTCATGGCGTTGATGAGGGCTTGGATGTCGGTGCGCGCATTCGCCGGCGTCGTGCCTGCGGTCGTGATCGGCGTGACGCCGTTCGTGATGCTGCCCGGCGACACGTTGGCGACCGCGGCCTTGCTCGGATCAGTGAATTCGACATCGAGGAACGCCGCGATGCCGTTGATCATGTCCGCGCGAATCACGGCTTCCGCCGACGGCGTCGAGTTCCGCGCGAGCTCGTCGGTGATCACGATGATCCCGGCGCATTTCGTGATCGCCAGCGTGATCGTGCCGAACGCCAGCTTGCCCACGGGTTTCGGTGCGTTCTGCCCGACCCACTTGTAGGTACCGCCGCCGGTCTGAATCGGCACCGACACGTTGAACGGAACCTGGCGCAACCCGGGAATGCGGCCGAGGATCGTCGCCGGCCGCAGCAACTCAAGAAATTCCGTCGCCAACGGCTTGAGCGGCGCGAGTGGGCCGGCCCACGTCGCATCCGTCGTCGTGCCGGCGGCAACGGCCGCCTTGAGCACCATCGCCACTTCCGGCGTCGAATCCTCCCAGCGCTTCGCATACTCCTGCGCGAGCATCAAATTGCCGCGCGTCGCCAGTAGCGACTGCACGTAGCGGGTAAAGGCCGTGCCCTTCGTGACATTGGCTTTGACCGAGATAATCGGCGTGCCCCCGCGCGACTCACTCGCAGCTTTGGTCTCCGTCGCCTTGATGACAGGCACGGCTGCCGCAGCATTCGACTTCTCGAGCGCACGGAGTCGGACGAGATGCGCGTCGACCGCAGCGACCTCGCTCTCAAGCTCGTCGTATTCCTTAGTCTCGCCCTCGTCGAGCGTGATGTTCTTCTCCGCGGCCGTCGCCATGATGGCGTTGAGCCGCGCCGCTTTGGCCGCGCGCGTGGTCTCAAAACTCGTGATTTGCTCGGCGATGGTCATAGCTTTTTTCCTTTGCTGCGCCGTGGCACATACGACGGGCAGAACCGCCGGCGGCTGGCTGGCGAGATCCAGCGCTTTGATGGATGTGATCGTCGCGTCGGCATTCGCCGGAATCGCGACCAGGGAGAGCTCAAGCACTTCGGATTTCAGGAATCGGAACCCGCCGGTTTCCTTGTTGAACGCTTCCTCGATCGACCGGAAGCCAATCGACACGCCGGCCAGCAGCCCCGCCTTGATCGACTGCCAGGCCTCCTCGATGCGATCGCGCACCGTACCGGGCTCCGCGAGCTGCGGGAGTGTCGCCTCAAAGTCGAGGCCTTCGGCGCTCGGCTTCTTGAACTTGACCTGGCCGACCGGCTTGCGCGTGTCGTGGTACAGCAGCAAGGGAACAGGATTCTTGAACGTGATCCCGAGCGGCTCGATCACGTCGCCCATGCGATCGGGCTCCGGCGTCGAGGCCGTGCCGCGGATCACGCGCTGCTCGTCGTCGACCGCTTTGACGTGCAGGAAGCCGTAGGCGCGGCGCACCATTGGCGCCGCAGGATGAGCTATCGCTTAACTTTTTGTGGCACGAAATGGCCGCCGGAATGGTAGGCGCTCGCCGTAATCGGCGACGTACTCGTTCACAGCCTCCCGGATCACGCTTGAGAGCCGCAAACCGTTTGCATCGGCGACACGACGCAATTCAAGGCGTTGCGCTGGAGACACACGAATGTGGATCTGCGTCGTCACCGGCGCATCCGATATGAGCGGCCGACCGCGACGTTTACTCATCTCCACTCTGCAAAACATTGTCAACTTGAGACATGCGCACGACGGGCAACGCCGAAAACTTATAAGGCGTGCGCATGCCTCCGGACGCACTTCTGAGCGAAGGCGATGTTCTCAGCCGCGCGATCAAGCAAATCACGTTCGGCTAACCAAGGCGTGGCTACACGCACGACGTGTTTACCGTCCTTCAAAAAAATAACAGGCCTCAAAAAGGACATCGCCATGCGTAACCAATCAATGGCCATGAGGCAATCGTGGGATAACTCGTCGGCGGCAGGACGGTACGAACGTCTCGAGTTGGCGTGGATTCGCTTGGAACGCTTCACCGGCCGCCTCCGAGCACGAGGATCTGATATTCCTTCGGCTTGTCGACGGGCCCTATCATCGCACTAATCGCCTGCAAAATGGCATCAATCCCGTCGATCTTGTTCGGTGATTCCGGCCCTTCTTTCTTCGGCAGCAGCGAATCGTCGATGCCGCGCGTCACGACGGTGTTACTCGCCATCCACTTCAGACACGAATTCCCGTCATGCTTGAACCGCCCGTGTAACACGCGCGTCTCGAGCTCACGCGCCGGTGGCGTGATGTTTTTCCGGCTCTTGTCGAGAATCGCCGCCGCATAGCCCGACGCCGCCAGATTCGACACGACCCCGGCCGACCCGAACTGGTCGAACCGCAGCGCGACCACGTTGAATTGCTGGCACCACGCGCGGATGTCGGCCTCGATCTTCGCGTAGTCGACCATTGTGCCTTCGGTCAACTCGAGCAGCCCGTCACGCACCCAGCCCGCATAGGCCGGCACCGTGCGCGCCCGCGCCGCGACGACTTCCCGCGGCAGGTAGAACTTCACGAAGGCGCAGATGTCGGCGCCACGCTCGAAACACAACGCGACCGCGGCCAGGTCATCGAGCTGCGCCAGGTCGGCGCCAATCCAGCAGCGAGCGCCGGCAAAGTCCCCCAGTCGCAGCGTCGGCTCCGCGCACGCATCCCAGCGCGACATCGACAACCACGACCGCGCCGACTGCAGCCATTCGGAACACACCTTGATGCGGAACTCGCCCTCAAGACCCGGTGTCTGCTGCGCGTCCTGGCAGTACTGCCGGACCCAGTCGAGCGTCGGCGTAATCCCGATGAGCGGATTGGCTTTGATCCACACGCGTTCATCGCGCCAGTCGTCACCGTCGTCGAGCGTATAGATGATTCCAAGCAGATGATCGGCGTCGAAGACCTGCTGCAGCACTTTGGTGACCGCGGTCCGCAGCGCATAGCCGACCGACAGCAGATCGTATCCAGCGGTCGTCGGGCAGAGCATCAGCGGATTCACCCGCGCGCCCTGCGCCGACTTCAGCACGTCATGCAGCCCGAACTTCTGCGCGTGCGATTCGTCCAGCACGATGCACGACGGATTTAAGCCATCTTGCGTCGACGCTTTGGCGTTGACCGGCTTGATCGTCCCGTCGGTCGTGAGAATGCTGTTGGCGAGGGCGTCGGCGCCTTGATCGCGCAACCACGCCGAGCGCCCGACCATCTGCTGCGCGATCCCGAACACGATCCGCGCCTGGCTGCCGGTCGTCGCGCCGCAGACGACCACCGCGCCCGGTTCGTGTTCGCGTAGTACGTGAAACAACGCGAGCCCAGCCATCAGCGTCGACTTCGCCGCCTTGCGCCCGACCTCGAGATAGAGCTGGGTGAACCGGCGCCGTGCCGCATGCGCGCGATGCCGCCAGCCGAACAGCGTCGACACGAGAAAGATCTGCGCCGGCTCAAGCCGGATCGTCGCCGTCGCCCACTTCCCTTCGATGTGCGGCAGCCGCTCGAGGAACGCACACGCTTCCATCGCGTGCGCGTCGCTCCAGACGTACGGCCAGCTCGGATCGGTCATCGCCCGCATCGTGTCGCGGTCCTGCCGCTCGCACGCGAGCTTCACCCACTGACACGCCGCGATCCGCCCGCTCAAAATGTCAGTGCAGTACTGCCGCGCGATGCCAACGTAATCCCGCGACGACGCCAGTTTCACCGTCTTGCGAGCCGTCGGTCTCCGCGCCGGCTTGCGGCCGGCACGTGGTTGCCACCGACCGCGATACTCCTGCGTCACCCGCACAACGCGTTTCAGCAGTTGCTCGCTCGCACTCAACTTCTGTTTTTTCACGGCCGCTAAGTTCTAACAATTCTGCAGGGCGAAAGCAGACTTGCACGCATTGGCGCTACAAAGTCCGCGCATTTTTGGGAAGAAATGCTGCCCGTCGGTTTCGGATGTGCAGTTGTGTGCAACCTCGAAGTGCCCGCCCCTGCACGGAGTTGCACTCGGTTTTCGTACTTTCGCCTTCGCCTAGCATACGCGTTCAGTTACGGGAATCCTCGAACCAGTTACAGTTTCGAGCGCGCCGATCCCCGCTTGGCCTCGGCGGCCGACTTGCGATCGTGGCAGGCGGCGCAGAGGGCTTGCGTGTTGGCCTCGAGGTCCAGTCCACCTTCAGCGAGCGGGACGATGTGATCACGAATCGTCGCCGGTTCGACCCGGCCGACCATGTAGCAGTGAACGCAGAGCGGCTGCTCGTCGAAGAGCCGGTGACGCAGTTGCTGCAAGGCGTAGCCGCGGATGCGAGGTGAGGACGTGCGCGCCCAGGGGGCACCCCGGCCTCGAGCTGGCCTGACCCGTGGCGGTAAAGACGGCATGGTTCAGGCCTTGCTAATCGTCAAGTTATACTTATTCGGCATATCGCCTCGGGGATACCCAATGCCGAATCGGTACGACATTTTCCGCGAACAGTTTGCCGAATCGAACGATCGGTTTCAGCAAGCGATCCTGCAGGCCATCCATGCTCATCAAGCTGGGGTCGCGGTGCTGGGAGAACTGCTGCGTGCCGTCGGTGACCACGAGACGCAACTTGAGGAAAGCGTTGAAGAACTCAAACGCATGGTTCTTGAGCAAGGCACCGAAATCCGAGCCTTGCGTGATCGGCTGAACGGCGGCAACAGGCCATGAGTGAGATTAGCCGCGCGCGGCAATCCAGCCGTTTAGCGCGCGGATCGGAATCGCGCATTCGTTGAACTCCAGCCGGTTCGCATCCTCCACGATTTCATCGGCGTCTTCGCGCGCGTACCGACCCGCGCCGGCTAGCGTGTCGGCATAGCCGAGACGATTCGGCCGCCACCAGCCTTGATGTTCCACCGACCAGATCACGACGTCGTCGTCCTGGTCCGTCATACGTGCACCGTGCCACCGTCGCAGAAGCCGGAGACGTGCGGACAATACGGCATGAACGCATCGGTAAACGCGCAGAGATCCGCTTCGGTGACACGCGAATGGTAGCTTTCAAAAATCCCCCACTCGAACTTCACCGTGCGCTGATGCAAGCCCGCCCACGATGGTGGAACCGAGCCACCGTCCCACTCGGGCACGACATAGCCGACCAGGCCGGCGAGGCGTACGGCGGTTGTCTCAAGGCCCTTGCCCTCGTAAACCGGATCGAGATTGCTGATCTTGTTTCCGCCTTGCGCCAGCAATCCGATCGTGCCCTGCTCCTGACACCAGAACCAGCACTCGTCTTCGGGAATCCCGATCGCGCCGTGTCCCGGCGTGAAGTGTAACCAGCATTGCGCGGCCGGCACCGCGTCGCGCACGTTGCAAATGAGCGTCTTTTGTCGATTCGTGTCGTTACCGAGCGGGCCGTTTTGTTCCCAGCACGGAAACACAATCGGAATCAGATCGCTGCAGCGGCCAACACTCTCGAGCACGCGGTCGGGTTCCCGATCGTCGGTCGCACAGACGACGGGAATCAATCCATCGGCGACGAGCTCGGCGAGATCGCGCGCGACGCGATCGGGATCGTCGGTGAGCTCTGGGTAATCGTTCGCGTACGGCAAGCCGGCCGCGTTGTAGACGAAATGCGTATAGCTTCGAGCGCGGTAGGCCTTCCGCATAGTCGCGCGCCAGGTGTCGTCGTAGCAGCCGTACGCGGGCGTCCAGATGCGTTGCCCATCGCCATACGGGGCACCGGCCATCGCGCCGGGAATACAAAACGAGCCCTTCCAGACGTCGAGCTCTGGGAATGGCGGCGTCGGCGGCTCGAGCGACGTGATCGTGAAGCGCGGCGGACTCGTTTGCGCCGTGATGTCAAGTGTCGCGTTGATGACGCCGAGCGCGTGAAGACCATCCCAGCAGAGAAAGACGCCGTTAATGAGCGTGAAGGTTTCCCAAACGCCAGCTGCCTTCTCATTGGTGCGAATACTCGATCCGCCGCCATTCTCGGCGGTGACGTAATAGCCATCACAGGTCCGCAGCGCGTACTTGTTCTCGCCGAGATCTTGCAGGTCGAACGTTTCCCACGGACCGGCTTCACTGCGATCAGCGTGCATCGCGATGGGCGCCCCGAGCTCGCGCGTATCGATGCCGCCGCCCTGTTCCGCACTGACGTACCGGCCGAAGTACTGCAGCGTGATTTTCATGCCTCACCTCGCGAAACCGAACGATGCCACGCAGCGAAGGATCCATTCGTAGAAGCGCCTCACGGTAGATCGCGTCGCCGGCCATTCCGTGTTATTGGCCAACTGACCCGACGCGACGTATTGCACCCAAGCCTTCGGCAAGCCCGTCGCTGGGTCGGTCCCTGTAGACGAACCCGATCCGAAAATTCCGTACGTCGTGTGCGGCCACTTATTGTTGGTCACGGTCAATTGGTCGCACTGAGGCGAACCGCTGAAATACACCTGTGAGCTCAGACCGGCACCATAGAACTCATTGCTGTCGATAGTCAGTTGCATCGGGCCAGCTTGAATCTGGAGCATCTTGTTCGTGCCGGTGTACTTACTGGGCGAGAGATCCTCGAACACGTTGTGATGGATGTTTACGCGGGCTAGGCGCTGGCTCGGATAGTTGTTATCGTGACCCAAGAAACTGATCGCGCCCGCTGAACACGAAAAGCGGTTCTGTCTGATTTCGACATCCTCGACGGTCGAATAGGGCGCCGTGCCACTCTGATTCCGCGGCGTCAGCACCAGTGCGAATCCGTCCTGACCGTGGCCGCCCCACGAATAACTGAATGTGTTGTTTTCAATCAGGACGCGCTTCGCATTCTTCAACTCGAAAATGTTTTTGACGCCGACCGCTTGCTGCTGCCACGCGGCGCGCTTGGTGATCGTGTTGAGACGGATGGTGATGTCGGCGGGCACGTACTCGGAACTCGGCGGATCCGACCCGCCAAACATCACCGTCTCGCTGCCGCCGCAGAGATAACAATCCTCGATGAGGATCGGGCCGAGTGATTTCCAGGCACAGATCGCCTGCGTATCATCGCCAGGATAGGGACCAAAACAGAGATCGATATGGCAGCGCGTGATCGTGACGTTCGCGGCGTTGGCGGCGATTCCGCGGCGCGCACCAGTCGTCGTGTCGCCGAGAATGCGGCAGCGGTCGATGATCGGATTCGCGCCGGCGAGCTGCAGAATGTCGGTCCATTTCCCGTGCGAGATCTGCAGACCGCTCAGTCGGACATCAGCGGCCTCGAGAATGATCTTGTCGCCGAACGCTGGGGCCGACTCCGTGTCGGTGATCCGCGTCGTGCCGCTGTGTTCCGAGATGATCTGAATGCCGGCCGTTCGGATTGTCAGCACCGACGGATAGACCAGCGAGACCGCACACACGATGACATCGCCGGGAACGGCTGCCAGCAGCGCCTCGTCGAATTCGGCCGGCGTGCTGACGATGGCGGCTGGCGGTTCTGGTGGCGTGACGGCATCGAGCTCGACGAGCGCTTGATTCAGGTCGGCCTGGGCGTGGCGGATGCAGGCCTTTGCCGCCTCAATGCTCATGCGCTAGTCCTTTCGGCGATCGAACCACGATCGCACCGTCCACCCGAGACAAAACGCAAACGCCAGCCACATCAGCTCGAGTCCGGTCATTCAGAAAATCAGCGTCAGCGTCAAGACCGCGAGGCCGATCGCGAGCAAATTGAAGCGCGCCGACACTGGCCAAGCCGCGAGTGCGAAACAACAGAACGCCAGCACATAGGCCAGCAAATGCAGGCGACTCATTCAGGCCTCCTCTCGCATCACATCCATTGGCGCCGCTCGATCTCCACGAGTGCAATCGCCACCGCGTGCGTGAAACTGAGCGCGCCTTCTGGCCGCGCGAATTCTTCACCGGCGCGATTCATGACATTGATGCTCCAGGCGAAGGGCTGGGCGCCGCAGGGACCGCAACAGATCGAGACGATGAAGCCCGCACGCCCCAGAGTCTCGAGATAACCAATTGCGTCGCGCTCGTCCAACATCAGGCTCCCAAAAGTGGTCATCGGCGAACCCGTTTGACGTCGAGCAGCGCGTTAAACGCCTCTTGGCCGCCGCACGTACAGGGACCGGACGCATCGTTGGACTCCGGCAACCGTGCCGGACACATGGCGTCGTGGGCCACGTAGATTTCGGCGACGAGCATTAACCGGCCACCCAGCAGCCGAAACGATCGCCCGTCCGGTTGAATCGTATTGACCAACTCGAGATCGAAGGTTTCGCGACCGACCGTTAAGGCGACGCGCTGCACGCTCACGGTTCCTCGATCCGAATCCCGTCTTGCAATTGCAGCCAGCGTCTCTTGAGCAGATACATCTGCGTGCGCTGCCCTTTCACGTCGACCACATGCAGCCGGCGGTATTGATCGCGATATGTGAAATCGGCTTCGTACGTGCTGACCATCAGCGCGCGATCTTCGTACGGACACAACAACGGAAAGACGACGTGATGGCGCAGCTCGGTGATCTCGCCGGCGGCGGCTCGAGCCTTGAGCAACTGCCAATGCGCCGCCTCGCGTTTGGAATCGAACGTGATCCCGTCGACCATCACGCGCGTGTTGCCGTACTTCGACCGCGTGTCGGCATCGGTCTTTGCGACGGCTTCAGCCAACGTCACGGACTCCCAGCCACGCGTGGAGATATCGCTACCCTCCGTTCCGTTTCGCGCGGATCTCGTACGCGATCTTGTTCGTGCATGCGAGGCTGTTGTGGCACGGCGGATCGTGTTCGCAGCGACCGAACCGGCTCTTCAGGATCCGTTCGGCGAGCGTCGTTTCTTGCCGCGTCAGCGGTTCGTCGTCGACGTCAGTTTTTTGACGTCCACAAGCTGTGGATGGGAGGACCTGAACAGGCGTCTGTACTAGCTTGTTCTTATACGTAGTAGAAGAAGAAGACGAAGAGTTGCCCTCCGGTTGAACCGAGCCTGAACCGCGGTTGAATCGGCCGGCCGCGCTGAGCTTGCCTTTAAGTGATTGCAGTTGCTTATAGATATGTTGCTTTTCGCGCTCGCGCTCGAGACGCGGTTGTACGAGTGTACCATTTTGGAGAATGAAACAGCGCGAAAGGTTAGGCCACATAGCCGCAAAGATCGAGCGTGGGATTTTGCACAGGCGCGCCAGCTCGTCAGGATCGGCCGGCAGCACCTGTTCCATCCAGCACAAACAGAGCAGCGTGATATAGGCGCCGCGCTCGGCCATTCGCATACTGATCACGTTCGGGTCGGACAGAAAGTCCTTGGGATAGAACTGGAATGCTGGGGATTTTTCCGCCGCCATGACCTCCCCTGTCACGCGAGCTCGAGGTTCTTGGCGCGCGGCCCTTTCGCCGTGCGCTCGATTGGAAGAAACGTGACGTAGAGGCCGACCGTCAGCGCGTCGAAGTCCGCGGCGCGGACAAAGTCGCTGCGATGAAAAAAGTATTTGCGGCCCTCCGCGAACAGGAAGCCGTAGCCTTTCTCGGGGATGAGGGTCGCGACCTGGCCGACGACGCCTTGTTGCCGCGGCGCTTCTTCTGGCAGCTCGCCGTCGAACCGATCCTCTGGCCTTCTACGATTCATGGATTCGCCTCGAAGAACGCTTGCGCGAAACCGGCCGGTCTCACGCTGCGAAGCTGGCCGCGATTCGCGGTCGGCGGATACCGGGCCACGCGCCTCCCCGTCCATCCAGGTGTCGAGCGCCAAGCGAATCAGGTCTTCGACCGACTGCCCACGCACGCGCGCCAGGACCTGCAGGTCGGTCCACGCGTCCAGGCTCGGCATGTATTCGCACACGAGCCGCCCATCGTCAGCTAGCAACCGAAACGTGGGCGGCTCGTCGGCCTCGATCGCCATCGACATCACTGGTTCGGCACCTCCGTCGCTACACCCACGAGGCGCGCGACGCCTGGCACGACGGGTCGATACACCGCGCCCGCCGCCGTTTTCTTGCAGCGTTCGTACGGGCCGTTCGCGCCTTTCGGCCGCGTCTGCCACGAGCCATCGGGTTGCATCGACATGACGTCGTCGGGCTGCGAGCGGTTATCGGGATGCTCCTCATTGATGAGGGCGGGATCGATGGGTGGCTGCCCATCGCGGGTCAGACCCTGCGCGTAGTGGCCGGCGGTGAGCGTGTAGTCGCCATCCCCGAGGTCGTTGTACTGATCGGGCGCGAACACTTCGATCACCGTCAACGCGGGGGGGATCGCGGTCACCGTCACGAAGCTGGACCCGGGGTCGACGTGGATGTCAGTCATAGCGCCTCGCAGTCAGAGCGTTTTGAGTGAGAACCGACCGCCGTTCTTGGTGATCAGCCCCGCCTGATTGAGCTTGTAGATCAGATTCGGAATCGGCTTGCGACTCATGCCGACGGCGATCGCGAGCTGCGTGGTGTTCATCTCGCCGTGCAGCAGGAGCGCATCGATCACCTTCGCGCACGACGGCCCGAGCTTCGCCTTCCACGCTTCCCACACCGCCGAGGCGCGCGCATTCGGGGGCGCCGTCTCGCCCGCGGTGGGACTCGACGCCGATGACGCATCGGTGACGCCGGCCGCGTCGAGCTCGCCGAACACCGCCTGCAGCGCGCGATAGAGCGGACTCAACTGCCGACGGAGCGCCGACAGCGCGCGATCGGCGTCTTCACGCGCCCGCGCCGCCTTGACGTCGGCATCGTTGACGGCGCGGTGCAAGCGGCGCACCTCGCTGCGCAGCGATTCGATCTCCTGATCACGAGCATCCACGCCAATGTCGATGACCGTGCCGTCGGTGATCGCTTTGAGCGCCATCATGCTTACCGCGCGGCGCCTGCAACGGCGCTCTCGACATGCGCCGGCAGCGCCGCGAACCCCTTGAACGCCCGCTCGAGCAGACTCGACGTGCCGCACCGTTCGATCTGGCGGATGGCTTTGATCGTCAGCCCGATCGCCGCCAGGTTCAGCCGCACTTCGAGAAACTGATCGCACGCGATGACGTAATCGAACCGTTGATTCGTTTTCCGGTTGATCCACGCGAGTGCGTTGTCGCGGTGCCGGGTGAGCGATCGAAACATTTCGAGATCGCCGCCGCGATCCGGGTGGTACTGCTGCGCCAGGCGCCGATAGGCCTCGCTCACCTGCGCCTCGGTCGGCGCGGGATCGTGCACCCCGAGCGCGTCCTGCCACGCGAAATCTTCCTTCAGCTTGCGTGAGAAGTAGACCGCGACCCCGACGTCGAGCGGTTCGACCCCCGGCGTCATCGCGCCCCGGAGATTCAGCGGGACGTTCGAGGAGATGACCGCCGAGGGCGAACCCATGCGCGCCAACTCGTTGATGAGCGCATCGCGGTACTGATTCGCGGTCCGCTTCCAGGACGCCATGGCACGACGGTCTTGCGGGCGCGCACGAGGCCAGTCGTCCGGCCAACTCAACGGGTAGGCTTCTTTCTTGTCACTCATCGGGGCCACGGAGTCACTCCCTTTCTGCCCGAACGCGATCGAACGTTACGGCTCCTCGACGTCCACCACGCCGCAGCGGCGACACTGGACCCACTGATGCGCGATCGCGAGATTCGGTTCGCCGATCACCACCCAGTCGTGGCCGATCCAGCAGCGATCGATCCGCACGGGCACAATCGATCGCAGCGTCCAACCGAGGCCGAACGCCACGACGACGAGATCCCACGGGATGGATTTTCGAGCCCTCGCTCGCGACGATGCGACGTTTGCGCGGACAGATGAACCTGCCCCAGAGCAGCGTCCGTTTGGTATAGGGATCGCCGTAATCCGCCGGATCGAACGCCATGACCGGCGGGCCGAGATACCACACCAGCCGGCCGACCGGATTCTCGAGCACCCACCAGCACGGTTGCTGGACGTAAGCAATCCGAAGACATGCATCGGAGACACTGAGTGCATCGCGTAATGCCTCGTCGCCTTTATCGGCCCACCAGCGCGCACCCGATCCGGCGAGATGGGTACAGGGTGGGGCTGCGAGAATGCCATGGACACCGGCTTTGATGCGTTGCAGCAGGCGGACGTCGCGGGGCCGATCGACGACATCGACGCAGTACCCCGCCTCGCGATATGGCTGCGACCAGGCGCCCGATCCGCCGCAGAGATCAAGAATCAACATAATCCGGCTTATCAGACCCTGATCCGATCCGACTCAGGGGTTTTGTCGTTTAATTCGTTCAGATCCAGCGATTCTTCGGCCACGTGGGCCGATCAAAAAATGCGGTTGGGCCACGTGTTCGCGAGGTTGGATACCACGTTGCGTATGGCACATCGCTTTCGAGTCCAAGCGTCAGCCATTTAATGACCAGGAATTCATTGCCACCATGTTGGGCCGTGCGAACATCACACTTGGTCAAATGTTCATGCGTCCATCGATATAGCGCCACGGTGTGTGCAATGCCAACTTTCATAGGACAATTCTGCGTCTCGCTGAAATAAGTCTGAATCGTCAGAGAAGGAACGGCATCACCGTTGTTGATCGCCTCGAGCCGTTTCAAGTATTCAGTGGCGGTACCGGTCGTGCGTCGCCGACGAAGCGTGAAAGTATTTGCGCGTGGAAAGATTTCAATGCGTTGTGTTCGCTGCGCTACGGTTCGTATGACGTTCTCTTGCACGATATAGCCATCGATGCCACCGACTAGATCCAGTTCACGATGGTGCGCCTTTGTTTTTTTCTCTTCGAGTGGTCGATATTCCGCATCTGGGCCGAAGAGATGACGGATATGCGGCCACGTTAAGAGAAAAGCCTGCCGCGAAAACTCGGCATCCTCGTCGACTGAGACATCAGGCTCCCAGACAACCTCGCTCACGACAGACCTCCACTTGCTTCGGATCGTGCTCACAACCGATCGCGTCGCGGCCCAAACGCGCGGCGGCCATTAGAAACGTGCCGGTGCCGGCAAACGGATCCAGAATCAGATCGCCCGGCTTCGTTGCATGACGGATGAACCGTTCACCGAGCGCGTCGGGCTTTTGCCAGGCGTGATAGCGTTCACTCTGCCGTGCATCCGGCGCGTTGATATCCTGCACACTGAATAACTCCGTCAGCAGTGGACACTCGAGCGGCGCGGCTTCGGCACCGCGGTAGTACAAGATCGCCTGCCAGTTCTGTTTGTAATCGAGCTTCGGCGCCGGCCCTACTGTGTTGCGATAGGTCCATACCAGGACTTGCGCGAGCGTGAGTTTCCCTCGAGGTACGGTCAGATAGGCTTCGAGTTCATTCGGGTACGCGCCGATGCAGACATAGGCACGGCCCGTCGGTGCGACCTTTTCGAGCGCGAGCGGCAGCCAGTCATGCGCGAAGGCTCGTATATCGGCGACCTCAGTCGCATACGGCGGATCGGTTAGAAGCAGATCGCACGTCGGTTGCGCGGCCAGCCAGTTGCGCCAGTCTGCCTGGTGAATCATTGCGGAGCCTACTGGTGGATTCGTTTCCCGATTCCGGTAAATCTTGATCAGCGTCAAGACCTGCAGCCGCGTCAAGCCGCGGTCCTCGAGTAGCGGCTCCCACACCCGACGGTACTTAAAAATCAACCGACAGCGATGACGGTCATCAGGATCTTTGATTCCTGAACCTTCGCTAGCTTGCGAAGGTTGACGATCGGTCCGCTGTCCTGCGCGGACGATACCAAGTGCCGCACCCACGGCGCACTCTAGAATCCGCGCACTACGGCGTGCATCGTCGCGGCCCTCACGATTACCTACGAATCGCTCGATCGCATTCGCGTGCTGGCGGTAGTAATCGGCCTGATTAAGATCGAGTTCGCCGATCAGTTCATTGCGACGTTCGTAAATCTCGCGGCACTTGGCTCGAATCGCCGGCAATGGGGAATCCTGCCAGCGTTCCTGAATCAGTGCGGGTTTTGATTTAATCGACAGCGCTTTAGGCACGCTCGCTCCGTTTAACCTTTCCGCAATATTTACAGTGAAAAAACCCGCCGTGCTGAAGCGTCCAGAAATGCCGGACGCCCGGCCCGACACGGATGTTTTGTCAACTCGGGGGATCGTCTGATTCGCTTCGTATCGCCTCGCGCGCCTCGAGGTCGGCATCCGTGCTCAGAAACGTCACGCGATTGATGTATCCAGCTTCGCCCTTGGTCTTGTTCGCCGTGATGTCGAGCGCGATCGGCGCTTTCATCGCAAAGGCGCGTTTCAATAGCGCGCCGGTTTTCGGGATCGAGGTTTTGAAATGTTCGGGCGGGTCGCCGATGTAGATATGGTGCCAGCGGCCCTCGAGTTCGTACTGGTCGATCACGCGATAGCCGGCCGGCGGCCGCGCAGACGATGCGGGCTTCCCCGTCCTTGGCCCGATGTCGGCCGCAGCCGCCGGCGGAACTGTG
>Ga0126377_10000247_pt1 | contig 31478 bp, 21 predicted proteins | sample PanSoiMetPlot_22_FD_92647 | JGI IMG/M metagenome (GOLD analysis project Ga0126377, IMG submission 92647) | Tropical forest soil microbial communities from Panama - MetaG Plot_22 | ecosystem: Environmental > Terrestrial > Soil > Tropical forest > Bulk soil | place: Panama | collected 2016-02-17 | reverse complement strand
GCGCTCGGCGTCGGTCTCGCCGCAGCCGACCAGCGCGGGCCCGACGACGGCGCACGTCAACAGGAACAGGAGCTGCCTGGTGGTTGCCATGGTGGTTGCCATCGTGTACCTCCTGGCGATGAGTGCCCCGTTGCGCGCGATCCGGCTCACCGCAGATCGAATCCGGCAGAGAGGTGGACGCCGAGCCACGCGCCGCGCAGCTCGACCGGAGGCGCCATCGGGATGCGGCCGACGACCGTGAGAGTCGTGTAACCGGCCTCGAGGCCGACGCCCATGCTGGCGCGGCCGAGCGGGAAGCGCGCGTCGGCGATCGCGATCGGTCCGCCCCACGCGGCGTGCAGCACGCGCCCTTCGATGGTCATCGGGGCGCTGGACCGGCCGGACAGTCGCGCGAGCCCGAGCCGCATGCCGAGCCCTGCCTCGACCACGACGGCGCGGCCGCGCGCCCGCGCGACCAGGCGCGGTGCCGCCGATGCGAGGAAGACGCCCACATCACCCGCGTCCACCGGGACGAATCCGCCCTCGGCCACGAGGTCGCTGCCCGCCGCCGCGTGCGCGCCGATCGGCCAGATCACGGCCACGCCTCCGCCAAAAGTCGTCGCCTGCGCGCCGAGGCTGCGCGCGACACCGAGACCCTGCAGGGTCGCCGCGTCCATGCCGGTGTCGATGTCCCCGTCCATGTCATCCAGCTCGGCCGGTGCGGCGCCGGCGACCACCGGCAGCGGCGCCGCGGCGTGCGGCGTCGACCGCGGCGTCCACGACCAGGTCGACGAGACGACCGGCCCGGGCGCCAGCTCGATGCGGCTGGCCGCCACCGCCTCGGCGATGGTCAGCGCGATGAGCCGGGCGCGCGCCGCGGCCGCGACCCCGGACGTATCGACACGGAAGCGGAGCACGCCGCGCTCGCGATCGACCACGGTCACGATCACCTCGCCAGCGTCGCAGGCCACCTCCACGTGAGGCACGCGAGGGGCCACCTGGCCCTCGGCGGCGAGCGGGCCGAGCTCGACCTCGACGATGCGCCGGATGGCGCCCGCCTCCCCTCGCACGCAGGCGGCCAGCACGAGCTCGATCGGCTCGGCCCGGGCGCGGCCCGCGAACGTCAGCAGCAGGAGCGCGATCGCGACCCGCGTCGCCCTCAATCGAGCCCCCCGAAGCGGCGCACCGCCTTGAGGCGGCGGCCGTCTGGGTAGCGCTCGAGGTACGCCCCGGCGGCGACCGCGGCGCGCTGTCCCTCGCCCGCGCGCGACCAGGCCTCGACCTCGCGCGCCAGTGCATCCTCCGCCAGGGGGCCGGCCGGCGCCAGGGAGCGAGCGGAGGCAAAGGCCGCGGCGGCCGCGCGCGGATCGCCGAGCTCGTCGAGCAGCACCCGACCGAGGGTGAAGGCTGCGATCTGTCTGCGCGGATCCGCCGCGTGACCGTCGACCACGCGGCGAAGCGGGGCGACCGCGCCGCTTGGATGGCCCGACAGCCGCGCGACATCGGCGGCGAGCAGGAGATCCTCGACGTCGTCGCGGACCTCTGTCGGATCGTAGCGGCGATATGCTTCGTCGTACTCGCCGCTGGCGGCGAGGGCCCGCCAGCTCGGGGGCGACCGCCCTTCCGCTCGCCGTGACGGCGGCGGCACGCGCGGCGCGGTCGCTCGCTGCGGCGGCGGCGCCGGTACCGCCGCCGGCGCGGCCGCGGAGCGCCCGGACTCGAACCGGCGCCGCTGACCGGCGGCCAGCTCGACCGCGGCGCTTTCGCCCTCCACCCGGACGCGGCCCCGCTGCACGGCGACCTCCACGCCGACGGTGCCGCGCTCGACGGAGAACTCGGTGCCGAGCGCCACGACCTCGACCGCGCCCGCCCGCACGTGGAACGATCGGTCGTGCGAGGGCGCGACCGAGAACATGGCCGCGCCCCGCACGAGCTCCACGACGACCCGCCCGCGGTCGATCTCGAGCGGCACCACCTCGGTGCCCTCCGCGAGCGCGACCGCCGTCGATCCATCGGCCAGCCGCAGAAGGTCCGGCGCCGGCCGCGCCGGACTCGGGCCGGCCGAAGGGTCCGCGCCGCCCATCGACACGCCGACCGCGATCGCCGCCGTCGCGAGCGCGCCGGCGAGCACGAGCCCGCTCGCGCGCAGCGCGACCCGGCGACGGCGACGCCGCGGCAGGCCGCGCAGCGCCGCCTCGACCTCGCGCGCGCCCCAGGCCGGGTCCAGCTGCGACGCCAGCTGGCGAGCTCGCTCCACCCGCGCCACCCGGTCACTCACCGTCGAGCTCCTTCTCGATGCGCAGCTGGGCGGCCGCGATGCGGCGCTTCGCCGTGGCCAATGAGCACTCGCACAGGATCGCCACCGCCTCGAGTCGTTCCCCCTCGATGTAGCGAACCGACCACGCCAGCCGCTGATCGACCGGCAGTCGATCCAGCACGCGGTACAGCTCACGCACCAGCACAGCCTGCTCGGGCGACGCCGTCGATGCCGCCAGCAGATCGGGCGCCCCATGCGCCTGCGGGCCGAAGAAGTCCCGCCACCAGCGCGAGCGAATCCGCCGCCGAGCCACCCGCACGGTGATTGTGGCCAGCCAGGGCCTGATGGCGTCCGGCTCGCGCACGGTGACAAGCCCCACGACCGCCTTGAGGAAGACGTCCTGCACGACGTCCTCGACCTCGCCGCTTCGCCCGAGGATGCGATAGGCGACACCGGCCACGTAACCGGCGTGCGAGCGAAACGCCTCCTCGAGCGTCGGCAGATCCGGAGCGGGTGGGACAGCGCGCAAGTGGACCGGTCTGGCCACGGGGGTCCACACATAGTGCCGCCCAGGCGGCAAAACGGCTCAGCGAAAGAAGGCGACCCCTACATCGAGTCGCTGGTCAGGTAGTCCTCGAACGCCTTGAAGTTGAAGTCGCGGCCGAGGAAGTCCTCGACGAGGTCGGCGGCGTCGCGGGTGCCGCCGCGGGCGAGGATCTTGTCGCGGTACTTGAAGGTCCACTCGGGGTTCATGAGGCCGTGCTGGTGGAACGGCGTGAGCAGGTCCTTCGCGATGACCAGCGACCACATATATGTGTAGTAGAGCGCGGAGTAGCCGTTGAGGTGGCCGAAGTTGGTGTGGAAGCTGGTCCCCTCGACGAACTTGAAGGGCGTGTACTTCTCCTGCAGCCGGCGCACCTCGCGCGTCATGTCGATGGTGGCTGGGTCCATGGTGTGAAAGCGCAGCGACACGCTGGCGTAGAACATCTGCTGCTCGGTCTGCAGGCCGATGCCGAACTTGTCGGCCTTGCGCATGCGCTGGACCAGGTCCTCCGGGATGACCGCGCCGGTCTCGAAGTGGCGGGCGAAGCGCTTGAGCGTGTCGTGGCTCCAGGCCCACTCCTCGAACATCTGCGACGGCGCCTCGACGAAGTCCCACTCGGTCGCGACGCCGCTCTGCTCGATCCAGCGCTGCTGCCCGCCCAGCACGTGGTGCATGAGGTGGCCGAACTCGTGGAACATGGTCACCACGTCGTCGTGCTCCATCAGCGCCGGCGGGTCGGTTCGCGGGTTGGGGAAGTTGCACACCAGCACGCCCTCGGGCAGCTGCACCCCCTTGACCCCGCTGCGCAGGGTGAACTGCGCGGCGTGCTGGTACTTGCCCTCGCGCGGGTGCATGTCGAGGAATATGCGGCCCACCTTCACGTCGCCGCGCATCACGTCGAACGCGCGCACGTCCTCGTGCCAGACCTCGGCGCCGGCGGCCGGGCGGTACTGGATGCCGTACATCTCGGCGGTGATGTCGAGCAGGCCCTGCTCGACCTGCTTGTACGGGAAGTACGGCCGCACCTCCTGGGCGTCGTAGCTGTAGCTCTGCGCCTTGACCCGGTTCTCGAGGAACGACTTCTCGTAGTCCTCGACCCGGTTGGCGGTGCGGTCGGCGTGCTTGCGCTTGTAGCGGAGGAGCTCGGCGTAGTCGCGCTCGGCCCGCCTGTGCGCTGTGCGGGCCACGCGCTCGATGAAGTCGGCGGCGTTCTTGCCGCTCTTCATCATCTTGTCCTCGGTGGCGTAGTCGGCCCAGCTGGCGTAGCCGAGCAGCTTCACCTTCTCGCCGCGCAGCTTGAGGATGCCGACCAGCACGTCGCCGTTGGTCCTGTCGCCGCGCGCGCGGCTGGCCACGTAGAGCTGCTTGCGCAGCTCGGGCGACTCCGCGTAGGTCATGAAGGGGATGTAGTCCGGGTAGTTCGTCGTGATGAGGATCTCGCCGCTGTCGTTCGGCTTGTGGCTGGCGATGTAGTCGGCCGGCAGGCCCTTCATGTCGCCCGCGTCCTTGAGGGCGATGTGGCGCACGTCGTCGACGATGTTGCGCGAGAACTGCTGGCCGAGGACGACCAGCTCGTCGTCGATCTGCTTGATGCGCGTGCGCGTGGCCTCGTCCCTGTCGACGCCGGCGCGGCGGAAGTCGCGCAGCGCGCGCGTCACCAGCCGCGCCGTGTCGGCGTCCATGCCCGTGGTGTGGAGGGCGCTGAAGGCGTCGAACAGCTCGCGGTCGAGCCTGAGCTCGTTCACGAACGCGGCCGCCTCCTGCTCGCAGGTCTCGGCGGCGTCGCGGATCGACTTGTCCGGGTGCACGCTGTGGATCAGCCCCGCCAGGGCCGACGACCGCTCGATGTCGACCAGCATCTGGTTGTAGGGGACGAGCGTGTTGTCGACCGTGCGCGCCCCTTGCACGGCCAGGATCGCGGGCAGCGCCTCGCGGGCGCGGCCCAGGCCGGCCCGACACTCGCGCGCGAACCTGTCGAGCGGCGACTCGGTCGGCGTTCCGGCGCCCGCGGCGGCGCTGCTGGCGTTGTCGGTTTCGGCTTGCGGTGTCGTCGGCACGGCGGGCTCCGTCTGGGTGGTTGTGCCCGAGCATGCCGCGACGGCGGCAGCGGCAAGGGCGAAAGCGGCGCGAGACCTGCGCGGATTCATTCGTTCCGTAGCATGGCCCTTCTTCACTCCCCGCGGGGATGGGACAGGCCGGCGCGAGCGCCGCGCGCGCTTGACCGCGGAAGGGGTGCGGCGTAGCGTCGGACCGGCCCGCGCGCCGCGGTCCGAACCGAGATGAATTCCAGCGAGATAGCCGTCCCGCCGCTGCCCATCAGCGCGACCGATCAGCGCTGGGTGGGCGTCGCGCTGGCCGATCTCGACGCGCTCCTCTGCGATCACCTGCACTGCGAGCGAAAGGCCGCGCAGTCGGCGCTGTCGCTGGTGCGATCGTATCCCGACCGCCCGCAGCTCTCGCTCGCGGTGGCGCGGCTGGCCCACGAGGAGACCAGCCACGTGCTGCAGGTTTCGCAGCTCCTCGCTCGCCGGCGCATCGGCCCGCGCCCCGACCACATCGACGACTACGCGCGCGCGCTCAGGGCCCACGTGCGCAAGCGCGAGCCGGAGCGCCTGATCGACAGCCTGCTGGTGTTCGCGCTCATCGAGGCGCGCAGCGCGGAGCGGCTGGCGCTCCTGGGCGAGGCGCTGGCCTCGACCGCGCACGGCCCCGAGCTGGCGCCGCTCTACCGCACGCTGGCCGCGGCCGAGCTGCGCCACCGCGACCTGTTCGTGCGCCTCGCGTTCGCGAGCGCCCCGGCCGGGACCCGCGGCCGCGTGCGAGCCGCCGCCGAGGTCGCCGCCCGCCTCGCCGAGCTGGCCGCCGCCGAGGCCGCCATCGTCGCGGGGCTACCACTGCGCGCGCGGATTCACTGAACGCGATCGCAGTGGGCGCCGGACGTCCACATGGACGTCGACGTTGACGATGACGTCGACGTCAGCGTTGTCCTCGACGGCGCCCTGGACGTGAGGGCCACCGTTGTCGCTGACGACGCTGCGCCGGGGCCGCGCGTCGAACATTGGTCCGCGCGCCCGCACCGTCGTCGACGACTTCGACAAAGGTGGCCCTCACGTCCAGGGCGCCGTCAACGACAACGACAACGACAACGCCCACGTCGACGTCGACGTTCGCGTCGACGATGACGTTTCGTCGTGGTCGATGCGTCCTACGGCAGGAGCGGGGCGAGGATCGGCGTGAGGATCGCCAGCTTGTCCTCTCGGACGGTCTGCCAGTCGTCCTCGAGGATGCCCCCTGTGTCGCCGGAGTCGGGGTTGAGCGACCAGAACGTGAAGCTGAGCCCGTTGTCGCCGATGTACTGGGCCATGGCCTGCAGCCACTGCTGGTCCGACTCGGTCTCGTACTTGGTGCCGAACTCGCCGACCAGGACGGGCGCGGTGTCGCTCTCGGCCAGATAGCCCCAGGTGTCGCCCCACACGGTCGGGAGGTTGGCCGGATAGGTCGGATCGGAGAACCACGGCTGCGCATACAGGCTGGCCGGGTAGTCGTGCGCCGAGTAGACCAGGCGCCCGGGCACGGCGAGCTCGACCGGCGCCTCGGCGGCGCCGCGCAGGTTGCCGCCCCACCAGTAGTACTGGTTGTCGAAGCTCTCGATGCCCTCGACCACGATGAGCATGTTCGGCGCGGCGGCGAGGATGGCGTCGCCGGCGCGCCCCGCCGCCGCCCGCCAGTCGCTGGCCTGGTTGCCGTCGCCCCAGGTGGCAGCGCCGTGCGGCTCGTTGTGCAGGTCGCACGCGATGACGACCGGGTTGTCGGCGTAGCGCGCGGCCAGCGCCGCCCAGTCGGAGATCCAGCGCTCCTCGGAGTAGGCCTGCGTGTACCAGAGCTCCGACTGGCCGCTCGAGTCGGGGCGGTGGCGGTCGAGGATGATGCGGAGGCCGCGGTCTCCCGCCTTGGCGATGAGCGTGTCGAGGATCTCGGGCGGGGTCAGACCCATGAGGTCCGGGTTGAGGTTGAAATCGATGCCGCCCGCCGTGGCGCCGTCGTCGAAGATCTGGCTGGCGAACGGCACGCGCAGCGTGTTGAACCCGAGCTCGACCACCTGGTCGAGGATCGAGTCCATCGAGCGCACGTTGAGGCCATGCGGCGCGAGCTCCTGGGTCTCGAGGCCGAACCAGTTGATGCCGGTGATGCGCACGGGATCGCCGGCCTCGTCGAGGATCTGGCCGCCGACCGCGCGCAGCGGGCCGCCGATGGTGCCGCCGCCGCTCCCATCGCCGCCGCCGTCGTCGCCGCTGCCGTCGTCGCCGCCACCGCTGCCGTCGCCTCCGCCGCCCGGTGGCGTCGCGCCGTCATCGTCGCCGCCCTCGCCGGCGCCGGCGCCCGAGTCCGAGCCGCAGGCTGGCTGGAGCGCCAGGACCAGCGGCAGGCAGGCGGCCAGGAGGAAGCTGTGCGAGGCGGACAGAGCGCGGGCGAGAGGAGACATCAGCGAGCCCTTTCTGTTGGCACCGTGAGGAGGGAGGGGCACGGCCGGGCGACCGGGTCACGCCCGGGACGCCGATTCTCGGAACCTGATACGCGGACGGATGTCGTAGCCATCGCGCTCGCTCGCGCGTGCCTCCGGCGCGGGCGTCCTCGCGCGGGAAAGGCTGCGCTCATGCTGCCACGGACCTGGGTCTGCCTCGCGACCGCTGTCGTTGCATTCTCGCATACCGCCGCCGCCGATGGGCCGCCCCGGGCGCTGCACGACGCCACGGTGGTGACCGACGGCGAGCTCGTGCGCGGCGCCGAGGCGACGGTGTTCGTGGCCGTGACCGGCGCGGTCAGCCTGACCGAGAGCGATCCGGTCGCCGGCGCCGAGGTCGAGGTGGCCGTCGCGCCGACAGCGGCGCCAGAGGCGTCCGGCACCGCGGTGTCGGCGGCGACCTCGACGTCCGTGTCCGCGCGGCCTGCCACGACGGGGGCCGCGGCGACCGCCCCGCCGACGCGGGCGACCCCGGCGCGGCCCGGTGCGCGGCTTCTCGCGCGCGGGCGGACCGGCGCCGACGGGACCGCGGTGCTGCGCTTTCGCGTGCCGCCCATCGACCCGGGTCCGCACCGACTGCTCGTGACCACCCGCTCGCGCCTGGGCAGCGACGTGACCGAGCGCGCGATCGAGGTGAGCGATGCCCTCCACCTCCACCTCCGCACCGACCGCGCCGTCTACCGCCCGGGCCAGACGATCCAGTGGCGGGTGACCGCGGTCAGCGCCGCCGACGCCCACCCGGCCGCCGGAGAGCAGGTGGACATCGCGGTGCGCGATCCGCGCGACACCACGATCTGGCGCGGCCGACAGACCGTGCCGCCGAGCGGCATGATCGCCGGCGACATCCCGCTGGCCGACGACCTCCTGACCGGCAGCTACGAGCTGAGCGCGGCGGTGCGCGGCGTGTCCGAGACCGAGCGGGTCGCCGTGCGCGAGTTTCGCCTCCCCGCCTTCGAGCTCCACATCGAGCGCCCGCAGGACGGGCCGCTCGAGCCGGGCAGTCCGCTCACCGGCCGAGTGACCGCGCGCTACCGCTACGGCGAGCCGGTGCAGGGCGACGTCGAGGTCGAGCTCGAGCTGGTCGGGGCCGCCGCGGACCGCGCCCGCGATCGCCGCGCCGCCGCCGACGGCCGCGACGACGTCATCCGCGGCCGGCTCGACGCGGCCGGCGGGTTCGCCTTCACCGCGCCCGTGCCGGCCGGCGCCGACGGCAACGGATCCCTCGAGCTCCGCGCCGCGGTCGTCGACGGCGCGGGCCGGCGCGAGCGCGCGGCGCTGCCGGTCGCGCTCGGCGGAGACGACGACCTCCGCGTCGCGCTGGTGCCGGAGCGGCGCGAGCTCACCCGCGGCGCGCTCCACTGGTTCACCGCCGTCACCACCGACGGGGCCGGCCACCTCGTCCCGGCTCGCGTGCAGATCCGCGCGGGCGGCCGCCGCATCCCGCTCGACTCGCCGGGCGCGGTCCGCGTCGCGCTGCGCGCGCCCGACGCCGACGCCTGGAAGCTGCGGGTGTCCGCGGTCGGCGCGCGCGGCGACGCGGCCGCGCAGTCGCTCGCGCTCGAGCTCGGGCGCGGCCCGGTCCTTCGCCTGCGCGACGCCGTGGTCGCGGCCGGCCGCGCCGTCGTCGTCACCGGCACGTGGCGGGGCGCGCGCGGTCCGGTCCTCGCCACCCTCCTGCGCGGCAGCGCCCCGATCGCGACCGCCACGGCCCGCATCGACGCCCACGGCGAGCTCCGCGCCGAGCTCGTGCCGCCGACCGGCGCGTTCGGGCTGGTCACCGTCCGGCTGGTCGAGCTGGGCTGGGACCGCGCGCGCGGCGCGTCCGATCGCGCGATCGAGAGCCTCGACGCCTATCTCCGCCCCGCCGAGCTGGCCGTGTCGATCGCCGCCGAGACGCGTCACCGCCCCGGCCAGCGCGCCGAGCTCGACGTCTCGGTGCGCGACGCCGCCGGCCGCGCGGTGCCGGGCGCCGCGCTGGCCGCCTCGGTGGTCGACGAGCGCGTCCTGGCGCTGGGCGAGCCGCGCCCCGATCTGACCGACGCGCTCCGCCGCCTCGATCGCGTGGAGGACGCCGCCGAGCTCGGCCTCGCCTTCGCCGATCTGCTGCGCGCGACGGCGGCCACCGGCCCGGACGCCGATCGCGAGAGCGCCCCGCGCGACGCCGCCGCGCTGCGCGCCATCCTCGAGGCATTGCCGCCCGCCCTCCGCCGGCCCGATCTCACCGTCCCCGCCGAGGCGCGGTGGCGGCGCGAGTCGGAGCGCATCGAGCGCGCGCTCGAGCCGGCCCTCGCCCGGCTCACCGCCGCGCGCGGCGCCATCGGCGCGCCCGACGCGGATGGGCGCTGGCAGTACGGCCGCCAGCTGTGGCAGCTCCTGGTCGAGGCGGGCTGGCGCCCCGCAGATCGCACCACCCCGTGGCGCGAGCCGATGACCTGGGCCTATGCGCTCCAGGTCGACCCCGCGTTCGGCTTCGAGCGCATGGCGCCTCGCGTGGCCGACGCCCGCCTCGAGCGCCTCGAACTCGCCCTCCGCGGCGCGCGCGCGGTCGCGCGCCCCATCCTCCTCCGCCGCGGCACCGCCGGCCTGCGCGACCTGGTCGCGCGCGGCGCGCTCGCCGAACGCCTCGTGACCGACCCGTGGGGCACCGCGTTCCGCGTCGAGCGCGGCGGCGACGCCGATGGCGCCGGCGCGCACCTGCCCAGGCCACGCAGAACGGTGGACCTGGTCTCGGCCGGCCCCGACCGCGTGTTCGGCACCCGCGACGATCGGCGGCGCGAGGACGTGTTCGAGCGCATCGACGTCGGCGGCATGGGCGCCGGCACGATCGGCTACGGCGAGGGTACCGGCGCGGGGGGCTTCGGCAGCGCGCGCTCGGCCCAGGTCCAGGTCCTGACCGGCGAGGAGCCGGCGCTGCGCCAGCGCTTCGACGAGACCGTGCTCTGGCGGGTGGGCGTCCCGACCGGAGCCGGCGGCGCCGCGCGTCTCTCGGTCCCGCTGGGCGACAGCATCACCGGGTGGAAGGTCGCCGTCGAGGCGCTCACCGCAACCGGCGCCAGCGGGTCCGCCGAGGCGCGCCTGGAGACCTTCCTCCCGCTCCACCTCGACGCCGAGCTCCCGCCGCGCCTCGCCGTCGGCGATCGCTACCGCGTGCCGATCGCGGTGGCCAACCACTCGGGCCGCGCCCGGCGCATGCAGATCACCGCGGCGCTGGGGGGCGCGCTCCGCCGCAGCAGCGCCGCGCGCGAGATCGAGCTGGCCGCCGGCGCCACCGGCGTGGTCCACGTCGACGCCGAGGCCGTGCGGGCCGGCAGCGGCAGCGTGCGGCTCGCGCTCCTGGCCGACGGCCGCGCGGTCGACCAGGTCGAGCGCGCCATCGCGATCGATCCGCCGGGCGAGCTGGTGCGCGCGCTCGAGACGGGCGACGTGGTCGACGGCGCGGCGCGTCTCCACTTCGAGGTGCCCGCGGCCGCCGCCGCCGCGCCCGCCTCTCCGGGCGGGCTCGTGCGCCTGTTCCGCGGCGCCGCCGACCAGGCGCGCGACGGGCTCGACGGCATGCTCGAGGAGCCGCACGGCTGCTTCGAGCAGACCTCGAGCACCACCTATCCCGACCTGCTCGTCCTGCGCCTCCTGCCCGACGGGCCGCGCACCTCCGCCGCCCGCGCGCGCGCCCGCGGCATGGTCGGGCGCGGCTATCAGCGCCTCCTGTCATACGAGGTCAAGGGCGGCGGCTTCTCCTGGTTCGGCGAGTCGCCGGCCAACCAGGTGCTGACCGCGTACGGGCTCATGGAGTTCGTCGACATGGCGCGGGTCTATCCGGTCGACCCGGCCGTCATCGCGCGCACGCGCGCGTGGCTGCTCGGCAAGCAGCTGGCCGACGGATCGTGGCGGCCGGATCGCGGATCGATGGAGACGGTCGCGCGCCTCGAGACGCCGCTCGAGACGACCGCGTTCATCGCCTGGGCGCTGGCCGAGTCGGGGGCGCGCGGGCGCGGCATCGACCGCGCGCTCGCCCATCTCCGCGCCCACCGCACCGCGCTCGCGCGCAGCCCGTACCTGCTCGCCCTGTGGGCCGCCGCCGAGAGCGCGCGGCCCGGCCGCACCAGCCCGGCCCTGCCGCTCCTCCTCGCCGCCGCCGAGGCCTCCGCCGGCGGCGGCCTCCGCTTCCGCGCAGCGGGCACGACGCTCCTCCACGCCAGCGGCCAGTCCGCCGACGTGCAGGTGACCGCGCTGGCCGCGACCGCGCTGGCCCGCGCCGGCCGCACGTCCGAGACGCGCCGCGCGCTCGACTGGCTGTGGCGCTCGCGCAGCCCCAGCTACGGCTGGGGCACCACGCACAGCACGGTGCTGGCCCTGCGCGCCGCCGCGCTGGCCGCGCCGCCCGCGCCCACCTCGGGCATCCTGCGCGCTCGCCTCGACGGCCGGCCGATCGGCTCGATCGATCTGGCCTCGATCGATGTGCCGTCCCTGCGCCTGCCCGCCGCGCTCGCGCCCGGACGGCACGAGCTGGTCCTCGACGGCCACGCGCCCGGCCTCCTGCGCGCCGACCTCCGCGTGTCGTGGCGAGAGCGGCGCGCGCCCGCGGCCCGGGGCGCCGGCCTGGCCGTCGCCCTCGACGCGCCCTCGGCGCCGATCCCGCTCGGCGGCCGCGCCTCTCTCACCGCGTCGATCGAGAACCTCACCGCGGCCCCGGTCGCGATGCCCATGGCCGTGCTGCCCATCCCGCCCGGCTTCTCCGCCGACCCATCGGCCATCGCGGCGCTCGAGCACACGGCAGGCGTCTCGCGCGTCGAGGACCGCGGCGACTCGCTCGCGGTCTACCTCGTCGATCTGGCGCCGCGCGCCCGCGTCGAGCTCGCCTACCGCCTCGACGCGAACGCCGAGTGCACGGTGCTCCTCCGCCCCGCGACCGCCTACGCCTTCTACTCGCCAGAGCTGCGCGGCCGTTCATCGTCCGGCCAGCTGCGCGTGAGCCGCGCGGCGGCACCGCGCGTGAGCCGCGCCTTCCGAGCCGCGACGAACCGCGATGAACGCGCCCGCCGTCTCGACGCGCGGTGATCGATCGATCTAGCGGCCGCCCGCGCCGCCCGGACCTCGACGCCTCGCCTCGCGAGCTCGCGCCGCGCGCGCCGCACGCCGCGCGTTGTCCGCCGGCGCCGGCGGCACCGTCACGGCGTCGACGCCGCTCGCCGCGGCCCCCTGATCGGCCTCGATCTTCTCGGCCTCACCGTCGAAGCGATGCTCTTCGCCGCGCGCTCGAGCCACCGACGAAGGTTAGCGGAGGACGGGCCGAAGGCCCAACCGGACGGTACGTTCCCTGGCAGACGACGCGCACGCCGCGCGAACAGGGAGTCGGGCGATCGCAGCCCGAAAAAGCACGGCTGACCCCGTCGGTACAGAGGGAGACTTCGCTGCGAACGAAGCGACGCAGTGAGGTAGGACTGCGTCACTGGAGGAGGTCCTCTTTACCGACGGGGCCGGCCGGCGCCCGGGCGCTCGGGGAGTCCCCCCCGAGACTTCACCCGCATCGCTTCCGGGCAAAATCCACACTACTCGCGTCGGCGCCAGAAGCTCCAGGGCCTAACGCTTTCCTCACTCTTCTCTTGGCTTTAGCCACCCCTTGCGGGTCAACTTGCGCCGAGCACGGACCGCACCGCGGGGAGGTCCTTCTCTTTCACGCCTCCCGCCCGCACACAGCGCACACGGTCGTCCGGATCGACGAACACGTGAACCGGGATTGGCGCCGCTTCACCCAGGCCGATCGCGCCGAGCCACTTCGGCAGCGAGTCCGGATCGGCCAGGCGCACCGACTCCGGGGCATCCGGGTGTCGCTCACGATATTTCGTCACCACGTCGTCGCTGTCATCGACCGACACGAACACGAGGTCGTAGTGGACGCCCTTCGCGGCGAGGTCCTTGTGCCACTCTGCCAGGTGCGGCATCTCCTCGATGCACGGCTTGCACCACGTGGCCCACACATTGATCCAGCGCCACGTGCCCTTGCCCGGCAGCTTCCCGCCGCTGGCCAGCGCCGGCATCGCCAGCCTCGGCGCGGCGTCGGCCGACGGCGCCGCCACATCGCAGAACTCTGCCGTCGTCACCGGCTTCTCCGCGCGGGCCTGAACCGCGTCGACCCGCTCACCCACCAGGGGTGCCTCCTTCTTGTCGCCCGGCTCGTGGCCGCAGCCGCTCGCGCCGCACAGCCCCGCGGCCACCATCACCGCCGCGGCCGCGCGACCGACTCTCACAACGTGCAATCGATCCATGCGATGAACGCGCTCCGGTTGATCTGTTCAGCCTTGCACTGGTCCGGGTCTCCGCTCCGGCGCCACTGACAGAACTCCTTGTCGAGCTGTGCGAATTCCTCGCCCAGCCAGAGGAGCCCGACCTCCTTGTCCAGATCCGGATCATTGAACATCTGCCGGAGGTGGCCCATCACCTGCTCGGCGCGGCTCTTGCTCAGCTCGCGGTTGGTGCCGACCGAGCCCTCCGGCGAGGCGCGGGCCACGACGAAGAAGTAGCTCGCCCCGCGCTGGTCGCTGAAGATCTTGTCGATGAGCCCGCTGTCCTCCGGCCCGAGGTCCGACTTGCTCTTGTCGAACTCGATGATGCCGCCGCGGTCCTTCATCGGCTTGAACAGCGCGTTGAAGTCCGACCCGCTCATGGTGGCGACGCTCCTGGCCTGCACCGGCTGGCAGCCGCGCACGCCCTCGCCGCCGATGAGCCCGCAGCTCTGCAGCACGCGGCGAAGAATCCGCTTGAGCTCGGGGCTGCAGTAGCCGACGTCGGACGCCGATGCGGTCGCCGCCTTGCCCTTCTGACCGTTGCCCCTGGCCTGGCCGCTGACCTCGGCCTGCTCCTCGGCCACCCGTCCGGCCGCCGAGTGGGTCCAGCTCGCCACCGCCGCCGTCGGGATGGCGAACGCCAGCACGAGCACACCGGCCCGCGCCGCGTTGACCGCCGTGGTGCTCATCGCCCACCTCGCTTTCGCAGCGTGCCCGCGCGCGACTGCTCGATCATCCGGCTGAGCGCGAACTCCATGCCGAGATCGATGTCCTCGTCGCACAGCTTGACGCCGCCGACATAGAGCTGCGGGGTCAGGACCGGCAGCTGGTTGCGCACCGCCCATCGCAGCGACTTGTTGAGCCTGGACTTGACCGTGGCCGACCCGATGCAGCGCGCCAGCTCCGGGAACTGCTGCGCGGCCAGCTTGCGCGCGCCCTCGTCGCTGTCGTGGGCCGCCTCGCTGATCGCCTCCTGCTGGGCGAACGCCCACGCCACCACGTCGCCGGCGCGATCGCCCGCACACAGGGTCGCCTCGCTGATGGCGCACGCGCCCGGGTGCTTGCGGTCGTCGACCATCCAGTTGCACTCGCTGTCGAGCGGGAACAGGACGGCCGAGCGGTCGAGCTCCGGCCGCAGCCCGGACGCGTCGAGCCGGCTCTCGAACGCACGACACGCCGGGCACAGCGGATCCAGCACCTCGACCGCCGGCACGCCGCCGCGGTGGCGATCGACCGGCACCATCACGCCGTACGCGTCGGCCCCCTCGAGGAGGTCGCCGCACGCGCCGACGAAGACCGAGTGATCGGGCGCCATCGCCACGTAGGCCGCCGCCGGGACCGCGACCAGCAGCACGCCGAGGCCGAACGCCGCGGCCAGGTAGCCGGGCGAGACCGGGCCGGACGCGCGCCCACCCCCCTCGCGCGCCTCGCGGCCGCGAACCTCATCCCGGTGCGAGCCGTCGTCCCCGCGCGAGCCGCCGCCCGACGACGGCGACACCGACGACGCCGCCGACGACGGCGCCGCACCGAACAGAGGCGCGGTGCGGGTGCCGCCGGCGCTGCCCGCGACCGCACCGCCCGTCGCCCACGCGGCGTCGCGGTCGTGGTCACGGTCTCGGTCGCGGTCGCCCCGCGCGCGGCGGTCCGCTCGCGTCGAGATGCGCTCGATGTCGCCCGATCGGCGCAGCTGCTCGGCGCGCCGCCACAGGCACAGCGCTCCGAGCAGGACCAGCGCGCTGGAGAAGTAGATCCCGATGCAGAGCTTGCACGCCGCGTCGAGCTTGCTGAACGCGACGATCGCCATGATGATCGACGTGCCGGCCGGCAGCAGCGCGGCGACCGCCAGGAACGCGGTCGCCCGGTGGTCCTCCTGCCGCCGCGTGAGACAGAGCTCGGCCGCGAACAGGAGCAGGAACGCGAACACCGACATGGCCGGCAGCGAGATGGGCAGCCCGCCCCACACCGCCTCGCGCATCACGGACGAGTAGTGGCTCATCATCGTGACGTGGCAGTCGCTCACCGCCTCGGCCGCCTGCAGCCCCGGGATGAACGAGCAGTTGGCGGCGTGCACCTGGCGGTCCAGGTGGCGCGCGAAGTCGTACGTCGAGAAGCTGGCGAAGAACAGCCCCAGGGCTGCGCCCGCCAGCACCAGGATGGTGTAGAGGTGCGGTCTGCGCTCCATCGTCGGCTCCGCTCCGGCGCATCGCAGCGGCCGGTTCCCCCACGGTACACCATCGGACGCCGGCTCGCTCCGCGCTCGCGGGCTGCCCGTGCGCTCCTACAAGGTGCGAGGCGCGGGCGTCATCAGAAGCTCCGGGACCACGAGAACGCGGTCAACCCGGCCGCGGTCAGCCCGACGCCGAGCCCGGCAGAGGCCAGTCCCGCCCCATCGTGGTCGAGCGCGATCAGCGTGCCGCCCAGGCCCAGCGCGATCGCGCCGGTGGCCACGAACGTCCAGCCGAAGCGGCGCATTCTCCCCTGCCGCTGCTCGGCGGCCTCCTCGTCCGGCGCGGCCGCCTCCGCCTTCTCCGCCTCCGCGCCGCCGGGCGCCAGGCTCGCCGCGCTCTCGACGCTGGTCGCGTCCTCCTCGGTCAGGAGCTTGACCACCGCCTTGATCGACGTCGCGATCGCGTCCTCCACCGTGCACACCGGGCAGCTCTGCGCCACCTGCGACACGAGGTGGCCGCTCTCGGTGTCGATGAGCGACACCACGACGCTGTAGGTCTGCCCGGCGCCCTGGATGCGCGCGACCAGCACGCGGCGCAGCCCCGTCCGGGTCAGCACCTCCTTCATGCACGGCCCGAAGCTGCAGCCGCTGATGTAGTTGGTGCCGGCCAGCTGCTTCTGCACCTCGTGCGAGCGCACGACGCGCAGGCCGACCGCCGCCAGCGTCTCCTCCACACTCTGCTCGAACTTGTCTCCGGCCGCCTGCGACACGCCATAGGTGGCGACCTCGAGCACGCCGATGGTCTCGCCGGCGTCGGGCGCCGCCTCCTCGGCGCGCGCGGGCGAGACGCGCGCCGTCCAGACGGTGCAGGCCAGGATCGCCAGCGCCGCGCCCCGGGGCGGGCCTGGCCGGGTCACACGCGCGTGCGACATGCGGGGAGGGCCTATCCCTCGTCGATCTGCTGCACGAACCGCTTCATGAGGCCGTCGATCATGAGGTTGCGCTCGGTCGCGTCGTAGCGCCCGTCGCGCCACCCGCCCTGCAGCTCGTCGTAGCGGCCCTGGGTCTCGGTGATGACCTTCCTGTACTTGCCGACCCGCTTGATGATGTCCTTCTGGTTGCGGAAGAAGTAGGACACGAGCGCCGCCCCCGAGGCGACGGTGAGGACGAGCCCGAGCGGCCCGCCCAGCGCGTAGCGGAGGCCGATGCGCAGCGCCAGCACCGTGGCCGCCCCGATCGCCACCTTCTTGGTGCCGCTCCCGTCCACCACCGAGTCCTTGGCCAGCGCGAAGGCGGTCTGCCCGCTGGCGATCAGGAGCGCGATGAAGTTGCCTTTGCGCGCGGTCCAGCCCCGGTCGTAGTACTCGCGGATCGCGACCTTGAGAAAGCTGTCGAAATCGCGATAGATGCTTCTCGCGTGGTCCTGTTCGACCTGAGGCTCTTCGCCGTTCATTCGGGCAGCATACCACCCGGGCGCAGGGAGCGCCCCACGGCCGCCCCCGGGCGAGCGCGCGAAGCCACCCATTGCGCGGCCCGTAACGGGGCGTCTGGGCGACGGCCGACGGCCGGAGCTGTGCGTTGACAGCTCACATGTCCTCGAACACAGTCAGGTGCATGAAGCGTGCGGTCGCGCTCGCGTTCGGGGCGCTCGTTCTCTGGTTCCACGCCGGCACGGCGCACGCGGATCTCAAGAGCGCGCAGAGCAAGTTCGTGCACGGCGACTACCAGGGCGCCGAGGCCGAGCTCAAGCGACTGACGGGCAAGCAGGGCGAGAGCGGCAAGCTGGTCCTGGCCCGCGTGGAGATGCGCACCGGGCGCTACGCCGAGGCCGAGAAGCTGGCCCGCGGCCTGGCCCGCTCGCCCGATCCGGCGATCGCCGGCGACGGCCACGTGCTGCTGGCCGAGATCCTGCGCGAGACCGGGCGCTACGCCGAGGCGAAGCGCGAGGTGGAGCCGCTGGCCGCCCGCCAGCCGGCCGCGCGCCGCGCCCGCTACGTGCTCGCGCTGGTCTACCGCGATCTCGGCGACCCGCGCGCCGAGACCGAGTGGAAGAAGTTCCTGCAGGAGTTCGACGGCAACAAGCTCGACCTCAACGACCCCGAGACGCTCTTCTACCTGGCCGAGGCCGCCCGCTACACCTCCGACTTCGAGTTCGCCAACGGCACCTACCGCGAGGCGGTCGACCGCGACAAGACGCTGCACGAGGCCAACATCGAGTGGGGCTACCTCTTCCTCGACAAGTACGCGCCGGGCGACGCGGAGCAGAGCTTCGATGAAGTTCTCAAGATCGATCCGCGCAACCCCGACGCCCACGCCGGCATGGCCGCGGTCAAGCTGGAGCCGAGCTACGACCTGGCCGCCGCCACCGCGCACCTGACCCGCGCGCTCGAGGTCAACCCGCGCCACGTGCCGTCCCTGCTCCTGCGCGCCGGCATCGAGATCGATCAGAACCAGTGGCAGAAGGCGATGGCCACGCTGAACGAGGTGTTCGCGGTCAACCCGCAGGACCTGGAGGCGCGCTCGCTGCTGGCGACCATCCACTGGCTGCGCGACGACACGCGCGCGTACGAGGCGGAGAAGAAGAAGGTCCTCGCCGTCAACCCGACCTTCGCGCGCTTCTACCACGTCGTGGCCCGCTCGGCGGTGCGCGAGCACCGCTACCGCGAGGCGATCGAGCTCGAGAAGCAGGCGGTGACGATGCGCCCCACCTACTACGAGGCGATGGAGGCGATCGGCGCCGGCTACCTGCGCCTCGGGATGGAGAAGGACGGGCTGGAGTGGCTGCGCAGGGCCTGGAAGGGCGACCAGTACAACATGCGCACCAAGAACACGCTCGACCTGTTCGAGGACTACATCCCGCGCGAGTACAGCTTCGCCACCACCAAGGACTTCAAGCTCCGCTACCACAACGACGAGAAGGCGCTCTACCGGCGCTACGTCGAGCCGCTGCTCGAGACCGCGTTCGCCGACATGGTGAAGCGCTACGGCTTCACGCCGAAGACGCCGGTCGTCATCGAGCTGTTCCAGAACGCCGACCACTACAGCGTGCGCACCATCGGGCTGCCCAACCTGGGCGCGCTCGGCATCTGCTTCGGCCAGGTCATCACCGCCATGTCTCCGTCGGTGGGCGACATCAACTGGGGCATGGTGCTGTGGCACGAGCTGTCGCACGTCTTCGCCATCCAGCTGTCCAACTCGCGGGTGCCCCGCTGGTTCACCGAGGGGCTGTCCGAGTACGAGACGGTGATGGCGCGGCCCGAGTGGCGTCGCGAGAACGACGCCGACGTCTACGCCGCCATGGTCGACGGCGTGCTGCCGTCGATCGGCGAGCTCAACTACGGCTTCATGAAGCCGGACATGCAGGAGGTGGTGGTCGCCTACTACCTGTCGTCGCTGGTCATGGAGTACCTGGCCAGGACCTACGGCTTCGAGAAGATCGTGGCCGCCCTCAAGGCCTACGGCCAGGGCCTCGAGACGCCCGAGGTGCTCGAGCAGATGACCGGCAAGAAGCTCGCCGCGCTCGACGCCGAGTTCCGCAAGTGGCTCGAGCTGCGCATGGCGCCCTACAAGGGCACGTTCGTGGTGCCCACGCTCAAGCAAGATCTCAAGACGCTGGCCCGCGCGGCGGCGGCCTCGCCCAAGGACCCGCACGCCCACTCGCGGCTGGCGCTCGCCCACTTCGAGGAGGGCGAGGCCAGGCCGGCGGCGGCGGCGGCCGACCGGGCGCTCGCGCTCGACCCGCGCAACCGGCTCGCGCTCTACGTCAAGGCCGAGCTGGCCTGGCGCCAGGGCGACCGCGAGGAGGCCGACACCCGCTACCGCGCCCTCATCGCCGCCGGCGCCGACAGCTTCGACATCCGCTCGCGGCTCGCGCTCATCGCCAGCAGCAAGGGCGACACCGCCACGGCGGAGAAGCAGCTCTGCACGGCCAAGAAGCTGGACCCGGAGCGCGCCTATCCCTACCAGGCGCTGTCGGACCTGTACATGAAGAGCGGGCGCAAGGAGCAGGCGCTGCACGAGCTGGAGAGCTACGTGACCCTCGAGCAGATGCAGTTCGCGCCGGTCAAGCAGCTCGTCGAGGAGTACGCCGGGCTCAAGAAATGGGACCAGGTGCGCACCTACGGCGAGCAGGCGCTCGAGGTCAATCCGAGCGACCCCGACGTCCTCCTCGCCCTCGGCCAGGCCTACCTCGAGACGGGAGCCGCCGACCGCGCGCTGTTCTCGTTCGACAGCGCGCTCCTGGTCCGCCCCGAGATGCGGCGGCCCGGCATGGCCCACCTCGGCCGCGCCCGCGCGCTCCAGGCCAGGGGCGACCGCCGCGGCGCGCTCAAGGCCGTCGATCAGGCCCTGCGGCTGGAGAGCGACAGCGCCGAGGCGGTGGCGCTGAAGAAGGAGCTGCGGCGCGGCGGCCGCTGAGGCCCGCGGCCTCCCCCGCTCAGCGGTCGACCTGCGCGCGCGGCTTCGCCTCGAACAGGACCCTCATCGAGTCGACCACCTGGCGGAGCCGCATCGGCTTGCCCAGGAACAGGTCCGCCCCCGCCGCCATCGCGGCCCGCTCGGCGTGCTCGCCGCCGGCCGAGACGGCGAGGATGGGCAGGTCGCGCGCGCGCGCGTCGGCGCGCAGCTCGCGGATGACCGTGGCCCCGTCCAGGATGGGCAGGTAGACGTCGATGATGGCCGCGTCGAAGCGCTGCGTGCGGCACAGGTCGAGCGCCTCGCGCCCGTCGGCGGTCTCGCGGAAGTCGAACACCACGCGGTCGCCGAACTCGTCGGCGCAGCTGGCCAGTCCCTCGCGGATGAGCCGGACCATGTGGGGGTTGTCCTCGACCACCAGCACGCGGACCAGCTGGCCGACCACGTCCGGGTCGCGGCGCGCGATGGCTGCGATCGCCGCGTCGAGCTCGGCGCGCGGCGCGCCCGCGAGCTCGGCGAACTCGATGCGGATGCCCGGCTCGCCGCCGGCGCGCGAGGGCGCGCGCGCCCAGCGGACCACGCCATCGAGCTGGATCGGCCGCACCAGGCCCGGGAACGACAGGACCAGCTGCACCGGGGTGCCCGGCTCCAGCTCGCGCTCGGTGCGGATGAAGGTGCCGCCCGCGGCGAGGTTCTCGGTGCAGTCGCCGACCAGGTCATCGGCGCCGTCGTAGTCGACGATCAAGACGATCGGATCCCGCTTCGACAACCGGCGGTCGTCCCCCACGACGACTCATTGATATCACACGGGCGCGCCGCCCGCGACGGGAAGCGCGACGATGAAGGCCGCGCCGTGGCCCGGGCGGCTCTCGACCCGGATCGATCCACCGTGGTCGCGCACGATCTGGTGGGTCAGGGCGAGGCCGAGCCCGGTGCCGCCCTCCTTGGTCGAGAAGAACGGATCGAAGATCTTCGCCGCCAGCTCCTCGACGATGCCCGGCCCGTCGTCCTGCACCACGACCTCTGCCGTGCCCGGCTGCTCGCCGCGCCTCGTGTACACCCTCACCCTCCCGCTCCCCACCTCACCGACGGCCTCGCCGGCGTTGCGCAGGAGGTTGAGCAGCGCCTGGCGCAGCTGCCCCTCGTCGACCATGACCGGCGGCAGCTCGGCGGCCAGGTCGACCTCGAGGGTCACGCCGCGCGTCGACATCGGCTCGCGCTCGAAGTCGATCAGGCTCTTGACCATCGGCCCCAGCGCCTCCTCCTGCAGCTTCGGCTTGGGCAGGCGGGCGAAGTAGAGGTATTCCTCGGTGATCGCGGTCAGGCGGTCGACCTCCGACTGGATCGACTGACACAGGGCGCGCGCCTCGCCGGTCGTCGCGCCGTTGGCGTCGGACAGCTCCGCCAGCTCCTCCTCGAGCAGCTCCGTGTTGAGGCCGATCGACGACAGTGGATTTCGCACCTCGTGCGTGATCATCGCGGCCATCTTGCCGACCGCGGCCAGGCGCTCGGTCCTGACCAGCTCGCGCTCGCGCTCCTGGATGGCCGATCCCATGGTGTTGAACTCGCGCGCCAGGTCGGCCACCTCGCGCGGGCCCCGCTCGTCGATGCGCTGGCCGTAGTCACCGCGCGCGATCTCGCGCGCCGCGTCGCCCAGCCGGCGCAGCGGGCGCAGGTTGACCGTGGCCCAGATGGTGATGAGCAGGCCCACCACGAGCGCGATGGCGCCCCACATGATGGTGAGCAGCCGCATCTTGCGCGACCCGAACTCGAGGCTGCGCGCGGTGTCCTGCACGTCGGCGCGCTGCCGCCCCTCCAGCGTCTGCGTCTTGCGCGCGATGCGGCTCTCCATCCGCTGCAGCTTGCCCAGCGGAGAGTCGGCGGCCACGCTGCCGAGCGCCTCGGTCGGCAGCCCGCCGGACGGCCTGGTCGCCGACGCGCCCAGGGGCGGCGCGGCCAGCACCTGGGCATAGAGCGGCCCGGTCCCGGCCACCAGGTGGCGGATGTCGCTGATCTCCTGCGAGGTGCGCGCGAAGTCCCGGGCGTGGACCGGCGGGATGTCTGACACCTCGTCCAGCGCCTTCTCGAGGTTGCTGACGTACTTGTCGCGCAGGTCGCGCAGCCGCCTGACCTTCATCTCCACCTTGCGCGCGGTCGGCTCGCCGGTGAGCTCGTCGCGCAGGTAGGACAGCAGGCCCTGCTGCTTCTCGGACAGGTTGCGGCTCTCGATCGAGAGCGGGATGTAGCCCAGCTGGATGACCCGGATCGTGCTGTTGAGGTTGGTGGTGGTGAGGACCGCCGTCAGCGAGATTCCACCAAAGGTGACGATCAAGACGGCGAACCCCGCGATGATCCGCGCCGACAGTGACCCCGGAAATCGCATGGATGGCTCCAGGGTAGCGGATGCGTCCAGCTGCGACCAGACAGGTGTATACTGCGCGCGATGCGCCCGCGGCCATTACTGTTATTGGCCACTTGCTTCGCCTCGTTGACGGCCTACTCGCACTCGAGCGCCGCCAAGCCAAAGGTCGCAGTTCTCGGCCTCGAGGTCTCAGGTGACAGCGCCACTGACCAGAAGGCCACGGAAGCGGCCAAGGTGCTGACTCGCGAGCTCCGGCGCGAGGCCAACCGCTCCGACGGTCCCTTCGACCTCGCCCCCAACAGCGGCAAGGACCTCCTCGAGATGAAGCTCTTGAGCGACTGCAGCGACGAGGGACGGCGCTGCATGTCGGAGATCGGCAAGCAGCTGCACGCGCAGCGCCTGATCTACGGGAGCCTCCAGCGCACCCGGCGCGGCTACGCGGTCGAGCTGAAGCTGCTCGACGCCGACAGCGCCCAGCTGGTCAAGGAGATCGACGAGACCATCCCGCACGGTGACGTGACCGCGACCGGCGGGCTCCAGCGCCGCGCGCGCGCGATGTACGGAAAGCTGGCGGGCGCGGGCGAGGAGGGAACGCTGGCGATCAGCTCCAACGCCGAGCGCGGCACCGTGTACGTGGACGGCGCGATCCGGACCAGCCTGAGCGCCGGCTCGGCGCGGGTCAGCGGCCTGACCGAGGGCGTGCACTCGCTGGCGATCGAGGCGCCCGGCTTCGATCGATTCGAGACCGAGGTGGACATCTCGGCGGGCCAGAACCGCAGCCTGCGCGCCAAGCTGAACGAGGCGGAGGCCAGGGGGGGAGACGAGACGCCAGGGGGCGACATCGCCGCCGCGGGGCCGGAGCGGCCGGGCCGCGGCTGGCGCATCGCCGTGTGGGGCGGAGCTCTCGCCACCGCCGGCGCGGGGATCGGCTGGGTCTACAGCGGCCTGACCGTGAACAGCGCGGAGGACGACGTCTTCAAGGCGAGCACGGAGTACAAGAACTTCACGCCCGGGCCGGGCATGCCGGACAGCATGGTCGTCGCACCGGACCCGGATGGGGACGGCAACACGACCCTCGACGACGCCTGCAGGGAGTACAAGGACAACGGCGAGAGGGCGGCCAACGACCCGCGATCCGCCATGGTGAGCAGGATCATCAGCGCCTGCGACAAGGGCAAGACCCACAGCACCCTGGTCAACCTGGTCTGGATCCCGGCGACGGCGGCCGCGGCGCTCTTCACCGGCTTCGCCATCTACAAGGGCTACATCGCGCCCGGCAAGATGACCCGCAGCGAGCGCGAGGCGGCGGCGCGCAAGCACCACGGCAAGGGGCCGCGCGTGACCGTGGCGCCCGCGATCGGCCCCAACCTGCTCGGCGCCGGGCTCGAGCTTCAGTTCTGACGCGGCCGCCGGTCCGGCGGCTGCACGTGCTCGGCGAAGAACGCGGCGACCTCGCTCATGAGGTCGCCGAGCGGCCGCCCCTCCACCGGGATCGGCCGACCGAACACCACATCCACCGGCACGTCGTACGACATGTTCCTCGTCTCGGGGGGGAGGACATCGCGCGTGCCGCTCAGCGCGACCGGCACGATCGGGGTGCCGGTGTCGCGCGCGAGATAGAAGCCGCCCTTCTTGAGCGGGCCCAGCTCTCCCGTGCGCGAGCGGCTGCCCTCCGGCGCGATCCACACGCTCACCCCGCCCGCGATGAGATCGCCGGCGCGGCGCAGGCTCTCGACCGCCCGCTTGCGATCCGCGCGGTTGACCTCGATCATGTCGCCGAGCCGCATCGCGCGGCCGAACAGCGGCACGCGAAAGAGCTCCGTCTTGGCCACCATGCGCAGGGTCGGGCTCGGCACCGTCGCGTAGAGCACCGGTATGTCCATGTGGCTCTGGTGGTTCGACATGTAGATGAAGGCGCGGTCGCGCGGCACCAGCTCGGCGCCGCGCACGGTCAGCCGCATGCGCGTGAGCTCGACGATGCGGCGGCCGAACCTGTGCAGCCGTCGGTCCTGGCTCTCGCGCCCACCGCGACCCACCATCGCCTCGGCCACGGTCGGCACGACGATGCGAGCCAGCTCGAGGAACGTGACCATGCTGAGCGCGCGACCCATCTCGCGACGACTGTCGCAGCGTGTATGCCTGCCTGGCAAGCGCATGTGTGCGCGCATGGTCGCGCGCATGGTCACGCGCGCTGCGGCGACTCTTGGCCGCGGCGCGCGTTTCGCGCGTGCTAGCATGCCGTGATGGGTGGAGGGACGGGCCGGCTGCCGCGCGCAGCGCAGCTGGGCCTCTTGCTGATCGTGAGCGCGCTGGCCGCGATGCTGGCGCTGCCGCGCCGGGCCGCGGCCGACGACATCGACGACTCGATCTCGCGGCTGCGGCGGTCGCGCGCGTACAAGGTCCGCCTGTCGGCCGCGCTGTTCCTGGCCCGGCAGGGCGGTCCGCGCGCGATCATGGCGCTGGCGCGCGCGGCGGAGCGCGACGACGACGCCATCGTGCGGCGGGTGGCCGCGCTGTCGCTGGGCCGCGCGGCCCGCGGCGCGGCCGACGGCGATGCTCGCCGCGCCGCCGTCGGCACGCTCGAGCGCGCGGCCCGGCGCGATCGCGATCGCCAGGTGCGGCGCAGCGCGCGGGTCGCGCTCGACCGGCTGCGCAGCGCGCCGGTGCGCGAGAGCCAGCTGGTCAGCGCGGCCGCGGCCATTCGTCCCGATCCATCGGCCGCCGGCCGCATCTTCGTCCACATCGGACAGCCGGCCGACCTGTCGCGCGCGCTGCCGACCGGGAGCGGACGCACGCTGCTCGAGGCGGTGCGCGCGACGCTGCGCGCGCACGCCCCCGAGTACCTGACCAGCGACGTGCTGCCGACCCGCGCCGAGCTCGACGCGCGCGGCCTGCGAGGCTTCACCGTCAACGCCCGCGTGGCGCGCGTCGCGGTCGCCAGCGTCGGCAACCACGCCGACGTGACCTGCACGGTCTCGCTCCGCGTCGGCCCGTGGTCGGGCAGCGACGGCAACGAGCTCATCGCGGCCGACGTGTCCGCGTCCGCCACCGGCAACGGCCACATCACCAGCAGCCCGGGAGGCACCCGGCGCGCGGCCGTCGACTGCGCGGTCGCGGTGGTCGAGGAGCTGGCGGCGCGCGAGGTGGTGCCCTTCCTGCGCCGGCTGGCCAGCCCGGCGCAGCGATCGCTTCGTTGATCGCGCGGCTACGAGATGGTCACGCCGCCGTCCACCACCATGGTGTGGCCGGTGACGAACGAGGCCGCGCTCGACAGGAGATACACCGCCGCGCCCGCGATCTCGTCCGGCTGGGCGTGGCGGGCGAGCGGCGTGCGGCGCACGGCGTGGTCGCGCAGGGCCGGGTTCTGCACGATCGCCGAGGCGAAGCGGGTCTCGACCAGGCCCGGCGCGATCGCGTTCACGCGCACGCCCGAGCCGCCGAGCTCGAAGGCCAGCGTCTCGGTCATCGAGATGATCGCCGCCTTGGTCATGCCGTAGACGCCCTGCATGGGGGCGGCGCGCAGGCCGGCGATGCTCGCGACATTGACGATCGACCCGCGCGCCTCGGCGCCGGCCGCGCGCAGCGACTGCACCATGGTCCGCGAGGCGAGCCAGTAGCCCTTGAGGTTGGTCTCGAACGTCTTGTCGAACGCCGCCTCGGGGCAGTCGAGCGTGGGGCCGAAGAAGGGATTGGTGGCCGCGTTGTTGACCAGGCCGTCGATGGTGCCGAGCTCGCCGGCCGCGCGGCGGAACACGCCCTCCAGCTCGTCGGCCCGCGCCGCGTGGGCGGCGATGGGCAGCGCGGTCCCGCCCGCCTCGCGGATGGCGCCGGCCACGCGGTCGAGGTCCGGCTGCTTGCGCGCCACCAGCACGACCCGGGCGCCGGCCGCCGCGCACGCCACGGCGATGGACTCGCCGATGCCGCGGCTCGCGCCGGTCACCAGCACGACTCTGTCTCGGAGATGAATCTCTGCGGCCATGGAGCGGCACCCTACACTCGATTGGCCGGCCAGCGGCAGGGCTTGGCGCGATTGACGCGATGCATTAGAATCTGAATGAATCCTCATTCAGCTCGGATTCAGACGATCGATGAGCCCATCGAGGCCGCGAACCACAACCCTGGAGGCGCTCCCGTGACCCAGGCCGTCAACCGCTACCGCTGCGATCTGCGCGACATGCGCTTTCTCCTGTTCGAGCAGTTCGGGCTCGACGCCCTGCTCGGCAAGCCGCCCTACGCCGACTGGTCGCGAGACGACGTCACCGCCGTGCTGGAGGAGGTCTATCGCTGGTCGTGCGAGGTGCTGGGCCCGATCAACGCCGGCGGCGACCGGATCGGCTGCGTCCTCGAGAACGGCCACGTGCGCACGCCGCCCGGCTTCCGCGAGGCGTGGAAGTCGCTCCGCGAGCACGGCTGGCGCGGGCTGGGCGTCAGCCCCGAGTTCGGCGGCCAGGGCGGGCCGCTCGCGGTCTCGCTGCTCGCCGGCGAGATGATGAGCGGGGCCAACACCGCCTTCAACATGTACCCGGGCCTGTCGCAGGGCGTCGCCGAGGTCATCGAGGCGTTCGGCACGCCCGCGCAGGTCGCCGCCCACTGCCGCAAGCTCTTCACCGGCGTGCACGCCGGCACGATGTGCCTGACCGAGGCCCACGCCGGCTCCGACGTCGGCGCCGCGCTGACCCGCGCCACCCCGGTGGGCGACGGCAAGTACCACATCGAGGGCACCAAGGTCTTCATCTCGGCCGGCGACCACGACCTCACCGACAACATCATCCACCTGGTCCTCGCGCGCACGCCCGACGCGCCCGACGGCACCAAGGGGCTGAGCCTGTTCATCGTGCCGCGCGACAGGCTCGACGGCGACGGCACCAACCACGTCGTCACCGCGTCGCTCGAGCACAAGATGGGCATCAACGGCTCGGCCACCGCGGTGCTCGTGTTCGGCGAGGGCGGGCCGTGCGTCGGCGAGCTGGTCGGCACCGAGGAGCGCCGCGGGATGGCGCAGATGTTCAAGATGATGAACCTGGCGCGCATCGGCGTCGGCCTGCAGGGGCTCGCGGTGGCCGGCGCCGCCTACCTGTGCGCGCTCGAGTACGCCGGCCAGCGCGTGCAGGGGGCCAGCATCAAGGAGTGGAAGGACCCGGCCGCGGCCAAGGTGCCCATCATCCAGCACCCCAACATCCGCCGCATGCTGCTCGACATGAAGGCGCGGGTCGAAGGCATCCGCGGCCTCATCATCAAGCTCGGCCTGCACCGCGATCGCGAGCTGGCCCTGCGCGCGGCCGGCGACGACAAGGCGGCCGACGCCGAGCTCGGCCAGGTCGATCTCCTGGTCCCGGTGGTCAAGGCCTACGCGTCGGACCAGGGCTTCCAGGTCACCGTGCTCGCCATCCAGTGCCTGGGCGGCGCCGGCTACATCAAGGACCACCCGGTCGAGCAGTACTGCCGGGACTCGAAGATCTTCTCCATCTACGAGGGCACCAACCACATCCAGGCGCTCGACCTGGTCGGCCGCAAGCTCGGGCAGCGCGGCGGCGCCAACTTCCAGGCCCTCCTGGCCGACGTGCGCCGTTTCGTCGCGGAGCAGAAGGATAGCGACGTGCTGGCTCCGGTCATCGGGCGCCTGGCGGCCGCCGCCGACGCGCTCGGCGAGGGCGCGATGCGCCTTTTCAGCTGGTTCCAGTCGGGCAGGAACGAGCTCATCGACCTCTACGCCAACCGCTTCCTCGAGATGATGGCGCGAACGACGGTGTCGTGGGTCCTGCTCCACGGCGCGTCGGTGGCCATGCGGGCCAGCCGATCATTGCCACCCGACCACCCGGATCGGGCGTTCTATGCTGGCAAGCTTCACGCCGCCATGCATTACGCGCAGGTAGAGCTGCCGGTGGTGGTCGAGGGAGCACGCTTCATGGCACAGGAGCTGCGCCACTCGATCGAGATCCCGGACCTCGGTTTCGGAAGATTTGAGTGAGCCCGGCCACCTGCATTCTCATCACGCCTCTGTCAGAGTACGCTCGCCGCCAACCAGGCGAGTGAGCGCGCCAGCAGGGCCGTTGCTCGTCGGCGCGCTCGCTCGACTGCATGACGACGGACACGATAGATTCTTCGCAAGTGGGTGCTCTGGTAGGCGAAACGGTGGGCAGCTACCGCGTCACCGACGTCATCGGCCAGGGCGGGATGGGCGTGGTCTATCGCGCGGAGCACGTGCTGCTCGGCAAGCGCGCCGCAGTGAAGGTGCTCCTGCCCGAGCGCTGCACCAGCCGCGAGATGGTGGACCGCTTCTTCAACGAGGCCAAGGCGTCCACGCTGATCGAGGACCCGGGCATTGTTGACATCTTCGACTTCGGCCGACTCCCGGACGGCAACGCGTACATCGTGATGGAGCTGCTCGAGGGGGAGACCCTGGGCGAGCGGCTCAAGCGGGTGGAGAAGCTGTCCCCCAACCACGCCGCAGCGGTTGCGCGCCACATCGCCGGCACGCTGGCCTCGGCGCACACCCACGGGATCATCCACCGCGACCTCAAGCCGGACAACGTGTTCCTGGTCAAGGACCCGGCGCTGCCGCGCGGCGAGCGGGCCAAGCTGCTCGACTTCGGCATCGCCAAGCTGGCCAGCGGCACGCAGCCGAGCGACATGGTCAAGACCGAGACCGGCCGGCTGATGGGGACGCCCTACTACATGTCACCCGAGCAGTGCCGGGGTGCCGGGAAGATCGATCACCGGACCGACATCTACTCGCTGGGCTGCGTGCTCTACCAGATGCTGACCGGGCGGCCGCCCTTCGTCCTGGAAGGCGCGGGCGAGATCCTGGCCGCGCACATTCACGTGCCGCCGCTGGCCCCGCGCCACTACGAGCCGTCGGTGCCGGCGTCGCTCCAGGCGGTCGTGCTCCGCATGCTGCAGAAGGAGCCGGTGCGGCGCTTCCAGAGCGCGGCCGACGTGGTGGCGGCGCTCAACGCGGCGACCCAGCGCTCGGTCGCCGCCGAGGATGTGCCGGAGCCGAGCCTGCGCGACTCGGGCGTGCACCCGGTGCAGATGATCAGCCGCACGACGTCGAGCTCGCGCGCCTTCACCAACGCGACCACGGTCAACTCGACCGCGGGCGAGGTGCCGGTCCTCCCCGCTCGGCTCGCCGACCGCAGCGTGCGGACCAGGCTCCACCGCCTGACGCCGTGGATCGCCGGCGGCTCGCTGGCCGCCGTCGCCGGTGCGCTGATCATGATCGCCGCGATGAGCGGGCGCTCCGAGGTGAGGAAGCAGCGGGCCAGCGCGCGCCGCGCGGCGCAGGAGAACGCCGGCGCGCACGCCGTGCAGCCGCCCGCGCCGGTGCCGGTCCCGGCGCCGCCTCCCCCGCCGAAGGAGGAGGCGAAGACGCCGGCGCAGGATCCGATCGTGCGCGCGCTCGCGGCCAGCCAGGACGAGACCGTCAAGCTCATGGTCAGCTCGCACCCGGAGGGCGCGACCGTGTACCGCGAGTCCGACGGCGTCCGGCTGGGCAAGACGCCGCTCGAGGTGCGCGCGCGCCGCGGCCGAGGCGAGGCGGTCTTCATCCTGCGCCGCAACGGCTTCCGGGCCGAGCGGCTGGCCGTGCCGGTGGACAAGGACCAGGAGCGCCTGGTCGCGCTGCGGCCGCAGCGCGCCGCGGTGCCGCCGCCGCGCACGCGGGGCGTGCCAGTGCCGTCGCCCGCGCCGGCTCCGGCGGCGCCGCCGACGACAACGACGACGGCTCCGCCGACGACGGCGCCGACTGACGCCGAGCCGCCGGTCGGGACCGCGCCCTCCACGGTGCCGGCAGGAGGCAACGACGCGGCCGCGGGCGCTCCGACGGCGCCGGCAGCCGAGGACGGCGGCAAGGCCAAGGGCGGCGACAAGGCCAAGGGGAGCGACAAGGGCAAGGGCAGCGACAAGGGCAAGGCCGCGGACGACAAGAAGACGCGCGGCAAGGACGACGCGCTCGATCCCTTCAACCGGCTGCGCCCGTCCGGCGACCAGAAGAGCCACGGACCGAGCGCGCCGGGCGACGTGGCGCCCGACGCGGCGCCCGACGCCAGGCCCGACGTGAAGGAGGAGGAGTAGCCGATGGGTCGAAGACCGGTAGTCCTCGCGGCGCTGGTCGCCTCTGCGATGGCGGCGACCGCGACGGCGGTGCCGGCGACCGCCGTTGCGCAGCAGCCCGGCGAGGGCGCGAGCAAGCCGGCCGGTGTGACCGCCGGCGATCGGGCCGTCGCTCGCCGGCACTTCACTCGCGGCAAGGAGCTCCACGCGGCCGGCAAGTACCGCGAGGCGGCGACAGAGTACCTCGCGGCGTACGAGCGCTTCCCCGCGCCCGCCTTCCTCTACAACGTGGCGCAGGTGTACCGCCTGGCCGGCGACAAGAAGAAGGCGCTCGCCAACTACCGCAAGTACCTCGAGCTCGAGCCCGAGGGCGAAGGGAGCGCCGACGCCGGCGAGTTCATCTCCGCGCTGGAGGCGGAGATCGCAGCCGAGAGCGCCGGCCCCACGACGAGAGCGAAGTCCCCGCCGCCCGCGGCGGACAGCAACGCGCGGCCCGATCCGATCGACCCCATCCAGCCCATCGATCAGGTGGACAGCGCGTCGCGCGGCAAGCCGGGACGCGGCAAGAAGATCGCCGGCATCACCATCGGCGCAGCCGGTGTGGTAGGCCTCGGCGTCGCGGTCGCGTTCGGCCTCAAGGCCCGCAGCGCCGACGACGAGCTCAGCGGCTACGAAGGCCCCTGGTCCGACAACCAGCAGTCCACCTACGACGAGGGCAAGTCCGCCGAGCGCACCGCCATCATCGGCGCCGCCATCGGCAGCGCCGCCGTCGTCACCGGCGCCGTCCTCTACTTCCTCGGCAGCCGCGATGCCCGCCGCAACGCCGAGCGCCGCGCTCGCACGATGGTCGACGTCGGCGCCACACCCACCCGGGACGGCGCCCTCCTCGTCGTCGGCGGCG
>Ga0126377_10000246_pt1 | contig 31491 bp, 28 predicted proteins | sample PanSoiMetPlot_22_FD_92647 | JGI IMG/M metagenome (GOLD analysis project Ga0126377, IMG submission 92647) | Tropical forest soil microbial communities from Panama - MetaG Plot_22 | ecosystem: Environmental > Terrestrial > Soil > Tropical forest > Bulk soil | place: Panama | collected 2016-02-17 | reverse complement strand
GGCGTCGGCATCAAGCGCTCCTACCGGATTCTGGCCGACGAAGCGCTGCTGCAGCTGCGGTCGGACCGGGTCCTATTCCGACCGTACGGCCTCGCCGGCGGCAAGCCGGGCGGCGGCTCCCGCAGCTTCATGACGCGGGGAAACGAGACGGTGCCACTGCCGGGCAAGGTCACCATGACCGTCCCGCAGGGCGCGCTCATCGTCCACGAGCAGGCCGGCGCCGGCGGCTATGGCGATCCGCACGAGCGCGACCCAGCCCTGGTCCGGGAAGACGTGGCCGACGGGAAAATTTCGCGCGCGTTCGCCCGCGAGCATCATGGGCTCGAGATCGAGGACGGCTCTTCGCACGACTCCTGACGGCGTTAGCTTTGCCCGCTGAAGCGCTTATTCCCGCTTGGCTGCGCGCCCGCGCGGAAATTTCAGCACGCGGTCGCCGCCGTCGTCGCGTGCTGCGCCGCGCTCCAGCGCTTCACGCAGCGCCTTCTCCAAGGCGGCCAGCTGGAACGGCTTGCGCAGCACCGTGAAGCTCGCGTTCGCGGCCTGCACGACGTCGCTGTAGCCGCTGGTGAGCACGACCGGAATCCGCGGGTAGCGGTTGCCGACCTCCTGCGCGAGCGCGAACCCGTTCATGCTGCCGGGCATGACCACGTCGCTGAACACGAGATCGATCTTCTCGTCGCCTTGCAGCTTGTTGAGCGCGTCGGTGGCATTGCTCGCGCTGACGGTCCGGTAGCCAAGCTGCTCGACCAGCGACGCCGTCACGACCGCGACCTCGGCATTGTCCTCGACCACGAGGATGGTCCCCTGCCCCGGCACGATCGGTTTCGCCGGCGGTGCGGCGGTGGCCGCGACCTGGGCCGCGTGCTTGCGCGGCAGATAGATGGTGATGGTGGTGCCGCTGCCGATGGTGCTGGTCGCAACGACGGTGCCGCCCGACTGCCGGGAAAAGCCGTAGACCTGCGCCAGTCCCAGCCCGGTGCCCTTGCCGAGCGGCTTGGTGGTGAAGAACGGCTCGAAAATCTTTGGCAGCACGTCCGGGGCAATACCGACGCCGGTGTCGGTCATTGCGAGCGCGACGAAGTCGCCCTCGAGCTGATCGATCCCGTCGCTCTTCTTCAGGGTGACGTTGCGCGCCGACAGCGTGATGATGCCACCGCCCGGCATGGCGTCACGCGCGTTCACCGCGATGTTGACCAGCGCGAGCTCGAGCTCCGCGATGTCCACCTCGACCGTCCAGATGTCGGCCGGGATGTCGCATTTGAGCGGAACATTGCCGCGCAGCGAGCCGAGCAGCATTTCGTGCACCGCCTCGACGCGCTCCTTGAGATCCGTGATGACCGGGTTGAGCGGCTGGCGGCGCGAGAACGCCAGCAGCTGGCGCGTCAGGCTCTCGCCGCGATTGGCGGCGGAATGGACGGCGTCGATCGCCTGCAGATGCTTGGGGTCAGTGAGCCGGCGCCGCAGCAATTGTGCGTGACCGCTGACGATCATCAGCAGATTGTTGAAGTCGTGGGCGATGCTGCCGGTCAGTTGCCCGAGCGCCTCCATCTTCTGCGACTGCGCGAGCTGCTCCTGCGCCCGCTCAAGCGAGGCCTGCGCCTCGCGCCGCTCGGTGATGTCGCGCGTGATCTTCACGAAACCGACGAGCGTACCGACCTCGTCGCGGATCGCCTCGATCACCACGCTCGCCCAGAACAGGCTCCCGTCACGCCGCACCCGCCAGCCTTCGACGACGCTCTTGCCCTCGTAGGCGGCAACCTGGAGGTTGCGCGCCGGCTCGCCGCGCAGCTGCTCCTCCTCGGAATAGAAGCGGCTGAAGTGCTGGCCGACGATCTCCGCGGCCGTGTACTGGTGGATGCGTTGCGCGCCCAGGTTCCAGTTGGTGATGTAACCATCCTGGCCGAGCATGAAAATCGCATAGTCGGTGACGCCCTGGATGACCATCCGGAAGCGCCACTCACTCTCCATCAGCGCCTCTTGCGCCTTGCGCCGCTCGGCGATGTCGTGTCTGAGCGCGTCTTCGACGCGCTTGCGCTGCTCGATCTCGGCTTGCAGGACGTCGCTGGCCTTCTTCAGCGTCGCGGTGCGCTCCATGACCGTCTTGCGCAGCTCGTCGTGCTCGTGCTGCAGGTCCTCGTCGGCACGGCGGCGGGCGGTGACGTCCTCCACGACTGCCATGAACCGGAGGCCCATGCCGCCGTCATCGACGATCGCGATGTTGCTGCGGACCCATTGGCGCGAGCCGTCAGGCAGCACTTGCCTGATCTCGGTGACGAAGCCCTCGCCGGTCTGGAATGCCTGCCCCAGCATTTCGGTGAGGCGTGCCGCATCCTCGGGATCGACCAGCTCCTGCATCCGCATCTGCAACAGCGCCACCGCGGGACGCTGAACGATCTCGCAATAGCGATGATTGACCACGGTGAAACGCCCGGTCGGATCGGCCTGGACGATGCCGGTCATGGCCTGACCGAACATCGCGCGCAGATTCTGCTCGCCGAGGCGCAGCTTCGCTTCCACGCGCCTTCGCACCGCCACGTCCGCGCTCATCGCGAGACCGGAGATCGCCCCCCCGATCATGAAAATGGTCACCAACAGCGAGGCTTCGTCGCGGCTGGCTGCTGCGAACGGACCGCCGCCGGCCAACGTACCCCAGACCGCGAAGCCGGCCAGGATGAGCACGGCGGTCGCGGTATCGCGCGGGGCGGCGTACAGCACCGCCCATAGCAGCGGAACGACGGCGAGAAAGGCCAATGCGCTGCGGCCGGCGGTCTGTTCGAGGAGCGGACTGAAGGCCAGAAGCCCCACAAGGATGGCCGCGATGCAGACGCCGACGGGCACCAGAATTCTGTCCGGCATGCGAATGTCGCGGATGAGATTGCGGACCTCGTCGCCGGCCCAGAGCACGATGACCGGGGCGACGACGAGCACGCCGGCGACATCGCGGCCCCACCACGCCACCCACAAGGAGACGGCATCCGACCAATCGGCGTATCCGGCAAGGCACAGACTGCTGACGCCAACGGTGGCGCCCAACATTGCGCTGGGCCCGAGCCCAACCAAGGCAAACTTCGCGATCCCCGCTGGCGTATCGAACGTTCTGCGGCCGCCGGCCCAGATGTCGGTGAGATAGCCACCGGCGAGCGCCGCGAGCGTCTGACCGGCCGCGACGGCCAGGAGTGTCGACATCGAGCCAGCAAAGCTGGCATCGGCGATTTCAGGCAGCGTGCCGGCGGCGAATGCCGCGAGCAGGATTGCCGGCCAAACGCGCACTCCGCGCAAGACGACTGCCGCCAGCGCCAGCCCCGCCGGCAGCCAGATCGGAAGGGTACCGGAGTAGACCGCGGCCAGCGCCAAGCCGAGCCTGGCCAGAACGAAATAAGCTGCGCCGACGATCGCGAGTTCGAGGCTGTATTTCGCCAGGCCGCGCGAGCCCAGCACGGTGAGAAATTCTTGTCCCGGGAAACGAGTCACGGCATTTCCCCACCCAGGGCGTCTTGGGCTCCCTACGCTCCCTGCACGCAATACCTTCCGTGTACTGGGTACGATGTGTCGTCAGCCCCCGCTGAACGTCACGCAATTGAGGAATGAAACTGAGGCAGAACTCGGGCCTTGGCTAGGCACGCGGGCCGAAGCGGCGGTAAGTTACCAGGGTACTTCACCGCGATGGCCTCAAGCCAGGGCTCGCCGAAATTGCCGGTAATCAGGCCTTGCGCCATGCCCGCGTGGCCAGGTCGATCACCTTGCCGTTACGCGACCGGAGATTCGCGGACTCCAGCGCTTCGCACAATGCGTTGAGCTCGTCGTCCGAGATTCCGTGCAGGCGCATCTGCAAATCCAACTTTGCGATCGCGAGCATATGAGCGGTGCCGTCGAGCCCGAATCTGCGAAGGACGTCAATATGGTCGTCGATAGTGGCAAGGATTGCCTGCAGGCGCTCGGCCATGTCCTTTGTCATTACAAGGACCCCGCAGCAGGGGCTGGCGACGGCTTGCCCCAGTGGCAAATGATGTTCCGTTGGGCACAGTAGGAGAAATACCTTCCAAAGCTCAAGCCCCACGAAAGTCTCAAGCATCTTCAGTGGCTTGGACACACTCCGAATTTGTTTGCCCGAATCTGCGCGCGCCTACTGGGCCTTGGGAACCCCTTTCGACTGGTGGGCAATCTCCTCCGCCAGGGTCGCCAGCGCCATCTTGAGCTTGGGGCTCGCGATGCACTCGTAGGCGCGAAGAAGGCGCAACGCCGCAGCGTTTTCACTCAACTCGACCAGGCTTTCCGAGGCTGTCGGCGTCCCGAACAAGACCGCCACCGGCACGCCGAGGATTTCTGCGATCTTGTGCAGCCTCCCGGCGGCGATACGATTGGTGCCATTCTCGTATTTTTGCACCTGTTGAAACGTCAGTCCAAGCGCGCTGCCGAGCTTTTCCTGCGTCAGACCTTTTTCGAGGCGCGCGGCCCGCATCCGGCGGGCGACCTCGATGTCTCTCTGATCAGGCTTCTTCCGTGGCATGGCCGTACCCTTCCCATTTCCCGCGATTGAACAAACTCAAGCTCACCCTCAGTCGTCACCACTCGAAATCCTCGGCCGCCGTTATTTGGCTGGCTCCATCTGCTGCTGCTGCGCGATCCGGGTCAGATGACCCGGAACCAGCGCATGCCAGGATTCTCCCTGCGACATCTGCTTCTCGGCCGATCGGATCTGCATGGTGTTCTTTGCGGCGAGCCCAACCGGATCTTGCCCCCGGGCAACTCGCTGAACACTTTCGAGCAGAAGTCTCCGGGCGCGGACGATGGCCGCGTCGGCCGGAACCAGATTCTCCTTGCTGCGGTCGAGCACGGCGCCCTGCGACAGCTGGATGACCGCATCCTCAACGGTGATGCCGGGAAAGCCGGACCAGCTTCCGTTCGTCATGGCCTCCCGATCCTGCTGAAAATTGTTCTGCCAGGTCGCGATGAAGCGCTCGTCGGCATAGAAACCGGGATTGCTCAAGCCGGTTCTGTTCAGCAGCGCCTCACGATCGATAGGCTTCTCCCTGTCCCAGTAGATCAGCAGCCAGCCTGTATTGGTGTCGTCGTAGGGCACGGTGAAGATTACGAAATTGCCGGGCGGGATCATGAACCCGTTCGGCATGATGAACGGCGTGACACGCACGACGACGTCGTCGGATCCGTCTCCGCGCGGGCGGATGGCGGCGTAATCGAGGCCGAACTCGGTTTCCCGCACCTCGAGCTTCGGCGGAGCGGTCAGACCGAACGCCTGCACCAGATGTTGCGTCGTATCGACATTTGCGCATTGCGCCTGTCGGCGCTCGCGATCGACGTGCAGGATCCCGACATGCGATGAATCGAGGCTTCCCTCCATCACGTGGAGATAGTTGCAGGCGATCTCGATACGCACGATGACGCGTTGCGCGAGCGGAACGTCCATAAATGCAAAACGGCGAAACGGCGGCTGCTTGTCCGGCGGGCCGAGATACACCCAGATCATGTCCCCGGCTTCGCACACGGGGTAGGAGCGCGCCCGATAGCGCGTCATGAACTGCGGATCCTCGGCGTTCGGCATGTCGAGGATGGTCCCGTCGACCGCGAACTTCCAACCGTGGAGCAGGCAGCGAATCCCGCCGTCCTCGACGCGTCCGAGCGCGAGCGACGCACCGCGGTGACAGCACCCTTCATCCAGCACGCCCACCTGCCCTTTGGTGTCGCGAAACGCCACGTAGTGCTCGCCGAACGCCTTGAAGCGGCGTGGCGCGCAATCCGGATGCGGCAAGTCCGCGGAAAGAAGGACAGGCTGCCAATAGCGCCGCATCATGCTCGCCATCGGAGTGCCGGGACCGACCCGGCACAGCAGCTCGTTTTCCTCGGACCTCATGCTCCGTCACTCCAGCCTTATTTTCAGCCGCTCGATCAGCGGCGCCCAGGTTTCCGCGGTCTCGCGCATGATCTGCGCGCACTCGGCGTGGCCGAGCGGGGTGGGCTCGAAGCCCCCCCGCATCAGCCGCGCCTGCACGGTGGGATCGCTGATGATCTTGCGCAGCTCATCGCTGAGAACAGCGACGACATCCTTGGGCGTGCCACCGGGCGCGAACAGCAGGTAGAGGACGCCGGCATCCAGGGGCGCCAGCCCCTGCTCCACGATCGTCGGCACGTTCGGAGCGAGCGCGGTGCGCTTGTTGGCGATGACTGCGACCGGCCTGAGCTGACCGGATTCAAAATGCTGGACGACGGAGCCGGCCGACAAGCTGCCGAAATCGAGCCGGCCGGACATCAGATCGGTCGCCGACTGCGGACCGCCCTTGTAAGCCACGTGAACGAAGTGCGCGCCGGTGCGTTGCGCGATCTCCTCGACCGCCAGGTGCTGCAGCAGGCCGTAGCCCGCGGTGCTGTAGTTGAGGCCGCCCGGCTTTTCCTTGCTCAATCGGACGAGCTGTTGAACATCCTTTACCTCGCCGGGGCCGGTGAGAATGACGGTTGGGCTCACGCCGATGCCTCCGACCGGCACGAGGTCCTTGAGCGGATCGTAGCCCAGCTTCGCGAAACTGTACGGAAAGGTCGCGATCACCGCGCCGTTCACCAGGAGCGTGCAGCCGTCCGGTTTGGCGTGCACGGTCGCCAACGTCCCGACATTGCCCGTTGCTCCCGGACGCGACTCGACGACGACCGTCTTTTTCAGCACGGCCTCGAGCCGCTCGGCGACGATGCGCGTCGCCACGTCGTTGGAGCCGCCCGGCGGATACGGCACGATGATGCGGACTTGTGCGCAGGGATAGTCGATGGCCCACGCCAGGGTCGTACTCAGTACCAACGCCAACATCGCCCAAAGCCAACGCACTAGGCCCTCCATCAGAATGCAGCTTCCTCACCTGCTGTCGCGTCTCGGCGCTGCAAGCGCCTCACTGTCAATGTCGATGTCCTCTGATCTCTGTCGTCATGTTGATCTCGTGCGACCTAGGCGTGGCTCAACGCGGTGCTGCCGCTGGCCTCGAGCGCCCGCGCGATGCTCCGCGTGGCCGCGAGCAAGGGTTCGACCGCTCGCACCCGCATCTCCTTGTCGGACGAGCAGCTCATCAGCGCCACGATGCTGATGACGCCGAACGGAACGCGGTCGCGATCGAGCACCGGCGCGGCCAGAATGCGCAAGCCGCCGGCGATCATCGACTCCTGCAGCACGTATCCGCGTTCGCGAATTTCCGCGAGGGCCGGCAGCAGCTTGGCGCGGCTCGGCACCGGCGCGGCCAGAACCCCCTGCCGCGGCCGCGTCGCGAGCGTCCGCTCGAGCGCGTCCTTCGGAAGAAAGGCCAGCAGCGCGCGGCCGATGACGCTCATGGTGGCCGGAATCGGCGTGCCGACACGGATCTCGACCAGCAGCCGCGTCATGCCGGCGCGCATCCGCTCGATGTAGATGATGTCGCCGCCGTCGAGGACGCCGAAGCTCGCGGCCTCGCCGAGCTCGCCGACCAGCGAGCGCAGCACCGGCCGCACCACCGTGCGCAGGTCCTGGCGCGCAACCGCGTTGAAACCGAGGTCGAGGACCTTGAGCGTCAATCGGAAGCGACGGCTGTCGGGCACGCGCATGACATAGCCGAGGTCGACGAGGGTATTGAGCATGCGGAAGGTGGTGCCGGCGTCGAGATTGGCGACATCAGCAATCTCGCTCAGCGTCATCTCCTCCACGTCGGCCGAGAATGCCTCCAGCACGCGAAAGCCCTTCGCCAGCGACTGAACGGAGCTCTTCGACCGCTGCGGGTCGTCCCGCCGATCGTCGCGGCCGTCCTGACCGTCGTCATCGCCCTTGGCGGGGGCCGCTCGGGGTCGCGTCCTGGTGTCCATGACCACCTTATTTTCGGATAGCGAAATTTTTTTCGGAATCCGAGACGTTGTACCTCCTACAACCTTGGCTTGTCAACGGCTAGGTTGTGGAACGCGTCCCGCACGTGGCTACCGAAGCGTCGGGAAACTCTTTCTCTACCCGCTGCAATTCACGCCACCGCTCCGACACATCGGGTCACGCGACACGGAATGCTGCGACGACGGAAATATTCGCGAGCGGCTCGCAGTTGCGGAAGCGCAGAACGCGGATCGCCTACGACCGCCGCCGCGGCGCCGCGAACGCGTCCTGATGCGTCTCGAAGCCGAGCAACCGACCGGCGGCGGCGTCGATCGCGCTGGCCTTGGTTGCCGCCGGGCCGTGCGGCGACGGTGTGGTGACTTGCGCTGACGACAGCCACGCCAGCACCAGCATGAAGAGGCCGACGACCGTCAGCACAAACACTACCTTGCGGCTCGGTAGACGCATGGCCTCGTCAGTCTCCGGGTCTGAAAATCTCTGCTCGCGATGCTGCATGGCTGTCGTCCCTTCGTCTGGCGCCCCGATCCGGTGGGTGCCCGCGCCTTGGGGATGGATGCGACGATGCCATCGTTAGTCGCACGAGACCGTGAGCCAGTTCACAGACCGGGAAGGATTGGTCGTGCCATTTTAGTGCGCAAAATTTTCTAAAAATTTTACTGACGCCACCCCGATCCACGGAAAGATGCATTGCCGCCGCCGACACCGTGCAGGCGGTCGGGAAATCGCGATTCTCGAAAAAGACTTTATTAACCACCAAATACACTGGGCTGCTTTTTGCTCCTTCCGGGCCAACCTGACGTGCCGATGCCGATGCTCCTTCGTGCAGTCCCACCACGTCGCCCATTGTCGCTCATCGCCCTGGTGCTTGCCGGGGCGGCGGTCGCCGCTGTCGATCCGACACGCGCGGAGGCAGAGTCGACCGGTGCGACGCGCGCGGTGCTGCCGGTGCTCGTTCAGACGCAGTCGCAATCGGAGAGCGCCGCCGCCGAGCGGCGACGTCGGCTCAACGCGGTGCGCAACTGGGGTTACTGGCTCAGCTCGTTTGAGACCGAGGGCATAGCGGCTGCGCCGCACGACCTGCTGGTGATCGACAACAGCGCCTCCGCCAACCGCCGCTTTCAGCGCGAGCGGGCACCCGAGGAAATCACGCGCATGAAGCGACGCCCCGACGGCAGTGCGCGCGTGCTGCTGGCCTACCTGTCGATCGGTGAGGCCGAGCGATATCGATCGTATTGGCGCGCGGAGTGGTCCGACGCCGCCAAGAAGCCCCCGTGGCTCGGCGAAGAGAATCCGGAGTGGGCGGGGAATTTTTCGGTACGGTATTGGCATCCCGCGTGGCAGCGGATGATCTTCGGCACGCCCGATAGTTATGTGGACCGCATCATGGCGCAGGGGTTCGACGGCATCTATATCGACCGCGCCGACGCCTTCCTCGGATGGGAGAAGGAGCATCCTTCCGCGCAACAGGAGATGGCTACGTTCCTGACGCAGCTCACCGACTATGTGCGCAAGCGCGATCCGCACTTTTTGATCGTGATGCAGAACGCCGAAGAGTTGCTCGAAGACCACGCGGTGCTGGAAGCAATCGACGCGATCGCAAAGGAAGATCTGCTCTATGGCGTCGATCAGGCGGAGGCGCCCAACAAGCCGGACGACGTGAAATGGTCGCTGGAGCATTTGCGCAGGGCGCAAAAGGCCGGCCGCAAGGTGCTCGTAGTCGAATACCTGAGCGACCCGATCAAGACCGCGGCGGCCACCAAGCGTATCCTGGACGAGGGCTTCGTGCCCTACTTCGCGCCGCGCCTGTTGGACTGTCTCAATCCGCCCGCGGTTCCGATCGAACGCGAGCACCCTTCCGAGCAACGCTGCCGCTGAGGCGGACAGCCTACATCGCGCCGCGCGGGAGTTCGTTGATCGGCATCGGCGGTCGCGGTATGTCGGCCGTGGCTGGCCGTTGTTCGGTGGTTGGCCGTTGTTCGGTGGCTGGCCGTTGTTCGGTGGCTGGCCGTTGTTCGGTGGCTGGCCGTTGTTCGGTGGCAGGCCGTTCGCTTCCGGAGGAGAACCAGGACGGCACAAGCCTGAGCTTGGCGAACAGCGGCCGATCGTCCTCGGTTGCCTTTGCGGCAGGTGCCGCATCGGCGGCGGCCACGGGCGGCGGTGGGGCGGGCTGCGGCTCGGTCACGCGCGGCTTGGCCTCGACGACCGGGGACTGCTCCGGCTTCTGCGGGCGGCGCGGTTGCGCGGCGTGCACCGGCTTCGCAGGCTTCGGCGCCGGAGCGGCGGCGGGCGCGGGAGCAGCGACCGGCGCGGGGGGAGCGGGCGGCGACGCTGCGGGACTCTCCGGCGTCTTCGCTGGCTCGTCCTTCGGAGGCTGAGTTTCAGTCGGTGCGGTCTCGACCACCGCCACAGGAGTTTCCCGCACCACGCGCACCGACTCTCCTGCCGCCAGCGCGACCTGCGCAATCTGCTGCGGCGAAGCCGGGGGCGCGGCCACTGGATTCCCGATCTGGATCTGGCCGAGGAAATACGCGCAGACGGCGCTTGCAAGCCCGGCGCCGGCGACCTCGAGGAACTTCACGAAAAATCTGGATAGACCGACGGATCTTGCTTGCACGATCCCCTCCCCGACAACGGCCCCCGTGGTTTTTCAACCACCGCTCTGAGACAACTTCACGGCGAAAAGACTGATGAGCGTGGCGAAACCGGGGAAATCTGACGTATTCCGATAGGCCACCAGGTCAGCCTCACTGTCCTTGCTGATTCCAGAAATTCAGCGCCGCCGACGATGTGGCCCCTCCGATCACGCAGGGAAGCCCGAGCTCGATGTGGCCGGTGGCGGCAGCAGCGACGCAACCGAGCGCCAACGCGCCTTGCCCGACCTGTCCCCAGGTCGTGATATCGCGCTTGTAGCCCGGACCCTTGCGCTTGAGCTCCTCGATCGAAGCGAGCGCATCCTTGCGCAGCCGCGTCGTCTCCATGGTTTCGGCCGCTTCGATGATCTCGGTGAGCACCGTGTTCTTGGGCTGCTCCGTGGACGCGCGCTTGAGCATCACGAGCAGATCGTGGTCGCGCCCGGCATTGCTCGCGAGCGTGTACTTCGCCATGTTGCCGACCGTGAGCTTGTCGATGCTGTCGCGGTCGGTCGACCACGGAAGCAGCGTGACGATGCGGGCGACCGGCGGGTAGGAACCGGTGCCAAAATAATAGCCCCAGAGCGTATCGAGCAGCTCAGGGCTCTTGTCATACGTCGCGTCGCCCAGCTTCTTGGTCTTGGTCTTCTGGAACGGGTCCTTCATCTTGTCCCACAGCGTCGGATCTTTCCGCTCCAGCGGAATTTCGCTGAGGGTTGGGAGCTCGCCGTCGAGATATTTTTCGATCATCACCTTGCGCAGCGACAAGCGGTCCGAGAATTTCCGCAACAGGTTCTTCCACTCGGGATGACCTGAATAGGCGATCGCCCGCACGATCACCCACTGATCGGCCGGCGCGACCGGCAAGGTCTTGCCGATGATCTCCTCCGCCCTGCCATAACTGAAGCCGATGACGCCGGCGATGAAGCCGATGTAGACGCCTGAGCTCTCCGGGTCCTTGAACGCGCCGAACTGGCTCAGCGCGCGCACCGCCGCCGGCAGCCGCGTCGGCTCGGGATGAGCGCGGTAGCCGCTGATCCATCGGCTGACCGCATCGAGCGAAGAGAATTCGATTCGGTTCGGCAGCGCGGCCGACGCCGGCGCCAGGAAACCGATGACCATGAGTCCAATGGCAATGAGGATGGCAACGACACTACGCATGTCCCCTCCCGACAAGCCTTTGCGAGCTGACGCCCGCCCCCTTCCCCGAGTCGCGCTTGTCCACGCCGCCTGAAACCAGCAAACCGCTGCGTCATTTTGCAGGCAGCGGTGTGCGAAAGTGATGGCGCGGCGTCCCCAAGTGAGGCGCCCTGCCCAAATGGTTTACGGCCAGTCCGCGCGAAATATGGTTAACGGGCCCGCAGAGGTGGCTCAATTCGGGACGTATTTCATCATCCGCTTCGGCCCTACCTCCGCACCGTAGACGTTGCCGTTCACGTCGGCCGCCACGCCCTCGGCCGCGCTGGTGCCGGTGGTCTTTTCCACCGGATCGGGAATGAAAGCCGTCACCGCGCCGTCGCTGACCCGCCCGACCCTGATACCACGCTTCCAGCCGTCGTGGTTCTTCGACACCGATTCCGACTCGGAATCGGCGACGTAGACCTTGTCGTTCTTGTCGATAAAAACCCCGCTCGGCCGGCTGAACTGGAACCACTGGTCGAGATAGTTTCCGTCCTGGTCGAAGATCTGGATGCGGTTGTTCTGGCGGTCGCCCACGAACAGCCGACCGCGCGAGTCCATCGCCAGCGCGTGGGGGATGTCGATCTCGCCCGGGCCCGAGCCCTTCTTGCCCCAGGTCTTGATGAACTTGCCGTCCTTGCTGAACTTGACGATGCGCGCATTGGTATTTCCGCCATGCCCATCACCGACGAAGATGTCGCCGTTCGGCGCCACCAGCACCGACGACGGGGCGTTGAACTCGTCCGGACCGTTGCCGGGCATTCCCGCCTTGCCGAGCGTCAACAGCACCTTGCCATCCGGGCTGAACTTGAAGACCTGATGACCCTTGCCGTCCTTGCCCAGGCCGTCTGTCACCCAGACGTTGCCTTCGCGATCGACGTGGATGCCGTGCGGAAACAGCAGCAGCCCCGCACCGAACGCCTTCACCAGCTTGCCGGTGGAATCGAACTTGAGGATCGGCGGCAGGTTCGAGCCGTCGCAGGCGAACGGCGTGCCCGGCTTCATCAGCGAGGGCGGAGCGAATGCGCCGCAGCGCTCGGCGACCCAGACGCTGGTGCCGTCGGGATCGATGTCGACCCCGCTGGTCGAGCCCCATGTCCGCCCATCGGGCAGCGTGCCCCAGTTCTCGATCGCACGATAAGGATTCGGCGCGGAATTGGTGGGCGTGCTCGCCTGAGCGCAAGCCTCGGTTCCAGCGATGATCGCGACGGCAAAGACACATCCGGCCAACACGACGTGGCGCATGGCGCTTCTCCCTGAAGCTTGTGAGCTTAGTCGAATACTAGACTGCGCCTTGCGGCCTGCCGTCGCAAGCATCCCAGCAATGTCTTGCCCCGAGCCGCTGAAGTCGGCAATTTGGTAGCAGTGCGTCTAATCGCGATCGAAACGGAAGAAACATGCGGGCTAGGTTCAGAGGCGTCATGCAAAGCCCGGTGACGCCGCTCAAGGATGATTTCAGCCTCGACCTGCCGACCTTCGAGCGGCTGCTCGACTTCCATGTCCGCACCGGCGCGACCGCGATCTCCTGGCCGCATCACAAGGGCGAGTCGCTCAACCTGACCATCGCCGAGCGCAAGCTGTTCGCCGAGGCCGCCGTCCGCGTCGTCAACGGCCGCATCCCGGTGACCATCCACGTGAGCGCGCTCGCGGTCGAGGACACGATGGAACTCGCCCGCCACGCGCAGCAAATCGGCGCCGACGGCATCCTCGCCATCACGCCCTATTTCTGGACGCCGACGGTCGAGGCCATCCACGCCTATTTCGTGCGGCTGTGCACCTCGATCGAGCTGCCGGTGCTGTCCTACAACTCGCCCAGCTACCTCGCCGGCGTCGAGATCACCGGCGATCTGATGGCGCGCTTGATCGAGCGGCTGCCCAATTTCGTGGGCGTGAAGGAGGCGAGCTTCAACAGCGAGAAGTTTCTGGAGATTTCCCGCGCGGCGCTGGCGATGCGACCCGACTTTGCCATGCTCACCGGCGTCGAATATCTGCTGCCGTCGGTGCCGCTCGGCGGCATCGGCTCCTATTCGGCGGCCGGCTCGATCTGTCCCAACCTCTGCTCACAGCTGTTCGACGCCTGCATCGCCGGCGACTGGCCGCGCGCCCGCGACCTGCAATACAAGATCTCGTGGCTGTGGCTTCTCTTCCGCGATCAATATCCCTCCTCACTCAAGGGCGGCATGGTGATGATGGGCCGTCCGGTCGGCCCCACGCGCGCGCCGCTGCCGACCGCTACCAAGGAACGCCAGGCTTATGTCCACGCCGAGCTCGAACGGCTCGGCATCCTCGACACCGAGCCGCACGGCTGGTGATTCCTCTCGCCTGAACAAGAACCATGCCCCAGCTCCAACCAGGCCTCGTACACACGCCGGTGACGCCGTTCACGCGCGAGCGCGCCATCGACCTCGATCGCTACGCACAATTGATCGAGTTTCACATCGCCAACGGCGCCGACACGCTGGCGCTGCCGATGCATGCCGGCGAATCCGTCAGCCTGCCCGACAGCGAGCGCCGCTTGCTCTTGGAGTTCGCGCTTGAACGCGTGAAGGGGCGCAAACCCCTCATCGCTCATGTCAGCGAGACCGGCACCGGCATCGCGGTGGCGCTCGCGCGCCACGCCGAGGCGGCCGGCGCCGCCGCCGTCGTCGCCACCACGCCTTATTACTGGACGCCGCCGCCCGCGATGGTGCTGGAGCATTTCGCTCAGATCGGCGCGGCCGTGAAAATTCCGTTCTTCCTCTACAACGCGCCGGAGGAGATGCAAGGCACCAAGGTGAATGCCGAGCTCTGCCACAAGCTGATCGACAAGCTTCCCAACTTTGCCGGCGTGGTCGATCTGAGCCTCGACTGGCAATTCATGATCGAGCTGATGACCGATGCGCCGCGTCTGCGCCCGGGCTTCCAGCTGCTGGCAGGAACGGAGCTGATGGTGTCAGCCGGCGCCATCGGCGCCGCCGGCATGTTCGCTCCGCTCGCCGGCATCGCGCCGAAGCTCGTGCGCGAGCTCTACGAGCTCTGCCGCGACCAGAAGCTGTTCGAGGCGCGCGCGGCGCAGGAGCAGATGGCGGCGCTGCGGCAGGCGGTGAAAGCAGGCGGGATCGCAAGCCTCAAGGCGGCGATGCGCGCCATGGGTCGCGATTGCGGCGAGCCGCGGCCGCCGCTGCTGCCGCTCGATGCCTCGGCCTACCAGAAGCTCGTCGGCGAGCTTGACGCGATCGCCGCGCTGCGCGCGGAGCCACCGGGCTGGTGACTCTCAGGCGACGGTGATGCCGCCGTCGACCACCAGCGTCTGTCCAGTGATCGAGGCCGCCTGCGGGCTCGCCAAGTAGCAGACCGCGTCCGCCACCTCCTTGGCGGTGGCGAGGCGGTTGAGCGGAATGCGCGCACGCATCGCATCCATGTAGGCGGGATCCGACGTACGCGCCGCGCGCGAGGGCGACGGCGTATCGAGGCGTCCGGGCGCGACCGCGTTGACGCGGATGCCGTGTGCCGCCCACTCGATCGCCAGCATCCGCGTCATCTGGATCAGCGCGCCCTTCGAGATGCCGTAGACCGAGCGCTCGGCGGCGCCGACCAGTCCATGGGTCGAGGCGATGTTGACGATCACGCCCGGCCGCCCCGTCGCGATCAGGTGCCGGCCCATCTGCTGGCTGAGAAAAAATGCGCCGCGCAGATTGGTCGCCATGACCGCGTCCCAGTCGGCCGGCGCCACATCTACAGCGAGCTTACGTAGATTGCCGCCGGCATTGTTGACCAGGAGGTCGAGGCGGCCGAATGCCGCAATCACCTCCGCCATCGCGCGCTCGATGCTCGCCAGCGAATTGAGGTCGAGCACCAGTGGAACCGCGCGCGCGCCGACGGCTGCAAGCTTTGCCATTGTCGTCGCGAGGTTTTCGGCTCGCCGCGCCGACACTGCCACGTCGAATCCGGCGCGTGCGAGCGCCTGCGCGGTCGCGGCGCCGACGCCGTAGGACGCACCGGTTACGAGTGCGAATTGTCGGCTGGTGGACTTATCCATGGCGATATTTGATATTTAATGTACGACAGCGGAAACAACCAAGAAACGATGGGCGGGAAAGCAATGTCTCGAACAGCCCTAGTGCCCCAAACCCGAAGTTCGCGCACACCGAGTGGCAAATGCGATCGCGAACTTCGGGTTCAAAGGGGCACTAGACTCATAGAGCTGCTAGTGGTCCTTAGATTCCGAAGTTCGTATCCGAACGCGCTGCAAGTGCTTACGAACTTCGGAATCGGACCACTAGCCGCCGCGGCGCTCGCATTCGGCCTTGTGCTCGGGCAGCCGGCCTGCGCGCAGGTGAAAGTGCGGGTCGGCCAGCCGCAGGCCGGAACATTCCAGTTCGTACCGCTCCAGGTCGGCGCCGAGGCCGGCATCTTCAACAAGCACAGCGTCGACCTCGAGGTGATCAGCTTCGGCGGTGGCCCGCGCGTGCAGCAGGCGATCGCCGCCGACTCGATCGACATCGGCATTGGCTCCGGGCCCGAGCTTGCGTTCGTCGCCAAAGGCGCGCCGGAGATCGGCGTCGCCGCCATCGCGGATGCGCCCTACTCGGTCGTGCTCGCGGTGCCAAAGGATTCGCCGATCAAGACCATCGACCATCTCCATGGCATGACCGTCAGCATCTCGAGCAAGGGGTCGTTGACGGACTGGCTGGGGCAGGAGCTGTCGCGCCAATTGGGGTGGGGTTCAAACGGCATCAAGCTCGCGCCGCTCGGCACCACGGCCGCGCAGATGGCGGCACTCAAGACACGGCAGATCGACGGCATGATCGTCGAAGCCAATGCCGGCTATCGCATGGAGGAGGACGGCAGCGGCCGCGTGCTGGTGCAGTTTGGCGACCGCATCAAGGTCTTCCACATCTACGTGGTCTATGCGCGCAAAGGCTTCCTGGAGAAATATCCCGACGCGGTGCGCGCCTTTCTCGCCGCCTGGTTCGAGACCATCGAGTACATGCGCGAGAACCGCGCGGAGACCATCGCGATCGTGCGCCGCACCGCGCAGGTCTCGCAAGGCATCGCCACCCGCGACTACGACGAGCTGATGGGAATGTTCAACCGGACCGGCCGGTTCGATCCCAGGGCGCTCGACGTGCTGGCGCGCTCGTTCGTCGAGATGGGCTCGCTGCCGCAGGCTCCCGACATGCAGAAGCTGATCACCGAGCAGTATCTGCCGCCCATCAAGACGAAATGAGGGGGACTGTCGCCATGACAAGGCCCGACTGGGCATTGCTTGTGCTCTGCGCCGCTTTCGTGGTGCTGTTCGGCGGCGTTGCCGCCGCGGACAAGCTGGACGACATCAAGACGCGCGGGCGCCTGATCGTCGGGGTGAGCGAATCCTCACCACCGTTCAGCTATCGCGCCGGGGAAACCGGCGTGGTCGGCTACGATGTCGATCTCGCAGAACGCGTCGCCAGGCGGCTGGGCGTTGGACTGGAGAAGGTGTCCGTCATCAACGCGGAGCGCATTCCGGCCCTGCAGCAGGACAAGGTCGATCTGGCGGCTTCCGGGATGACCCGCGCGGACAATCGCCGGCGCGACATCGGTTTCAGCCTGGCCTATCTCAATTCGCCACACAAAGTCCTGATCCGGAAGGATTCCGGCATCACCGGCGTCAGGCAGATGGCGGGTCGCAAGCTTGCACTGGTGAAATCCGCAAGCGTGGACGCCGAGCTCAAGCAGGCGGTGCCGACCATGCAGATCGTCCTGTTCGACGATTACGCCGCCTGCTTCACCGCCCTGCAGAACAAGCAGGTCGACGGTTTCCTGGCGGACGAGGTGTTGCTGCTGTCTTTCGCGCAGAAGGGCGGCGCGCCGCAGGACTTCACCACCATTCCCGACTACGACCTGCCGCGCACCGCCGGGTTCGGGATCAAGAAGGACGAGCCGCGCTTCAAGGCGTTCGTCGATGAGACGCTGCTCGCGCTCGAAGCATCGGGCGAAGCGGCAAAGATCTTCTCGGCCTGGTTCGGCCCGATGCCGCGGCCGTTCAAGTTCCAGTCCGATTAGGCGTTGCAGTGGATCGTGGCGGCCTTGGACCGCCGCGACTCATTCGGCCGGTTGCGAGCGGCCGTGAGCCTTGAGCGCGGCGAGCCTGCGGTCGCGCCAACGCATGCGCGCCGCGACCTGATCCGGCGTCAGAGCATTCGGCCATTGCGCCATGATGCGACTAAGTTTTTCGCCGTCGTAGATCGCGGGATCGGCCGCGCTCAACCGGCTCAGACTCGGGCCGTAACGCCGGCAGTAGTCCGGGATGCCGCCGGGTGCATTGAGCTCGATGGTCTCGAACGGCCCCATGAACGACCAGCGCAGGCCCAGGCCGTGCTTGAGCGTCTGGTCGAGATCCTGCGGCGTCACGTAGCCATCCTCGACCAGCCGGAAGGCCTCCGACAGCAGCACGGCCTGCAGGCGATTGAGGATGAAGCCATCGACCTCGCGCTTGACCACGATCGGCACCTGCCCCACCGCCTCGTAGAGCGCCTTGGCCCTGGCAACGACAGCGGGCGCGGTCCACGGCGCGGCAACCAGTTCTACTAGCGGCACAAGGTGCGGCGGGTTGACCGGATGGGCGACCAGGCAACGATGCCGGCCCCGGAGGGTTTCGGTGAAGGTGCTCGCAACGATGGTCGAGGTGGAGGACGCCAGGATCGCGTCCGGCGCGGCGAGCCGGTCGAGCGCGACGAAAATCTCGCGCTTCGTTTCGAGCGTCTCCGGCGTGTTCTCCTGCACGAAGGTCGCCCCGTCGAGCACCTCGGCGAGACTTGCGGCGGCGCGCACCCGGGCCGCGGCCGGCGTCGGGTCGTTGACGAGGCCGTGCGCCGCAAGCTCATCGAGCCCTTCGGCGACCAACGTCCGCGCCTTGTCGGCTACGCCGGCGCCGGAATCGTAGAGCGCGACGTCGCAGCCGCCGCCCGCGAACACGACGGCCCAGGCGCGACCGATGAGGCCGGATCCGACGATGGCGATGCGCTCCCTCACATCCACAACGTTTTCCTCCTCAGCACGAGATCATCCCTGAGCATCTGCGAGGCACCGGTCCAGGTCACGGTGCCGCGTTCGAGCACGACGGTCCGGTCGGACAGCGCAAGCGCCAGGTCGAGGTGATGATCGACGATGATCATCGCGATCTCGTGGCGCAGCCGGTCGAAAGCCTCGAACAGTTCTTCCGTCACGACGGGCGAGAGCCCCTCGAACGGCTCGTCGAGCAGCAACACGCGCACATCGCCGGCCAGCGCGCGGGCGACCGCCACCATCTGCTGCTCGCCGCCCGAGAGGTAGTCGGCCGGCATGTGCCAGCGCTCGGCGAGCCGCGGAAAGAACGCGACGATACGCTCATCGTCCCAGTGGATGCCCGCGCCGGTCATGCGCTTGAGACGGCCGAGCGCCAGATTCTCAGCCACCGTCATGCCCGCGAACAGGCCCCTGCCCTGCGGTACGTAGCCCATGCCGCGGCGGGCGATCTCGGCGGACGCCAGGCGCGCGGTCTCCTCGCCGGCCAGCGTTATGGCGCCGGTTTCCGGCGCAGCGATGCCGATCAGCGTCTTCAGCAGCGTCGACTTGCCGGCGCCGTTGCGGCCAAGCAGCGCGACAATCTCGTGCTCGCGCACGTCGAGCGAGACGGCGTTGAGAATGTGGCTCTTGCCGTAGAAGGTATCGACCTTCTCGACCACGAGCAGCGGCGTCGCCTCCGCCGCCGACGGTCGCGGCTTGGCCGCGAGCGCCGCGGCACCGGTGCCGATATATACCTCGCCCACCTTGGGGTCGCTGCGGGCCTCTTCGACCGTGCCGTCGACCAGCACGCGGCCTTCATTCATGACGGTGACATGATCGGCGATCTGGAAGACGCGGTCGATGTCGTGCTCGACGAACAGCACCGGGATCTCCGCCGAGATGCGCTTGACCAGGGCGGCGACGCGCTGCCGCTCCGACACTGCGAGCCCTGCCAGCGGCTCGTCGAGCAGCAGGATGCGCGGGCGGGTTCCGAGCGCCACGCCCAGATCGAGCAATCGCTGCCCGCCATAGGACAGCGATGCGGCCTCCGCCCGCTCGATGCCGGCGAGCCCGAGGAAGGCGATCAGCTCCGACGTCTCGGCGGTCACATCGGTGAGAGAGGAAATGGAGCGCCACACCGCAAATCGTCGGCGGTGGCGCGCCTGCACCGCCAGCCGCAGATTCTCCTGCGCCGAGAGGCCGGCGAACAGATTGGTGATCTGAAACGAGCGGCCGACGCCGGCCGACGTGATGTCCTCGGGCTTGAAGCCGGCGATCGAGCGGCCCTCGAGCTCGATCGTGCCGCCGTCGGGCGGATAGAGCCCGGAGAGCAGATTGAAAGCGGTGGTCTTGCCGGCGCCGTTGGGTCCGATCAGCGCGTGCAGCGTGCGATCCTTCACCACGAAGGATACGCCGTCGACGGCGTGAATGCCGCCGAACCGCTTGACCAGGCCATTCGCCACCAGGACCGCGGTGCCAGCCTCGTTCGAGCGGCGGTAGAGCTGCGGCAGCGGCGCATCCTCGGTGACGGCGCGGCCAGCCATCGCCGCCGCCTCGACCACGCGCCGGCGAAACGGCGCGGTCAGCCGATCGGCCACACCGACAAGGCCGGTCGGAGAAAAGACGATGAAGCCGACGAACAGCAGGCCGAACCAGAACAGCCAATGCGGCGTCCAGATCGACAGGAATTCCCGGAACAGGATGAAGAACAACGCTCCCAAGGCGGGGCCGAGGAAGCTGCGCATGCCGCCGATCACCACCATGGCGATCAGCTCGCCGGAGAACGCCACCGACAGCGGCTCGGCCGAGGCAAAGCGATGATTGAACACCGACAGCACGCCGGCGACCGCGACGACCGTGGCCGAGAGCACGAACGCGACGAGCTTGTAGCGGTTGGTCGGATAGCCGATGAAGCGCGCCCGCTCCTCGTTCTCGCGGATGGCGACCAGCACGCTTCCGACCGGCGAGCGGTGGAAACGGTGGAGCAGATAGCACACGCCCATGCCGACCGCGGCCACCACCCCGTAATAGGTCCAGTCCCGCTCCAGATCGACGCCGAGCACCGTGGCGCGGGTGACGCCGCCGAGGCCGCTCTCGCCGCCGGTGAACTCGGTCCAGCGATAGCCGATGGCGAACAGCAGCGCCGTCAGCGCCAACGTGAGCAGCGAGAAATAGACTCCGCGCCGGCGCAGGATCAGCGCGCCGGAGAAAAGCGCGGTCACCGCGACAAACAGCACCGCAAACAGCGCGGGCAGAATGACTTCGCCGGGAAACCAATGCCGCTGGCTCAGCGCCGCCGCATAGGCACCCAGCCCGAACCAGGCGCCATGACCGAACGACACCAGCCCGGTGTGGCCGACCAGGATGTTGAGCCCCATGCAGGCGATCGCGAACACGACCACATCGACCGTGGACCGCAGCGGCAGGCCGACGACGTCGAGCACGAACGGCAGCGCGGCAAGCGCGAGCGCGGCAACGATCAGGGGGCTGTGGTCCTTGCGCATCGCGCTCATTCGAACTTCAGGATGCGTTCGCCGAGCAGGCCGCGCGGCCGCAGCAGCAACACCAGGGCCATCAGCAGATACATCGAGGCTTCGCCCCAGGACGGATTGAAGTAGATGGTGACGCCGCGCACGACACCGACCAGCGCGGCGGCGGCGATCACGCCCCAGAACGAACCGAGCCCGCCGATGACGACGACGACGAAGGCGGCGGTGAGGATCTCCGCGCCCATCGCCGGGTGCACGCCGGCGATCGGCGCGAGCAGCACGCCGGCAAGCCCGGCGAGCCCGACGCCGAGCGCCGCGATCGCCGTCATGTAGGGTGCGAGCGAGATGCCGAGCGCGCCGACCACATCGGGGTTCTGCACGCCCGCGCGCACCACGCGCCCGAAGGCGGTGCGGTAGACGATCAGCCAGGTCGCCGTCACGGCCGCGACCGCCACGCCGAAGATGATGAGGCGGTAGCGCGGATAGATGAAATCGCCGACAAAAATCTGGCCGCGCAGCTCCGGCGGGATCGAGAACGGCAACGGCGCGGCGCCGAACACGATGCGCAGGCCCTGCTCGATCACCATCGCCAGCCCGAACGTCAGCAGCAGGCTGAGAATCGGATCGGAGCGATAGAAGCGGCGAAACAGCAACCGCTCGACCGCGATCCCGATCAGGCCGACGAGGACCGGCGAGGCGACGAACGCGCCCGCGAAGCCGATGCGCGGCGTGAGAATGACCGCGAGGTAGGCGCCGATGGCGTAGAACCCGCCATGCGCGAGATTGACGATGCCGCCAAGCGCGAAGATCAGCGAGAGGCCGAGCGCGATCAGCAGATAGTAGGCCCCGACCAGGAGGCCGTTGAGAACCTGCTCGAGGACGAAGACGAATTGCACGCTAGTGCCCCGAACCCGAAGTTCGCACACATAGTGCTGCAAGAGCGGTTGCGAACTTCGGGTTCAAAAGGGGCACTAGAATCATAGAGTTGCCAGCTCCGGAATCGGGACACTGGTGCTGCGTCACCCGATCTTGCAGGTGCCGTCCTTCGGCGGGGCGATGATTTCCATGTCCTCGTTCGGGTCGGGGACGGTGCCGAGCGCATCATAGATGTCCCACTGGTCCTTCATCTTCGCGGGCTCCTTGGCGCGCACCGCGTACATTTCCATCACCATCTGGTTGTCATAGGGACGGAAATAGGCCTCGCGCGCCTTCATAACGTCGAACTTGGCGCCCTTGCGCAGGTGCTCGGCGAGCTTCTGCGGATCGGCCGACTTCATCTCGTTCATCGACTGCGCGACGATCTTGAGCGAGTTGTAGTCGCCCCAGGACTGGTTGTCCGGCAGCTTGCCGTACTTCTTCTGGAACGCCTCGACGTATTTCTTCGAACTCGGCGTGTCTACGAGATGGTGCCAGACCAGCGGCCAGATGCCGGAGAAATTGCCCTTGCCGGCGCCCCAGGCGACCACGGTGTCGAAGCCGAAGCCCGCCACCGGGAACTGCAGGCCGTACTCGGAATACTGCTTGAGGAAGTTGGTGATCTGGTTGCCTGCCAGGTTCGACACCACCAGGTCGGGCCGCGCCTGGCGGATTTTCAGAAGGTACGGCGAGAAATCGGTGGCGTCGGTCGGCACCAGCTCGTCGGCCGCGAACTGGCCGCCGTTGCTTTCCATAAATTTCTTCGCCACCCGTAGCAGGTCATGGCCGAAGGCATAGTCGGCCGTGAGCGAGTACCACTTCTTGCCCTTCACGAGGTTCTCGCGCAGCAGGTACTGGCCGACGGCCATCACGTACATCGAGTTCGCCCCCTCGATATGGAACATGTACGGATTGCAGCTGGCGCCGCGCAGTGCATCGGAATTGCAGCCGGTATTGATGAAGACGGTCTTCAACCGGTTGGCTACCTGCCCGATGGCGAGGCCCGATGCCGACGAAATCTCGCCGATGATCATCGCGACCTTGTCGCGCTCGATCAGGCGCTCGGCCTTGGCGGATGCGGTCTGCGGGTTGACCGAATCTTCCATGACGAGCTCGATCTTGCGGCCGGCAACGCCGCCGGCGTTGTTGATCTCCTCGGCTGCGAGCTTCACGCCCATGACGGCATACTCGCCGAGCGGGCCCAGAAAGCCCGTGATCGGCGTCAGATGCCCGATCCGGATGACGTCTGCCTGCGCCTGCACGATCGCCGGCATGCCGACCCCGGCAAGAACCGCGGAACCGGCCGCGCCCTTGATGAGCGTTCGGCGTGACAGACTGCGTGACAGACGGGACGTCATGGCAGGGTCCTCCTTAAGGACAAGTGCTTGGTGACTGCGTGCGCGTGGTTACGGATGCCGGTTTCGCCGTCCGTTCCGCGCTTGTTGCCGCTTCTTTGAGCAATGATCGTCACCCGCGCCATCCGCCTTGTCCAGCGGATTTTTGGACGCGCAAAGGCATCACGCTGCGTCCAGCGAAGCGGCTGCAAGCGATGACTCACGCCTCGTGACGCGAAGGCAGTCGAGGCAACAGCGTCTTCCAACCCAGCAATGCGAGGACCAGAGCCGCGACAGCGGGCACGACCAGGGCATCGGGCGATTGCATGGTCCACAGCGTCGTTCCGCTGATCACGCACCACAGGAGCGGGATGATCAGAAGCTCCCAGTGAGTCCGATGCGAGGCGATCAGAACACCTGTTGTGGCGATGGCAGTCGGATCGGGCGCCACACCGAAAAGCTCGACCTGCAGCCATGGCCGGCCTGCGAGCGGACCGATCAGCGGAAGCAGGAACAGCGCGAACAGAACGATGCAAATTCCTGCCCTGCCGATCAAATCCGAGCCCGGCCGGAAGCGCAGCCGGTCACGAACGACGCCGGTCCAGACCAGGAGCAGCGCTTCGATCACGAAGCCGACGGCGAAGTAGCTGGCGGCCCAGTTGATCGTGTCGTAGCGTTCCAGGAAGTAGGCCCAGGCGACCCATGCCCAGCAGACCGCGAGCATGGCGGCGACGGCGCGGCCCCGCCAGACCCCGCCGCGCAGCAGCAAGGCGAGGATTGCCACGCCCAGCGCGAGGGCGACGATTTGCAGCGGCCATATCGCAAGGTTGTAGAGCTCGAACAGCCGGTAGTAGGTGCGCGGCGAGAACATGAGAAAGTCCGCGAGCGAATAAGTCCACCACTCCGACATCAGAGCTTCTCGACGTGCGCAACCATGCGCGCCCGCATCGCAGCGTCCGGCAGCCGGCCACGGGCGGCGGCAAGGTTCTCCCGCACATGATCGACCCGCGTGGTCGCCGGAATCGCGCAGGTCACAGCCGGATGCGTGACGATGAATTTGAGAATGGTCTGCGCCCAGCTCGTGCAATCGATCTCTGCGGCCCAGTTGGGCAACGGATGGCGTTGCAGCTTCTTGGTGAGCTCGCCCTCGCGAAACGGCCGGTTGACGATGACGGCGATGCCGCGATCCCGTGCCAGCGGAAGAATTCGCTCTTCGACCTCGCGGTCGAGGATGTTGTAAGTCACCTGCACAAAATCGAGCGGCTGCGTGCGCATGATCTGCTCGATGTCGCGATGGCGTCGCCCTTCCGAGGTCGTGATGCCGACATAGCGGACCTGCCCGGCTGCCTTCATGGCGAATAGCGTCTTCAGATGGTCTTCCCAAGACAGCAGATTGTGTACCTGCAGCAGATCGAAGCGGGGCACACCCCAATATCTCCGCGAGGTTTCGATCTGACCCGGCCCCCTGCTCCCCGAGGAAATCCAGACCTTCTCGGCCGAGAACAGGCTCGGTGGCTGCTTGAGCTTGGCGAGGCCATATCCGATCACCTTCTGCGATGAGCCGTACATCGGCGAGGAGTCGATCAGGCGTCCGCCGTCCTCGAAGAAGGCGCGCATGACCTCCATGCAGGCATCGCGCGCAACGGGGTCGTCGCCGACATTGAAGGTGATCCAGCTGCCGAGCCCGACCACGGGAATTGCCTCTTTGCTCGACGGTATCGGCCTGGTGAGGATCGCGCGTTGCTGAGGCAACGCGATCCGCGGAAGCAACATCGCGGCGGCGCCGGTCACGGCGAACGAGCCGATCAACCGGCGGCGACTGAAGCGTGGGATATCTTTCATCGGCTCAGTCCCTGCTGCGCGGGATCATAGCATCAATGCAACATGCCAGAGCTGCGCACAGTTCCGCCCGTTCCAGTGACGAGGGCCTTGCCGGCTCGATCCGAAAGGAGCAGTTTGGAAGCTATGTAATCTGGGAGTTCACAAACCCAGAAACATAATAAGGGAGGCGCTCATGACCGATCAGCTCAAGGATCAGCCGAAGGATTCCGGCCTCGGCCGGCGTGACTTTCTCAAAGGCGCCGTGGTCGGCGGCGCCGCGGCCGCAACCGTCAGTCTGCCGGACGCCGCACAGGCGCAGCAGCCCGCCGCTGCCGCGCCAGCCGCGACCCCCGCCGGACCAGCGTACTCGTTCCTGAATCTCGACGAGGCCGCCTTTGTCGAAGCGCTGGTCGACCACATGGTGCCGGCGGACGAGCTCACGCCGAAGGGCACCGACATCGGCATCAACATCTACATCGACCGCGCGCTCGCGGGGGGCTGGGGCAAGGGCGAGCGCCTCTATATGCAGGGCCCGTGGAAGACCGGCGCGCCGAGCCAGGGCTATCAGCTGCCGCTCACGCCCGCGCAGCTCTACCGCACCGGCATCGAGGCCACCAATGCCTATTGCCGCAAGACCTACGGCGGAAAAACCTTCGAGCGGCTCGACGAGAAACAGCGCGAGGAGGTGCTGCTCGGACTGTCCGGCGGCAAGATCACGTTCGAGAACGGACCGCCGGCGCGCGTGTTCTGGACCACGGTCTATCAGACCGTGATGGAGGGCATGTTCTCCGACCCGATCTATGGCGGCAACCGTAACAAGGCGGGCTGGCGGCTGATCGGTTTCCCCGGCGCGATCGCGGTGCATCGGGAAAACGTCGCGAAGTATCGCGACAAGAAATTCCCGAGCGATCCGGTCAGCATCGCGGACATGAGCTGAGGGAGGGCGACATGGCGACCAAGCTGAAGGAAGTCGATGCCGTCGTCGTCGGGCTGGGCTGGACCGGCGGCATTCTGTCCAAGGAACTGGCCGAAGCCGGGCTGAAGGTGGTCGCGCTCGAGCGCGGCGCGATCCGCGACCCGGCGAAGGACTTCGCGGTGCCCAACATCCGCGACGAGCTGCGCTACGTGGTGCGCCACGACCTGATGCAGAACACCGCGCGCGACACGCTTACCATCCGCAACGATCCCTCGCAGGAGGCGCTGCCGATGCGCCGCCTCGGCTCGTTCCTGCCGGGCGAGGTGGTGGGCGGCTCGGCGGTGCACTGGAGCGGCCACACCTGGCGCTGGAACGACATGGAGTTCAAGGTCCGCTCCATGTACGAGGAGCGCTACGGCAAGAATTTCATTCCTGCCGACATGACGATCCAGGACTGGGGCATCACCTACGACGAGCTCGAGCCCTATTACGACCGGTTCGAGTACACGGCCGCGATCTCGGGCAAGGCCGGCAACATCAAGGGCCAGATCCAGCCCGGCGGCAATCCGTTCGAGGCGCCGCGCGCCCGCGAATATCCGCTGCCGCCGCTCACCCCGATCCTGGCGGCCGAGATGTTCACCGAAGCGGCGAAGAACAACGGCTATCATCCGTTCCCGCGGCCGTCCGCCAACGCGTCGCGCGCCTACACCAATCCCGACGGCTCGAAGTACGGCGCCTGCCAGTACTGCGGCTACTGCCAGCGCTTCGGCTGCGAGGCCAACGCCAAGGGGAGCCCGCAGGTCTCGGTGATCCCGATCGCGATGCGCAACCCGAACTTCGAGCTGCGCACCCATTCCTGGGTCACCAAGGTGCTCAAGGACTCCGACGGCAAGCGCGTGACCGGCGTGACCTACACCAACCTGCTCACCGGCGAGGAGTTCGAGCAGCCCGCCAACATCGTCCTGCTCTGCGCCTACGCCATCAACAACGTGCACCTGATGCTGCTCTCTGGCATCGGCGCGCCCTACGACCCGAACGCGCAGACCGGCGTGGTCGGCAAGAACTACTGCTACCAGACCGGCGCCGGCGCGACGCTGTTCTTCGAGGGCCGGCACTTCAACCCGTTCATGAACGCAGGCGGGTCGAACGCCACCATCGACGACTTCAACATCAACTGGGACTTCGATCGCAGCAAGCTCGGCTGGGTCGGCGGCTACACGGTGGCCGGCGGCTTCAACACGGTGCTGCCGATCGGCTACCGGCCGGTGCCGCGCGGCACGCCGCAATGGGGCACGGCCTGGAAGGCGGCGACCGCCAAGTGGTACCAGACCGCGATGAACATCAGCGCCAGCGGCAGCGTGATGGCCAATCGCTACAACTGCTACGACCTCGACCCGACCTATCGCAATGCGTTCGGCCAGCCCCTGATGCGCATGACGTTCGACTACAAAGCGAACGAGCACAGGATGGGCGAGCACGCGGCGAAGGTGATCAACGACATCGCCAAGTCGATGAACCCCACGCGCCTCAACGAGGCGGCGGCCCGCACCCAGCCGTGGACCGTGGTGCCCTATCAGAGCACGCACAACACCGGCGGCACCATCATGGGCACCAACCGGAGCGACAGCGTGGTGAACAAGTACATGCAGAGCTGGGACTGCCACAACCTGTTCACCGTCGGCGCCAACGTGTTCGTGCACAACGCCTCGTACAATCCGACCGGGCCGGTGGGCGCACTCGCCTACTGGGCGGCGGACGCGATCAAGAACCGCTACGTCAAGAACCCGGGCCCGCTGGTGCAGGCATGACGGGGTTGGCGATGCGCGGTACTTGCTTGATCTGGGCAATGGCGCTGCTGGCGGCGGCCGGCAGCGCGCGCGCTGACGGCGACGCGGCGCGCGGCGAGAAGCGCTTCGAGGAGTGCGTCGCGTGCCACAAGCTCGCGGCCGGCGAAAACGAGATCGGGCCGAGCCTGCACGGCGTGTTCGACCGCAAGGCCGGCGAGCTCGCAGATTTCCGCTACTCGCCCGCGCTCAAGCGCAGCGGCATCACCTGGACGGCGCAGACCCTCGACGCCTTCCTCGCCGACCCGCAGAAGGTGGTGCCCGCCAATCGCATGCCCTATGCCGGAATGCTCGACGCGGGCGACCGCGCCGACCTGATCGCCTATCTGCAGAAGGCGTCCAAATAATCCGCTGAACGGGCGTCGAGTGCGGTCTGCCCCCTCTCCCACCCGAACTCGGGTTTACCCGAGTTCGGCACTTTAGAGTGACCGAAGTCGGATAAATCCGACTTCGGGGGGAGAGGGAGCTCACCGAGTCCGAGGCACCAACAACATGAAAATCGTCATTCCGGACGACTATCAAAATATAGTCGACCAGCTCGAATGCTTTTCGCTCATCCGCCATCATGACGTCACGCGCTACCGGACGCCGGCGCGCGATCTCGATGAGCTGATCGAACGCCTGCGCGATGCCGACATCGTTGTCTCGATCCGTGAACGCGTGGAATTTTCTCGCGTCCTGCTCGAACGGCTGCCGAAGCTCAAGCTGATCGCGCTGGTCGGCCGCAATTCCCAGATGATCGACTTTGCCGCCTGCACCGCGCTCGGCATTCCGGTCGCGACCGGCGAGAGCAATTCACCGGTTGCGCCGGCCGAGCTGACGCTCGCGCTGATCATGGCGGCACGCCGCAACGTCGCGCTCGAAGCCGAGCGCATGCGACGCGGCGACTGGCCCTGCACCCTCTCCCACCGGCTGCGCGGCTCGTCGCTCGGCATCTTCGGGCTCGGTCATATCGGACAGCTCGTGGCCGAGGGCGCACGCGGGCTCGGCATGAACGTCCTGGTCTGGGGACAAAAATCGTCTTTGGAGAAGGCTGCTGCCTTGGGCTACACGGCTGCCATCTCCAAGGCCGAACTGTTCGAGCGCTCCGACGTGCTGTCGCTGCACGTCCGCCTCACCCGCGAGACCGCCGGGATCGTCGGCGCGGACGACCTCGCGCGCATGAAGCCGAGCGCGCTGATCGTGAACACCGCGCGCGCCGAGATCATCGCCCCCGGCGCCTTGCTCGACGCGCTGCGCAAGGGCCGGCCGGGCTACGCCGCGGTCGACGTCTACGAGCAGGAACCGATCGTCAACGGCGACCATCCGTTCCTGTCGATGTCCAACGTGCTGTGCACGCCTCATCTCGGCTGGGCGGAATGGCAAAACTTCGAGCTCTATTTCCGCGAGACGTTCGAGCAGATCGCGGCGTTCGAGCAAGGCAAGCCGCTGCGGTTGAGAAACCCGCAGGTGCAGCGGCGAGCCTGAGGGCTCTGCAACCCTGCGTCCCATAGTGCGTCGTAAGACGCGCGTGAACGCGCTTATGACGCGGGACGCGCGCGTTTTGGCGCTCCACCGTGGGCTGTTCGCCAGCGGAAATAACTAAATGATATCAATGACACTCGGCCCGAGTGTCGCAATAGTGTCCCAAAGCGCAGGAAATTTTGATGCCGCTAGGGGGTTCCGTTAGTCACAGGGGTCCGTTCTTCGGGGGGAGAATACCTCCTGGCGACCCACGAATTGGACATAGAATCGTGCGCGATTCCGGCACGAGGACCTGATGCAATTCGATCAACCGAAGCGACGCGAGCCTACCAAGCCCGGACCATTGCCAACGGCGCTCCTCTGGCTCCTTGGCGGCGTGGCAGTCGCACTGGCCGCGCTAACCGCGATCTTCGCCGGATCGCCAGCTTCCGAGCAGGACAAAGCGCTTGCCGTTCTCATCGCCTCGTCAAAGCAATCCAAGCAGGACAAAGACCTTACCGTTTTCGCGACCTCGTCAATGCAAGATGCGCTCGACGACATAAACACGGCATTCACAGAGAGCACCGGTGTCAGGGTGATTGCCGGCTACGCATCGAGTTCAGCGCTTATTAGGCAGATCGCGCAGGGAGCGGAGGCCGACGTATTCGTCTCCGCCGACTCCGACTCGATGGATTGGGGTTTGAAAAGGAAGCTCATCAAGGACGCAAGAGTCAACCTGCTGGGCAACCGACTGGTGCTAATCGCGCCAAAAAATTCCAAACTCGATCATGTCGCGATCGGCCCGAACTTTGATCTCGCCAAGCTCGCGGGGAGCGGTCCGATTGCCATCGGCGATGTGCAGGAGATGTCGGCCGGTAGATACGCCAAGGCGGCGCTGGAGACGCTTGGAGCTTGGCAAGCCGCCGCGCCAAAACTTGTGATGGCGCCAAACGTTCGCGCGGCGCTCAACGTGGTCGAACGTGGAGCAGCACCGCTTGGCATCGTCTACGCAACCGACGCCAAGGTCAGCCCCGCAGTCAAGATAATTGGCACGTTCCCTGCGGATTCCCACCCCGCAATCATTTACCCCGTAGCTGCCACCGTGACTGCGAAGCCAATAGCTGTCGGGTATCTCGTATATCTACGCTCGATGGCTGCTAAGGCGATATTCGAGCAGAATGGCTTCGAATTTCTGATCTGGCCTACATCGTAGGTGCATGGATTGGTGTCCGCGAGGTCGCAGCGGCTGACATTCCACAATGCCCGTTCGCCGCACTCGTCGCCTTCCCAGGCCTGATCGAGATCGCGCGCTCGCTCTGCTCGCGTCCTGCCGGGACGGCTGCCCGGAGGCGTTGATGGTCGCGCACGGGTTCACGGCTGCGCTGCTGGCCGAACTGATGCGCGACGGAGCGGCTACTGGCGCTGCTGCGCCACGACCACGGTCTGACTTAGGACTGCTAATAAGTTTGAGCTACTGGCTGTATCCGGTTGAATATCTCTCTGATAGTTGACGTACGACGTTTTTGCGTAGTGATGTATCACGAGCAGCTTCTGTATCACGCCAACTAGTTGCTGTACGTGAGAACCAAATGACACGGATATGATTGTCTATTACCACACCACAGATTGCTCGTAGTCCGTGCCATGTGAATGACTCATCCCTTAGTTTAGCGCTGACAATACCCGGTAGCTTTGGCCATTTTGGTCTGCGTGCTTGATAAAGTGTTGTATCTATCAAGAGATTATGTGAAGGTACGATATTGACCATGTGGCCATGCCAACGATTAGGATCAGGCTTCGGTTCAAACTGTGGATGGCCAATAGTCAGTATGCCGGATGTTTCACCATTGATTGTTGCTTCGATACAGATTGCTACTGGCTGGACGATTGCATCAGTGATTCCTATTTCATGCAGAAAGTCCCGCACAGTCAACGCACATAGGATACAGCTTGCTTTGGAGTGGCCTACTGGCATCCTCCCCTCGGAATCAAACAACGGGTGAAGATGTTTGTTTATGATAGATAGAGCTTCACGTAGCGCAGCCAGAGTCCCGTGCATGTCACCGGCC
>Ga0126377_10000245_pt1 | contig 31520 bp, 28 predicted proteins | sample PanSoiMetPlot_22_FD_92647 | JGI IMG/M metagenome (GOLD analysis project Ga0126377, IMG submission 92647) | Tropical forest soil microbial communities from Panama - MetaG Plot_22 | ecosystem: Environmental > Terrestrial > Soil > Tropical forest > Bulk soil | place: Panama | collected 2016-02-17 | reverse complement strand
GGCCGGTGATCGCGTCCGGCGGGGTCGGCGCGCTGGGCGACCTGTCGGCGCTGGCGGCCCTGGAGCCGCTCGGGCTGGAGGGCGTGATCGTCGGCAAGGCGCTGTACGCAGGCCGCTTCACCGTCGCGCAGGCGCTGGAGGCGCTCGCCGCCGGCGGGCCGGCCGCGGCGGGGGAGGCGGCGGGCTGATGCTCGCGCGCCGCGTGATCCCATGCCTGGACGTGCACGCCGGCCGGGTGGTCAAGGGCGTCTCGTTCGTCGACCTCGTGGACGCGGGCGACCCGGCCGGGCTGGCCGCCGTGTACGACCGGGAGGGTGCCGACGAGCTGGTCTTCCTCGACATCACCGCGACCGTCCAGGCGCGCGCCACCCTGCTCGACGCCGTGGCGCGCACCGCCGAGCAGGTGTTCATCCCGCTCACCGTCGGCGGCGGTGTGCGCACCGTCGGCGACGTCGGCACGCTGCTGCGCGCCGGCGCCGACAAGGTCTCGGTCAACTCCGCGGCCGTGCGTGACCCCGAGCTGCTGTCGGCCGGCGCGGACACCTACGGGGTGCAGTGCATGGTGCTGGCGATCGACGCGCGCCGCCGGGCCGGCGGGGCGGGCTGGGAGGTGGTCGTCGACGGCGGCCGCACGCCGACCGGGCGCGACGCGCTCGCCTGGGCGCGGGAGGGCGCCCGCCGCGGCGCGGGGGAGCTGCTGGTCACCAGCATGGACGCCGACGGGCACAGGACCGGCTACGACCTGGAGCTGGTGGCGGCGATGACCGGGGCCGTGGGCGTGCCGGTGATCGCCAGCGGCGGCGCCGGCAGCGTCGGGCACTTCGTCGACGCCTGCCGCGCCGGCGCCGACGCGGTCCTCGCCGCCAGCGTCTTCCACTTCGGCCAGCTCTCGATCGGCGACGTCAAGGCCGGGCTCGCGAGCGCCGGGCTGCCCGTCCGCGAGCGCTGGGCGGGCCCCACGGCGGCCACGGCCCGGACGGGGGCGGAGAGCCAGTAGCATGACCGGGCCCGTCTCCGGCGACCGAGGACCCCGCCATGCCCCCGCCACCCGATCCCGCCGCGGCCGCCGCGCCGGCCGTCCGGCTCCCCGAGCTGCGCTTCGACGCGCAGGGGCTCATCCCCGCCGTGGTGCAGGACGACGCCGACGGCAGCGTCCTGATGGTCGCCTGGATGGACGCCGAGGCGGTCCGCCGGACGCTCACCACCGGGCGCACCTGGTTCTGGAGCCGCTCCCGGCGCGAGCACTGGCGCAAGGGCGACACCTCCGGGCACGTCCAGCGCGTGCGCTCGGTCACCGCCGACTGCGACGCCGACACCCTCCTGGTCCGCGTGGAGCAGGTCGGCCCCGCCTGCCACACCGGCACCCGCACCTGCTTCACCCGGACCCTGGAGGCTTCCGGGTGACGGCCCGCGTGCGGCCGCCGCTGGAGGAGTTCCTCAGGCTGGCGGCCGGGCACACGGTCGTGCCGGTGTGGCGCGAGCTGCTCGGCGACCTCGAGACCCCGGTGAGCGCGCTGCGCAAGCTCGGCGGGGAGGAGGGCTCGGTGCTGCTGGAGAGCGTCGAGCACGGCGAGCGCTGGGGCCGCTACTCGTTCCTCGGGACCGACCCGTTCGCCACCCTGGTCGTCCGCGGCTCGCAGGTCACCTGGACGGGGACCCCGCCGCCGGGGCTGCCCGACGGCCCGCCGCTGGCGGTGCTGCGGGCCGCGCTGGCGGCGCTGCGCTCGCCGTCGCTGCCCGGCCTGCCGCCGCTGTTCGCCGGGGCCGTCGGCTATCTCGGCTACGACCTCGTGCGGGCCCTGGAGCGGCTGCCGGACACGACCACCGACGACCTCGGGCTGCCGGACGCGATCCTCGTCTTCCCCCGCGAGGTGGTCGTCTTCGACCACCTCGGGCAGCGGCTGGTGCTGGTCGCCAACGTGCTGGCCACGCCGGGCACGGACCTGCCCGCGGTGCACGCCGACGCGGTGGCGCGGCTGGAGGCGCTGGCCGGCCGGCTGGCCGCGCCGCTCGCCGAGCCGCCGGTGCCGCTCCCGGTCGCCGAGCGCATCGGGCCGGTCGCCTCCGACCTGGAGCCCGGCCGCTACCAGGCGATGGTCGAGCGCTCCAAGGCGTACATCCGCGCCGGCGACATCTTCCAGGTCGTGCCCTCGCAGCGCTTCTCGGTCCGCACCGGCGCCGACCCGCTGGACGTCTACCGGGTCCTGCGCGTGATCAACCCCTCGCCGTACATGTACTTCCTGCGGCTGCCGGGGGTCACCGTCGCCGGCTCCTCCCCCGAGGTGCTGGTCACGGTCCGCGGACGGGTCGCGACGGCGCGGCCGATCGCGGGCACCCGCCCGCGCGCCGCGGACCCGGAGGCCGACGCGGCGCTGGAGGCCGAACTGCTCGCCGACGCCAAGGAGCGTGCCGAGCACGTGATGCTGGTCGACCTCACCCGCAACGACCTCGGCCGGGTGTCGCGGCCGGGCACGGTCAGGGTGTCCGAGCTGATGACCGTCGAGCGCTACTCGCACGTGATGCACATCGTCTCGGAGGTGCGCGGGGAGCTGGCCGAGGACGTGGCGCCGCTGGACGTGCTGGCCGCCTGCTTCCCCGCGGGGACCGTCTCCGGCGCGCCCAAGGTCCGGGCGATGGAGATCATCGACGAGCTGGAGCGGCACCGGCGCGGGCCGTACGCCGGCTGCGTCGGCTACTTCGACTTCTCCGGCAACGCCGACACCTGCATCACCATCCGGACCCTGGTGTTCGTCGGCGACACCGCCTACTGCCAGGCCGGCGCGGGCGTGGTCGCCGACTCGGTCCCCGAGCGCGAGGAGCGCGAGACCGAGGCGAAGGCGCGCGCCCTGCTGGCCGCGGTCGCCGCCGCCGAGCGGATGCGCCCGTGGACGCTCGCGGCCGCCGAGTAGCGCCCCCCGGCGCCGACCGCGGGCCACCCGGGCCGGGAGCGCCGGGCCGCGCGGCCGTCCGCTCGCTGCGGCTCGCGCTCGCGGCCATGGTCCTGGGCGCGCTCGCCGCGATCACCGGCGCCGGGCGGCCCTGGGCGCAGGTCGACGCGTCCGTGCGGGGCCTCGGCGCCGGCAGCGTCGCGCGCGCGGCGGTCACCGGGGACGCGTCGGCCCCGCTGTCGGGCCTGGCGCTGCTCGGCCTGGTCCTGGTCGTCGCGGTCGCGGCCACACGCGGGCGCGGACGCTGGGCGGTCGGCGCCGCCTGCCTCGCGCTCGGCCTCGCGCTGGCGGCGCTGGCGCTCGACGGGGCGGGCGGGGCCGCGGGATTCGCCGCCGGGCAGGCGCGCCACGGCGCGCTGGAGGGCGTGCCCGCGGGGGCCACGCTGCGGGTGCGCACGCCGCGGGCCGGCCCCGTGCTGGTGGTCGCGGGCGGGGCGCTGCTCGCCGCGGCGGGCGCGGAGGCGCTGCGCCGCGGGCGGTCGTGGCCGGCGCTCGGCGCGGCGTTCCGCGCCCCGGGGGACCGCACGCCCGAGCCGGCCGAGGACGCCGAGCCGCCCTGGGAGGGCGACTGAGGGGTGCCGGCGCGCTCCTTACCGACCTCGAACCTGGCGCTCATGCGGCCGCGGTGGCCGCAGCTCACAATGGGCCCGGGCGCGGACGCGGAGGTGCGGCGCGGGATGGGCACGAGAGGCACGGTCCTGCTGGTCGAGGACGAGGCGTCCATCGCGGAGCTGGTCACCCTGTACCTGGAGCGCGACGGCTTCACGGTGGCGTGGCGGACCGACGGCGGCGACGGCCTGCGCGCGGTCGAGACCGAGCGGCCCGACCTGGTGCTGCTGGACCTCATGCTCCCGGGTCTGGACGGGTTCGAGATCACCCGCCGCCTGCGCTCGGGCGGCCGGCGCGTCCCGCTGATCATCGTGACCGCGCGCGACGAGGAGGCCGACCGGGTGCTCGGCCTGGAGCTGGGCGCCGACGACTACGTCACCAAGCCGTTCTCGCCGCGGGAGCTGGCCGCGCGGGTCAAGGCGGTGCTGCGGCGCGCGGAGCCGGCCGGCGACGGCGGGGCGGAGGAGCCGGCGCTGCGGCTGGGCGCGCTCGTGGTCGACCCCGCCCGGCGCACCTGCAGCCTCGACGGCCGCCGGGTGCAGCTCACCACGCGCGAGTTCGACCTGCTCGTCTGCCTGGTGCGCAACCGCGGGATCGTCCTCACCCGCAGCCGGCTGCTGGAGCGGGTGTGGGGCTACAGGTTCCCCGCCGACACCCGCACCGTGGACGTCCACATCCGCCAGCTGCGCGCCAAGCTCGGCCAGGGCGCCCCGATCCACACCGTGCGCGGGGTCGGCTACAAGGCCGACGAGCGGCCGTGACCGGGCGCGGCTCCCTGCGGCGCCGGCTGGTCTGGTCGTTCGCCCTGGTCGCGCTGCTGGTCGCGCTGGTCACGGGCGTCACCACCCTGTCGCTGCTGCGGCGGGCGGGGGAGCGGGATCTCCAGCAGCGGCTGGAGACGGTCGCCCGCGCCGTCGCCGACGGCGACGAGCAGCCCGCGACCGGCGCGGCGCTGTGCCAGACCCGGCGCGCGCTGCGCGCCGGCGGCACCGAGCTGTACCTGGTCCTGCGCGGCGGCCGGCTGACCGTGCCGGCGTGCCGCCGGAGCGGCCCGCCGCTGGTCCCCGCCCCCGGGGCCGACGCCGCCGGCGCGCTGGCGGCCGGCGGCCCGGCCAGCGGCGTGACCCGCGGGCTGGCCTGGGCGGTCACGCCGGCACCCGGTGGCCGGCCCGCCGGCATCCTGCTGGTCCGCCCCGCCCGCGGCGCCGCGGGCGTCGCCGGCCTGGTCGCGCAGCGGCTGCTGCTCGGGACCGGGCTGGCGGTCGCGCTGGCCGCCGGGCTCGCGTGGGTGCTGTCCGGGCGGCTGGCGGCGCCGCTCGGCCGGCTCGCGGCCGCGGCGCGCTCGCTGGGCGCCGGGCGCCTGGACACGCGCGTCGCCGTCGACGGCGACGACGAGGTGGCCGAGGTCGCCACCGCCTTCAACGAGATGGCCGCGAGCCTGGAGCGGCACCAGGGTGAGCAGCGCGCGTTCCTGTCCAGCGTCGGCCACGAGCTGCGCACGCCGCTGACGGTCGTGCAGGGCAACGCGGAGGCGCTGCTCGACGGGGCCGTCGAGGGGGAGGCGGGGCGGCGGCGCAGCCTGGAGCGACTGCACGCCGAGACGCTGCGCCTGGCGCGGCTGGTCGACGACCTGCTCGACCTCGGCCGGCTCGGCCGTGGTCGCTTCCGGGTCGACCCCGTGGACGGGGACGCCGCGGCGGTGCTCGGTGAGGCCGCCGAGGTCGCCGGGGAGCGCGGCGCCGCCCGCGGGGTCGCGGTCGAGCTGCGCCTGCCCGGCGGGCCGGTGCCGGCGCGGATCGACCCGGGCCGGCTGCGCCAGGTGCTGGACAACCTGCTCGACAACGCGGTCCGCTCCAACCCGCCCGGCCACTCGGTGCTGCTGGCCGCCCGGCGGCTGCCCGACGGGCGCGCCGAGGCGGTCGTCGCCGACCAGGGCCCGGGGATCGCGCCGGAGGACCTGCCGCACGCCTTCGAGCGCGGCTACCTGTGGTCGCGCTACCGCGGGACCCGCACGGTCGGCAGCGGGCTCGGCCTGGCGATCGTCAAGGCGCTCTGCGACGCGATGGGCGTGGCGGTCTCGGCCGGTCCGGGGCCGGCCGGGGGCCTGGCCGTGTCGCTGGTGCTGCCCGCGTCCGGCGCGCCGGCCGGTCCGGTCGGGGCGGCGCGCCGGTCCCCGTAGAATGCCCGTCGTGGTCTCGCATGCCGGGTCGTTCCTCCGGCGCGCCGCCGCCGACGCGCGCGCCGCCGCCGACGCGCGCGCCGCCGCCCTCCCGCTCGCCGAGGTCCGCGCCGCCGCCGCGGACGCGCCGCCGCCCCGCGGGCTGCGGGCGCGGCTGGGCGAGCGGCCGGGGGTGGACGTGATCGCCGAGGTCAAGCGGCGCTCGCCCGCGTACGGCGCGATCCGCGACGGCCTGGACCCCGCGGCGCTCGCGGCGGCCTACGAGCGCGGCGGCGCCGCCGCGGTGAGCGTCCTCACCGAGCCGGCGCATTTCGGCGGCAGCCCGCAGGACCTGCTCGCCGCGCGGGCGGCGACCGCGCTGCCGCTGCTGCGAAAGGACTTCGTCACCACCGCCTACCAGGTCTGGGAGGCGCGCGCGTGGGGCGCCGACGCGGTGCTGCTGATCGTCGCGGCGCTCGAGGAGGCGGCGCTGCGGGCGCTGCTGGAGGAGGCGGCCGCCGCGGGCCTGGACGCGCTGGTCGAGGTGCACGACGGCGCCGAGGCGGCGGCCGCGGCCGCGGCGGGCGCCGGCCTGGTGGGAGTGAACGCGCGGGACCTGCGCACCCTGGAGGTCGACCCGGCCCGCTTCGCCACGATCCGCCGTGACCTGCCCGCCGGCGCCGTGACCGTGGCCGAGAGCGGGATCCGCACCCGTGCCGACGTCCGGGCGGCCGCCGAGGCCGGCGCCGACGCCGTGCTGGTCGGCGAGTCCCTGGTGCGCGCCGACGACCCGGCCGCCGCGGTCGCCGCCCTGCTCGGGCGCGACCCGCGGTCAATCGGTCGGGATGCGTCGTACCTCCCTGACAGATCCGATCCACCCTGACAGATCCGATCCACCAAGAGGACCCCGCGCATGACCACCGAGCCGCGCAAGCTGCTGCTGACCGAGGACGAGCTGCCGACCGCCTGGCTGAACATCGTGCCGTCGCTGCCGACCCCGCCGGACCCCTACCTGCACCCCGCCACCCGCGAGCCGGTCGGCCCCGACGACCTCGCGCCGCTGTTCCCGATGGCCCTGATCGGCCAGGAGGTCTCGGCCGAGCCCTGGATCGACGTCCCCGGCCCGGTGCTGGACGCCTACCGGCTGTACCGGCCGACCCCGATGTACCGGGCGCTGGACCTGGAGCGGGCGCTGCAGACGCCCGCGCGCATCTACTACAAGTACGAGGGCGTCTCCCCGGCCGGCTCGCACAAGCCGAACACGGCCCTGCCGCAGGCGTACTACAACGCGGCCGAGGGCGTGCGGCGACTGGCGACCGAGACCGGCGCGGGGCAGTGGGGCAGCGCGCTGGCGCTGGCGTGCGCCCGCTTCGGCCTGGAGTGCCAGGTGTACATGGTGGGGACCTCGTACGACTCCAAGCCCTACCGGCGCACGATCATGGAGACCTGGGGCGCCGGGGTGACGCGCTCGCCGTCGGACCGGACCGGGGCCGGGCGCGCGGTGCTGGCCGCCACGCCCGACTCGCCCGGCTCGCTCGGGATCGCCATCTCCGAGGCGGTCGAGGACGCCGCCGGCCGCGAGGACACCCACTACGCGCTCGGCAGCGTGCTGAACCACGTGCTGCTGCACCAGACGGTGATCGGCCAGGAGTCGCGGCGGCAGCTCGAGCTGGCCGGCGTGCAGCCCGACGTCCTGATCGGCTGCGTCGGCGGCGGCTCGAACTTCGGCGGGTTCACCTTCCCCTTCCTCGTCGAGAAGCTCGCCGGCCGCCTGGACGCCCGCGTGGTCGCGGTCGAGCCGACCGCGGCGCCGACGCTGACCAAGGGCCGCTTCGGGTACGACCTCGGCGACCAGGCGGGGATGACCCCGCTGCTGCCGATGTACACCCTCGGCGCCGACTTCGTGCCCGCCCCGATCCACGCCGGCGGGCTGCGCTACCACGGCGACTCGCCGCTGGTGTCAATGCTGGTCCGCGACGGCCACGTCGAGGCGACCGCGTACCCGCAGTCCAAGGTGTTCGACGCGGCCGTGCAGTTCGCCCGCCTCGAGGGGATCCTGCCCGCCCCCGAGGCGGCGCACGCGGTCCGCGCCGCGATCGACGAGGCGCTGCGCTGCAAGGAGGAGGGCCGCGCGGAGACGATCGTGTTCAACCTCTGCGGCCACGGCCACTTCGACCTGGGCGCCTACGACGACCACCTCGCCGGGACCCTGCTCGATGCCTGAGGCCGCCGTCGACCCGCGGGCCCTGGACGGCGTCGCGCACCCGCCCGACGCGGGCGGCCACTTCGGCACGTTCGGCGGCCGCTTCGTGCCCGAGGTGCTCATGGCCGCGCTCGACGAGCTGACCGCGGCGTTCGGCGCGGCAGTGCGCGACCAGGGGTTCCTCGCCGAGCTGGACCGCCTGCGCCGCACCTACGCGGGCCGCCCGACCCCGCTCTACCACGCGGCGCGCCTGTCCGAGCAGCTCGGCGTGCGGGTCTGGCTGAAGCGCGAGGACCTGCTGCACACCGGCGCGCACAAGCTCAACAACTCCCTCGGCCAGCACCTGCTCGCCCGGCGCATGGGCAAGCGGCGCGTGATCGCCGAGACCGGCGCGGGCCAGCACGGGGTCGCGACCGCGACCGTGGCGGCGCTGCTCGGCCAGGACTGCGTCGTCTACATGGGCGAGGAGGACACGCGCCGCCAGCACCTCAACGTGGTGCGCATGCGCCTGCTCGGCACCGAGGTCCGGACGGTGGCGACCGGGACGGCGACCCTCAAGGACGCCATCAACGAGGCGCTGCGCGACTGGGTGGAGTCGGTGACCGGCACCCACTACGCGATCGGCTCGGTGGTCGGGCCGCACCCCTTCCCGGTGCTGGTGCGCGAGTTCCAGCGGGTGATCGGCGAGGAGGCGCGCGACCAGGTGCTCGCCGCCGACGGCCGCCTGCCCGACCTGCTGGTCGCCTGTGTCGGCGGCGGCTCGAACGCGGCCGGCCTGTTCGCCCCGTTCGCCGACGACGGCGTCGCCATGGTCGGCGTCGAGGCGGGCGGCCGCGGGGCCGGGCCCGGCGACAACGGCGCCCCGCTCAGCCTCGGCAGCCCGGGCGTCCTCCACGGCGCCCGCTCCTACCTGCTCCAGGATCCCGACGGGCAGGTGCTGCCCACCCACTCGGTCTCCGCCGGGCTGGACTACCCGGGAGTCGGTCCCGAGCACGCCTGGTGGAAGGAGGCCGGCCGGGTGCGCTACGTCCCCGTCGGCGACGGCACCGCGCTGGACGGCTTCCGGCTGCTGGCGCGCACCGAGGGGCTGCTGCCCGCGCTGGAGCCCGCGCACGCGATCGGCTGGCTCGCGCTCGCCGCCCGCGCCGGCGAGCTGGCGCCGGGGACGACGGTGCTGGTCTGCCTGTCCGGCCGCGGGGACAAGGACGTCGAGACGGTGGTCGAGGTCGGCGGTGGCTGAAGGCGCGCACAGCGCTGCGGGACCCGACGCGGGAGCGCGGCCCGCCGCCCTGCCGACGGGGGACCTTCCGGTCCGGCGGCTGGAGACGCACCTCGAGGGGGTCCGGGCCGAGGGGCGGGCGGCGCTGGTGGCCTACGGCGTCGCCGGCTATCCGGACCGCGCGGCCTCGCTGGCGGCGTTCCGGGCGATGGCCGCCGCCGGGGCCGACGTGCTCGAGGTCGGGCCGCCGTTCTCCGACCCCCTGATCGACGGCCCGGTGATCCAGCGCGCGGTCGCCGCCGCGCTGGCGCGGGGCATCCGGCTGGACGACGTGCTCGCCTCGTGCCGGGAGCTGAGCGGCTCGGTCGCCGTCCCGGTCGTCCTGCTCGTCTACTACAACCTGATCGCCCGCCGCGGCCCGGAGCGGTTCGCCCGCGCGCTCGCGGAGGCGGGCGTCACCGGCGCGGTCGTGCCCGACCTGCCGCCGGAGGAGGCGGGGGAGTGGCTCGCGGCAGCGGGCCGGGCCGGGCTCGCCCCGGTCTTCCTGGCCGCGCCGACCTCCACCGACCAGCGCCTGGCCGCGGTCGGCCGCAGCGCGCGCGGGTTCGTGTACGCGCAGGCCTCGCTGGGGGTGACGGGGCTGCGCGCCTCGCTCGCCGCGGGGGTGGAGGGGCTGGTGGCGCGGGTGCGGCGCCACAGCGGCCTGCCCGTGTGCGTGGGCATCGGCGTCTCCAACCCCGCGCAGGCGGGCGAGGTCGCGCGCTTCGCCGACGGGGTGGTCGTCGGGACCGCGCTGGTCGCCCGCCTCGGCGAGGCCGGGGTCGGGGGCGTCGGCCGGCTCACCGCGGAGCTGGCCGCGGCCGTCCGCGCTCCCCGCCCCGCCGGCCGGTAGCGCCCGCGCCGGGGTGGCGTCCGCCGCGGGCGCGGCAGGGCGCGCCCGGTCCCGTGGTCGGGTACGCTGAGCGCCCGGCCCGAGTGGCGTAACCGGTAGCCGCGATCGCCTCAAAAGCGATTGCCCGTACGGGCGTGCGGGTTCGAGTCCCGCCTCGGGCACGAGCCGGCGCGGCCGCCCCGGGGTGCCGGCGACCTGCCGGGAACGCCCCGCTCAGACCCCTGCGGAGCGCCGAGCCGGTCGAATCGACCCCGACCTGGGCACACCGGGACGAGCAACATAGTCGCGCGCCGGGCGTTGCGGTAGAGTCCGGGCGTGTCGCGGCCTGGTCCGATGCTGGGGTGGGACGTCTGGCGGGGACGAAAGCGTGGGCCGCGGCGGGCCGCAGTGGAGCGGCCTGGATTCCCGGCCGGGTGCGTCGGGACACGCGACAGGAAAAGGAAAGGGGGCAGAACCTGTGCCTGGAAGGTTCTCGCGTTTGCTCGCAGTACTCGGTGTACTCGCGCTCCTCCTCGCGGCCTGTAACCGCGAGGACGAGGGCAGCGGGGGAGAGACCAAGAAGGTCGTGAAGATCGGCGTCATCGCGCCGCTCACCGGCGACCTGTCCGAGCTGGGCCTCGGGATCAAGAACTCCGTGGACCTCGCCATCAAGCAGGCCAACCAGAAGGGAACGGTCAAGGACTACAACATCGTCCTCGCCGCCGAGGACGACACCGCCGACCCGGCGACCGGGGCGAACGCGGCCAACAAGCTCGCGTCCGACCCGACGGTCGGGGGCGTGGTGGGCACGCTCAACTCCAGCGTGGCCCAGTCGGTGGCGCCGGTGCTCGCCAAGGCGGACATCGTGCAGGTGTCGCCGGCGAACACCAACCCGACCCTGACCCGCGGGCCGGACCCGGAGAAGAGCCCCAAGCGGATCTGGCCGACCTACTTCCGCGTGGCCACGACCGACTCCTACCAGGGCCCGTTCGCCGCCGACTACGCGGTCGACAAGGCCGGGCTGAAGACGGCCGTCGTCGTCCACGACAAGAAGACCTACGGCCAGGGCCTCGCGGCCAGCTTCGCCGCCCGGTTCCAGGAGAAGGGCGGCAAGATCCTCCTGCCGACCCAGACGGTCAACCCGACCGACCGCGACTTCGGCGCGCTGGTCACCAAGATCGTCGGCGCCGAGCCGGCGATGGTGTACTACGGCGGCGAGTACCCGGTCGCGGGTCCGCTCGCGGCGCAGCTCAAGGACCGCGGCTTCAAGGGCCCGCTGTTCGGCGGCGACGGCATCTACGCCTCGGACTTCTTCAAGGGCAGCGGCGACAAGGGCGCAGGCACCCTGGCGACCTCGATCGGCGAGCCGACCGAGAAGCTCGAAAGCTCCAAGCAGTTCGTGGCCGACTACAAGGCGGCGGGCTACAAGGAGAGCTTCAGCGCCTACGGCGCCCAGTCCTTCGACGCGGCCAACATCATCATCCAGGCGCTGGCGAAGGTGCTCCCGGACGCCGACAGCGTGCAGGCGGCCAGGCCGGACATCGTCAAGGCCGTCGGGGAGACCTCCAACTACGAGGGGGTCACCGGCACCCACACCTTCGACCAGTACGGCGACACGTCCAACCGCGCCATGACCGTCTACAAGGCGGACGCCACGGAGTGGAAGGACGTCTTCTCCGGGTCGTTCCAGCAGTAGGACCAGCCGGAAGCCCAGTGCTGACCCGGGGCGGGATCCCGCCCCGGGTCAGCCCGGTCTCCTCCGGCTGCGGCAACGGCCCCGGGGATCCGGGAACCCCACGACGGGACCCCGGTCGACAAGGTAGAGGACAAGCGTGGCCGAGTTCGTTCAGCAATTGGCCAACGGCGTGACCAAGGGCTCGTACTACGCGCTCATCGCCTTGGGCTACACGATGGTCTACGGCATCATCCAGCTCATCAACTTCGCGCACGGCGAGGTCTACATGCTGGGTGCGTTCATCGGGCTGTGGACCTTCAACTTCGGTGCCGCCCATTTCGGCTGGAGCAGCGGGTCCCTGGTCGCGCTGGTCGTCGTCATGCTCGTCGCCGCGCTGCTCACGCCGGTGGTCGGCGTCAGCCTCGAGCGCTTCGCCTACCGGCCGCTGCGCGGCGCGCCCCGGCTGGCGCCGCTGATCACCGCCCTGGGGGCGAGCTTCGCGCTCCAGCAGCTCGTCGCCGTCTTCTACTCGCGCGGGCAGCTCCAGTTCCCGTCGCTGTTCCCGGATACCCAGTTCACGATCGCCGGGACCACCATCAAGCTGCTGTGGGTGTTCATGGTCGCGGTGGCGCTCGGGCTCACCCTCGCGCTCACCACGTTCATCCGCACCACCCGCCCCGGCAAGGCCATGCGCGCCACCGCCGAGGACCCCGACACCGCCCGGCTGATGGGCGTGAACGTCGACCAGATCATCGCCCTCACCTTCGTGATCGGCTCCGCGCTGGCCGGCATCGGCGGCGTGCTGGCAGGGATGTACCTGCACCAGATCAACTTCTTCATGGGCTTCATCGCCGGCCTCAAGGCGTTCACCGCGGCCGTGCTCGGCGGCATCGGCAACATCGCCGGCGCGGTCCTGGGCGCCTACCTGATCGGCATCCTGGAGACCTTCGGCGCCGCCTACCTCGGCGGGCAGTGGCAGGACGTGTTCGCGTTCGGCGTGCTCATCCTGGTGCTGGTGTTCCGGCCCACGGGCCTGCTCGGCGAGCGGGTGGGCGCCTGATGGCCGCCACGACCGGCGGGAGGGTGGCGCGGGCCCGCCGCGAGGCCCTGGCGCGCCTCAGCGCCCGCGCGCACCTGCCGCTGGTCGCCGCCCCGCTGGGGGGGCTGGTCGGGATCGTCGGCTGCTACCTGTACTGGACGGTCTCGACGGTGCTGGTCGAGGGCCTGCCGATGTCCGGCGGCCTGGTGAACTACGGCTTCGGGGGCGTGCGCCTGTGGGCGCTGCTGCTGGCGGCGGCGAGCGCCGCCGCCGGCGCGGCACTGGTGGCCCGCCCCGAGTGGCGGACGGCACGCAACGGCCGGGCGCTGGTCCGGCTCGGCCTCGGCCTCGGGGCGGTGCCGCTGCTGTGGGTCCTCACCCTGCTGGCGTTCCTGGACGTCAAGCTGGACCGGATCGGCCCCGGCCCCTGGGTCACGCTCGCCGGGGGGCTGGTGGTCTGGCTCGCCGCCCGGCGCCTGCTGGCGGAGACGCCCGCCGCCCCGCCGCGGCCGTGGCCGCGGCGGTCGCTGCTGCTGGACGTCGTGGTCGTGGTGGCGGCCGAGCTGATCGGCTTCGTGGTGTACCTGATCGGCATCGCCATCGACGACGCAGGGGAGTTCCTGGGCTTCTTCATCGCGCTCACGACCGTCACGGCGACGCTGGCCACGGTCGGCTTCACCACCGGCCTCGGCGGGCCGTTCCGTCGGCTGCGCCCGTTCGCCCTCGCGCTGCTGGCCGTCGTGCTGGTGCTGTTCCCGCTCACCCAGTCCGGCAACACCTTCTGGATCCAGGTCACGGCGCAGGCCGGCCTGTTCGTCATGGCGGCGCTCGGGCTGAACATCGTGGTGGGCTCGGCGGGCCTGCTCGACCTCGGCTACGTCGCGTTCTTCGGCATCGGCGCCTACGTCGCCGCGCTCACCGGGAACGCGCTGCTGACCAACCTGAACTTCCACGTCCCCTTCCTCCTCGTCCTGCTGGTGGTCGCGCCGCTGACCACGGCCTTCTTCGGCGTCCTGCTGGGCGCGCCGACGCTGCGGCTGCGCGGGGACTACCTGGCGATCGTGACCCTCGGGTTCGGCGAGATCGTGCGGATCACCCTGAACAACATCGACCCGATCACGCGCGGCCCCAACGGCATCTCGTCCATCCCCGATCCCGCCATCGGCAGCTTCAGCATGGGCGAGGGGTTCACCCTGGCCGGCTTCGAGATCAGCGGCAACGCCATCTACCTGTACCTGGAGCTGCTGGTCATCGCGCTGACGCTGGCGGTCGTCTACCGCCTGAACCAGTCGCGCATCGGCCGGGCGTGGGTGGCGGTGCGCGAGGACGAGGTGGCCGCCGCCGCGATGGGCATCAACACCACCTACATCAAGCTGCTCGCGTTCGCGGCGGGCGCGTTCTTCGCCGGCATGGCCGGCTCGATCTACGCCCACCTGCTCACGCAGGTCTCGCCGGACTCCTTCACCTTCCAGTACTCGGTGCTGATCCTGGCGATGGTCGTGCTCGGCGGGCTCGGCAACCCGCCCGGGGTGGTGCTCGGGGCGATCATCCTGTACTTCCTGCCCGAGAAGCTGCGCGCCTTCTCCGACATACGCTTCCTGGTGTTCGGCTTCGCCCTCATCCTGATCATGCGGTTCCGGCCCGAGGGCCTGCTGCCCGAGGCCAGGCACCGGCGCGAGCTGCACGCCTCCGGCGACGAGGCCGTCGCGGAGACCCAGCAGCTCTACGACGTCCAGAGGAGCGGCTAGATGGCGACCGGCCAGCCCGCCACGCCCGAGCCGCCCGGCGGCGGCGACCGCGGCCTGGTCCTCGAGGCGCGCAAGGTGACCCGCCGCTTCGGCGGCCTGGTGGCGGTGAGCGAGATCGACTTCACGGTCGGGCCGGGTGAGATCGTCGGCCTGATCGGCCCGAACGGGGCCGGCAAGACCACCTTCTTCAACTGCATCACGGGGATCTACACGCCGACCTCGGGGGAGATCCGCTTCCTCGGCAGGCCCGTCACCGGCCGGTCCCCCGACCGCATCACCAAGCTCGGCATCGCCCGCACCTTCCAGAACCTGCGGCTGTTCAACCTCATGACCGCGCTGGAGAACGTGCAGGTCGGCCGGCACTGCCGCACCCGCGAGGGCGTCATCGGGTCGGTGGCGCGCCTGCCGAGCTTCTACCGGGAGGAGGCCGAGAGCCGGCGGCGCGCGCTGGAGCTGCTGGACTTCGTCGGGCTGCACGGCAAGGACGGCGAGCTGGCGCGCAACCTGTCCTACGGGGACATGCGGCGGCTGGAGATCGCGCGCGCGCTGGCGACCGATCCGCGGCTGGTGCTGCTGGACGAGCCGACCGCCGGCATGAACCCGCAGGAGACCTCGCGGGCTGCCGCGCTGGTGCAGCGGATCCGCGCGGAGGGGCTCGCGATCGTGGTGATCGAGCACGACATGAAGTTCCTCATGGGGATCTCCGACCGGGTGAGCGTGCTCGACCACGGCGTCAAGATCGCCGAGGGGCGGCCGCAGGAGGTCCAGCGCGACCCGAAGGTGATCGAGGCCTACCTCGGCAAGGCGGCGTCATGAGCGACGACCGGCTGCTCGACGTCAAGGACATCCACGTCTTCTACGGCAACATCGAGGCGGTCAAGGGCCTGTCGTTCCACGTGGGCGCGGGCGAGATCGTCACGCTCATCGGCGCCAACGGCGCGGGCAAGACGACGACGCTGCGCACCGTGTCCGGCCTGCTGCGGCCGGCCGAGGGGGCGATCTTCTACGAGGGCCGGCGGGTGGACCTCCTGCCGGCCCACGAGGTCGTCAAGCAGGGCGTGGCGCAGGCGCCGGAGGGGCGGCGGATCTTCCCCCGGATGAGCGTGCGCGAGAACCTGGACATGGGCGCGTTCATCCGGCGCGACGCCGACCAGGCCAAGGACATGGAGCGCGTGTTCGAGCTGTTCCCGATCCTGCGGGAGCGCTCGCGCCAGGCGGCGGGGACGCTGTCGGGCGGCGAGCAGCAGATGCTCGCGATGGGCCGCGCCCTGATGGCACGGCCGAAGCTGCTGCTGCTCGACGAGCCCTCCATGGGGCTGGCGCCGCTCCTGGTCGACCGGATCTTCCAGACGATCCGCGAGATCAACGAGCAGGGCGTCACGATCCTCCTGGTCGAGCAGAACGCGGCACAAGCGCTCGCGCTGGCCAGTCGTGGCTACGTGATCGAGACTGGCCGCATCGTGCTCGAGGACGACGCGCGCGCCCTGCTCACCAACGAGCAGGTGCGCAAGGCCTACCTCGGCGAGGAATGACGGAAGTGTCCGCGACGCCAGGTGACTCGGCGAGGAGCGGCGTCGCGGCCGGGCTCGGGTGGGGCCGACCTGAGGACAGGAAGGCCGCTCGAAGCTCCCGGATGCGGGAGGCCGACCTCGGCGAGCCGACCTGCGCGCACGGGGCGCGCGATCACAAAGGGGAGATGAGCATGGTGGCAAGCGCACGCAGATTGCGGCTGTTCGGGCTCGGCCTGGTCCCGGCCCTGGTCCTGTCCCTGGTCCTGGCCGCCTGCGGCAACGACGAGGGCGGCGGCGGTTCGACGACCGAGACCACCGCCCCGGCGGTCGATCAGGCGCTGGCCGCCAAGGTGCCGGCCGCGATCAAGTCCGACGGCAAGATCCTCATCGGCACCGACTCGAGCTACGCGCCGAACGAGTTCCTGGACACCGACGGCAAGACGGTCATCGGCTTCGACGTGGACCTGTTCAACGCCGTGGCGGCCAAGCTCGGCCTGAAGACCGAGTGGCAGTCGGCCGCCTTCGACACGATCATCCCCGGGGTCCAGTCGGGGAAGTACGAGGCCGGCGTCTCGTCGTTCACCATCAACAACGACCGCAAGCAGCAGGTCAACATGGTCAGCTACTTCAGCGCGGGCACCCAGTGGGGGACCAAGACGGGCAACCCCAACGGGGTCCAGCCCGACAACGCCTGCGGCAAGAAGGTCGCCGTCCAGACCAACACCGTCCAGGACACCGAGGACCTGCCCAAGCGCGTGGCGGCGTGCAAGTCCGCGGGGAAGGCGGCCATCACCATCGACCGCTACCAGCGGCAGGACCAGGCGACCGCCGCGGTGGTCTCGGGCAAGGACGACGCCATGCTGGCCGACTCCCCGGTGGTCGCCTACGCGGTGAAGCAGACCAACGGCCAGCTCGAGCTGCTCGGTGACATCTACGACTCGGCGCCGTACGGCTACGTGGTCAACAAGGAGCAGGCCGACTTCGCCGACGCGCTGGCCGGCGCGGTCGCCGCGCTCATCGACGACGGCACCTACAAGCAGATCCTCAGCAAGTGGGGCGTCGACGCGGGCGCCATCGACAAGCCGGCCGTCAACCCCTGACGGCCGGCGGGCAGGGGGCACGGCGCCATGACCGAGACGCGGACGGTGGAGCCGCGGGTAGCGCCCGAGGACATCAAGGCCGTGCCCGTCCGTCACCCGGGCCGCTGGGTCGCCATCGTCGTGATCGCGGTGCTGACGGCGATGTTCGTCCACATGCTGGTGACGAACGAGGCCTTCCAGTGGCGGTTCATGTTCGACAACATGTTCCGCCCGCCGGTGATCGAGGGCGTGCGGACGTCGCTGCTGCTGACCGTGCTGTCGATGGTCATCGGCGTGGCGCTCGGCATCGTGATCGCGGTCATGCGCCTGTCCCCCAACCCGATCCTGACGGGCGTGGCCTGGGTCTACACCTGGTTCTTCCGCGCCGTCCCGCGCATCGTGCTGCTGGTCCTGTTCGGCAACCTGGGGATCCTCTACGCCCGCTACGAGTTCGGGCTGCCGTTCGACCGCCAGCTCGGCAACCTGTTCGGGATCGACCTGGACGCGCGGCTGTTCGGCCTGGACGCCCGCACGATCGTCACCGGCTTCGTCGCCGGCCTGCTCGGCCTGGCCCTGTCCGAGGCGGCCTACATGGCCGAGATCGTGCGCGCCGGAATCAGGTCGGTGGACCCGGGGCAGCAGGAGGCCGCCCAGGCCTGCGGCATGGCGCGCGGCACGACCCTGCGCCGGATCGTCCTGCCCCAGGCGATGCGGGTCATCATCCCGCCGACCGGCAACGAGACGATCGCGATGCTCAAGGACACCGCTCTGGTGGCCTTCGTCCCGGTCACCAACGAGCTGTTCTTCCAGTTGCAGGCGATCGGCGCGCGCACCTTCCAGATCTTCCCGATGCTGGTCGCGGCCTGCCTGTGGTACCTGGCGATGACCAGCGTGCTGATGGTCGGCCAGTACTTCCTGGAGCGGTACTTCAGCCGGGGGTTCGGCACCACCGGGCGGCAGCCGCGCGTCCGCGGGCTGCCGGCGACCGGCGGAGGGGGTGGAGGTGCCTGATGGCGTCCGAGGTCGCTGCCACGACGACCACCGGTCCCCGGGACGACCGGCTGATGGTGCAGGCCGAGGGGGTCCACAAGCGCTTCGGCCGGCTGGAGGTGCTGAAGGGCGTCGACCTCAAGGTCCGGCCCGGCGAGGTGACGGTCCTGCTCGGGCCCTCCGGGTCGGGCAAGTCGACGTTCCTGCGCTGCATCAACCACCTGGAGAAGATCAACGCCGGGCGCCTGTGGGTGGACGGCGAGCTGGTCGGCTACCGGCAGCACGGCGACAGGCTCTACGAGCTGAAGGAGAGCGAGGTCGCCCGCAAGCGGGCCGAGATCGGCATGGTGTTCCAGCGCTTCAACCTGTTCCCGCACATGACCGCGCTCGGCAACGTCACCGAGGCACCGATCCAGGTCCGGCGCACCCCCAGGGACAAGGCCCGCAAGCGCGCGCTGGAGCTGCTGGACCGCGTCGGGCTCGCGGCCAAGGCGGACGTCTACCCGGCGCAGCTGTCCGGCGGCCAGCAGCAGCGGGTGGCGATCGCGCGGGCGCTGGCGATGGACCCCAAGCTGATGCTGTTCGACGAGCCGACCAGCGCGCTCGACCCGGAGCTGGTCGGCGAGGTCCTCGAGGTCATGAAGCAGCTCGCCCGCGACGGGATGACGATGGTGGTGGTCACCCACGAGATGGGCTTCGCCCGGGAGGTCGGCGACCAGCTCGCGTTCATGGACGAGGGGGTGATCGTGGAGCGAGGGCGTCCCAAGGAGGTGTTCGCCAATCCGCGGCACGAGCGCACCCGTGCGTTCCTCGGCAAGATCCTCTGAGCGCCCCCGCGCTCCGAGCCACCTGCAGGCCGGCCGCCGACCGGTCCCGATCGCCCGCCAGGCCGACGCCGCGGGCCGCCGCGAGGCTGGTGCCGGGTCCGGCGACCGCCGGGTCCGTCCGGCCTGGAGGAGAGTCCGAGAGGCCTTTGGTGCCGCTCGCGCCTTCCCCGAACGCGAGCGTTCTCTACTCGGCTCCCGAACCCCCCTCACCGGTGGCTCGGAGCCTTTCAGCTCCGTGCCCGGGCACGCTACAGCCGCCGCAGAGAGGCGTCAACTCCCCACGTCAGGGCGTCGCCCGGCCGGCCGGGCGATCCCGCCTGCTGCGCCGGTACCGCCCCTGAGCAGGGCGTTCGGACCATGTACCAGCCTGCTGCCGCGCACGCACCGGCGCCGCCCTCCGACCACGGAGCGTGGTGGGATGTGGTCGGGCGTGGCCGTCGGCGCCCGACCCGGAGGAAAAGTAGTCATTTCGGGCCAGTTTCGCGGGGGGTTCACAAGGATAGGGCAGAGGTGACGGAACCCCCGATCTCCTTGAAGACGGCGTGAAACTCAGGATCATCCCCTCCGGCGACCGACTCGTGGACCTGCGCGCCCGTGCGGGCCGCGCCCTGGACGGCGTACCCGAGGAGGTCAAGCAGGACGTGCTGCTCACGCTCGACGAGGCCGTCTCGAACGCGATCCGTCACGGCTGCGGCGCGGGCGGTCCGGTCGAGGTCTCCCTGGACGTGCGCAGCGGCTGGATCGAGATCGCCGTGGTGGACCAGGGGCCCACGCCCAGGCTGCCGCGGCTGCCACGGGACCCGCCGCCGCTGCTGGCGACCGGGGGCCGCGGCCTGTGGCTCATCCGCCAGCTCAGCGACGACGTCCACATCGAGCGTGCCGGCGGGGGCACGCGCGTGGCCATCCGCCGCCGCGCGGGGATCGCCGCCGACGGGTCCGCCCGCCGCGTGGACGCGCGGCGTCACGCCAGGATGGTGATGGGGCAAGTCGGCTTGGCAGAGCATGAGTGAGTCAACGCGCGCGCAGCAGCTGCGACAGTCCTGGCGCTCGTGCCGATTCGTCACGTAGTGCCGAGTGTAGCAAGTCAGCCTCGGCGGGCCGGTCAGCTCGCTTTGGCCGAGCAGGTAACTGTTGATGTTGCGCTCCAGGCCGGCTAGCTCAGGCTATGGGGGCTTCAGCCTGGCGGGTGGCGGATGAGGCGCTCGCTGTGGCGGTACGCGGGCGCGCGGCGGTTCGCATACAACCAGCAGCTCAGCTTCCACCCTGCCCAGCGCGACCTTACCGGACGGCATCCGCAGCCGGTCGGCGTGGATCTGGGGATCCGGCGGCTGGCCACCATCGCCGATACCCAAGGAACCCAGATCCTCCCCGAAGATCCGTCCCTGCAAGCGGCGATGAAGGGGGAGAGTTGACTTCCTGACCCTGCCAGGTCCGTCGCCCAACGGCACGGGAGACGCAAAACGCTGGTGGAGCTCTCAGGCGCTGGCCGACCCCTGCGGGCCGGTGAAACCGGGGCGATGAAACCGGAACCCACGCAGTCCCACGCAAACGCGAGGGGTGGGATGGCCGAGAAGGCCAGTGTCCGACGGAGGTGGTTCGTACGCCGGACACGCCGTAAGCTCCGCAGGTGCCTCGTTCTGCGGCTCCGGCCGAGCAACCGCCGCGCCCGCTCGTGCTGATCGACGGGCACAGCCTGGCGTACCGGGCGTTCTTCGCGCTCCCGCCGGACCTCGCCACGACCACCGGCCAGGTCACCAACGCCGTCTACGGCTTCACCAGCATGCTCGTCAAGCTGTTCGGCGAGGTGGCGCCCGACCGCATCGCCGTCTGCTTCGACCTCGGCAGGCCCGAGTTCCGCCACCAGGCCTACCCGGACTACAAGGCGAACCGGCGGACCTCGCCCGACGAGTTCCGCTCGCAGCTCCCGCTGATCCGCGAGGTGCTCGACACCCTGCGGATCCCCGTCGTGGAGGTGTCCGGGTTCGAGGCGGACGACCTCATCGCCACCCTCGTCGAGCAGGCCACCGCCGCGGGCCTGGCGGTCCTGATCGTGAGCGGGGACCGGGACACGATCCAGCTCATCGACGACGACGCCGGGGTCCGCGTGATGCTCAACCGCCGCGGCGTGACCGACACCGCGACCTACGACGCGGCCGCGGTGCAGGCGCGCTACGGGGTGCCGCCCGAGCGCTACATCGACCTGGCGGCGCTGCGGGGCGACACCAGCGACAACCTCCCCGGCGTCCCGGGCGTGGCCGACAAGACCGCCGCGAAGCTGCTGGGCCGGTACGGCACCGCGGAGGAGGTCGTCGCCCACGCCGCCGAGCAGCGCGGCAAGCTGCGCGAGAACCTGCTCGCGCACGGCGAGGACGTGCTGCGCAACAAGCGGGTGATGGCGCTGCGGCGCGACGTGCCGCTCCCGGTCGCGGTCGGCGACCTGCGCGTGGGGCCCTGGGACCGGGCAGCGGTCCACCAGCTGTTCGACACGCTGGAGTTCCAGGCGCTGCGCGAGCGGCTGTTCGCCGCGGTCGCCGAGCCGGTCCCCTCCGACGTCGGCTTCGAGGTGGAGGGGCGTGCGCTCGGCGGCGGCGAGCTGGTCGCCTGGCTCGCCCGGATCCCCGCGGGGGAGCGGGTGGCGGTCGCCACGGCCCTGGCGACCAGCCCCGGTCAGGCGGAGCTGCGCTCGGTGGCGCTGTGGGCGCGCAGCGCCGGCGCGGTGTGGCTGGACCTCGCCCGCGCCGGCAGCGCCGACCTCGAGGCGCTGCGGGCGTTCCTGGCCGACCCCGGCCGGCCGAAGGCGGCCCACGACGCCAAGCCGCTGTACCTGGCGCTGTGGGAGCGCGGCTGGCGGCTGGAGGGCCTGCAGGTGGACACCGCGCTCGCCGCCTACCTCGCGCTACCGGCGCAGCGGATCTACGACCTCGCCGACCTCGCGCTGCGCTACCTGCGCAAGCAGCTGCGGCGCACGCCCGCCGAGGCGGCGCCGGCCGCCGAGCCGGCGCAGGGCCAGCTCGACCTCGACGGCGGCCAGGAGCCGGCCGCCGAGGAGGACCCCGACCCGTCGGGGGAGTGGTGCCTGCACGCGCTGGCGGTCGGGGAACTCGCCGAGACGCTCGAGTCGACCCTCGCCGGGCTCGGCATGACCGACCTGGCCGAGCGGGTGGAGCTGCCCCTGGTCCCGATCCTGGCCAAGCTGGAGCGGACCGGCATCGCCATCGACCTGGAGGTGCTCACCGAGATCGGCGACCGGCTCGACGCCCGCCTGCGCGACCACGAGGCGCGCATCTACCAGTACGCCGGCGAGGAGTTCCTGATCGGCTCCAACCCCCAGCTCCAGCACATCCTGTTCGACAAGCTCAACCTGACCCGGACCAAGCGCATCAAGACCGGCTACACCACCGACGCGGCCGCGCTCCAGCAGCTGCTCGGGACCCATCCGATCATCGAGGAGCTGCTCGGCTACCGCGAGGTGTCCAAGCTCAAGAGCACCTACGTCGACGCGCTCCCCAAGCTGGTCGACCCCAAGTCCGGCCGGATCCACGCGCAGTTCAACCAGATGGTCGCCTCGACCGGCCGCCTGTCGAGCCAGAACCCCAACGTGCAGAACATCCCCATCCGCACCGAGACCGGCCGCGAGGTCCGCCGCGCGTTCGTCGCCGGCCCGGAGTCCGAGGGCCTGCTGATCGCCGACTACGCCCAGATCGAGTTCCGCGTCCTGGCGCACCTCGCAGGCGACGAGGCCCTGGTCGAGGCGTTCCGCAGCGGCGAGGACGTGCACGCCACCGTCGCCGGGATGGTCTGGGGCCTGCCGCCCGGCGAGGTCGACCGGGAGCTGCGCGCCCGGGTCAAGATGGTCACCTACGGCCTGGCCTACGGGCTCAGCGAGTTCGGGCTGGCGCGCAACCTCGGCATCCCCGCCGAGGAGGCGCGGGCGCTCATGGAGGCGTACTTCGCGCGCTTCGGCAAGGTGCGGGCCTACCTCGACTCGGTGGTGGCGCAGGCGCGCAAGGACGGCTACACGCAGACCATCCTCGGACGTCGGCGCTACCTGCCCGACCTCGCGTCCGACAGCTACCAGCGCCGGCAGATGGCCGAGCGCATGGCGCTGAACGCCCCCATCCAGGGCTCGGCCGCCGACATCATCAAGCTCGCGATGGTCGCCGTCGACCGCGCGCTCACCACCGAGGGGCTGGCCTCGCGCATGGTCCTGCAGGTCCACGACGAGCTGGTGTTCGAGGTCGCGCCCGGCGAGCACCCCCGCCTCACCGAGCTGGTCCAGCGCGAGATGACCGGCGTCCACGCGCTGCGCGTCCCGCTGGAGGTGTCCATGGCCACGGGCCGCTCCTGGGCCGACGCCCGCCACTGAGCCCGAGCGGGAACCGCCGGCGCGCCGGCGGTGTACGACTCGCGTGACCCGGATCGCGCGGGAGGTGCCACCTGGACGACGACCGGCTGGTCGAGCCGCCCGCGCCGGCGACGCCGACGCGTACGAGCTGCTGGTCCGCCGGCACCAGGACGTCGCCTGGCGGACGGCCTACCTGATCGCCGGGGAGGCCGCCGACGCCGAGGACGCGGCCCAGGAGGCGCTGGTGAAGGCGTACGCGGCGCTGCCGCGGTTCCGCGCGGGCGCGCCGTTCCGGCCCTGGCTGCTCGCGATCGTGGCCAACGAGGCGCGCAACCGCCGCCGCGCGGCGGGCCGCCGCGCCGGCCTGGCGCTGCGGGTCGCGACCGAGCCCGTCCGGCACGCCCCCTCGCCGGAGGCGGCCGCGGAGGCCGCCGAGCAGCGGCGCATGCTGCTCGCGGCGCTCGGCCGACTGCGCGAGCGCGACCGTCTCGTGATCGGCTGCCGCTACCTGCTCGGGCTCTCCGAGGCGGAGTCGGCGCAGGTGCTCGGGCTGGCGCGCGGCACGGTGAAGTCCCAGCTGTCGCGCGCGCTCGGGCGCCTGCGCGCGCTCCTGGCCGAGCCGGCGGCGGCCGCAGGGGGAGGAGGTGCGCGGTGAGCGACCCTGAGCGTCCAGGCGGCAGGGGCGCCCCGGAGGAGCCCGGCCGCGAGCGGCCCGCCGAGGGCGCCCCCCCGCAGGAGCTGGAGCGGGCGCTGCGGGAGCTGGGCGGGCGCCTGGAGTGGCCGCCAGCACCCGACCTGGCGGGTCGGGTGCGCCGCCGGCTGGACGCTCCGTCCGACCTGGCGCGGCGGGTCCGCTCCCGCGTCGAGACGCTCGGCGAGCGTGGCGGCGGCCGCCGCCGGCGGCGGGTCCCGCGGCCGGGGGTGCGGGCGGCCGCGGCGCTGCTGGCCGTCCTGGTGGCGGCCGGCGGGCTCGCCGCGCTGCCCGGCCCCCGCGAGGCGATCGCGGACCTGCTCGGCCTGCGCGGGGTGCGGATCACCCGCGGCGTGCCGGGCCCCCTGCCGGCGACGTCGCCCGCGCCCGGTCCGCTCGGGCAGGGGCTCGGGCTCGGCCGGCGCGTGAGCCTGGCGCAGGCGCGCGCCGGCACCGGCCGGCCCGTGGCGCTCCCGAGCCTGGCCGGCCTGCGCCGGCCGGACGCGGTGTGGCTGGACGACGGCGTGCCCGGCGGCGCGGTCTCGCTCGTGTGGCGCCCCCGGGCCGGCCTGCCGCCCGCCGGGCCGTCCGGGGCGGCGCTGCTGCTGACCGCCCTGCCCGGCTCGGCCGACGAGGAGGTGCTCGTCAAGAAGCTGCTGGTGGGCGGCACCGGCATCAGCGAGGTCCGGGTCGGCGCGGCGCGGGGCCTGTGGATCCAGGGCGCCCCGCACGAGCTGTTCTACCTCGCCCCCGACGGCGACCCGCGGCCCGACCGCACCCGCCTGGCCGGCAACACGCTGCTGTGGGAGCACGACGGGCTGGTCATGCGCCTGGAGGCGGCGGTGAGCCGGGCCGAGGCGCTGCGGATCGCCGGGTCGCTGCGCTGAGCGCACGGCCGCGCGGGTCCCCGGCCCTCCGGGAACCCGCGCGCGGCCTGCGGTGTACCCAGCGCGTCACGCCGGCAGGCCCCGTGCGGTTCCCGCTCCGGGTCCCGTGCCCAAGGAGGTCGCGATGGCTCGCCGCTCGCTCCCGGTCCTCGTGGCCGCGGCCCTCGCCGCGGTCGTCGTGCTCACCGCCGCGCCGGCGCAGGCCGGCGGCGGCTGCCACGCGCCGCTCAGCGACGGCCGCGGGACCACGGTCGTCATGCAGGACCTCTGCTTCGAGCCGATGGTCCTGCGGACCGAGCCCGGCCGGACCGTCACCTGGGTCAACCGCGACAGCGTGGAGCATCCGGTCGTCGGCGTCGGCGACGACCGGGGGTTCGCCGGCGGCGCGCAGCAGGCGCGGTTCGACCGGCCGGGTGTCTACCCCTACTTCTGCCACGTCCACCTCGGCATGATCGGCGTGGTGGTGGTCGGCGACAGCAGGGCCACGGCCGCCGGGCTCGCCTCGGCGGCCCGGGCCCAGGCCCCGCCGGCCGCCCCGGCGTCGGTCGCCGAGGAGCGGACCGCGCCCTGGCCGGGCCGGGCGCCGCTGCTGGCCGGCGCCGCCCTCCTGGCGCTGGCGGCTGTCCTCGCCGGCTGGCGCGCCCGCGCCGCCCGCCACCCACGCAGCGACGACCGGACCTCAAGGCCCGCCGGGTAGCCGCGCTCCTCACCTTCCGGCCCGATCCCCTGTGCGCACAGGGGGTTCGTGGGGCGGAGTGCAGCGCAGCCCCCCGATCGAACAGGCGGGCCGAGCATCACTGCGGCGCAGGCGCGGGCTCCAGCTCGATCCGAAGTCGCTTGTTGTGCCTGCCCTTGGACTCGTGCCCGACCACGCGAACCTCGCCGACCTCGGCGGTCGAGCGCACGTGGGTGCCGCCGTCCGCCTGCCGGTCCAGGCCCTCGATCTCGATGACCCGCACGACCTCCAGGCCCGGGGGGACCAGGTTGGTCTTGGTCCGGATCAGCTCGGGGCGGGCGAGCAGCTCCTCGGGCGGGACGAAGCTGACCGTCACCCGGCGGTCGGCCTCGACCTCCTTGCGCAGGGCCGCCTCGACCTGCTCGGCGAGGTCCGCGGTCATGGCCGGCAGCTCGAAGTCCATGCGCGCGCGCAGGCCGTCGAAGCTCCCGCCGGTGACCATGGCGCCGTGGTCACGGCCGATCACGCCGCACAGGGTGTGCAGCGCGGTGTGGGTGCGCATGTGCGCGTAGCGCCGCTCCCAGTCGAGCCGGCCGGTCACGGCCGCGCCCTCCGGCGGCAGGGGACCGCCCTCGACCAGGTGGACGGGCAGGCCGTCGCGCCGGGCGATCCCGGTCACGCGCAGCTCGCCGCCGCTCCACGTGATCGTGCCCTGGTCGGCGGGCTGGCCCCCGCCGCCGGGGAAGAAGGCGGTGCGGTCGAGCACGAGCCCGTCGGGCTCCTGCCGGACCACCCGTGCCTCGAACCGGGTCGCGTACGCGTCGTGCTGACAGAGCAGTTCGGTCACCGGTCGCTCCTCGCCGTGCAAGATCGGACGCTGTCCGCGTGTTTTCGCCCACCCAGAGAGATCGAGACAGGGATCCTCCGTGGTCAGGCGTGTGCCCGGTCACGGGCACCGGCACCAGGACACTCGTGCCCGATCTACGAAGCGCCTGGTCATTAGGTTGTCGGGACGTTGACGCTTCAATCGGGCCGCGTCTACCATCGAACAATTCTGTGTGGGCATGCCCGCCGCAGTCCATTCCGGCGCGTTCCGTCCGATGCGTCGCTCGGGGGACCTCCCCCAAGGGCATGCCAGTGAGGAGACGAGCAGTTGACCGAGGCCATCGACCAGTACACCGACAACACTCCTGACGACCTGGCGCCGGAGGGGGTGACCACGCAAGTCACCCAGAACGACGTCGGGTCCCCCGAGGATCTCGCGAAGGCGTACGAGCAGACGCTGAAGGACTTCAACGAGGGGGACATCGTCGAGGGCCACGTGGTCAAGGTCGACCACGACGAGGTGCTGCTGGACATCGGCTTCAAGTCCGAGGGCGTCATCCCCTCGCGCGAGCTCTCGATCAAGCACGACGTCAACCCCTTCGAGGTCGTCCAGCTCGGTGACCAGATCGAGGCGCTGGTCATGCAGAAGGAGGACAAGGACGGCCGCCTGATCCTGTCCAAGAAGCGGGCGCAGTACGAGCGCGCCTGGGGCACGATCGAGAAGAAGAAGGAGAACGACGAGATCGTCGAGGGGACGGTCATCGAGGTCGTGAAGGGCGGGCTCATCCTCGACATCGGCCTGCGCGGCTTCCTGCCCGCCTCCCTGGTCGAGATGCGCCGCGTCCGCGACCTGCACCCCTACGTCGGGCGCACTCTCGAGGCCAAGATCATCGAGCTGGACAAGAACCGCAACAACGTGGTGCTCAGCCGGCGCGCCTGGCTCGAGGAGACGCAGTCGGCCACCCGCAAGGCGTTCCTGCACACGCTGCACAAGAGCGAGATCCGCAAGGGCGTCGTCTCCAGCATCGTCAACTTCGGCGCCTTCGTGGACCTCGGCGGCGTCGACGGCCTGGTGCACGTGTCCGAGCTGTCCTGGAAGCACATCGACCACCCCAGCGAGGTCGTCGAGGTCGGCCAGGAGGTCCAGGTCGAGGTGCTCGACGTCGACCTCGAGCGCGAGCGCGTGTCCCTGTCGCTCAAGGCCACGCAGGAGGACCCGTGGCGGCAGTTCGCCCGCTCCCACCAGATCGGCGAGCTGATCCCCGGCCGCGTCACCAAGCTCGTGCCCTTCGGCGCGTTCGTGCGCGTCGACGACGGCATCGAGGGCCTGGTGCACATCTCCGAGCTGGCCGAGCGGCACGTCGACATCCCCGAGCAGGTGGTCAGCGTCGGTGAGGAGATCACGGTCAAGATCATCGACATCGACCTCGACCGCCGCCGCATCTCCCTGTCGCTGAAGCAGGCCGTCGCCGAGACCCAGCAGCCCGCCGTCGCCGAGGACGAGATGGTCCTGGAGGACGGGACCTACGCCGAGGGCTACGTCGACGCCGAGGGCAACTACGTCGAGGGCCAGTACGCCCAGGGCGAGTACGACCAGGGGTACTACTCCGGCGAGGGCAACCTCGTCTACGACGAGGAGGGCAACGCCATCGGCGTGCTGCCCGACACCGAGATGGCCGCCGCCTTCCAGGAGGCCGGCTTCCTGGACGGGAGCTACGGTCAGGAAGGCGCCGAGCCGGGTCAGGAAGGCCAGGCGACGGCGGAGCCCGGTCAGGAAGGCGCGGAGCCCGGTCAGGAAGGTCGGGCGACGGCGGAGGCCGCGGCCGAGGAGCCCGCGGCGCAGACCGAGGACGAGTCCCTGGAGGACATCGTCCAGGACCTCAAGCGGCGCGGCGGCTCCGAGTAGGGAGGCTCGTCGACCGGCCCCGGGCGAGGTCCGAAGCCGCCGCCGTCCACCATCCATCCTGCCTCGGTCGGCAAGGGGGCGTCTGGTGCTACTCGTCGGGCTCACCGGAGGGATCGCCTCTGGGAAGAGCACCGTGTCCGCGATGCTGGCCGAGCGGGGTGCCGAGATCATCGACGCCGACCGGATCGCCCGTGAAGTGGTCATGCCGGGCACCCACGCCTGGTGCAAGATCCGCGAGCACTTCGGCCCGGACGTGCTCTTCCCCGACGGCACCATCGACCGGCAGGCGCTCGGCAACATCGTGTTCGCCGACAAGTCCAAGCTCGCCCTGCTGAACGAGATCACCCACCCGGAGATCTTCAAGGTCATCGCCGAGCGGCTGGAGGACCTCTCCCCGAAGGACGTCGTGGTCGTCCTCGACGCCGCGCTGCTGATCGAGACCGGGCTGGTCGCCGGCACGGACGTCGTCGTGGTCGTCCACTCCCTCAAGGAGGACCAGCTCCGGCGGCTCACGGCCAAGGGCCTGGGCCGCTCCCAGGCGGAGGCGCGCATCGCGGCGCAGCTCGGCGCGGAGGAGCGGCTGGCCCACGCCGACGTGGTGATCCACAACGACGGCAGCCTGGAGACGCTCGGCCACCAGGTCGACCGGGTCTGGGACCAGCTCCAGCGGCGGCTCAGCACCGGCGTCCACGGCGGCAACGGCCGCGCCCGCTACGGCGACGGCCACCCCTGACCCCGGGATCCCGCACGCACCCTCGAGCTGTGGTCGAGGGTGCGGTTCCCTGTCGGCCTCGACCTCAGGCGATGCGCTCGATGCTCGCGCCGAGGAGCCGCAGCCGCTCGTCGATGCGCTCGTAGCCGCGGTCGATCTGGCCGATGTTGCCGATCACCGACTCGCCGTCGGCGGCCAGCGCGGCGATCAGCAGCGCCATCCCGGCGCGGATGTCGGGGCTCTCCATGCGCTCGCCGTACAGGCGTGTCGGCCCGTGCACCAGGGCGCGGTGCGGGTCGCACACGATGATCCTCGCGCCCATGCTGACCAGCTTGTCGACGAAGAACAGCCGGTTCTCGTACATCTTCTCGAAGACCAGGACGACCCCGCGTGCCTGGGTCGCCACGGCCACCGCGATCGAGGTGAGGTCGGCGGGGAACTGCGGCCACGGCCCGTCGTCGATCTTGGGGATCGCGGCGCCGAGATCGTCGCGGACGGCCAGCTCCTGGCCCGGGGGGACGCGCAGACGCCTGCCCTCGATCTGCCAGGAGATGCCGAGCCGGGCGAACCCGACCTCGACCGGGAGCAGGTCGTCGGGGATCACGTCCTCGACGACGACCTCGCCGCCGGTGACGGCCGCCAGCCCCACGAAGCTGGCGACCTCGATGTGGTCGGGGCCGATCGTGTACTCGCCGCCGCGCAGCCGCTCGACCCCCTCGATCTCCAGCCGGTTGGAGCCGACGCCCGAGATGCGCGCGCCGAGCGAGACCAGGAACCGGCACAGGTCCTGGACGTGCGGCTCGCAGGCGGCGTTGCCGATGACCGTGCGCCCGCGCGCGAGCACCGCGGCGGTGATCGCGTTCTCGGTGGCGGTGACCGACGCCTCGTCCAGGAAGATCGGGCAGCCCGCGAGCTGCCCGGCGGTGATCGTCACGTCCCGGTTGACGGCCACCTCCGCCCCGAGCGAGCGGAACGCCAGCAGGTGCGAGTCCAGCCGGCGGCGGCCGATCACGTCGCCGCCGGGCGGGGGCAGGACGCAGCGGCCGACCCTGGCCACCAGCGGGGCGACCAGCAGCACCGAGGCGCGGATGCGCGTGCACAGCACCGGGTCCAGGCGCACGTCGCAGATCCCGCTCGGGTCGATCCGCAGGGAGTTGTCGCCCAGGTCGTCGATCTCCACACCCGTCGAGGCGACGAGGTCGAGCATGGTGGCGACGTCGCGGATGCGGGGGACGTTGTGCAGCGTCACCGGCGCGTCGGCCAGCAGTGCCGCGGCGAGGATCGGCAGCGCGCCGTTCTTGTTGCCGGCGGGCCGCACGGTCCCGCTGAGCGTCTGCCCGCCCTTGATGATGAAGCTCTCCATGAGACTCCCAGAGGCACGCTGAATCCGGGCTACGGCTGCCGGCCTCGCCCACCGCCCGGCGGCCCAACCCGTCTGCTGATCGGCTCGTTGGGTTCGCATGCGTGGCCCCTGCCTCGGAGCATCATGCCCCGGACCCGGTCGTCCGTGGCGCTGACCGCAGGAAGGGTGTCCGGCGACCGGTTCGGCCGGGGTCCCGCAGGCGACGCCGGGAGCCTACTCCACCGGCCGAGGTACCGCCTCCCTGCTGGTCAGGGTAGCGTGAGCGGCTGTCGCGGGGGGCGCCTACACTGACGCGAGCAAGCCGGCGCCGCCAACGGCTCGTGGTCCGGCTCCATGGTCGCGGCTCATGGTCCTCATGGTCCCGACCCGTGGTCGTGCGCCGGCGCCCCAGTCCCCGTCTCCTTCGGAGCTGCCCGGTGCCACGGTTCGAACTGACCAGCGAGATGGCGCCCGCGGGCGACCAGCCGCAGGCGATCGCCGAGGTGGCCGACGCCTTCACCGGCGGCGAGCAGGCCGTGACCCTGCTCGGCGTCACCGGCTCGGGCAAGACCCGGACGATGGCCGGCGTGATCGAGCGGCTGCAGCGCCCGACGCTCGTGATCGCCCCCAACAAGCTGCTCGCCGCCCAGCTCGCCAACGAGTTCCGCGAGCTGTTCCCCGCCAACGCCGTGGAGTACTTCGTCTCCTACTACGACTACTACCAGCCCGAGGCGTACCTCCCCCAGACCGACACCTACATCGAGAAGGACTCCTCGCTCAACGAGGAGATCGAGCGGCTGCGCCACTCCGCGACCAGCTCGCTGCTGAGCCGCCGCGACGTCGTCATCGTCGCCTCGGTGAGCTGCATCTACGGCCTCGGCACACCCGAGGAGTACCGCGAGCGCACCGCCCTGCTCAAGGTCGGCGAGGAGACCGACCGCGACGGCCTGCTGCGCAAGCTCGTGGAGATCCAGTACGAGCGCAACGACCTCAACTTCGTCCGGGGGCGCTTCCGCGTCCGCGGGGACACCCTGGAGATCTTCCCCGCCTACGAGGAGCGGGCGGTGCGCGTGGAGTTCTTCGGCGACGAGATCGAGCGGATCACGCTGCTCGACCCGCTCACCGGGGAGGTCCTCGGCGACGAGCAGGAGCTGGCGATCTACGCCGCCTCCCACTACGTGGCCAGCCCCGAGCGGATGCGGCGCGCGATCGCGGGCATCGAGGTCGAGCTCGCCGAGCGGCTCGCCCTGCTGGAGCGC
>Ga0126377_10000244_pt1 | contig 31649 bp, 25 predicted proteins | sample PanSoiMetPlot_22_FD_92647 | JGI IMG/M metagenome (GOLD analysis project Ga0126377, IMG submission 92647) | Tropical forest soil microbial communities from Panama - MetaG Plot_22 | ecosystem: Environmental > Terrestrial > Soil > Tropical forest > Bulk soil | place: Panama | collected 2016-02-17 | reverse complement strand
GGGTTCACGCCGCTCGTGGAGGGGGACCGGCAGCTGGCCGGCCTGGGCGGGTTCACGCCGCTCGTGGAGGGGGACCGGCAGCTGGCCGGCCTGGGCGGGTTCACGCCGCTTGCGGAGGGGGACCGGCAGCTGGCCGGCCCGGGCGGGTTCGAGGCGACCTCCGCGCGCGAGGTGAGCCCCGGGACGCTGGCGGCGGTGAAGGCGGCGGTGGCGGCCGGCGCCGGCGCCGGTCTCACCTACCTCCTCCGGCTCATGACGCTGGGGATGTGCAGTCGTGGGGCGTGCCCCGCCCTGCTCGGTCCGGTCGCGCCCGGCGCGGCGGGGGCCGTCCCCGGCCACCTCCAGGGTTGAGCAGCCGCCGGACGTGCGTCAGGTGGCGGCGGGCCTCGACGGCGATCACGAAGTCGTCGGGGGTGTGCTCGGCCCGGGGCTGGCGCGGGCTCACTGCCCGGTGAACTCCGGGGCGCGCTTGGCGAGGAAGGCCGCGACGCCCTCGAGGTGGTCGGCGGTGGCGCCGGCGGCGGCCTGCGCCCGCGCCTCCGCGGCGAGCGCGGTGTCCAGCGCGGCCGTGTGGCTGGCGCGCAGCAGCTGCTTGGCGAGCGCGAGCGCGGTCGTGGGGCCGGCGGCCAGGCGCGCCACGGTCTCCTCGGCGCGCGCGCCGAACTCCTCGGCCGGCCACACGCGGCTGACCAGGCCGGCGCGCCGCGCGTCCTCGGCGCCGAGGCGGTCGCCCAGCAGCGCCAGCTCCAGCGCGCGGGCGAGCCCGACCAGCCGCGGCAGGTGCCAGGTCGCGCCCGCGTCGGGGATCAGGCCCACCCCGGAGAAGGCCAGCGTGAAGCTCGCGGCCGCGCTCGCCAGGCGCAGGTCGCAGGCGAACGCCAGCGAGGCGCCGGCGCCCGCGGCGACGCCGTTGACGCAGGCGACGGTCGGCTTGGGCATCTCCGCGAGCAGCCGGACCGCGGGCGCGTAGAACGAGTCGAGCGTGGCGGCCAGGTCGGCGGCCCGCCCGTCGCGGTAGCCGGCCTCCAGCGCGCGCAGGTCCTCGCCGACGCAGAACGCCCGGCCGCCGCCGGTCAGCGCGACCACCCGGACCGCGGGGTCGTCGGCGGCGTCCTCCAGCGCCGCGAGCAGCGCCGCCTTGGTCTCGGGGTCGAGCGCGTTGAGCGCGTCGGGCCGGTCGATGGTGATCCAGGTCGCGCCGCCGGCGTGCCGCAGCACGACCCGCTCGGCGCCGCCCGGGCCGCTCATGCCGGCAGCCCGGGGTCGCGGGCGCCCGGCGCCTCGGCGCCGCCGGCGACCTCGGCGGTGAACATGGTCACCAGGCCCTTGGCGAAGCTCATCAGGTTGCGGGCGGCCTCGGCGGCCTCGGGGCTGGCGAACGCCCGGCGCATGGCGTCCTCGCTGTCGTAGTACATCTCGGCCATGAGGTACCAGGGCGTCTCGCCGCGCGGCGCGCCGGTGACGCGGCTGATCTCGACCCGCCGCAGGCCGGGGGTCCGGTCGTTGAGCGGCAGGTGGGTGCCGAAGTAGGCCTCGTCGAACGCGGCCGGGTCGTCGGGCCTGGTGAACATCGCCACGAGCTTGACCACGAGCGGCTCCTTCCAGCGTCGGCGGGCGGCCACCGCGCACCCTACACCGGCGCGCCGGGGCCGGCCCGGGCCCGGCCGGCGGTCGGGCCTGTCACGGCAGGACGGTAGCATTCAGGGTGATCAGGACGGACGCGACCACCCTCCCAGGCCCCCCGTCCGCATCCGTTCGAGGAGCCGCCGTCATGGACCGTGCCACCGCCGACCCGGGCAGCAGCGAGCGCCCCCGCGACCTCGGGCCCTGGCAGCTCGCCAAGCGCCTCGGCCTGGAGCTGTGGCAGGTGGAGACCGCCCGCGAGCGCGGGCTGCTGCCCGAGCCCGACGTCGGCGGGCGCCGCTGGTCGCCCGAGGCGGTCGGCGCGCTGCCCGAGGGGAAGGCCGCGGCGATCGTCCAGGCGGTCGGCACCGAGCCGCCGATCGGGGCCAACCGCGCCGCCGAGCGGCTGGCCGCGCGGACCGGGCTGGAGATCGACAAGGCCGACGTCGAGGTCCTGGCCGAGCGCGGCCTGCTCGTGCCCTGCGGCTCCTACCGGGAATGGGCCCTGTACGACCCGCGCCTGCTGGACGCGCTCGACCCCGGGCTGCTGGCCGCGCTGGTCGCCGAGCGGGACACCTGGGCGGAGGTGAGCCTGCACCGGCGCGAGGCGGCCGAGCTGCTCGGCTGGCGGGTGGGGGAGTTCGACCAGGTGGCCGCGGCACGCGGCCTGGTCCCCGGGCCGTTCGGGCGTTTCGACCGGGCGGAGGTGGAGGCGCTGGCCGCCGACGCCGAGCTGGTCGAGCAGGTCGACGCCGAGCGGCTGCTCGGTCCCGACCAGGCGGCCATGCGGCTGGAGGTCCGCCGCACCGACTGGGACTACGCCGTGGCGGCCGGGTGGATCGCCCCCGCCAAGGTCATCACGGTCCCCGCCGGCCGCGCCCGCCAGGTGCAGGTGCCCCTGTACCGCACGCGGGAGGTCGACGCGCTGCGGGGCATGCCCGGGGTGGACTGGGAGGCGGTGCGCGCCGCCCGGCCCGGCGCGCCGTCGCCGCTGCGCGCCTTCGCGCAGCGCCCGCCGACCCGCGCGCAGGTGGTGCGCCGGTTCGTGGCGGAGCTGGGCGACCGCTACGGCGTGCAGGTGTGGGCCGTGTACGTCGGCGGCGGCGACCGCTGGGAGCTGGACTGGGTGCCCGACGGCGCCGGGGAGCCGACGGTCGCGCAGGTCGGCGCGGCGATCGCCGCGGACCCGGCGGTCGCGCGCTACCGCGGCGGCCTGCGGGTCAGCAGCGAGGCCGGCGCCGCGGTGCGCTGGGCGCGCGCGATGCTGGAGCCGGGCGTGGCGGTGATCCTGGACACCGAGACCACCGACCTGCACGGCGCGGTCTGCGAGTTGGCCGTCATCGACGCCGCCACCGGCGAGGTGCTGCTCAACACGCTGGTGGACCCGGGCCTGCCGATCACCGACGAGGCCCGCTGGATCCACGGGATCGGCGACGCCGACGTCGCCGGCGCCCCCGCCTGGCCGCAGGTGCTGCCCCGGCTGCTGTCGGCCACCCGGGACCGCACGGTGCTGGCCTACAACGCCGAGTACGACGCGGGCGTGATCGCGGCCGACACCGCCCGCCACGGCCTGGACCTCGGGCACCTCGGGGAGGACGGCCGCTGGGCGTGCGTGATGAACCGCCGCTCGGACTGGGCGCGGGCGTGGCGCTGGCTGCCGCTCGGCGGCGGCCACCGGGCGCTCGGCGACACCCGGGTCGCCCGCGAGGTGCTGCTGGACATGGCCCGGGCGCCGAGCGGCGTGCGCCGCGGCTGACCCGCGCCGGCCGCGGCGCCCTCGGCGGTTTGTCTGGTATGCGTAGCATGCGAGAACCTGTCGCCTCCCTGACCGGTCATCCGAGGAGTGGCGTATGTCCAACGGCATCCCCGACAGCATGCGAGACCCGGCGACGCCCGACGACGTCGAGGTCACCGACCAGGCGCGGGCGCCGGTCGAGGACCCGACGCTCGGGATCGCGGTCGCGCTCGACCCGGACGCGCCCGCGCCGGTGAACCGGCTGGTCGCGATCGGCGACTCGCTCACGCACGGCTTCCAGAGCGGCGCGGTGTTCAACACCGACCTGTCCTACCCGGCGATCGTCGCCTACGAGCTGGGCTGGTACGACCGCTTCCGGCGGCCTGTCTACGGCGGCCGGGGCGGGCTGCCGCTCAACGTCGAGTTCCTCCTGCGCGAGCTGGAGCGGCGCTTCGGCGACAAGCTCGACTGGTGGGAGCTGCCGCTGGCGCTGTTCCACGCCCGCCAGTTCATGGACGAGGTGGAGGACTACTGGGAGCGCGGCCCCGGCTCCCGCCCGCCGGCGGTGACCGGGATCAACCATGCGCTCGGCATCTACGGGTGGGACCTGCGCGACGCGCTCGACCGCACCTGGGCGAGCTGCGCGGCCCGGCTCGGCCAGCCCAAGGACGACGTCGTCAAGCAGGTCGTGGAGAACGACGGCATGCGCGCGGCGATGTACGTGCTGCCGTCCACGCCCGAGTCGGCGCGCTCGCTGAGTGTGCTGGGCGCGGCCAAGGCGCTCGGCGAGCAGGGAGCCGACGGCGACCCCGGCGCCGACGGCATCGAGACGCTCGTGGTGATGCTCGGCTCGAACAACGCGCTCGGCGCGGTGACCGAGCTGCGCGTGGCGTGGAGCGCGGACGGCTACGACGACGTGGCCCGCAAGGGCGGGTTCACGGTCTGGCGGCCCACCCACTTCGCCGCCGAGCTGGCCAAGGTCGCCGCGAAGGTCCGACAGATCCGCGCCCGCCACGTCATCTGGGGGACCGTCCCGCACGTGACCATCGCGCCGCTCGCGCGCGGCGTCGGCGCCAAGGTGCAGCCCGGCTCCAGGTACTTCCCCTACTACACCAGGCCGTGGGTCGACGACCGGCGCTTCAACGCCCGCCAGGACCCGTGCATCACCGCCGCGCAGGCACGCGCCGTCGACAGCGCGATCGACCAGTACAACCAGGCCATCGTGGAGGTCGTGCGCGCGGCCCGCGGCGCCGGCCGCGACTGGTACGTGCTGGACATCGCGGGGCTGCTGGACCGCGTGGCCGCGCGGCGGTACCTGGACGACCCGCTCGCCCGCCCGCCCTGGTGGACCCCGTACGAGCTGCCGGCGGTGCTGCGGCGGCTGTCGCCGGTGCCCGACTCCAGGTTCCTCCAGGCCGGACCCCACGGCCGCGGCAGCGGGGGGCTGTTCTCGCTGGACGGGGTGCACCCGACCACCATCGGGTACGGGATCCTCGCGCAGGAGCTGATCAACGTGATGCGGCTGGCCGGCGTCACCTTCCGCCTGGGCGACGGGCGGACGGAGCGGACGGGGCTGGTCACGGTCGACTTCGAGCGCCTGCTGCGCCGGGACTCGCTGGTCAACGCGCCGCCCCGGTTCCTGGGCACCGGCCTCGGCGTCCTCGGCTGGGCCGACGAGAACCTGGACGTCGTCAAGCGCACCCTCCCCTTCGGCTCCTGACCGCCCCGACCGGCCGGAGCCCCGCCCCCAGGGTCACCCGGGGTGGGGCGGGCCGGCCGCGGCGTGCCGGGCGCCGGCCGCCGCTCGCAGCCCGCGTCCGGGCGTCCGGCGTCCGGTCAGAGGTGGGCGACGGCGTACAGGCGGTCGGACCCGTCGCTGGCGGCCAGCAGGGTGCCGACCCCGCCGGTGGCGGTGATCGCGACCACCTCCTGGAAGCTGCCCGCGGTCGGAGTGAGGTCGCTGCCCGTCCAGGTGGTGGGGCCGCGCCGGACCGCGACGAACGGGTGGCCGGTCAGGTTGGTGAAGGCGACGAACGCGTTCGGCCCCGACGCCGTGACCCTCGGCGCCAGCCCGCGGGTGTTGAAGGTGTGCGTGGACCAGGTGCCGCCGGCGTCGTCGGCGTGCACGACGCGGGCGTCGTCACGCGACCACGCGGCGTGGTCCACGCCGCCGGTGCGGGCCAGGTCCGGCGCGAGGTCCAGCCGCCCCGCGAAGCTGAGCTGGCGCGAGGTCCACCGGGCGCTGCAGCCCGCCGAGGCGAGCCAGATGTGGCCCGACAGCCCCTGCGCGCCGTCGTTGCGCGACCACACCAGGTCCGCGCCGCTCGCGCCCGCCGACGCGGGCTTGAGGACCAGCGACGGCGACTCGTCGTTGGTCAGGCGCTGCGTGATCCGCTGGCGGTTGATCGGGTCGATGCAGTCGCCCGCCCCGATCGTCTTGCCCTGGAAGAGCTGCGACGGCGCGAACTCGCCCACCCCGACCTGCTCGGTCCAGACCGCCCACCACTGGTCGGTGAACGCCACGACGTCGCCCTGCGAGAAGACGGCGCCAGCGGAGAACGACGACAGCCGCCTGCCGGCCGAGACCGGACCGCCGTGCGCCTTCCTCGTGATCCAGATGCCACTGGTCGCCTGGAACAGCAGGAAGGTCGTGGCCCCGTCGTCGGCCACGCCGAGCACCCGGCCGCGCAGGCTGGTGCCGCTGCTGGTCCAGACGGTGCCGCTGCCCTCGAAGTAGCGGATCGTCCCGAGACTGCCGCAGCCGCCTCCGTGGAAGGACACGAACCCCCGGGTGACCCCGTCGCCGGCGACGGCGGCGTCCCCGGTGACCGCCTCGAAGTTGCAGCCTGCGGGGACGACCGTGGTCGGGCCGGTCGGCGCGGCCTGCGCCGGGACGGCGAGCGCGAGGGTGAGCAGCAGGACGGCTGGCAGGCCCGCCAGCCCCACACGTCGAGCCATCGTGGCCCCTTTCGGCCTGGGAGTGCTCGGCGACCGCCGACGCGGCGGCACCGTCAAGACCATGACAACCGGCAGGGTCTGGTGATACCACGATCGCCCCGCAAGGGTCGTCGCAGGGGGGCGAGGGCGCCCCGTTCAGGGTCCGGCGGCTCCGGGCTCCAGCTCCGCGATGGTCGCGACCTCGGCCAGGACGCGGGCCGCCGCGACCACCAGCGGGACCGCGCACAGCCCGCCGGTGCCCTCCCCGAGGCGCATCCCGAGGTCCAGCAGCGGCTCCAGGCCGAGCCGGTCGAGCGCGGCCCCGGCGGCCGGCTCGGGCGAGCGGTGCCCGGCGAGCAGGTAGCCCGCGGCGGCCGGCGCGATCGCCACGGCCGCCAGCGCGGCCGCGCAGGCGGCGAGCCCGTCGAGCACCACCGGGCGGCGCTCGGCCGCGGCGGCGAGGACCGCCCCGGCGAGCGCGGCGTGCTCCAGCCCCCCGAGCGCGGCGAGCGTTCCCAGCGGGTCGGCCGCGTCGGGCCGGTGCAGGTCGAGGGCGGAGGCGACCACCGCCCGCTTGCGCTCGAGGGTGGCGTCGTCGGCGCCCGCGCCGCGGCCGGTCAGCTCGCCGGCGGCGCGGCCGGTGAGCGCGACGACCAGGCACGCACCCGCGGTGGTGTTGGCGATGCCCATGTCCCCGGGCACCAGCAGGTCGCAGCCGCTGCCGAGCAGCTCTTCGGCCAGGCCCGCCCCGGCCAGCAGCGCCCGCGCCGCCTCCTCCCTGGTCATCGCGGGCCCGGCGGCGAGGTCCCTGGTGCCGGGGCGCACCCGCGCGCGGCGGGCCCGGGGATGCTCGACCGGTGGGCCGGCGACGCCCACGTCGAGCACGGCCACCTGGGCGCCGACCGCGGCCGCGATCGCGTTCACGCTCGCGTCCCCGGCGCACATGGCCCGGACCATGGCGGCGGTGACCGACTGCGGCCAGGGGGTCACGCCGCGGGCGTGGACGCCGTGGTCGGCGGCGGCGACGACGGCGACCGGCCGTGCGGGCACCGGCGGCGGGCAGGTGCCCGCGACGGCGGCCAGCCGGGCGCCGACCGCCTCCAGCGCGCCGAGGCTCCCTGGCGGCTTGGCCAGGCGGTCGTGGCGGGCGCGCGCCGCGGCGGCGGCCGCCTCGTCGGCCGGCTCGACGTCGCCGGCCAGCTCCGCCACGCGCGCCTCGAGGGTCATCGCCCGCCCGTCCCGCCGCCGGTCCGGCCGGTGCCGCCGGTCCGGCCGGTGCCGCCGCCCGGGGCTGCCCGCGGAGGGGGCGTGTCGTCCGGAGCGGCCGGGGCCGCGGGCGCGCCCGGCAGGATCTCGCGCAGCGCGTCGGCGAGCGCGGCGGCCGCGGCCGCGTCGCGCACGGCGACGCGCAGGTGGTCGCGGTCCAGGCCCGGGAAGGTCGACGGCCGCACGGCGATCCCGCGCTCCAGCAGCGCGGCGTGGACGCCCGGCCCGTCGGGGACCCTGAGCAGGACGAAGTTGGCCGCCGAGCCGAACGCGGTGACGCCGGGCAGCGCGCGCAGCGCCTCCAGCAGCGCGCCGCGCTCGGCCGCGACCTGATCGGCGACGCGGAGCCGATGGCGCTCGTCGGCGGCGCAGACCTCCAGCGCGGCCAGGGCGGGCGCGGCCAGCGGCCACGGCTGGCGCAGCCCGGCCAGGCGCGCCACCAGCTCCACCGGGCCGAGCAGGTAGCCGGCGCGCAGCCCGGCGAGCCCCCACAGCTTGGTGACGCTGCGCACCACCACCAGCCCGGGGTGGCCGCGGCGGCCGGCCAGGCTCGCGGCCGGGTCGGCGACGAAGTCCATGAACGCCTCGTCGACCACGGTGACCCGGCCGGGGCGGCACAGCGCCGCCACGACCTCGGGGTCGTCCAGGGTCCCGGTCGGGTTGTTGGGGTTGCCGACCACGACCACGCCCGCGTCGTCCGGGACCCCGCCCGGGTCCAGCGCCCAGCCGTCCCGCGGGTCCCGCAGGACCCGCCGGACCGGGACGCCGTGCGCGCGCAGCGCCGCCTCCGGCTCGGTGAACTGCGGGTGGACGACCGCCGCGCGCTCGCCGCGCAGGGCGGCGGCCAGCAGCCAGAACGCCTCCGAGGCGCCCGCGGTGAGCAGCACCTCGTCCTCGCCGCGGCCGTGCCGCGCGGCCACCGCCCGCACCGCCCGCCGGCCGTCGGGGTAGCGGGCGGCGCGGCCGATCGCACCGGCGAGCGCCGCCCGCACGTGCGGCGGCGGCTCGTCCCCGTGCACGCTCACGGCCAGGTCGAGCGCGCCCGGCGGGACCATCGTGTCCCCGTGCCGCCGCAGGTCCCCGGGCCGGTCGCACGCGGCGGCCGGGGCCGCCGCGCCCCCGCCGCGCCGCGGCCCCGGTGGCGCGCCGCCGCCCGCGGGGGTGGCCGGGGACCCGGCGCCGGCGGGCAGCTCCAGCGGGCGGCCGGCGACGACCAGCAGGGCGCGGTCCGCGGCGGCGGCGAGGGTCCGGGTCAGCTCGCCCTGGAGGTCCAGCCAGCGGCGGGTGGCGGCACCGGCGGGGACCACGCCCATCCCCGCCTCCTCCGCGACCACCACCACCGGCCCGCCGTCGTGCCCGCGGGCGGCGGCGACCAGCGCCCGCGCCTCGCCCAGCACGGCCGCGCGCAGCGCCCGCCAGTCGCCGCCGGACCCGGACGCCGGGGGCTCGCCGTCCCCGGTGCCGGGCGGGGTGGCCGGAGGCTCGCCGTCCCAGGCCCCGGGGCCGAAGGCCGGGGGCCCGCCTCCCTCCGTCCCGGCGGAGCCGGCCGGCGGCGGCGCGTCGAGCAGGCCCAGACGGGCCATGCGGCCGGCGAGCCAGACCCCGGTGCCGTCGACGAGCACGGCGGCCCCGCGCGGCGCGGCGGCGACCGCCGCGGCCGGGTCGGCGCCCTCGACGGTGCGCCAGCCGGGCGGGCGGCGGGCGCGGTGCGCGGCGATCCGCCGGGCCAGCTCGCCGTCCGCCTCGGCGGCGGTGGCGACGTACACGACCGCCGGGGCGCCCGCGGCGATGCGCTCGGCGACCGCGCTCTTGCCCGAGCGCATCCCCCCGAGCACCAGCACCAGCTCAGCCATGCCGGTGGGCCCGGGTGTGCGGGTCGTCGGGGTGGGCGTGCGGCGCCGCCGGCGCCCCGGCGAGCTGCTCGAAGCCGCGCATCGGCGCGCGGTACACGCACAGGTCGCAGGTCATGCCCGCCGCGCCGCGCAACGTCTGCTCGTAGCGCGCCAGCGCCAGCCTGGCGATCCGCTCGTCGGGTCCGAGGTACCCGGTGACCGTGACGTCCAGCTCGGGGTGGCGCGCGCGGGCGGTGGCGGCCTGCCGCGCGATGCGCCGCTCGAGCACGCCCGTGAACAGGAAGTAGGGCACCACCGCGACCCGGCGCGCCCCGAGCATGCGGCAGCGCTCCAGACCCTCGGGCACCCGGGGTCCGGTGATGCCGACGAACGCGGTCTCGACCAGCGGCCAGTCGCGGCCCTCCCACAGCAGGCGCGCGACCTTGTGCAGGTCGGCGTTGGCGTCCGGGTCGGAGCTGCCGCGGCCGACCAGCAGCACGGCCGTGTCGCGGCGCCGCTCGGGGGGCACCGCGGCCTCCAGCCGCTCGTCGACGATCGCGAGCAGGTCCGGGTGGAGGCCCAGCGGCGCGCCGTAGGTGAACCGGACCCCGGGGAACGCCCGCCTGGCGAGCTGGACGCTCGCGGGCACGTCGGTCTTGGCGTGACCGGCGCCGAGCAGGACCAGCGGGACCGCCACGACGTGGCGCGCGCCCTCGGCGACCAGCTCGGCGACCGCCGCCGACAGCGGCGGGCGGGAGTGCTCGATGAAGCCGACCCGCACCGGCAGGCCGGGCGACAGCCGGCGGACCCGCTCGGCGAGCTGGTGGCACTCCCCGGTCCCGGCGGCGTCCCGGCTTCCGTGGCCGGCGAGCAGCAGCGCCCTCCCCGCCGGGCCGCCGGTCCCGGCCGCGGCGTCCGGGACGCTCATCGGCCCCTGCCGCGGCGCCGTCCGCGCATGCGCTCCTCCTCGTGGTGGAGCAGGGCGTTGAGCGCGGCCGCGGCGACGGCCGAGCCGCCCTTGGGGCCGCGGTTGGTGATCCCCGGCAGCGCCGCCGCGCGCAGCGCCTGCTTGGCCTCGACCGCCCCGACGAACCCGACGGGGAGCCCGACCACGAACGCCGCGCCGACGTCGTGGTCGAGCAGGGCGGCGAGCGCGGTCGGCGCGTTGCCGACGACGTACACGGCCCCCGGTCCGGCCGCGCGGGCCGCGCGCAGGATCCCCGCGGCGCTGCGGGTGCGGCCCGGGCCGGCGGTTCCGGCGGTGCCGTCGAGGCCGCAGCGGACCGCGAGCGCCGGGATCCCCGCCGCGACCATGCGGCTGTCGGCCACGACCGGCCGCCCGGCGCGCAGCGCCGCCAGGCCGCACTCCAGCGACGCCTCGTCGAGCACCAGGTCCTCCACGTAGTCCAGGTCCGCGCTGGCGTGCACGACCCGCTCGGTGACGGCACGCGACAGCGGTGGCAGCGTCGACAGGTCGACCAGCTCCCGCAGCCGCCGGTAGCTCTCCACCTCGACCGGGTGCGCCCCGTCCCGCACGGCGCTCACCCCCTTCCCGTCGACGCCGTGACCGGAACGCACGCCTCGGCCGGGCAGACCTCGGCGCACTCGCCGCAGCCGGTGCAGCCGCCGGTCACGACGAGCGGGGCGGCCCGGCCCGGCGGCGCCACGCGGATCGCGCGCTCCGGGCAGGTCAGCAGGCACGCGCCGCAGCCGGCGCACGCGGCCGTCACGGTGAACCGGCGCACCCCGCCCCCTTTCCCCCGGACCCCCTGGCGACCGGGGGACCCGCCTGCGGCTCAGGTCCCCCGGACCCCCTGTCGACCGGGGGACCCGCCTGCGGCTCAGGTCCCCCGGACCCCCTGTCGACCGGGGGACCCGCCTGCGGCTCAGGTCCCCCGGACCCCCTGGGGGTCACCATGCGGCCGGCGAGCACGCGCGTGCCGCCGGCGCCGACGATCACGATGCTGAACATGCCCACCTGGCCGGGGTCCAGCTCGGCGAGGGTGGTCTGCGTGACCTGCTGCCGGGGGCGGAACGCGTCGGTGACCACCCCGACCGGGGTGCCCGGGGCGCGCCGCGCCAGCAGCAGCCGCCGCGCCTGCTCCAGCTGCCAGTGGCGCGCCCTGCTGCGCGGGTTGTACAGGCTGACCACGAAGTCGGCCTCGGCGGCCGCCTCGATCCGCCGCCGGATCACCGGCCAGGGCGTCAGCAGGTCCGACAGGGAGATCGCGCAGTGGTCGTGGCCGAGCGGGCTGCCGAGCAGCGCCGCGGCCGCCTGCGCCGCCGTCACCCCCGGCACCACCAGCACGTCCACGTCCGTGCCCGCGCGCTCCAGCGCCGGGCTCGCCATCGCGTACACGCCGACGTCGCCGCCGGAGACCAGCGCGACGCTCGCGCCGCCGCGCGCCGCCGCGACCGCGTGCTCGGCGCGGGCGGTCTCCTGCCCGACCGGGCTGGCGACCACCCGGCAGCCCGGCCGCAGCCAGCGGCGCGCGCGCTCCAGGTACTGGTCCAGCCCGATCGCGACCTCGGCCGCCGCCAGCGCCTCGCGCGCCAGCGGCGGGACCAGCGCCGGGTCGCCCGGCCCGGTCGAGACCAGCGCCAGCCGCCCCCGCACCGGCCGGCGCGCGACGGCGACGGTGGCCGCGGCCGACGCGCGCTTGGCCACCAGCAGCTCGCCGCCCTCGACCAGCGCCGCCGCCTCCGCCACCGAGGCGATCCCGATCGCGGCGCGGACCCGCTCGGACGGGTTGGGCACGGCGACCCGCGCGAGCAGCTCGGCGGGGTGCGCGACCAGCCGCCAGCCGCGCTCGGCCGCGGCGGCGAGGATCCCCGGCTCGTGGGCCTTGCGGTCGACCGTGGCCAGGTGCGCGACCGCCAGCGGGGACAGGCGCGCCCCCGCCAGCGCGTCGTCGACCAGCCCGCCGACCTCCTCGGCGGTGACGCCGCGGGCGGCGCCCACGCCGACGACCAGCGCCGCCGGCCGGTACACCAGGCACGGCGAGGGCAGCTCGACCAGCTCGTCGGTGACCGCGATCCCCGGCGCCGCCGGCGTGGCCGCCTCGCGGACGCTGCCGGGCAGCGGCCCCGTGGGCCAGGGCCGCGCGCGCCAGCGGTGCAGCGTGGCCCCGGCGAGCAGCGCGCCCCCGACCGCGGCGGCCGCGCCCCGGCTGGCCGGGTCGAGCCGCAGCCCCAGCGGCTCGCCGAGACGGTCCAGGGCCGGCAGGCCCAGCGCCTCGCTGGCGGTGGTCACCACCGGCTGCGCGCCGAGCGCCGCCGCGACCTCGCCGGCCAGCGCGTTCGCCCCGGCGTGCCCGCCGAGCAGCGCGACCGCGAACGCGCCCGCGTCGTCGACGGCGACCACCGCCGGGTCGCGGTCCTTGCCGGCCAGGTGCGGGGCGATCAGCCGCACGGCCGCGCCGGTCGCCATGCACAGCACGAGCGCGACGCCGGGGGCCCAGGCGTCGCCCACGGCCCGGGCGGGCCGGCCGGTGGCCAGGCACGCCCCCGGCAGCGCGCGGGCGAGGTGCTCGGCGTTGCGCCGGCCGGGCGCGGCCGCGGCGATCACGGTCACCCGCGGCGCGCCCGCCGCGCCGCCGCCCGCCGCCGTCACGGCCGCCGCCCGCACAGCAGCAGGACGGGGTTGGCGGCGGCGAGCCGGTGCCCGCCGCCGCCGCCGCCCGCGCCGGGGAGGACCGGGACCAGGCGCGACGACTGCACGAGGCTGCCGGTGACCTCCAGGCCCGCGGCGGCCAGCGCGCGCTGCGCGCCGCCGACCCGCTCGACCGTGGCCAGCGCGACGACGACCGCGCGCCGGGCGCGGGCGGCGGCGACCTCGAGGATCGCCCCGAGCCGCTCGCCGCCGCCGCCGACGAACACCGCGTCGGGGTCGGGCAGGCCCGCCAGCGCCTGCGGCGCCCGGCCCTCGACGACCTCGACCGGGACGCCGTGGGCGCGCGCGTTCGCGCGCACGGCGGCGCACCGCGCCGGGTCGGCCTCGACGGCGACCGCGGCCGCGCCGAGCCGGGCGCACTCGACCGCGACCGAGCCGGAGCCGGCGCCCACGTCCCAGACGAGGTCGCCCAGTCCGGGGCCGAGCCACGCCAGCGCCAGCGCCCGCACCTCCCGCTTGGTGATCATCCGCCCAGGGTGCTCGAACGCGTCCTCGTCCAGCGCCCACCGGTCGGGGGTCGACCGGGCCGGGAACGCCCAGCCCCTGCCGGCCGGCCCGGCCGCCGGGTCGAGCGCGAGCACGACGTTGGGCTCCGCCCAGCCGCCGCGGGCGGCGCCCGCCGGGGTCGTCTCGGTGACGCGCTCGCCGGGGGAGCCGAGCCGCTCGGCGACGACCAGCCGCCGGCCGGTGCCCGCGAGCGCGGCGCCCAGCTCCACCGGGCCGAACCCCGGCCCGGTGAGGACCGCGACCTTCGGGTGCCGCCGGCAGGCGTTCACCGCCCGCGCCGGGTCGCGGCCGTGCGCCGAGACGACCACCGCGTCGTCCCAGGGCAGGCCGGCCGCGGCGAACGCGCGGGTCACCGAGGACGCCGCGGGGACCACCTCGACCGGTCCGAGCGCCGCGGTGAGCGCGCGCACCACCCCGAAGAACCCGGGGTCGCCGGAGGCGAGCACGACCGCGGGCCGAGCGCCGCCGAGCGCCGCGAACCCGCGCGCCAGCTCGCCGGTGAGCGGCACGCGGCGGGCGGCCGGCGCCAGCAGCGGGGCCGCCTCGTCGAGCTGGCGCCGCCCGCCGAGCACGACCCGGGCCGCGGCGAGCGCCGCGACCGCCCGGGGGGAGGGCGGCCCCCCGTCCACGCCCACCACCGTGACGCCGCCGCCCGTGGCCGCCGCGCCGGGGGCGGGCGTGCCCCGGCCGCGGTCCGGCCCGCCGCTCATGCCGCCCACCCGGGCCCGGTCCCGACCGCGTCGAGCGTGTCGAAGTCGACCATGGCCACGCGCGCGCGGATCCGCCCGTCCGCGAACCGCTCGAGGTTGCGCTCGACCCGCGCGCACAGCAGCGCCGGCGGTCCGTCCAGGCCGTGCGCGCGCCAGAGCTCGTAGGCGTGCCTGGCGGAGTTGGCCGCGCGCACCTGCGCGACCAGCTCGGCCGCCCCCCCGGCCTGCGCGGTGATCTCCGCCAGCAGCTCGAGGTCGACCCGCGACCGCGTCCAGTGGGTCATCAGCACGCCGGCGCCGAGCTTGGCGAGCTTGCCGGCCATCCCGACGAACGCGACCACGGCCACGCCCCTGCCGACCGCCTGCCGCACCGCCGCGCCGGTGAAGTCGCCGACCTCGACGAAGCAGACCTCCGGGAGCGCCGGGAGCAGCCGCCGCGCGGCCCGCTCGGTGCGCCCGCCGGTGGTGAGCACCACCGTGTCCAGCCCCTGGGCGGCGAGCACGTCGACCGCCTGCAGCACCGACGCCCGCCACGAGGCGGTCGAGAACGGCCGCACCACGCCGGTCGTGCCGAGGATCGAGATCCCGCCGAGGATCCCGAGCCGCGGGTTGGTGGTCCTGCGCGCCATCGCCTCGCCGCCGGGGACGCTGACGGTGCACACGACCCCGCGCCGGTCCGGGTCGAGCGCCTCGGCGACCGCGGCGGCGATCATGCGGCGGGGGGTGCCGTTGATCGCCGGCTCGCCGACCGGGATCCCGAGCCCGGGCTTGGTGACGGTCCCCACGCCCGCGCCCGCCCGGAACGCCACCCCCGGGGTCGCCGCCCACGCGAGCCGGACGGTGAGGCGCGCCCCGTGGGTCACGTCCGGGTCGTCGCCGGCGTCCTTGACCACCACCGCCTCGGCCCAGGCGCCGTCCGCGGCCAGCTCCGCGCGCTCGACCGCGAACGCCGCCCGGTCCGAGCCGCGGAACGGGCGCGGCAGCGGGATCTCGACGGACGCGGGCGGTGGCCCGCCGGCCAGCAGCAGCGCCGCCGCCTTGGCCGCCGCCGCGGAGCAGGCCCCGGTCGTCCAGCCGGTCCGCAGCGCCCGCGTGCGCACCCTGGCCGTGCGGGGCAGGTCGGGCTCGCGCAGCTCGGGCCGGTCCACGCTAGCCGCCTCCCGTCGAGCGGTTGCGGAACTGGTGCCCGAAGCCCGGCCGGTACAGGTGGCTGCGCCGCCCCCGCTCGCGCAGCGCGGGGCCGACCAGGATCAGCGTGTGCTTCCACAGGCGCGCGTCGCGCAGCGTGGCGGCGAGCGCGTCCAGGCGGCAGGTCTCGACCCGCTCGTCGGGCCAGGTCGCCCGGTACACCACCGCGCAGGGGGTGTCCGGCGGGTAGCCGCCGGCGAGCAGCTCCTGCTGGAGCCTGCGGCCGCGCTTGGCCGACAGGAACAGCGCCATCGTGGTCCGGTGCGCGGCGAACGCGCGCACCTGCTCGCGCTCGGGCATCGGGGTCGCGGTCGCCAGGCGGGTGAGGATCACCGACTGGGCGACCTCGGGGACGGTCAGCTCCCGGCCGAGCGCGGCCGCCGCCGCGGACAGCGACGACACGCCCGGCACGATCTCCCAGTCCAGCCCGCGCTCCTCGCAGCGCTCGATCTGCTCGCCGATCGCGCCCCACAGCGCCGGGTCCCCCGAGTGCACCCGCGCCACGGTGAGGCCCTCGGCCGCTGCGCGGTCGTACACCTCGCACAGCCGCTCCAGGGTGAGGGCGGAGGAGTCCAGCAGCAGCGCGCCGGGCCGGGCGCCGGCGACCGCCTCGGGCATCACCAGGCTCGCCGCCCAGACGACGACGTCCGCCGCCGCGATCACCCGCGCCCCGCGCAGGGTGAGCAGGTCGGCGGCTCCCGGCCCGGCGCCCACGAACCAGACCTTGCCGCGGGCGCTCACGGCCGGGTCCTCCGGCCGCCGGGGGGGCGCGTGACGATGACCGTGGACAGGTAGGGCGCCGGGCCGTCGGGCAGCGGCCCGACCAGCTCGCCGGCCAGCCCGAGGCGCGCCCCGAACACCGCCTGGCCGGCGCGGCCGGCCTCCTCGAGCGCCCGGCGGACCTCCGGCAGCAGACGGCCGCCCTTGTAGACGGCGACGGTGTCGTGCTCGCCGAGGGCGGCGCGCAGCCGGTCGGCGCCGGCGGTGAACGGCAGCAGCGCGAGCGTCTGCGCGCCCTCGGCGAGCACCGTGCCGCTGCGCGCGGCCAGGTCCTGCAGGGCGGTGATGCCGGGGACGGTGGCGATCTCGACCGCCGGGACCAGCGCGCGCACCGCCCGGGCGAGGTGGGTGAACGTCGAGTACAGGTTCGGGTCGCCGATGGTGGCGAACGCGGCGTGCCCGCCGGCGCCGACGACCCCCGCGACCGCGGCGGCGGCCCGGTCCCAGGAGCGCTCGCGCTCGCCGAGGTCCTCGCCGAGCGCGAACGGCAGCCGCGTGACCCGCCCCGCGCCCGCGTGCGCGAGCACGACCTGCTCGGCGTGGCCGGGCTCGTCCGCGCCGGCCCCGACCGGGACGAACACCCGCTCCGCCGCCGCCAGCACGCGCACCGCCCTGAGGGTCGCCAGCTCCGGGTCGCCCGGCCCGACCCCGACCCCGGTGAGCCTGCCGGTCACCGCCCGCCCCCTCGCTCGCGGGGGACCGGCGCCGCGGCCCGCGCGGCAGCGACCAGCCGCGCGGCCGCGTCGGGCGTCGCGGCCCAGTGCGTGTGCAGGTAGGAGGCGTGCACCCCGCCCGCGACCCAGCCCTCGTCGCGGCCCGGCTCCAGCCGCCAGGCGGGCGGGTCGCCGGCCGCGGGGTCCACCGCGGAGTGGTGGAACTCGTGCCCGCGCACGCCCGCGCCGGCCGCCCACAGCACCGACCCGGCCGCCGCCCGCGCCTGGCGGTAGCCGAGCGTGAGCCGCGGGCGCAGCTCGGCGTCGGCGTCCAGCACCGCGCACATCGGCAGCCCGTCCAGCCGGCGCGCCAGGTACAGCAGGCCGCCGCACTCGGCGGTCACGGGCCGGCCCGACGCGGCGAACGCGGCGATCTCGGCGCGCAGCCGCGCGTTGGCGCTGAGCGCGTCCGCGTGCGCCTCGGGGAAGCCGCCGCCGAGGTGGAGCGCCGCGGTGCCCTCGGGCAGGCGCTCCTCGGCGGTCGGGTCGAACCCGGCCAGGTCCGCGCCGGCCGCGGCCAGCAGCTCCAGGTTCTCCTGGTAGGCGAAGGTGAACGCGGGGCCGGCGGCGACCGCGACGACCGGCCGCGAGGGACCCCCCGCGCTCGCCCGCTCCGCCGGGTGCGCGGCCGCGCCGCCGTCGGGGGGCCCGCCGGGGGCCTGGGCAGACGCCGGGGCCGCCCGCGGGGTCCACGCCGCAGCCGCCAGCGGGCCGGCGGAGCGGGCGAGCGCGAGCAGCGCGTCGAGGTCGCAGGCGGCGGCGACCCGCTCGCCGGCCGCGGCCACGGTCCGGCGCGCCTCCGCGGCGCGCTCGGCGGCGGGCACCAGCCCGAGGTGGCGCGAGGGCGTGGCGATCGCGTCGTCGCGCCCGACCGCGCCGAGCAGCGGCACGCCGACCTGGCCGAGCGCCTCGCGCAGCAGGTCCGCGTGCCGCTCGGACCCGACCCGGTTGGCGATCACCGCGGCGACCCGCAGCGCTGGGTCGAAGCTCGCGTACCCGCCGACCAGGGCGGCCACCGACCGGCCGAGGCCGTGCGCGTCGACGACCAGCACCACGGGGGCGCCGAGCAGCTTGGCGACCTGCGCGGTCGAGGCCAGCTCCGGGTGCGGACCGGAGGCGCCGTCGAACAGCCCCATGACCCCCTCCACGACCGCCACGTCCGCGCCGGCCGCGCCGTGCGCGAACAGCGGCGCGACCAGCTCCGGGCCGGACAGCCAGGCGTCGAGGTTGCGGCCGGGACGGCCGGTCGCCAGCGCGTGGTAGCTCGGGTCGATGAAGTCCGGCCCGACCTTGAAGCCCGCGACCCGCAGCCCGCGCCGGGAGCCGAGGGCGGCCATCAGCCCGGTCGCGACCGTGGTCTTGCCGGTCCCCGAGGCGGTCCCCGCGACCACCAGCCGCGGCACGCCCGCGCCCGTCGCGCCGCTCACCACTCGATCCCCTTCTGGCCGCGGATGCCGGTGTCGTAGGGGTGCTTCAGCTTGACGACCTCGCTGACCAGGTCGGCGGCGTCGATCAGCTCCGGCGGGGCGTGGCGGCCGGTGACGACGACGTGCTGGAAGCCCGGCCGCTCGCGCAGCACCCGCACCACCTCGGCAGTGTCGACCCAGCCGAAGTGCAGCGGGTAGGTGAACTCGTCCAGCAGCAGGAACCGGTAGGTCTCCGCCTCGAGCCGGCGGCGGACCTCCGCCCAGCCCTCGCGCGCCAGCGCCGCGGAGCCCTCCAGGTCCCTGGAGGTCCAGGTCCAGCCGTCGCCCATCTTGAACCAGTCGATGCTGCCGCCGGTGCCCGCGGACGACAGCGCCAGCGCGGCGGCGTGCTCGCCCACACGCCACTTGCCGGACTTCACGAACTGGTAGACGCCGATCGGCCAGCCCTGTGCCCAGGCGCGCAGCAGCAGCCCGAACGCCGCGGTCGACTTCCCCTTGCCGGTGCCGGTGTTGACGATCAGCAGCGGGTGCTCCCTGCGCCGGCGCCGCGGCCGCTCCTGCGCGGTGCCCCCCGGCCGCTCCTGCGCGGTGCCCGCGCCGGCCGGCCGCCCGCCGCCCGGCGTCACGCCACACCCCGGTCCGCCAGCCCGCGGGCCAGCCCGGCGAGGCTGCCGGCGGCCAGCTCCTCCAGCTGCAGCCACGGCGCGCCCATGGCCGCGGCGAGCCGCCCCGCCAGCCCCAGCCGCACGGGGCCCTGCTCGGTGTCGACGACCACCGCGGCCACGCCGCGCGCTGCCAGCCCGGCGGCGGCCGCCACGGCGGCGTCCACCCCGCCTGCCCCGTTGGCCCGGCCGTCGGTGAGGCACACCAGCAGCGGGCGGCGGCCCGGGTCGCGGACGCGCTCGACCGCCAGCACCTCGGCGGCGCGGGCCAGACCGGCCGCGAGCGGCGTCCGCCCCCCGGCCGGCAGCGTCGCGAGCAGCCGCGCGGCCAGCTCGACCGAGCCCGTCGGCGGGAGCGCCAGCCGGGCGGCGTCCCCGGCGAAGGTGACCAGCCCGACGCGGTCGCGGCGGCGGTAGGCGTCCAGCAGCAGCGACAGCAGCGCGCCCTTGACCGCGCGCATGCGCTGCCTGGCGGCCATCGAGCCGCTCGCGTCGACCACGAACAGCAGCAGGTTGCCCTCGCGGCCCTGACGCAGCTTCTCGCGCAGGTCGCCGCCGCGCAGCACCAGCCCGCTGCCCGAGCGCCCGCGGCCGCGCTGCGCGGGCGCGGCCGCCCGCAGCGTCGCCCCGAGCGCCAGGTCGCGCACGCGGCCGGCCGGCAGGCGGTCGCCCACGTGCCGGCCGTGGACGGCGACGGCGGGGCTGCGCCGCCCCCAGGCGCCCGTCCCCACGCCGGGCACCCGCAGCAGCACCGGGTCGAACGGCGCGCCGACGGGCAGCACCGTCGGGACCGCCGCCCCGCCCGACCGCCCGGCCCGCGGCGTGCCGGCCTCCGGCCGGCCGCCCGCGTCCTGGTCCGGGCCGGCCTGGTCGAGGGTCCCGCCGCCCGGGTCCCGCGCGTCCCGATCGCGCGGCGGCCCGGCCCGCCCTCGAGGTCCTCCCGGCCCGCGGCCGGTGCCGTCCGGACCGGGGCCGCCGCCGTGGCGCAGGTCGCGGGCGTGCCCGGAGCCGCCGTCGTCGGGGCCGTGCCCGGGGCCGGCGCCGTCGGGTCCGCCGGACGCCCGGCCGCCGCCCGGGGGACCGCCGGGACCGCCGCCCGGCGTCCCGCCGGGTCCGGGGTCGCCGTCCGGTCCCGGGTCGTCGAGGCCGGCGAGCGCCTCGTCCAGGCGGTCCTCGTCGATCCCCGGCTGCTCGAAGGGACCCCGCCGGCGGCGGTGGGGGAGCGTGAGCCGCGCCGCGGCGCGGACGTCGGCGACGGTCACCTCGGTGCGCTGCTCCCACGCGGCGAGCGCGGTCGCGGCCTTGGCGGTCACCAGGTCGGCGCGCAGCCCGTCGACCTCGAACGCGGTGCTGGCGGCGACCACGCCCGCGAGCGCGGTCTCGCCCAGGCGGACGCTGCCGACCAGCGCCCGCGCCGCGCGGATCCGCGCGGCGACCCGCGCGGTCTCGCCCGCCCAGCGGGCGCCGAAGCCCGCCGGATCGGCCTCGTACGCCAGCCGCCGCCGGACGACCTCGGCACGCTCGGCCGGGTCGCGCGGCGCGCGCACCGTGACGGTGAGCCCGAACCGGTCGAGCAGCTGCGGGCGCAGCTCGCCCTCCTCGGGGTTCATCGTGCCCACCAGCTGGAACCGCGCGGCGTGCCGGACCGACACGCCCTCGCGCTCGACGTGGTTGACGCCCATCGCGGCCGCGTCGAGCAGCAGGTCGACGAGGTGGTCGCCGAGCAGGTTGACCTCGTCGACGTACAGCACCCCGCGGTGCGCGCGGGCCAGCAGCCCCGGCTCGAACGCGCGCCGGCCCTCCAGCAGCGCCCGCTCCAGGTCCATGGAGCCCGCGACGCGGTCCTCGCTCGCGCCGACCGGCAGCTCCACCAGGCGGGCGGCCCGGACCTCCCCCGCGCCGCGCGGCGCCCCGGGCCGCACGGGCCCGCCGGGCGCGGGCGGCCCGCCGGCGAGGGCGGGGTGCGGGCCGTCGGGGCAGGCCGGGTCAGGCGCGGCGGGGTCGCAGGCGAAGCGGCAGCCGGGCACCAACGCGACCTCCGGCAGCAGGGCGGCCAGGCCGCGGACCGCGGTCGACTTGGCGGTGCCCTTCTCGCCGCGGACCAGGACCCCGCCGATCGGCGGGTGCACCGCGTTGAGCGCCAGGGCGAGCTTCAGGTCCTCGGCGCCCACCAGCGCCGCGAACGGGTAGGGTGCCGGGCCGCCCGCGCCGCCCGCGTCCCGGTGCCGCTCCAGGCCGGCCGGCCCTGTCGTGGACGTCATCCGCGCTCCTCCAGGTCGCCCTCCAGGTCCAGATAGGTCTCGCGCAGCCGCTGGACGGTGGCGTCCCGCGGCTTGGCCCACAGGCCCCGCTCGGCCGCCTCCAGCAGGCGCTCGGCGATCGCGCGCAGCGCCCACGGGTTGGCCCGCTCCATGAACTCGCGCACCTCGGGGTCGAACACGTACCTGGCCGCGAGCGTCTCGTACATCCAGTCCTCGACCACCGCCGCGGTCGCGTCGTAGCCGAACAGGTAGTCCACGGTCGCGGCCAGCTCGAACGCGCCCTTGTAGCCGTGGCGCCGCATCGCCCGGATCCACTTGGGGTTGGCGACCCGGGCGCGGAACACCCGCGCGGTCTCCTCGCGCAGGTCGCGGGTGCGCACCCGGGCCGGGTCGGCGGAGTCGCCCAGGTAGGCCCTGGGGGCGGTGCCGGTGAGCGCCCGCACGCTGGCGACCATGCCGCCGTGGTACTGGAAGTAGTCGTCGGAGTCGACGAGGTCGTGCTCGCGCGTGTCCTGGTTCTTGACCGCGACCTGGATGCGCCGGAACGCCCGTTCCATGTCCTCGCGCGACTCGGCGCCGTCCAGCTCCCGGCCGTAGGCGTAGCCGCCCCAGACCGCGTACACCTCGGCGAGGTCGGCGTCGGTCCGCCAGGTGCGCGCGTCGATGAGCGGCAGCAGCCCCGCCCCGTACGCGCCCGGCTTGGAGCCGAACACCCGCGCCGTCGCGCGCCGCCGCGCCGCCCGCCCGTCCACCCCGGCGGCGACCAGCGCCGCCTCGTCGCGCCGCGCGCTGGCCGCGACCGGGTTGGCGTCCTCCGGCTCGTCCAGGCCCGCGACCAGGGCGACCGCGTCGTCCAGCAGCGCCACCAGGTGCGGGAACGCGTCGCGGAAGAACCCGGAGATGCGCACGGTCACGTCCACCCGCGGGCGTCCCAGCTCCGCGAGGCTCATCAGCTCCAGCCCGGTCACCCGCCGGGTCTCGGGGTGCCAGCGGGGGCGGACGCCGAGCAGCGCGAGCACCTCGGCGACGTCGTCGCCGTGGGTGCGCATCGCCGAGGTCCCCCACACCACCAGCCCGATCGAGGAGGGCGGCCGGCCCTCCTCGCGCTCGTAGCGGGCCAGCAGGTCGGCCGCGAGCCGCTGGCCGACCTGCCAGGCGAGCTCGCTCGGGAGCGCCTTGGGGTCCACCGAGTAGAAGTTCCTGCCCGTGGGGAGCGCGTCCACCCGCCCGCGCGTGGGGCTCCCCGACGGCCCGGCCGGGACGTAGCGCCCGGCCAGCGCGTCCAGCACCCGCTCCAGCTCGAGGCCGGTCGCCTCCAGGCGCGGCACCACCACGGCGGCGGCGAACGCCAGCACCTCCGCGACCGTCCCCACGTCCGGGGGGAGGCCCTCGGCCGCCACGCGCGGCCCGCCCGCGCGGCCCGCCGCCCAGGGCCGGTCGCCCGGAGCGGGCCAGGCGCGCGAGCCGTCCAGGAGCGCGCCGGCGACCCAGCCGGCGGCGGCCGGCTCCCACGCGGCCGCGTCCATCGCCTCGGCCAGCGCCCGCGCCGCGTCCTCCAGCCGGTCGAGCGCGTCCGCCCCGGTCCGCCCCGGTCCCGGGAAGCGCGCGAGCAGCGCCGCGGGGACCTCGACCGCCTCGCCGGGCGCGGCTAGCAGCCCGGCCTCGTCCAGGCCGAAGGCGGCGCCGACCGCGGACCGCAGCCCCGGCAGCGTCCGCGGCCCCGGGGCGCCGGCCCGCCCGGTCGGCCGGGCGAGCGGCTGCGGCAGCCGCAGGATCGCGAGCACCAGGCCGAGCCGGTCCTCGCCCCGCGGCGCCTGCCCGAGCACGTGCAGGCCGCCGCGGATCTGCAGGTCCTTGATCTCGCACAGGTAGCCGTCGACGCGGACGATGATGTCGTCGAGGTCGTCGGGGACCGCCTCGCCCCGGTCGGCCAGCGCGAGGTCCCTGGTCAGCTCGGCGCTGCGCAGCAGCTGCCAGATCTCCCCGCGCAGCGCGGGCGCCTTGGCCGGGTCGGTGGTCTGGAGCTGGTAGTGCTCGTCCAGGAGCTGCTCCAGCCGGGTCAGCTCGTCGTAGGTCTCGGCGCGGGTCATCGGCGGCACCAGGTGGTCGACGATCACCGCGTGCGCCCGCCGCTTGGCCTGGGTGCCCTCGCCCGGGTCGTTGACCACGAACGGGTACACCAGCGGCAGGTCCCCGAGCACCGCGTCCGGCGCGCACGACGCGGACAGCCCGAGGCCCTTGCCGGGCAGCCACTCCAGCGTGCCGTGCTTGCCGAGGTGCACCAGCGCGTGCGCCCCCCACACCTCCTCCAGCCACCGGTAGCAGGCCAGGTAGTGGTGCGTGGGCGGGAGCGCCGGGTCGTGGTAGATCGCGACCGGGTTCTCCCCGAACCCGCGCGGCGGCTGGATCGCGACCAGCACGTTGCCGAAGGACAGCGACGGGAACACCAGCTCCCCGCCGCCGCGCCCGCCGGCCTGGTCGTCGACGTACAGCTCGCCGGGCGGCTCCCCCCAGGCGGCGACCACGGCGGCGCGCAGCTCCGCGGGCAGGCGCGCGAACCAGGCGGCGTGGCGGCCGGCGGCGACGCGCGCGGGGTTGCGCGCGAGCTGCGGCTCGGTGAGGAACTCCGCGTCGAACCCGCCGGTGGCGATCAGCTCGTGGACCAGCGCGTCCCCGCCCAGCCCGCGCGCCGCCCAGTCGCCGGTGTCGTACCCGGCGGCGGTGAGCGCGTCCAGCAGCCGCACCGCGGACGCGGGCGTGTCCAGCCCGACCGCGTTGCCGACGCGGCTGTGGCGGGTGGGGTAGTTGCTGAGCACGATCGCGACCCGCTTGGCCGCGTTCGGGGTGCGCCGCAGCCGCGCCAGCTTCAGCGCCGTGCCGGCCACGCGCGCCGCGCGCTCGGGGTCGGCGACGTACCTGCCGGCCGCCGGCGCCGCCCGCCGGCCGGCGGGCGCGGTCGCCTCCAGCGGCTCCTTGAACGAGAACGGGACCGACACGATCCGCCCGTCGAACTCGGGGATCGCGACCTGCATCGCCGCGTCCAGCGGTGACAGCCCGCCGCTGGAGGCCGCCCACGCGGCCCGGCCGCCGGTCGCGCACAGGCCCTGGAGCACCGGGACGCCGAGCGCCTCCAGCGCGGGCACCTCCCACGCGGCCGCCAGCTCCTCGGCCGGCGCCGCGCTGCTGCCGCCCATCGCCAGCACCGTCACCACCAGCGCGTCGACCCTGCCGGCGAGCAGCTCCAGCGCGCCCACGCGGCCGTCGGCGCCGGGCCGCAGCGAGTAGCAGAACACCGGCAGCGCGTTGCCGCCGGCCGCCTCGACCGCGTCGACCAGCGCCGCGACGAACCCGGTGTTCCCGCTCATCCAGTGCGCCCGGTAGAAGACCACGCCCACGGTCGGCCGGGCGGGGTCCAGCACGGCCGACGGGTCCGCGGCGCGCGGATGCCAGTACCCCTCCTCGGGCAGCTCGACCGGCGGCTCGAACCCCAGGCCGCCGCCGAGCTGCGTGTCGGCCACGAACCTGAGCAGGTTGGCGAGGTTGTCGACGCCGCCGTGGCGCAGGTACTCGAACGCCTGCGCGAGCGCCCCGGCGGGCGCGGTGGAGCACGCGGCCAGCTCCGCGTCGGGCGCCGCCTCGCCGGAGAACGCCAGCAGCGGCACGCCCTCGGCGCGGCAGCGCTCGGCGAGCCGGTCGAACCCCTCCCAGGCGCGCCGGCCGCCGAGCAGCCGTACCAGCACCGCCGCGGGCCCGGCCCCGCCGGCGTCGAGCAGCTCGTCGGCTCCCGGCGCCCCCGGGACCGTCGGGTTGAGCGCGCGCACCGGCCCGAACGCCGCCGGCAGCCGCTCCGCGGCCGCCAGGGTCGCGAGCACCTCGGTGTCGGCGGTCGTGAGGACCAGCACGCCCCGGCGGCCCGACGACGCCCGCGCGCTCACGCGGCACCTCCGGGGGCCGCCACCCCGGGGCGCACCACCGGCAGGCCGGGCGGGGCACCGTCGCGCAGCAGGCCGGTGAGCGCCGCGGTGTCGGCGTGCCCGGCGATCAGGTCGCCGAGGGTGTCCAGGCGCCGCTCGCGGGCCTGCGCGAACGACACCCGGCCGGGGACGAACGCGCGCCCGCGCCGCCGCGCGACCCAGGCCAGCAGCGCGCGGCGCAGCCCGTCGCCCTCCAGCAGCCCGTGCCAGGAGGTCCCCAGCACCGCGCCGCGCACGCACCCGTCCGGCTCGCCGCCGGCGCGCACGAGCAGCGGCTCGGCGCCCTCGACCCGCGTGCGCCCGTGGTGGACCTCGTAGCCGGCGGCGGGCTCGCCGCCCAGCAGCGGGCACCGCCCGCTCGGCCGGGCCAGCAGCTTGCCGGCCGCGAACACCGTGCGCGCCGGCAGCAGCCCGAGCCCCTCGACCCGGCCGCGGCCGGACTCGACGTGATCGACCAGCTCCCGCCCGAGGAGCTGGTAGCCGCCGCAGACGCCGAGCACCGGCGCGCCCTGCGCCGCGCGGCGCGCCAGCACCTGGTCCAGCCCCAGCGCGCGCACCCGGTCCAGCGCCGCCACGGTCGCCTTGGTCCCCGGCAGCACCGCGAGGTCCGCGCGCTCGACCTCCAGCGGGTCCTCGGTGACGCGCACGCTCACGCCCGGCTCGCACGCGAGCGCGTCGGCGTCGGTCACGTTGCTGATCCACGGCAGGCGCACGACCGCGACCGTGAGCCCGTCGCGGCCGAGCGGCGCCGCCGGCGCCGGCCGGGGCGCGTCCAGCGCCAGCGAGTCCTCGGCGTCCAGCTCGAGCCCGGCGACATGCGGCAGGACGCCCAGCACCGGCCGGCCGGTCAGCCCGGCGAGCTGGTCGAGCCCCGGCCGCAGGATCGACGCGTCGCCGCGGAACCGGTTGACCAGGAAACCCGCCACCAGCGCCTGGTCGGCGGGCTCCAGCAGCGCCAGGGTGCCGTACAGCGCCGCGAACACGCCCCCGCGGTCGATGTCGCCGACCACCACGGCCGGCAGCCCGGCGGCACGCGCCAGGCCCATGTTCGCCAGGTCGTGCGCGCGCAGGTTGATCTCGGCCGGGCTGCCCGCGCCCTCGCACACGACGACGTCGAAGCGGGCCCGCAGGTCCGCCAGCGCCGCCAGCACCACCCGCAGCAGCTCGGCCTTGCGCTCCTGGTAGGAGCGTGCGTCCTCGGTGCCGGCGGGCCGCCCCATCACGACCACCTGGGAGCTGCGCTCGCCGGAGGGCTTGAGCAGCACGGGGTTCATCGCGGCCTCCGCGTCGACCCCGGCGGCGGCGGCCTGCACGGCCTGGGCGCGGGCGATCTCCGCGCCGCCCGGGGTGACCGCCGAGTTGAGCGCCATGTTCTGCGCCTTGAACGGCGCGACCTTGATTCCCTGCCGCGCCAGCCACCGGCAGATCCCGGCGACGACCACCGACTTGCCCGCGTCCGAGCCCGTCCCGGCGACCAGCAGCGCCCCTCTCATGGGGTCCCCCGCGGGGGCAGGAGGGGGCCGTCCCAGGCGGTGAGGGTGGCGAGCGCGGCCGCCGCGGCGGCGGTCAGGGCGGACAGGCGCACGGCGCGGCGCACCGCGGCCGGGTCGGGTGGGACGCCGTCGCCGAGGGGGCCGCGGACCTCGACCCGCCCGGCGTAGCGGTTGGTGCCGCCGAGGCGCAGCCCGAGCGCGCCGGCGAACGCGGCCTCGACGCGGCCGGCGTTGGGGCTCGGGTGCCGCCCCCCGTCGCGGCGGGCGGCGCCGAGCGCGCGCCCGCCGTCGCCGCCGGCGAGCGGCGCGCACGCCGCCGCGAGCAGCACGGTCAGGCGCGCGGGCACGAACGTCAGCAGGTCGTCCAGGCGCGCGGCCGCCCAGCCGAAGCGGGCGTGGCGGGCGCTGCGGTGGCCGACCATCGCGTCCAGCGTGTTGGCGCAGCGGTAGGCGACCACGCCCGCCGGCCCGGCGAGCGCGCCCCACAGCAGCGGGCCGACCACCGCGTCGGCGGTGTTCTCCGCGACCGACTCGCACGCGGCCCGGCACAGCTCGCCGCCGCCCAGCCCCGCCGGGTCGCGCCCGGCCAGCGCCGGCAGCCTCGCCCTGGCGCGGGCGAGGTCACCGGCGTCCACCGCGTCCGCGAGCGCCCGCCCCTCCCGACCCAGCGACCGCCCGCCGAGCGCGCTCCACGTCACCGCGGCGAGCAGCCCCGCCCTGGCGGCCCGCGTCCCCGCTCCCGGGGTCCCGGCCGGACGGGTGCGCGCCGGCGGGTGCCCGGCGCGGCGCGCGCGGCCGCTCCCGGTCCGGGTCCGCAGCAGCCGGTCCGCCGCCCAGGCGGCCGCGGCCGGCACGCCGACGCACACGGCGGTGAACACCACGCCCGCGGCGCGCCGGTCGCGCCACAGCCGCCGCTCCAGGCGGGCCGCGGCCGCGCCGAACAGGGCGACGGGGTGGCCGCGTCGCGGGTCCCCGGCCACCTGGTCGGCGAGCCACCCGGCGAGCAGCCCGGCGCCGGTCATCCGTCGGCGGGGCGCGTCTGCGGGTCGGCCTGCCGCCCGGGCTGCGGGTCGGCCTGCCGCTCCGCGCGCTCCGTCAGCAGCCCGAACCCGGCCGCCAGCGCCCCGACGAGGGTGAGCTGCACGGCGACCGAGCCGAGCCGGAAGCGCCACAGCAGCTCCGCGGGGTAGGTGACCGGCGCGCCCTCGGCCGCCGGGAGCGCGGCGAGCAGCGCCGCCGCGAGCAGCAGCGCGCCGGCGACCACCAGCAGGCCGCGCGCGGGCGGCCGCAGCCGCGACCCGGCGAGCTGCCGGTCGGCGGCCCACACGGTCGCGGCGAGCAGCCCGCCGAGGAGCACGACGCCGAGGTACAGGGTGGTGCGCGAGCCGATCGTGTCGGGGTCGCCGACCGCCGGCGGGTTCGGCGGGTACTTCACCGCCGGCAGCAGCACCAGACCCGCCGCCGCGGCCACGCCGAGCTTGAGGCTGCGCGCCCAGCCGTCGCCGCCCACCCGGCCGACCGCCCACGCCCCCGCGATCGCGAACACGGCGCCGGCGGCCGTCCCGAGCAGTGCCGTCCCGAGCAGCAGTCCCGCCTTCTGTTGACCGCGGGTGATCACCGTGGGGGAGTCCGCGGCGGACACCGGCGCGCCGGCCGTGCGCTCCTCCAGCCGGATCGCCGCGTCCATCTCCGGCTCGCCCACGATCGTGGCGACGAGGCCGGCGAGCAGCCCGGCGAGCAGCCCGGCGAGCAGGCCGCGGCGCAGGTATGCGCCGATCATGGCCGGCTAGTGGCAGGGGACGCCGAGCAGGTGCCGGGCGTCGTGGAACAGCTCGTGCAGGGCGCCGCCCTGGTCGCGCATCGCGCTGGTGGCGAGCTGGGCGAGCGCGCCCTGGTCGAACGCGACCGCGGTCGTGACCAGCCAGGCGAGCGCGAGCACCACGAGCGCGGGCAGCGCGAGCTGGCGCAGCGGGAGCGGGGTGCGATCCATGGTGACCTCCTCGGGGATCCTCCGTCCCCGACAGGTTCACGGGCGGCGGCCCAGTCTCCTGACTCGCGGATCACCGCTCCGCCCTGCCTTCCCGCCGCGTCCTGCGGCGGTGGCGTCCGTGGGCGTCGCTCCCCGTTCACAGTGGCGGGACCGTGCCGGACTCGCACCGGCTTCCTGGTTCCAGCCGCCCTGGCCGCGGGCCCAACGGCGCGCGGCGCCACCCCTGCCGGCGGTGACCCCACGCTCGGTGACGACCCGAAGCCTGCCGATACAGCAGCGAGAACGTACCACACGGGCGCCCGGCCGTCGGCGAATTCGGTGGCGGGTGTCCCCGGGCGTTGGGACACTGGCCAGATGCACCACGTCGTCCTCGACGCCCGCGGGCTGGTCAAGCGGTACCGGCGCGGCCGCGCCGTGGACGGGGTGGACCTGACCGTCCGGCGCGGGGAGCGGGTGGCGCTGCTCGGGCCGAACGGCGCCGGCAAGACGACCACCCTGATGATGTGCCTCGGGGTGGTCGAGCCCGACGCCGGGACGGTCGAGATCCTCGGACACCGCCTGCCCCGCGGCCGCGTGGCCGCCATGGCGCAGGTCGGCTTCGCCGCCGGCTACCTGCCCCTGCCCGAGCGGCTGCGGGTCCGCGAGTACCTGAGGATGTTCGGCCGGCTGTACGGCCTCGCCGAGCCCGACTGGGCGGCCGCGGCCGGCCTCGAGCGCTTCGGCGTCGCCCACCTCGGCGCCGCCATGGGCACCGAGCTGTCCTCGGGTCAGAAGACGCTGGTGGGGATCGTGAAGGCGACCATGCACGAGCCGGCGCTGGTGGTGCTCGACGAGCCGACCGCCTCGCTGGACCCGGACGTGGCGCAGCGGGTGCGCGCCGGGCTCGGCGCGCTCAGCGCCGGGCGCGGCTCGGCGCTGCTGATCACCAGCCACAACATGGTCGAGGTGGAGCGCATCGCCGAGCGGGTGGTGTTCCTGTCCGCCGGCCGGGTCGTCGCCGACGGCGCGCCGGAGGAGGTCGCCGCACGCTTCGGCCGCGAGGACCTCGAGGAGGTCTTCCTGCACCTGGCGGAGGAGCGGTCGGCCGGATGAGCGTCCCGACGGTCCGCGAGCGGGTCCGCCCGCTGCCCGGCCCCGCCCGCGCCCGCCCCGGGCGGGCGCGGCTGGGGCGCGTCCTCACGGTCGCCCGCCGGCAGGCGTTCGTCCTCCAGCGCAGCCCCCACCGGCTGTTCGACGTGACCATCTGGCCCCTGGTGGACGCGGTGCTGTTCGGCTCGATGGCGGTCTTCTTCGCCGGCGGCGCCGGCGGCGCCGGCCCGGCCGGCGCCGCCGCCGGCTACGTGCTGGCCGGGATCGTGCTGTGGCACGTCGTCTACCAGGCGCAGATCGCCGTGTCGACGGGGTTCCTGGAGGAGACCTGGAGCCGCAACCTGCTCAACCTCATGGTGACCCCGCTGCGCGAGGTCGAGTACCTCGCCGGGGTCGCGCTCTTCGGCCTGGTCAAGCTCGCGCTGGGGGTGGGCGTCGTCGCGCTCGTGGCGCTGGGGTTCTACGCGTTCGACGTCACCGACCTCGGCTTCGGCCTGCTGCCGGTGATCGCGCTGCTGCTGGTCGCCGGGTGGGCGATCTCGCTGACCGTGATCGGGCTCGTGCTGCGCTTCGGGACCGGCGCGGAGGCGCTGGCGTGGGGGATCCTGTTCGTGGTCATGCCGCTGTCGGGGGTGTTCTACCCGGTCGGAGCGCTGCCCGGGTTCCTGCGGCCGGTCGCCGCCCTGCTGCCGACGACGCACGCGTTCGCCGCGGCCCGGGAGCTGCTGGACGGCGGCCCGGCGCCCTGGCGCGAGCTGGGCCTGGCGACGCTCACGACGCTGCTGGCCACGGCCGCCGCGATGGCCTTCGTGGTGCGGATGCTCAAGGTGTTCCGCCGCCGCGGCTACATCTCCCGGCACGTGTGAGCTTCCGTCGTCAGCTCGGCGGGATCACCAGGTCGACCCGGCGGTTGAGCTGGCGGCCGGAGGGGTTGTCCTTGCCGTTCAGGGCGTTGGGCGCGACCGGCTGGGTCTCGCCGAACCCCTTGACCGCGAGGCGGGCGCTGCTGACGCCCCGGTCGGTGAGGCCGTTCGCGACCGCCTGGGCGCGCCGGAGGGACAGGTCGGCGTTGTACTCGGCGCTGCCCACCGAGTCGGTGTGCCCGTTGACCTTGATGGTGCCGGTGGCGGAGCCGGCCGCCGCCGAGCCGCAGCCGACCGACCCGGTCCCGCCCAACGACGGCGACGCCGGCAACGACGTCGCCGACGCCCGCGCCCTCGGCGCGCCCGCGGTCGCGCGCAAGGTCATCGGCGTCGGCGCGGTCGACGTCAAGACGTTCGCAAAGTACGACAAGCAGTCCAGCGGCCCCACCGGCGACGGCCGGGTCAAGCCCGACATCGTCGCGTCGACCAACGTCGAGACCGCCAGCAACGCGTCCGACACCGCGCTGACCAGCTATGGCGGCACCAGCGCGGCCGTCACCCTCGCCGCCGGCACCGCCGCGGCGCTGCGCACCTTCGTCCGCATCCAGGTGGCCTCGACCTCCTGCCGGCTGACCGGCTCGCTGTGGTGGCCGGAGACGCAGGCCGGCGGCCACAACGACGTGGACCTGGAGATCGTCGACCCGGTCGGCACCGTCAGGGCGGAGAGCCGCGCGAGCAACGGCGTCTTCGAGCTGGCCCGCGTGAACGGCCCCATCACCGGCGGCACGTGGAACCTGCGGGTCGGGGGGCTACAACGTCAGTGGCTCGCAGCCCGTGTACGTGGCGGGCGCCACCTGCCGCTGACGCCACGCCGCAGCGCGCCGGCCCGGGTCACCGGCCCGGGCCGACGCCGTCGTCGAGCGCCG
>Ga0126377_10000243_pt1 | contig 31765 bp, 28 predicted proteins | sample PanSoiMetPlot_22_FD_92647 | JGI IMG/M metagenome (GOLD analysis project Ga0126377, IMG submission 92647) | Tropical forest soil microbial communities from Panama - MetaG Plot_22 | ecosystem: Environmental > Terrestrial > Soil > Tropical forest > Bulk soil | place: Panama | collected 2016-02-17 | reverse complement strand
TCGCGCACGATCTTGGAGACGGCCTGGTCGATCCGCTCGGGCTCGACCGGGCGCTTGCGCAGCGCGATCTGCACCGAGCGCAGGAGCTTGTCGCGATCGAACGGCACGCGCCGCCCGTTGCGCTTGATCACGACCAGTTCGCGTAGCTGCACGCGCTCGAACGTCGTGAAACGGAAATTGCAGGACAGGCAAACCCGGCGACGGCGGATGACCGAGGAATCCTCAGTTGGCCGCGAGTCCTTCACCTGCGTATCGAGGCTGCCGCAATTCGGACAGCGCATACCCTGCTCCCGCGACGTCAGCGCCAGTGGTCCGATTCCGAAGTTCGTATCATTTTGCAGCGGGCACTTTTACGAACTTCGGAATCCAGGACCACTAGCAACTCTATGATTCTAGTGCCCCTTTGAACCCGAAATTGGCGATCGGACTCGCAGCAAATTGTGCGCGAACTTCGGGTTCGGGGCACTAGTAGATCGGAAACCGGCCGACGAGCTTCTTCACCTTCTCGCGCACCGCGGCCTCGACGAGCGAATCCTCCTCGACGCCCTTCTGCGAGAGCACATCGAGCACCTCGACGATCAGCTCGCCCACCTCCTGGAACTCGGCGATGCCGAAGCCGCGCGTGGTGCCGGCAGGCGTGCCGAGCCGCACGCCCGAGGTGACGGCGGGCTTCTCGGGATCGAACGGGATGCCGTTCTTGTTGCAGGTGATGTGGGCGCGCCCGAGCGCGAGCTCCGCGACCTTGCCGGTCAGGCGCTTGGGCCGCAGATCCACCAGCATCAGGTGGGTGTCGGTGCCGCCCGAGACGATATCGAGGCCCTTCGCCTTGAGCGTTTCGGCCAGGGCCTTCGCGTTCTCGACCACATTCTTCGCATAGAGCTTGAAGGCCGGGCGCAACGCCTCGCCGAACGCCACCGCCTTGGCGGCGATCACGTGCATCAGCGGCCCACCTTGCAGGCCCGGGAACACCGCCGAGTTGACCTTCTTCGCCAGCTCCTCGTCATTGGTGAGAATGAATCCCGAGCGCGGCCCGCGCAGCGTCTTGTGCGCCGTCGAGGTCACCACATGGGCGTGCGGGAACGGGCTTGGATGCGCGCCGCCCGCCACCAGGCCGGCAAAGTGCGCCATGTCGACCATGAGCTTGGCGCCGACCTCGTCGGCAATCTCGCGGAAGCGGCGGAAATCGATGAGGCGCGGATAGGCCGAGCCGCCGGCGATGATGACCTTCGGCCGGTGCTCGCGCGCGAGCTTCGCCACCTCGTCCATGTCGATGCGGTGGTCGTCGCGGCGCACGCTATAGGGCACCGGCTTGAACCAGCGCCCGGACATGTTGACCGGGGAACCATGGGTCAGATGCCCGCCGGCGGCGAGGTTGAGCCCCATGAAGGTGTCGCCGGGCGCCATCAGCGCCATGAACGCGGCCACATTGGCGGAGGCGCCGGAATGCGGCTGCACATTTGCGAACTTGCATCCGAAAAGCTTGGTAACCCGCTCGATTGCCAGGTTTTCCGCGTCATCGACATATTGGCAGCCGCCGTAGTAGCGCCGCCCCGGCAGCCCTTCGGCATACTTGTTGGTGAGGACCGAGCCCTGCGCTTCCAGGACCGCCTTGCTGACGATGTTTTCCGACGCGATCAGCTCGATCTCGTCGCGCTGGCGGCCGAGCTCGCGCCGGATGACGTCGGCGATCTCGGGATCGGTTTCGGCGAGCGATGCGGTGAACAGGCCCCCGGCATTGGCGTGGCTTTGGGAACGGGCTGGCGACGGATCGGTCATCGATTTCACTTGGGTTCGATTTGGCTTTCGGGGTGGCCCTCAACGCCCGGAGGGATGCCGGGGGGCGTAGCATACACCGCCCCGACCGCCAAGCTATGGGCCGAAAGGCTTGTCGGTTGCCCACATCTAGGGGTTTTGGGGGGATGTAGATGGGTTAGCGCGGCCCGGTTACAGAGATTCCGTCCATACATTGATCCGCGCGTAACCCAACACTCTCTCGCAACGTTGGGTTACGCGCGGATCAAGATCTCGGGGCGGAATTGCGCGTCGGGCCATAGCCCGCGAAGACGGGCGTAAGCGCCCTTATGGCTAACCCAACCTACGACTTACCCCGCCGCGCCTTGAGCTTCTGCAAGGCGAGGCGTTGCAGGTCGGCGCGCGCCGCGGTGGCCGGCGCCACCACGCTCACCTCGACGCCGGTCGCGGCGTCGATGGCGGAGACCTTCATCGTGCGCCCGATGGCGGCAAATTCGAAATAGACCTCGCCCTCTCCACTACCGTCGTCGGCAGCGCTCACGGGGTCAGGCCTCGACCACCACGTAGTCGCCTTCGACCGTCACCGGCACCGTCTCCGCGACATAAGGGCCGGCCACCAGTCGCGTCCCCGGCTGCACCGATACGGCATATTGCCGGGCACGCACACGCGTCGGGTCGCACCAGGATTGGCCGGTGCGGATGTCGAACTCCCAGCCGTGCCAGGGACAGCGGATGATCTCGCCCGGACGGGAATAGCAGTAGTTGCCCGGCTCGTTCGACTCGACCAGCCCGGTCTGCTTGCCATGATGGAGGCTACCGCCGCGATGCGGGCAGCGATTGTTGAGCGCGAAGAACTCGCCGCCGAGATTGAACACCACGATGGCGCGGCCGTTCACTTGCGCGAGCTTGCGCGTGCCGGGTGGGATGTCACCGACGGTGGCGACCACATGCTTGGCCATGCTGTCAGCGAATCTGCGCCATCAATCGAACCGATACAGCCCCTTGGCGTTGCCGGAATAGATCTTGTTGCGGCGCTCTTCACTCAGTGACGGCGGCAGCGCGAGGAACGGGTCGTCGAAATCCCAGTGTGGATAGTCACTGGCGAATAGGATCTTGTCCCAGCCGATCCAGCTCATCACGTCGATGACATGATCGGGCTCCTCCGGCTCCTCCATCGGCTGGGTCGAGACCCAGAAATGCTCGCGCAGATATTCCGACGGCGCGCGGCGCAGATGCGGCACCTCGTCCTTCATGCGTTTCCAGTTCTGGTCGAGCCGCCAGCCAAGCGCGGGAATCCAGGCGAAGCCCGCCTCGATCAGCACGAACTTGAGCTCGGGATAGCGCTCGAACACGCCCTCGACGATCAAGCTCGTCACCGAGGCCGCAAGCGAGGCGGAATGCTCGGTGATCTCCTCGATGTAGAAAGAAGGCCAGCCGGTGTTGCTCATCGGCCGCCCGCTCGAGCCGAAGACGTGGACGCCGATCGGCAGGCCGGCCTCCACCGCCGCCTCGAAGATCGGCCAATAGCGCCGCTTGCCCAGAAGCTCGCTGGTGCGGCTCAGAAACAGCACATGGGCGAAGCGCCGGTCGCCGGCGCGCTTGCGGATCTCCTGCACGGACAGCTCGGCGTTCTCGTAGGGGATCACCACGGATGCCTTGAGCCGCGGCTCGCGCCGGTTCCAGCGCTCGAGCTGGTCCTCGTTGGCGGCGAACGCCATGGCGGCGCTGAGCTCGTCGTTCTGCTCGCCCTGCCCGGTCGGCGAGAGCGGGTTCATGATGCCCCACTCGATGCCGTAGAGATCGAGATGCTGCTCCCGCATGAAATTCAAGTCGCTCGCCGGCAGCCCCCCACCGGGCGGCCAGGAGTCGCGCCGCGACGCCAGCGGCTGGCTCTTGGGATATGGGAAGCCCTTGACGTAGCCGTGGCGCTGGCGCTGGCCGTAGGTCTGCAGGTAGTCCCACCAGCGATTGCTGAGATAGGGCCGCAGATCCTCGAGCGCACTCTTGGGATGAATATCGCAGTCGAAGATGCCGACGCGCGCTTTGGCGGTCCGTTCGGGCTGTCTCACCTCGATGTTCATCGGAATTCCTCCTTGGAGTTCTTATACGCTCCTAGAGACTCTTCAGTCGATCATAGGTCGCAAGCGCGTTGTCCACCAGGATCTTGCGGTGCAGTCCGGCCGGAATTCCAGCCGGCATGCGCTGATCGCCATCGAACTGCCAGTGGGGAAAGTCCGAGGCATAGAGCAGTATAGCATCGGAGCGCAGATGGTCGATCGCCCGCTCCACCTGGTCCGGATCGGCCGGCGCATCGAACGGCTGGATGGTCAGGCGGACGTGGTCGCGCACGATCTCCGCCGGCGAGCGGTCAACCCAGGGCACCTCGGAGCGCACGCCGCGCCAGAACTTCGAGAACCGCCAGAGGAAGCCGGGCAGCCATGTCACCCCCGATTCCAGGAGCACCACCTTGAGGCCGGGAAACTTGGCGAACACGCCCTCGCAGACCAGGCTCGCCACCTGCGACTGGAACGCCTGGGTCTGCGCCGCATAGTCCTCGATGAAATAGCTCGGCCACCCGAGCGAAGTTGTGGAATGGCGGAAGGTCGAGCCGGCATGAATGCCGAGCGGAAGGCCATGGCGCTCGGCGGCCGCGTAGATCGGCCAGAACTGCCGGCGCCCGAGCGGTACCTCCTGCATGGCCAGCACCAACACCTGCACGAAGCGCCTGTCCTTCGCACAGCGCTCGATCTCGTCGACGGCATACTCGGTGTTCTGGGTCGGCAGGACGATCGAGGCGCGCAGCCGCGGATCGCGATCGAGCCACTCCCTGGCGACCCAGTCGTTGAGCCCGCGCGTGAAGGCCGCCGCCATGTCCTCGCTGAACAAGAGGTTCACGCCGTAGAGGCAATTGAGGATCGCCACGTCGGCGTGCCAGCGGTCGCAGACCTGAGTCGTGAGCTCGGGCACGGCGGTGGCGGCGCGGCCGTTCTTGCCGCGCCATTGCGGCCGGGCCGTGAGCGGCGCACCCGGCGGGTAAGCCACGGTCTCGAGCGAATTGATGCCGCGCTCCTCCACGGTCGCGCGCCAGTACTCCTCGAGGTGAGGCAGCAGCGCCTTCATGTCGGGCACGTTCGGGTGCACGTCGCAGTCGATGGCATTCAGCGCACTGTTCACGTGCTCGTCCTCACGCCAGCTTCATCAGGGCGAGCGCGGCGCGGCCGTTTGGGCCGTAGGGATTGCCGAGCGACTCTCCCATCTCGAAGTGATTGTAGTCGGGCGCCTCGATCAGCTCGATCGGCTTGCCCGCCGCCTTCACGGCGGCGGCGAAGTCCCGGTTCTGGCGCTGGAACTCCGGCGTCTCGTTGGTGCCGTAGGTGGCGATGACCGGCGCGTGCAGGCGCTCGAGCTGGCGTTGCGAGCTCATCGCATGCTCCATCTCGTCGGTGAACTTGATGTAGGAGCTGCGCTTGGAGATGCGGACCGGCTTCATGTCGTACATGCCGCTCATGCAGAGCCCGCCTTTCACCGCGTCCGCGGGCAGGCCGAAATCCTTCTGCCAGTCCGTGACCAGGGCGACGCCGCAGAGATGTCCGCCCGAGGAGAAGCCGCCGATGTAGAGGCGATTGGGATCGCCGTCGAACGACTTTGCATTCTTGTAGACCCAGGCGATGCCGCGGCGCACCTGATCGGCCATCACGCGCAGGTCGCCGCCGGCCTCCCGGATCGCCACGAAATCGAGCGCGACGTAATGCGCGCCGGCATTGACGAACAGCTCGGCCGCGTAGGCGGAATCCTTCGCTTCGCCGCCCAGCCACGCGCCGCCGTGAATGTAGACGAAGATCGGCGCATTGGGTTTCTTGGTGCGGAAGATGTCGAGCTTCTCGACCTCGGTCGGGCCATAGGCTTCACGCCTGGGATCACCGAGGCGGGTGCGCGTTGCCGCGCTGCTGCTGACGTAGCGCTTGATGATCTGCGATCCCAGCGGGGCATAGAAGACCTGGTCATAGGCCGCGTCGATCTCGGCTTGGTCGTAATCGAGGAAGACACGTGGACCCTTCTCACGCGGCGGCAGTCCGATGCGACACTCCTGCGCCAGTGCCGGCGTGGCGGCGATCGCGCCAGCGGCTGCAAGGACGGTTCGTCGGCTCATCGGCATGGGCAACCTCCCTTAATCGGCCTTGATATTGGCCGCCTTGGCGATTTCCGCCCAGCGCGCGATCTGCTCGCGCATCCAGGCATCGAGCTCGCGCGGCGTATTGCCCTGCGGAAAGATGCCGAGATGCTGCACCTTGTCGGCAAATTCCTTCGAATTGATCACGGCACGGATGTCGCCGGACAGCTTGTCGAGCACCGGCGCCGGCACGCCGGCGGGCGCAACGAGCGCGTTGAACGCGATCACATCGAAACGGGGATAGCTCTCGGCGATGGTCGCGACAGCGGGCGCGTCGGCGAGACGCTGCGTGCCGGCGCCGGCGATCAGCTTGAGCTCGCCGGAATCCACGTAGCGCTTCGCGGAGTGCCAGATGTCGAACATCAAAGGGACGCGGCCGGCAATGAGATCGGTCAGCGCCGGCGCGCTGCCGTTGTAGTTGATGTGGGTCATGTCGATGCCGGCGCGCTGCTTGAGCATCTCGCCGGCGAGATGGCCGACCCCGCGCGGCCCGGGCGAGGTGAAGTTGAGCGGCTCGGCGCGCTTCTTCGCGTACGCCACCAGTTCCGGAATGGTGTCGGCGGGAAATGCCTTGTTGGCAACCAGCGCGACCGGCTGGGTGGCCACCATGCTCACCGCCGCGAAATCCTTCTCGGTGTCGTAGGGCAGCTTCTGCCCGATGGCGGGGTTGATCAGCAGCGAATTGGTCGCAACCAGCATGGTGGTGCCGTCGGGCGGCGCTTTCGCGACCGCGGCGGTCGCGACGATGGTGCCGGCCCCAGGCCGATTCTCGATCACGACCGATTGGCCGTTCCAGCGCGCGGAGAGGAGATCGGCGAGGATGCGCGCCACCACGTCGGTCGGTCCGCCGGCCGCGAACGGAACGACGAGCTTCACGGGGCGGGATGGGACATCAGCGGGCGCCTGGGCAGCAGCGACCGATACGGCGAGAGCCAAGAATGTGGCGATGGCGCCGAGAATTCTTGTCGGCGCAATGTAGCGCAGAGCCATGCCGGACCTCGATCAGGTCAGCGAAACACATTATGGAGCAAGTGACAATGAGCCGCCGCATGGAGCAAGTGACAATGAGCCGCCGCGTTGCTTGGCGCACGAAAAAAGCTTGGCGCACGAAAAAAAGCCCCGGCCACGAGGCCGGGGCGAGGAGCGTGGTGCTACTACGACGCTCAAAGTCGATAGAGGATCTGGTCGGTCCAGAACCGCTCGAGACGATGCAGCGACTTGTTGAGGGTCGCGAACTCGTCGGAATTGATGCCGCCGACCTGCTCCACCGTGCGCACGTGCTTCTGGTAGAGCGTATCGACGACGTCGCGCACCTCGCGGCCCTTGTCGGTGAGCTTGATGCGCACCGAGCGACGATCGATCCGCGAGCGCTGATGATCGAGGAAGCCCATCTCGACGAGCTTCTTCAAATTGTACGAGACGTTGGAGCCGAGGTAGTAGCCGCGCGTGCGCAGCTCTCCCGCGGTGAGCTCCTTCTCGCCGATATTGTAGAGCAGCAAGGCCTGCACCGAATTGATGTCGGCTCGACTGCGGCGATCGAACTCGTCCTTGATGACGTCGAGCAGGCGGCGATGCAGCCGCTCGACCAAGGTCAAGGCTTCGAGATAGAGCGGACGGATGTGGTCGAAACGCGCCTCGCGATCGGCCGGCTCCACCGCCTTGGCAACGGCTTTCATCATGACGCCTTCCTGTTGCTTGTCGTTTTTATAACGGCGAGGCCCTGTTTTTCCCCGCTGGCGAGGAACCTACGCGTCAGGGTCTAAAATCGGTTTAAACAACACGATAAAGATAGGGTTTATTTGCTAAGGTGAATGGTCGATTGAAGGAACAATTGCAGCAGTCTTTGCAATCTTATGTTCACGCTACTGGCGCCGTTTCACTAATAGATCCAGCATTTCCACGCGAGACGCGCGCGCTTTTGCCCGCGGCGCAATCCGGAAATCCGAAGGTGGGCGCAAACCATGCCATACGTATTACTGCGGATTCACCTCAAGACACGAATAAAAATTTGCCGGCGGAAACCAGCGGTAAACGCTTCCGGCTCCGCCCAGGCATGTGGCAAGTTCCCGCGAACTTCGGAATCGCGACACGAGGCCGTGTAGTCATGAACCTGGTGGCGTGACGCATCGATGTTGGAGTCCGGTTTGCTCCGAAAGCGACGCGGTTGCTGCTCGCAATATGAGTCTTGATGCGCGTGAAGCCGAGATCTGCACAGATGGCGATCAGGTGACTCATCGCGAGCTTGCCGGTTCCCCGACATTGCGGCACCCAGCAGGGCGACATATCTCCCCGGCATGGCGGCACCATAGGACGGCGCCGTCGATTTTTTATCGCCCGTCTCCCTCGATACCGTCGCCGCCCAGCGGAACCTGTCATGCAGTCCCATCTCCCGGCCGGAGACAGCCGCGCCGTCGTGTTTGCGACCACCGCCGACGGCCTCAGATTGCCGGTTATAGATGTCACGCATCCGGCATTCGCGGTTCCGGACGATCCTGCGAGCCTCGCGGCGAGGCGCGATGCGTTCCTGGCCTGGGACCGCCGCAACCGCCGCATGCCCACGATCGTCACGCGGCTGCTCATGCGGTTGGCGGCGCGGCGCTCGCCGCTGCTCCGGAGGATCATGGCGGCGTCGGACAACGAATATCTCGACAGCATCTCGACCTACATAGTCAAGCTCGGCGCGGACCACCTGCCGCCCGGCTTTGACGGTCCGATGGACCGCAAGGTCGCGGCGGCTCCGCACATGACGCTGGTCCGGCTGCGCATGCAGCAGATCGCCCGACTGCTGGCGGAAGCGCTCCTCGCACCGCTCGCCGGCGCACCGGACGCGCCGCTGCATCTCGTGAATATCGCCGGCGGGCCGGCGCTCGACAGCATCAACGCGCTGATCATGCTCGCGCGCGCACCCGCGACGCTGATCCACCGCCCGATCGCGATCGACGTCTTCGATGCGCAGCAGGACGGGCCGACCTTCGGTGCGCGTGCGCTTCTTGCGCTCACCGCGCCCGGGGAGCCGCTGCATGGGCTCGAGGTCCAATTCCAGCACCATGCCTACGACTGGAACGACACCGCGCCGCTCGCGCACCTGCTTGCTGGCCTCGCCGCGCGTGGCGCCGTCATCGCGGCCTCGTCGGAAGGCGGCCTGTTCGAGTACGGCACCGACGACGCGGTCGTCGCCAACCTCACCGCGCTCGCGCGGGCTGGCGTGCCGATCGTCGCGGGCTCGGTCACGAGTTCGAGCGAGGTGCGCAGGCGGATGATCGCGCAGGCGAGATTCCGCATTTTCGCGCGCGGCCTGGAAGGCTTCGCGCCGCTCGCCGAGCGGAGCGGCTATGCGATCGCCGAGAGCCGCCCCGCCGTCGTTAGCGAGCAGGTGCTGCTGCTTCGCGCCAATGGGGCCACGTCCTAGCCCCCGCGTAGGTAGCGGATGATGCCGGAAAAATCGACGCCGCCTTCGCCGGTCTCGACGAACTGCTCGTAGACGGCGGCGGCACCGGCGCCGAGCGGCGTCGCGGCGCGCGTCGCCTTGGCGGCGGCCTGCGCCAGCTTGAGGTCCTTGAGCATCATGGCGGCGGTGAAGCCCGCCTTGTAGTCGCGGTTCGCGGGCGAGGCCGGCACCGGCCCGGGCACCGGGCAATAGCTCGTCATCGACCAGCACTGTCCGGACGATTTCGAGGAAATATCGAACAGCTTCTGCGCGTCGAGACCGAGCTTTTCCGCCAGCAGGAACGCCTCCGACACCACGATCATCGACGCGCCGAGGATCATGTTGTTGCAGATCTTCGCGGCCTGGCCATTGCCGGGGCCACCGGCATGCACGATGGTCTTGCCCATCTTTTCCAGCACCGGCCGCGCACGCGCGAAGGCGTCGTCGGGACCGCCGACCATGAAGGTCAGCGTCGCCGCCTGCGCACCGGCGACGCCGCCGGAGACCGGCGCATCGATCATCGCGAGCCCCTTCCCGGCCGCGGCCTGCGCCACCTCGCGCGCGCTCTCGACGTCGATGGTCGATGAGTCGACGAGCAGCGTCCCCGGCGCCACCGCCGCCAGCACGCCATGGTCGCCGAGATAGACCGCGCGCACGTGCTCGCCCGCCGGCAGCATGGTGATCACGATCTCGGCGTCCTTGCAGGCATCGGTGATCGAAGAGGCCCGCGTACCGCCGCCGCCGGCGAGCCGCTCGGCCGCAGCATCGCTCACGTCGAAGCCTGTCACCGCGTAACCGGCCCTGATCAGGTTCTCCGCCATCGGCAGCCCCATATTGCCGAGTCCGATGAAGCCGATCTTCGCCATGACACTCCTCCCGGATTTCCGGCCGTTACCGGCTTATGTGTTCACGCCGGCTGCTCGCGCGCGGCCATCAAGGCTAGCCACAAGTACATACCGAGCAGCACCACCTCCATGAGGATCACCCAGGTGTTGCCGCCATAGATCTGCGGAAACAGCACCTCGACCGCCGCCATGGAGATGACCGACGTGAGCCACACGACCGCGCCCCAGGGCGCCGCCAGCCACAGTCCTACGCCTGCGACCAGATCGATCACCGCGAAGAACACGGTCGCGACCTGGTACGGCGTCGGATAGGAGTCGAAGCCGGACGGAAACGGCGCCGCGATCCCGACGACGATCGCCCAGTGATAGAGCCCCTTGAGCAGCGAGAGGCCGGCCATGACCCGCAGGAACACCACGAGCCAATAGGCCCACCGCTTGCTCTCGCCTTCGTTTTCGTCGGCGTGCACCGGATCGAGCATCTGCGGCTGATCGGTATTGCTCATGTCTGGCTCTCCGGCAGCTCGAGCTCGCTCGCAAGCGGCGCAAAATGCCGCTCCACCTCGGCGGCGACCACCGCCTCCACAGTCGACGGCTGCCAGCGCGGCGCCTGGTCCTTGTCGATGATCACCGCCCTGATCCCCTCGTAGATGTCATGCCCCCGCACCACCCGGGACACTATGCGGAATTCGGTGCGCATGCACTCTGCGAAGTCGAGCGCGGGGCCGCACCGCATCTGCTCCAGCGCGATTTTCAGGCTTGTTGGCGATTTTGTACGCATCAAGGCGGCAGTGGCCGAGGCGAACTCGGTATCGTTCCCGTTCCAGGTTCCATTCTGGGACGCCTCGGCATCGAGGCGGCCGAGGATATCCTCGACACGGCTGCCGGCGAACAGCCGGTCAATCGCTTCCCGCCGGGCCACTACCGGCCCCTCCCCCGCCGGCTGGGCGAAGGCGCCGAGCAGGGCGTCGACTGACACGGCGCCGCATAGAGCCTCGAGCAGGTCGGGAAATCGCGACGAGGCGACCCGGTGGGTGGCGACACCCGCGGCCACGCCGTCGGCGGCCGCGAGCCGCTCGCCGGTGAGCGCGCAATAGGTGCCGAGCTCCCCGGGCAGGCGTGGCAGGAACCAGGTCCCGCCCACGTCGGGGAAGAAGCCGATGCTGACCTCCGGCATGGCGAAGGTGAAGCGGTCACCGGCAACGCGATGGGAGCCGTGCACCGAGATGCCGACCCCGCCACCCATGACGATGCCGTCGATCAGCGCCACATAGGGTTTGCGATAGCGCTTGATCCGGGCGTTGAGCGCGTATTCGTCGCGAAAATAACCGAGCTGCTCATCGTGGCGGCCGGCACGGCCGAGGTCGTAGAGCGCACGCAGGTCGCCGCCGGCCGAGAAGGCCTTGCCGCCATTTGCGACGACGACCACGCGGGTGACTGCGCCGTCGCCCTCCCATTCGGCGAGCTGCTGGGCGAGCGCCCGCACCATGTCATGGGACACGGCGTTGAGCGCGTGCGGACGGTTGAGGGTGACGACCCCCGCCACGCCGCGGCGCTCGAACAGGATGTCGAAACCGCTCAGCATGCCTGCCGCTCTTGGGCTATTTCCATGTGGCACATGTCAGAGAAAGGTCGAATAGCAAAGCGCCGGCGCTTGTCGCAACATGGCAGGGAACAATACCCCCCGCCCCGGGGTCTATTATCGCAAGGCTGGTAAATCCGACCGACGCGGAGGAGACCATGGCCCAAGATTCACAAGACCAATCCACATCAAGCAGTCCCGATCTGGCGCATGGCATCCCCGAACACCAGCTTCCCGACGGCGGCAAGCTCGTCGGCCGTGTCGGCGACGACGAAGTATTGCTCGTCCGTCACGGAACCGACGTCTTTGCGATCGGCGCGCATTGCACGCACTATCATGGCCCGCTGGCCGACGGCCTCGTGGTCGGCGAGACCGTGCGTTGCCCCTGGCACCATGCCTGCTTCGACCTGCGCACCGGCGAGGCCTTGCACGCGCCGGCCTTGAGCCCGGTGCCGTGCTGGCACATCGAGCGTCACGACGGGAAAATCTTCGCGCTCGGCAAGCGGGAGAACGCGAAACCGCGGCGACGCCCATCCGCCGCCGGCGGCCTGGAGAAAATCGTGATTGTCGGCGGCGGCGCGGCGGGCTTCGCCGCGGCCGAGATGCTGCGCCGGCGCGATTATCGCGGGGGCATCGTGATGCTGAGCACCGACGACGCCCGGCCCTACGATCGGCCGAACCTGTCCAAGGACTATCTGGCCGGCAACGCGCCGGAGGACTGGGTGCCGCTGCGCGGACCTGAGTTCTACACCGAGCAGGACATCGACGTGCGGCTGCGGACAGAGGCCGTCGGCATCGACCTCGGCGCGCGCCAGGTGCTGCTTGCGGCCGGCGGCAACGTGCCCTACGACCGGCTGCTGCTGGCGACCGGTGCCGAGCCGGTGCGGCTGCCCATTCCGGGAGCGGATCAGCCCCACGTCTACACGCTGCGCTCGCTCGCCGACTCCCGGGCGATCATCGCGGCGACGAACAACGCCAAGCGCGCGGTCGTCATCGGCGCGAGCTTCATCGGCCTCGAAGTCGCGGCGTCACTGCGCGCCCGCGAGATCGAGGTGCACGTGGTGGCACCGGAAAAGACCCCGATGGAACGCATCCTCGGGCCCGACATGGGAAAATTCGTGCGGTCGCTGCACGAGGAACATGGCGTCGTGTTCCACTTGGAGGAGACCGCGACCGCGATCGACGGCAAGCGGGTCAAGCTCAAGGGCGGTGCAACGCTCGACGCCGACCTCGTGGTGGTGGGCGTCGGCGTGCGGCCGCGCCTGGCGCTCGCCGAGAAGGCCGGCCTCACGCTCGACCGCGGCGTAGCGGTCAACGAATATCTGGAGACCAGCGCGGCGGGGATTTACGCGGCCGGCGACATTGCGCGTTGGCCGGATCCGCCTACCGGCGAGAACATCCGCGTGGAGCACTGGGTCGTGGCCGAGCGCCAGGGACAGACGGCGGCGCTCAACATGCTGGGCGAGCGCGAGAAGTTCAGCGCCGTCCCGTTCTTCTGGAGCCAGCACTACGACATCCCGATCAACTATGTCGGCCATGCCGAAAAATGGGACGAAATCGCCGTCGAAGGCGACATCGCGGCCAAGGACTGCCTGCTGTGCTTCAAGCGCGGCGGCCGAGTCCTCGCAGTCGCCTCGATCTTCCGCGACGTCGAGAGCCTCGAGGCCGAGGTCGCCATGGAGCGGGCGGTGGCAGCCTAGATTCCAGCGATCGCCCACAGATAGACCAGCATGGCGGCCAAGCCGAGCGCGCTGCGCCCGGCATGCAGCCGGCCCCAGGTCTCGATCAAAGCGCGGGTCTCGGCATTGGCGGCGTCCGGCGGCGTCCCCTCCAGCCGCTTGTTGACCGGCAGGATCACCAGCAGCGTGTAGGGCCAGTTGACGAAGATCAGCGCCGCGCCGGCAAACCAGCGCCAATCGCGGGTGAACCAGAATGCCAGGAGCCCGAACAGCGCCGAGGCGAGCGCCAGGCTCGCCTGCATGGCAAAGCCATTCGCGTAGCTCGGCTTCCACTGCGCGAGCAGCGCCTTGTTGTCGAGGCCAAGCCTTGCCGGCTGCTCCGCCACATTGATGTAGGACGCCGCGCCGGTGAAGAGCGCGGCGGTCGTCAGCGCAAGCTCCTTCGCCATGAAGGTTTCGGGGATCATGCGAATGCTCCCTGTGTTGCCGGGATCAATTTCCCAGAAGATCCCGGCTGACGATCAGCCGCATCACTTCGTTGGTGCCTTCCAGAATCTGGTGCACGCGCAGGTCTCGCAATACCCGCTCGATGGGATGGTCGCGCAGATAGCCATAGCCGCCGTGCAGCTGCAGGCAGCCGTTGACCACGTCGAAGCCGGTGTCGGTGGCAAGCCGCTTGGCCATGGCTGCAAGCCTGGTGGCGTTGGGCGCGCGCTGATCGAGCGCGGCCGCGGCGCGATGCAGCATCAGGCGCGCGGCTTCGAGCTCGGTCGCATAGTCGGCGACCCGGAAGCCGAGCGCCTGGAAGTCGGCAAGCCGGGTACCGAACTGCTTGCGCTCCTTCATGTAGGCGATGGTGCGCTCGAGGCAGAATTGCGCACCGCCGAGCGAGCAGGCGGCGATGTTGAGCCGGCCGCCATCGAGGCCGCTCATGGCGATCTTGAAGCCGTCGCCCTCGGCGCCGACGCGGTTCGCAGCCGGCACGCGGCACCCTTCGAAGATCACCATGGCGGTCGGCTGCGAATGCCAGCCGAGCTTCTTCTCCTTGGCACCGAAGGAGAGCCCGGGCGTGCCGCTCTCCACCAGGAAGCAGGAGATCCCGCGCGGCCCGCCCTCCCCCGTCCGGGCCATCACCAGGTAGACGTCGGACATTCCGCCGCCGGAGATGAATGCCTTGCTGCCGTCGAGCACGTAGTGGCCGCCCTGCCGCGCCGCGCGCGTTTTCAGGCTCGCGGCGTCGGAGCCGGAGTCGGGCTCGGTCAGGCAGTAGCTCGCGAACTTGGCCATGCTGCACAGATCCGGGAGAAAGCGCGCGCGCAGATCGGCGCCGCCATAGGCGTCGATCATCCACGCCACCATGTTGTGGATCGACAGGTAGGCGGCGGTCGACGGGCAGCCCTGCGCCAGCTCCTCGAAGATCAGCGTGGCGTCGAGCCGCGACAGCGCCGAGCCGCCGACATCAGCGCCCACATAGATGCCGCCGAAGCCGAGCGCGGCGGCGGCGCGCAACGTATCGGCCGGGAAGATCTCGTCCTCGTCCCAAGCCTTCGCAAAGGGCATCATCTCGTCGCGCGCAAAGGCGCGGGCGGTATCCTGGATGGCGCGTTGTTCCTCGCTGAGGTCGAAGTCCATTCCGGCGATCCCGTTACCCGGAGACCGATAGAGGGAGCGGAAAAGCCCGTCAACGCAGCCATCTTTCCGAGCTAGTAGCGGGCATTTCCCGGAAGGGCTAAAAGGGACCGCTGTCAGCCCGGAGTGCCGCCATGGCGATCAAATACGGCCGCCCGATCGAAGCCCGTCTTGCGCCGGTGGAAGCGAAGCCTGCCACCCGCCTCGACCTCACCACCCGCCCGCGCCGCAACCGCAAGGCGGAGTGGTCGCGGCGCATGGTCGCCGAGAACGTGCTGACCGCCGACGACCTGATCTGGCCGCTGTTCCTGGTCGACGGCACCAAGACGCGCGTGCCGGTCACCTCCATGCCCGGCGTCGAGCGGCTGTCGGTGGATGAGGCCGTGCGCGACGCCGAGAAGGCGGCGAAGCTCGCCATCCCCTGCCTTGCGCTCTTTCCCTATACCGACCCCAAGCGGCGCGACGAGGACGGCAGCGAGGCGCTCAACCCGGACAATCTGGTCTGCCGCGCCATACGCGCGATCAAGAAGGAGGTGCCGCAGGTCGGCGTGCTCTGCGATGTGGCGCTCGATCCCTATACCAGCCACGGCCATGACGGGCTGTTGCGCGACGGCACCATCATCAACGACGAGACCGTCGAGGTCCTAGTCAAGCAGGCGCTGGTCGAGGCCGAGGCCGGCTGCGACGTCATCGCGCCCTCCGACATGATGGACGGACGCGTCGGCGCGATCCGCGCCGGACTCGACGCGGCCGATTTCACCGACGTCTCGATCATGGCCTATGCCGCCAAATATGCCTCGGCGTTCTACGGCCCGTTCCGCGATGCGGTCGGCTCCTCCGCCACGCTGACCGGCGACAAGCGCACCTATCAGATGGACCCGGCCAATACCGACGAGGCGCTGCGCGAGGTCGAGCTCGACATCGCCGAAGGCGCGGACATGGTGATGGTCAAGCCCGGCATGCCCTATCTCGACATCTTGCGGCGCGTGAAGGACGCCTTCGGCCTGCCGACCTTCGCGTATCAGGTGTCGGGCGAATATTCCATGATCATGGCGGCCGCACAGAACGGCTGGCTCGACGGCGAGAAGGCGATGATGGAAAGCCTGATCGCGTTCAAGCGAGCCGGCGCCGCCGGCGTGCTCAGCTATTTTGCGCCGCGCGTGGCGGAGAAGTTGCGGAAGAATCCCTAAGAAACGACCCGGATCGGCCGGGGGCAATTTTCTAAAAGCCTTCCTCCATTCACCGGGTCGGCCATGACATTCGCTCAAGATAAGGCGCCGCCACCACGTTCTGGCGGATGGCTCTCATTGCTGGCTATTGTCGGGGGCGTGCTGCTCCTGCCGATCTTGCTGATGATCAGGACGTTTCTTTTCCAGCCTTTCAGCATACCCAGCGGGTCCGGGATGCCGACCCTTCTCGTAGGTGACTATATTCTCGTATCGAAATACTCCTACGGCTACGGACCCTACTCGCTGCCGTTCTCGCCGCCGCGGCTGTTTTCTGGGCGGGTTTTCGGGTCAGGGCCACGGCTTGGCGACCTTGTCGTGTTCCGCCTGCCGAGAGACCCTTCGACCGACTATGTGCACCGGGTCGTCGGACTGCCCGGCGACACCATCCAGATGATCGGCGGCGTGCTCAACATCAACGGACAGCCAGTGAAGCAGGAGCGCATCGCGGATTTCATCGAGTCTGACGGCGCCCGGACCACGCGCACGAAACAGTGGCGCGAGACGTTGCCGAACGGCGTCAGCCACGTCACTCTCGACCTGGTCGGCAACGGCTTCTACGACAATACTCCGGTCTATCAGGTCCCCGCCGGGCATTATTTCGTGATGGGAGACAATCGCGACAATTCGACTGACAGTCGTGTCCGGCCAGAAAACGGTGGAGTCGGCTACGTGCCGTTCGAGAACCTCGTCGGTCGCGTAGAAATCATCTTCTTCTCGATCAATCGGGAAGATCCGAACGGACCAACAGTGCGGTCCGAACGCATTGGTACGAGCGTGCGATAACTCGGGTCAATGAGATGCTGATTGTCGACTCGCAGGTGCACATTTGGCCGCCCGACCGGCCGGACCGGCCGCTCCTTCGCGACGGCCGGGAGAACTCACCCTACCGCTACGAAGAGCTCGCGGCCGACATGGATCGCGCCGGCATCGATCGGGCTATTCTGGTGCCTCCGTCGATCGAAGGCCCGCGCAACGATTACGCATTGGACGCCGTGCAGGCCTATCCCGGCCGCTTCGCGGTGATGGGACGCTTTCCGGTGGAGGCCGGCAAGAACCGCGACCTGGTCGCGGGCTGGCGCAAGCAGCCCGGCATGCTCGGCGTGCGGCTGACCTTCCACCGCGACGCCGACCGGCCATGGCTGACCGACGGCACCGCCGACTGGTTCTGGCCGGAGGCCGAGCGGCACGAGATTCCTGTCATGGTGCATGCCCCGGAACGGCTCGCGCAGATCGGCGAGATCGCGGCGCGGCATCCCAAGCTGCGCGTCATCGTCGATCACATGGGGTTTGCGCGCGCGACCATCGATGCCGAGACGCTGCCCGCGGTGGAACGGATCAACGCGCTGGCGCGGCATGCCAACGTATTCGTCAAGGTGTCGGCGCTGCCCTGCTTCTCCACCGAGCCCTACCCGTTCCGGAACCTGCGCGAGCCGCTGCGCCGCGTGATCGCGGCGTTCGGGCCGCGCCGCTGTTTCTGGGGCAGCGACATCACCCGCGTGCCGAAGTCCTGCACTCTCCGCCAAGTGGTGACCCATTTCACCGAGGAGCTCGATTTTCTCTCTCCCGGCGATCTCGAATGGATCATGGGGCGCGGTCTCGTCGAGTGCCTGCGCTGGCCGTCCTCACCGACGCCGTGACGACGCCGCCCCCGCCCGCCGCCGCGGCGGATCGACCTCCTGCAATCCGAGCAACCCGCGCACGAACAGGTTCTCGATCCATCCGAGCGTGTCCTTCGTCGCTGCGCGACCGAATTCGCCATCGAGCGCCTCGATGACGCCGGCGGCGGTGCGCGTTCCATCGCTGAGCTCGAGCAGCCGCGCCGTCAAGGCGTCGACGACGAGCGGATCGGCCTGCCGCCTCTCGCCGGAGCCGGAAAAAACCACAATATAGCTCGGCTGCTTGCGCGGCTTGGCGGGAATATCCGCGGCGGTTCGCACGCTCATGAAAGCTGCGACGTCGTAGTCGAACTTGAGCAGCCGGATGCGCGGGTCGCGCACCGGCACCAAGGCGGCGACATCCCCCCTGTCGATGGCCCAGCGCCTCATCTGCAGCCGAAACAGCGGATCGCCAGGCGTCGCGGTCTCGGCGTCTTCCCTTTCGCTCTCCGCGGCCGCCACGGCGATCTCGGCATCGACCGCCGGGACGAGGGGGCGCAGCTTCACGCGGCCTGCGCTGATCCTCCGCTCGAGCGCGGCCAGCACGGCGCACGCGCCCGCGAGGTCGGCGACGTCCATCTGCGGCGTTCCCTCGTCGGCGAGCGACGCCGCGGCGAGCCGGGTCAGCCTGAAGCGGCCATCGCCCGTGTCGCTGTCGGCGCGGCTGCCGGCGGATGCGGCCATGGGATTGCGCGCGGCCGCCGCGGTGAGAATCTGCTCGAGCCGCTCCGGAAAGCCCAGGTCGCGCTGCACCTCGCACGCAAACTCGCGTCCCCGCTCGCCCATAGCCGCCGCCGGCCCCGGGTCCCTCACGATCGCGGCGAGCCGCTCGCTCAACGCCTCGACGTCGTTCACATCCTTGATGGCGACGCAGCCATAGCCATCCGGCAACCGCTCATGGCCGGGCAGCTTGCGAATCAGCTCGGTCGAGGCGACCAGGCACGATCCGCACAGCAGCGCTTCGCGCGGAATGATCGGCGCGTGAAACACGATCGGGAAGTCCTGCTCCAGGCAGCAGACCGCGAGACAGCCACGCAGGAACTCCGGCATCCGCCAATGCGGCACGAACGGCAGCTGCAGGATGCGACCGACCAGGCCCAGCTCGCGCGCCCGCTCGCGAAACGCCTCCTCGACGCTCGGCGGCCCATGCGCGAGCGCCACCAGCCCGACGTCCAGTCCGGCGCGCTTGAGCCGGTGCATGGCGGCGAGCAGCGCAAAGGTGCCCTTCTGCTCGCCGAGCTTGCCGCAGAGGCCGAAGTAAGGACGGTCGCCGCGAAAATTGCCCCAGAGCAGATCGCGCAGGTCGGGATCGGCGGCGACCTCGCTGCGCATCGCCGCGAGGTCGAGGGCCGGTCCGGCCGGATTGAACAGATCCTCCGAGACCGAGAGCCCGCCATCGGGCGCGATGCGCTCGGAAGCGACGCCGCGCGCGATCGCGCGCTCCGCCACCGCGCCGCGAATGATCACGAGCTCGGCGGACCGCAGCACATGGTCGTAGAGCGCCTCGAGTTGGGGATGATGCCAGAGGCGGCCGGCGTCGCTGCCGGCCATGCGGACGATATGCGGCACGCCGGTCATCTGCGCCGCTAGATGACCGGCGACCCCGTAGGGCTCCATGTAGAACGAGAAGACGACGTCGAACGGACGCTCGGCGTGAACCTGCGCGGCTGTCGCGGCGAGCTTGGACACGAAGGGGCTCGCCATCGGAATGTAGGACTGCGTGCGGTCTATAGGATCGGTCCAATGCACCGTCACCGAGCCTGCGCCGTAGTCGCCCGCGCAGCGCGCCCAATCCTGCGGGCGCATGTGCATGCGGAACGGCGGACGCACCTCCTTGGCGTTGGTGACGACGTGAACCTCGTGCCCGCGCGCCGCCAGCCCATGCGCGCTCCAGTAGGTTCGCGCGCTTACCCCGCCCTGAATGGGCGGGTACTTGCCGATGATGCAGATTCTCATCGCGGCACGTCGAGAAATCCAGTTTCGGCCCGAGCGGCCAGGGCCGGGCCGGGAACGCTAGCACAAGCCGGCAATCTTTCTCGACAATGAATCAGCCGCCCGCACGGACGATCCATGTCTACGCGATACTGCTCTGTTGATCTTTGTCGTGCCTGGGCGCGAGCGGCGCGGCGACCTATTTCAGGTCCGGCGAAATCCCGCAGCCGCATTCGCCGGCACTGCAGGAAATCAGCTCTTTCGTTTCCCGGCCGGACCGATCGACCATCCGCCATGGACGGACGAACCGTGGACCGTCGCCCTGCTTGTATTCCAGCGCAGCGGCGCCGACGCATTCGGCCAATTCACGATACTGCCTCGCTCCCAACGACATGGCGCGCTCCTCGGTCGATCCGACGTGCCATCTACGATGCGCTTTTCCGGTTACGTCGGCAAGAGGACGATTTGCCCACTCGGCACTCTTTTCCCCATTGGATTCTCCCTATCGCAGGAGGCATGACCGCCGGCCGCTCTCACCGGCATTGACAGAGCGACCTCTTGATACGCAGCGTGGCGGCCGTTGATCCTCGCGCCCGACCCCGAGCCGCGAGATTGCGACGTGTCCGCCATGACCGATGGATGCGCCACATTGTGCCTTCGTGAGGATCGGGGCGACCTCGTACAGCAGGAGGACTGAATGCCGACCTTCGTATGCACGCTCAGTTGGACGGACCATGGAATGCGCCACATCCGGGACGCGCGTAAGCGCCGCAGCAGCGCCCGGGCGCTCGCCAACAATTTGCATATCAACATCAAGGACATCTATGTGACTTGCGGCGGCACCGACCTACTCGTCATTTTCACCGCAGACGACGACACGACTGCGGCCAAGTTTGCGCTGGTGGCCGGATCGGCCGGAAACACGCGCAGCTCGACCTGCCGGGCGTTCACCGAGGCCGAGTTCGACACGATATTGGACGAGCTTCCCGAACTACCGAAGGTATGAGCTCGAAAAGCCGCCGCCTTTCGGGCTGATTGGCCGCAGGCCGCGTTGCTTGCCGGCGCGGCCCCCGGCTTGCATAGATGCTCGCGGGCGACTGCCAGTCGGCCGCGACTTAAGTGTACTATGTGCTGCAGGCTTTTCGCAGTCGCCACGCCCGGAACATGCACTTGAAGCTCGAGCGGCCCGATCGACGAATTTTCATCACGCTGCTCGGGGGCGCCCTGGCGTGGCCGCGCGGTGCGCGCGCGCAAGGGCAACCGGTGCCGGTCGTCGGGTTTCTCAACAGCGCATTCCCCGAGCCGTTTGCCCGACTAGCGCAGGCGTTCCTGCAAGGATTGAACGACGGCGGCTATAGTGTCGGCCGCAACGTCGCGATCGAGTATCGGTGGGCCGAAGGCCAATACGCCCGACTGCCCGAGTTGGCGACCGATCTGGTTCGTCGCCGGGTCTCGGTGATCGCGGCGACCGGAGGCTCGCAAACGGCCAGGGCGGCAAGGGGCGTGACGTCGACGGTGCCGATCCTTTTCATCGGCGGCCCCGATCCGATCGGCGAAGGGCTGGTAACCAACCTCGGCCGCCCCGAGGGCAACCTCACCGGCGTCGCAGTCTACACGTCCGACCTGATGCCGAAGCGGCTGCAGATGCTCACCCAGCTCGTGCCTCGTGCCAAGACCGTTGCCCTCTTGGTGAATCCGACCGGCTTCGCCGCCGACAACGAGGCAAGGCTCACCGAGGCCGCCATGCAGACGACCGGGCAGCGATTGGTGGTGCTCAAGGCCGCGACCGAGGTCGAATTCGAGCCGGCATTCGCCTCCGCCGTCGAGCAGCGGGTGGACGCAATCCTCGTGCACGCCGATCCATTCTTCAATGCCCGGCGCGCCCAGCTCGTGGCACTTGCGGCCCGCTATGCCATACCTACCGGCTATCCCTGGCGTGAATATGCCGAAGCCGGGGGCCTGATGAGCTACGGGTCCAGCATTCCCGATGCATATCGTCAGGTCGGCCGGTATGCGGGGGAAATCCTCAAGGGCAAGAAGCCGGGCGAGCTGCCGGTGCACATGCCCACACGGTTCGACCTTGTCATCAACCTCACGACCGCAAAGTCGCTCGGATTGACGGTGCCCCCGATGTTGTCCGCGCTCGCCAACGAATTGCTCGACTGAAGGCCAATCTCGCTGGTGTTGCCGACCGGCTACCCGCGACCGATGAACGAACGTTGCTGGATCGGCAATATCGTCGTCTCGAACATGTTAGCCTCCAGCGGCAGCGACGCCATGAACGTGGCGAGGCGGCCGACGTCGTCGAGCTGCAGGTGATACTCGGGGCCGGTGGCCTCCTCCGGCTTGACCTTCATCCACGACGACGCGGTGGCGCCGAGATGGATGATCGACGCGCCGATGTTGAACTCGCGATAGTCGAGCGCGATGGAGCGGGTGAGGCCCTCGAGCGCCAGCTTGGTCGCGGCATAGGCCGCGCCGTTGGCGCGCGGCGTGATTGACGAGATGCTGCCGATATTGATGATCCGGCCGCTCTTCTGCGGCTTCATAATTTGCAGCGCCTCGCGGCAGCACAGGAACGCGCCGGTCAGGTTGGTGTCGATCACCCGCCGCCAGTCCTGCAACGGGATCTGGTCGGTCGGCTTGTTGAGCGTGATGCCGGCATTGTTGACCAGAATGTCGAGCCGTCCGTAGCGATCCCGCGTGGCCTTGAAGAGCGCGACGATATCCGCCTCGACCGCGATGTCGGTGGGCACCGGCACCGCCGATCCGCCCTCGCCCTTGATCTCGCCCGCCACGGCATCGAGGTCCGACCGGTTACGCGCCGCGATCATCACGCTCGCGCCAGCCGCGGCGAACGCCCGCGCGATCGCCTTGCCGATGCCCTTGCTCGCGCCGGTGACGACGGCGACGCGGTTCTCGAGTTGTTTCATTGCCCCTCATCCTCCCGATCTCGACCAGGCGAACCTTTGCACAGGCCGGCTTGCCGAGCGAGGGGGATTCAGGGCCGGGTCACACGATAGATGCGATGCAAGCCGTCGACCTTCTGATGATAGTAGAGCGCCTTGCCATCGCCGGTCACGGACGGCGCTTCGACGACGCCCGCAATCGCCGAGATGGTCCGCGACGGCCCGAACGGCTCGCTCGGCGAGGTACGCTCGGCATGCTCGATCGTCAGCTTGCGCGCGAACAGGCCTCGGGTCATCCGGGTGAAGAACAGCTCCAGGCCGTCATTCGAAATGGCGGCGGCATATTCCAGATCCGCGGTGTTGATGTTGCCCATGATCCTCGCGCTGTCGGGCAGACGCTCGAAGCGATCGCCGACCCGCCTGGCGACGAACAGGTCGGCGGTCTTGGGGATCGCCCCGCCCGTCAGGTCGCCGTCCACGCCATAAAGAAACCGTCCATCGGCGCTGATCTCGACATCGAAATTGACGATGCCCGGCTTCTTCAGCGACACGCCTTCCACCAATTCGACGTCGCTCGCCCGGCCGTCGGCGAACTTCGCGCGATAAATGGTCGAGATCGTCTTTTCGTAGCTGCGCGTCGAGACAAAATAGAGCGTTCCATTGCGGTCCAGCGTCGGCACGCCTTCGAGCGCCGCGGTATTGGCGCCCGCGATCTTGCCGAAATACAGGAAGGTCAGCGGCGTGAGCGCTTGAGCCCAATGCAGATCGGTGTTCTCGCTCGGCTCGTTGAGGTTGTTGAACAGCAGATACTTGCCGTCGCGCGAGATGAACGGCTCCATGGCGTGGCCCTGGTAGCCGACGATCCTGACCGGCTTTGGATCGCCGAAATCGCCCGCGCGGGCCGGCAACGCGATCATCACCAGGGAAAGCACGAGGGCCGCCACGCGCATGCCGATCGGCCTACGCCCCGATTGCGCCGACACAGCGGCGCAACGCCGCGATCAGATCCTGGCTGTGGGTGAGATGCTTCTCCTCGGCATCGAGGATGCGGCCGAAGCCGCGCTTCTTCAGCGCCAGCACATCGACGCAGTCCTTGATGGCGTCGCTGCCGGCGGCGTCGCAGACGATGTCGATCAGCCGGTCGAGCGCGTGCAGGCGGCCGAGCAGATAGTCGTTCTCGCGGTAGCTGCGCGAGAGAAACGCCGCGAAATGGGCGAAGCCGATGCCCTTCAAGCTCTCGATGCCGTCGAAACCCTTGAGCGCGCGGGCGTCCTGCGGGCTGATGCGGTCGATCAGGATCTCGTTGAGCTCGCCGATGTCGCGCGCGCTGGTAATGGGGAACGTCAGGACGTCCCAGAACGGAAAACCGAGATAGTTGACCAGGACCTCGCGCCGCGCCTCCGGATGCCACGCGACCGGATCGAGCGATGCCAGGAGATCGTCGATTTCGCGCGTGCTGGCATTGAGCCCGATCTCGAAGGCCAGCTTCTCGATCAATCGGTCGATCTTGTCGGCGTGCTGCTCAACGAACGACTTGGCGTAGCTCTCGAGATGCCTGATCTCGCCGGCCGAGGGCGCCGCCGGGAAGATGTCCGCCACCAGGTCGCGCACCTCGCGGCTGTAGAAGCTCGGATCCTGCCGGCGCCGCAGCGAGTCGAGCCGGCCGTAGAACTCGCGCTTGAGGCCGTCCACCACGAAGGGATCGAGACCGGCGAAATGCTCTTGGCCGATCAGCTGATAGAGCCGGTTCTGCCCCTCGATCAGGAAGTGCAGGCGCCGCTCGCGATACTTCACGTCGAAGGCCAGGAGATACTTCACCCAGGGGGGAAGATGCTCGGCGGTCTGGGTCTCGAACTCGAGCGCCTCGCTGTCGGCGCGCTCGTAGACGATGCCCTTGCGCACCGCCCAGGCATCGATGATCTCCGCGACCACGCGCGACAGCGGCGATTGCTCCGGCACGCCGCGCAGCCTGACGATCAGCTGCGCGCCGAAGGCGCGCACCGACGCGAGCTTGAGCCGGACATAGGCCTGGTAGGCAAAGCCGGCATCGCGCGCCACGTGCGAGTTGACCTGCTCGCGCCAGGCGCGAAGGTCGTGGGTGGATACTGCCTGATCGAAGCTCGCGGTGATGACGCCCGCTACCAGTTGGCTCACCTGCGGGCGCGCGCTGTCGATGATCGCCCGCAGCCGCCGCACCTGCTCGTTGAAGTCGATCACCCGGCTGAGCTCGTCGGTCACCGGCTGCGAGCTCGGAATATCGGACAGCGCACCGCGCATGGTGGCGAAGAAGCCCGGGATGTTGTGGGTGCGCCGCGCCGTCGGCGGCGCCGGATGCGGATCGATGTAGACCAGCCGCCTGTCAACTTCACGATAGGCCGGCCGGCCGTGGATCGCCGAGATCGCCTCCTGGAAGGGTCGGTTGTTGAGCACCGAGCCGTCGAGGAAGGAGGCCGTGGTCGGATCGATGCCGGCGCGCAGGTGGTTCGGGAAATTGTTGGCGATGAACTCGGCGCGCCGTGGCCAGCTGGCATGGCGCGCGACCAGCACCTCGTTCATCTCGACGATGCGGGCCGGCGGGAAGGCGCCGGGGAACGACGAGGTCGCGCGCGCGGCAAAGGCCAGGCCCGGCGCGTTGTCCAGGGTGAAGTCGCTCTCGACCTCGCCGCTCGATCGCCGGTTATAGGTGAAGTGCAGGATGTGGTGGTGGTCGAGCTCATGGATGAGCGGCGGATCGTGGATCTGGATGAGCTGCTGATAGCCGTAATAGTCGGTCAGCGTGACGAACAGGTCGAGCGACTGGCCGGAGGGAAGCAGCGATTTCGTCGGGTCCTTCACCGCCCCCATGGACGTCACCGCGTCGTACATCAGGCCGGCCATCACCCGGCCGTCGAGCGGCGGCTTGAACCAGCGCGAGCGCACGAACAATGACAGCTTCTGGCGCACCTCCATGTCCTTGATCATGCGCAAGCTGGTGGCCTTGCTCGCGAGCCAGATGAACGGCTTGAGGAACCACTTGCTCCAGGTGCCGGCGCGCGCATCGGGCGCCAGCAGGACCTCGACGTCGGCGTTGTTGAGCCAGAGGTCGCGCAACGCCCCCATCGGCAGGTCATGGCTCAAGGCGCGCGCCAGCATGGTACCGTTGATGCCGCCGGCGGACGCGCCGGCGATGATATCCACCACCGTCCGCAGCTCGATGCTGCGACCGATCTCACGCAACAGTTCGAAGTAGATCTCCTCGGTGTCGTATTCGGGGTCTTCCCGGTCGGCGAGATCGAAGAATGAGGCTTGCGCGCGCCAGGCGCGATCCGCGATCGCGTGCAGCGTGCGCGAGGCCCGCACCAGCTTGAGGATTTCCTTGCTGATGCCGTGCATGTAGATGGCGAGCGAAACCCCGCCAAAGCAAACCAGGGCAATGCGAAGTTCCTTCTCGCGCATGACTTCGCCCTCAGTCAGGCTGATTCGGGAAATCCCGCTGGATCATGTCGAGAGAACGCCGGAATCGGAAGGGCCCCTTTGTCCGGTCATCGGGCCAATTGCATCGCGCTGGCGGCATCGATCCAGGCCGGCTCGTAGCCTTCCGCCGCGAGAGCCTGGAAGATTTTCTCGCCGTGCGCCTGGTCGCGGGTCTCCACGGTGACGTCGAGCTTGGCGCCTTTGGCCGGCACGTCGAGGAACATCCGCCGGTGCTCGACCGCGAGGATGTTGGCACCGAGCTCGCCGAGCCGGGTGGCGATATGCCCGAGCACGCCGGGACGGTCGGGAATGTTCAGCCGGAAGGAGACGATGCGGGCCTCGCGCTCGAGTTCGCGCACCATGACAGAGGCGAGGATGCGCGGGTCGATATTGCCGCCGCACAGGATCAGCCCGACCTTGCGTCCGCGGAACAGCTCCGGCCTGGCCAGCATGGCGGCAAGACCGGCCGCGCCGGCGCCCTCGGCCATGGTCTTCTGCAGCGTGAGATAGGCGTTGACCGCACGCTCGAGATGCGCCTCGTCGACCAGCACGATCTCGGCGACCAGCTCGCGCACGATCGGCAGCGTCAACTGCCCGACATTCTTGACCGCGATGCCTTCCGCGATGGTCGCCCCACCCAGCGGGCGATTTTCGCCGGTGAGCGCGTTGCGCACCGACGGATAGAGCGCCGCCTCCACCCCGATGATCTTGATCGACGGTCTGCGCGCGCGCGCCGCGATCGCGTTGCCCGCGATCAGCCCGCCGCCTCCGATCGGGATCGCGAGCATCTCGAGGTCCGGCACGTCCTCCAGCATCTCGAGCGCGATGGTGCCCTGGCCCGCGATGACAAGCGGGTCGTCGTAGGGGTGGACCAGCATGAGGCCGCGCTCGCGCGCGATCGCCTCCGCGCGCACCTGCGCCTCGGCCACGCCCTCGCCGTGCAGCAGCACCTCGGCGCCGCAGGCCTCCGTCGCCTCGACCTTCACGAACGGCGTGGTCACCGGCATCACGATGGTCGCCGGGATCCCGAGACGCGCGGCATGATAGGCCACCGCCTGCGCATGGTTGCCGGCGGACATGGCGATGACGCCGCGGCCGCGCGCCGCCGCGTCGAGCGAGGCGAGCTTGTTACGGGCGCCGCGATCCTTGAACGAATTGGTGACCTGGAGGTTCTCGTATTTGACATAGACTTCGGCGCCGGTGAGCGCCGACAGCTTGGGCGCCGGCAACATGGGCGTGCGCAGGACCTCGCCGGCAATCGTACGCCGCGCTGCCTCGATATCGGCGATGGTGACGCTCATCTCACGTCTCTCCGCTGCTGGAACCGGCCGCACCCTACCTCACAAATGCCCGTGCCACTTGCATGAAGACCGTCTAACCTCCATCTGCCGACGGATTCGGAGGATAGCAAGGGAACCGAACGAGGTATCCGGCCATGACCGACAGTGGACCGAGACGGATCGGCGTGTCGATCGAGCTCAAGCCGCATGCGTACGACCCGGCGGCCAATCCAGAGCTGTTCGAAGGCGTGCTGGCGCGCCGCTGCATGGCGTTCGTGATCGACATCATCATCATCGCCATCCCGGTGATATTCGCCGCCGTGTTCATTTTCATCCTGGGCATCGTCACCCTCGGGCTCGGCTGGGCGTTGTATTTTCTGGTTTATCCGGCAACCGTGATCTGGGCCATTTGCTACTACGGCCTGACCTTCGGCAGCCCGGCCTCGGCGACCATCGGCATGCGAGTGATGGACCTGGAGATGCGCACCTGGTACGGGGCGCCGGCCTACTTCGTGCTCGGCGCGGTGCATGCCGTCCTGTACTGGCTTACGGTCTCGTTCCTGACCCCGTTCGTCCTCCTGGTGGCGTTCTTCAACCATCGCCGGCGGCTGCTGCACGATATGCTGGCCGGCACCATCGTCATCAACAACCCGGCCCGCGCCCAGGCGCTGCGCGGCGGGTGGGGACGCCCTCCCGGCTGAAGCGTTGGAAAACAAGGGATTTGACGAGATGCGCGGCGCGCGCGATCCTGGGGGTGCCGGCATGCGGAAACCTGCCGGGGCGAGACCGTCGTGACCCAGCATTCGCGCAACACCCCGCAATTCTACCTGACCGCCCCCTCGCCCTGCCCCTACCTGCCAGGCCAGGAGGAACGCAAGGTGTTCACGCACCTCGTCGGCGAGCGCGCCTCCGAGCTCAACGACCTGCTCACCCACGGCGGCTTCCGGCGCAGCCAGTCGATCGCCTACCGGCCGGCCTGCGAAGCCTGCCGGGCCTGCATATCGGTCCGGGTCGTGGCGGAGGATTTCCGGCCGACGCGGAGCATGCGGCGCATCCAGGAGCGCAACAGCGATCTCGTCGGCGAGATGCGGGTCGCGGTGCCGACCTCCGAGCAATATTCGGTATTCCGCTCCTATCTCGACGCGCGTCACCGCGACGGCGGCATGGCGGACATGACGGTGCTCGACTTCGCCATGATGATCGAGGACAGCCATGTCGATACCCGCATGGTCGAATACCGCCGGCGCGGGCCGGACAGCAGCGTCAACGGCCGCGGCGCCGGCGAGCTGCTCGCGGTCGCGCTCACCGACGTGCTGACCGACGGGCTCTCCATGGTCTACTCGTTCTTCGATTCGGATGAGGCGCCGCGCTCGCTCGGCACCTTCATGATCCTCGACCACATCGCACGTGCCCGGCGCATGGGGCTGCCCTACGTCTATCTCGGCTATTGGGTGCAGGGCTCGCGCAAGATGGATTACAAGGGCCGCTTCCTGCCGCAGCAGCGGCTCACGCCCGACGGCTGGAAGCTGGTCGAGGGCTAGTGCCGGATATGCGCTAGCCGGTGGCGAAATCGACCAGCAGCTTCACGTTCAGCACGATGATGATGGCGGCGACAATCACCGCCAGCACCGTCACCCAGCGCGGTGCGATGAGCTCGCCCATCTTGCGGCGGTCGGCGGTGAACATCACCAGCGGCACCACCGCGAACGGCAGCTGAAAGCTCAGGATCACCTGGCTCAGGATCAGGAGCTGCGCGGTACCTTTTTCGCCGTACCAGATGGTGACGATCGCCGCCGGCACGATCGCGACCGCGCGCGTGGTCAGCCGGCGCAGCCAGGCCGGCAGGCGGATGTCGATGAAGCCCTCCATCACGATCTGGCCGGCCAGGGTGGCCGTCACGGTCGAGTTGAGGCCGCAGCACAGGAGCGCGATGCCGAATAGCGTCGGCGCGATGGCCGAGCCGAGCAGCGGCGCCAGGAACGAATGCACCTGCTCGAGCTCGGTGACGTCGGTCTTGCCGGTCTTGTTGAAGGTCGCCGCCGCGAGGATAAGGATCGACGCGTTGATGAGCAGCGCGAACATCAGCGCGATCGTCGAATCGATGGTGGCGAGCGTGATCGCCTCGCGCTTCTCCGGGACGGTGTCGCCGAAGCGCCGCGTCTGCACCACGCCTGAATGCAGGTAGAGATTGTGCGGCATGACGGTCGCGCCGATGATGCCGAGCGCGAGATAGAGCATGTCGGGGTTGGTGACGATCTCGGTGGTCGGCGCAAAGCCGACGATCACCGCGCGCCAGTCGGGGTCGGCCATGGCGATCTGGATCGCGAAGCAGACCGCGATGACGCCGAGCAGCGTCACGATGAAGGCTTCGATCCAGCGGAAGCCGAGATTCTGCATCCACAGGATCAGAAAGACGTCGAGCGCGGTGATCAGCACGCCGATTTCGAGCGGCACGCCGAACAGGAGGTTGAGCCCGATCGCCGTGCCGATCACCTCGGCGAGGTCGGTGGAGCAGATCGCGATCTCCGCCAGCACCCACAGCGGCCACGACAGCGCGCGGGGAAAAGCGTCGCGGCAGGCCTGCGCGAGGTCCCGGCCGGAGGCGATGCCGAGCCGCGCACACAGCGCCTGCAGCAGGATCGCCATGATGTTCGACAACAGCGCGACGGTGAGCAGCGCATAGCCGAACTTGGAGCCGCCCGCGAGCGAGGTCGCCCAGTTGCCGGGATCCATGTAGCCGACGGCGACGAGATAGCCCGGCCCGAGGAAGGCCGTGAGCTTCCTCCACATCGACCCCTGCGGCCGCGTGGCGATCGAGCCGAAGACCTCGGACAGGGAAGGCGCGCCGCGGGTGCGCCGCCAGCCAGACTTCGCACGATCCGGAGCGGCCAATCGCTCCTCCGGCACTGACGAGACAGTCATGTTGACGATCCTATGCACGTCTCAAATAACCTTGTTGCGAATAATTTGCAATTGCAATCGTCAATATGTTGCACGATTGCCAAAACCCGCGACGCCGGAAGGGCTTGCGGAGAAAGCGGAACAATCGGACACCGGCCCGGATTGAGGAGCCGCTGGGGCTTCCGTTCCATGACCATGCTGCGCCGTCTGCCGATTCCCAAGCTGCCGCCTCTGCGGTCCGCGGCCTGCGTCGCCTTCTTGCTGTCGCTGAGCGCGACGGCCGCGCTCGCCGCCGAGGGCGGCAAGAGCGGCGCGTCGGAGGTCATCTTTCTGGCGCAGCTGATCGTGCTGATGATCGTCGGGCGGCTGCTCGGCGAGGTCATGAACCGGATCGGGCAGCCCTCGGTCATGGGCATGCTGCTTGGCGGCATCCTGCTCGGCCCCTCGGTGCTGGGCGCGCTCTGGCCGGACGCCCAGCGCGCGATATTTCCCGCCAGTCCCGAGCAGAAAGCCATGCTCGACGGGATCTCCCAGTTCGGCATTCTTCTTCTGCTGCTGCTGACCGGAATGGAGACCGATCTGCGGTTGGTGCGGAAGGTCGGCAAAGCGGCGCTGAGCATCTCGCTCACCGGCGTCGCCGTGCCGTTCGCCTGCGGCTTCGCGCTCGGCCAGTTCCTGCCGGAGGCGCTGCTGCCGCATCCGGACCAGCGCCTGCTCACCTCACTGTTCCTCGGCACCGCGCTGTCGATCTCCTCGATCAAGATCGTCGCCGCGGTCGTGCGCGAGATGGGCTTCACCCGCCGCGACCTCGGGCAGATCATCGTCGCCTCGGCGATCTGTGAGGACTCGCTCGGCTGGGTGGTCATCGCGATCACCCTGGGCCTCGCCGAAGCCGGCACGATCGACCTCGTCAGCGTCAGCAAGAGCGTGCTGGGGACCGCCCTGTTCCTGCTCGCGAGCCTGACGGTCGGACGCCGCATCGTCTTTTTCCTGATCCGCTGGACGAACGATCATTTCGAAAGCGACTTCCCGGTGATCACGACCATCCTCGTGATCATGGGGATCATGGCACTGACGACCCATGTCATCGGCGTGCACACGGTGCTCGGCGCCTTCGTAGCCGGCGTGCTGATCGGGGAATCGCCGATCCTGACCAAGCACATCGACGAGCAGCTGCGCGGCCTCATCCTGGCGTTCTTCGTGCCGGTATTCTTCGGCATCGCCGGACTATCCGCCGACCTGACGATCCTCAAGGACCCGGGCCTCGCATTGATGGCGCTCGGGCTGATCGCGATCGCGAGCGTCGGCAAGTTTGCTGGCGCCT